>Ga0114956_1004815_pt1 | contig 10171 bp, 8 predicted proteins | sample MaitaG_FD_87304 | JGI IMG/M metagenome (GOLD analysis project Ga0114956, IMG submission 87304) | Marine algal microbial communities from Maine, USA - Maine_Asex2 metaG | ecosystem: Host-associated > Algae > Red algae > Unclassified | place: Maine, USA | collected 2015-01-05 | reverse complement strand
TTTCAGACTTTTAGACTTTTAGACTTTTAGACTTTTAGACTTTTAGACTTTCAGACTTTCAGACTTTCAGACTTTCAGACTTTTAGACTTTTAGACTTTCAGACTTTCAGACTTTCAGACTTTCAGACTTTCAGACTTTTTGACTTCCAGACTTCAAGACTCCAGACTTCCAGACTTTCAGACTTTCAGACTTCCTGAAGCTTCATAAAAAACCTTGACAGGTTATAGTTTAAAGTCTTTTAGAATGTTGATAACTTTTTCTGGTTAATAAAATATAATAATTCAAAGTCAATAGCGAACGAAGTGATTCGTGCCTGCCAGACGAAGTTTCTTCAGAAACGCAGTTTGGTCTTCAGCGACCAACGGGAGCGAGTCTATTGGACACACTTATCCACTGAGTAAAACTCAGTGGATGAGTGTGTCCAATATATTTTTGATATTCTCCTTTGCTTCTTCTGGTTCATCCGAAAGCAAGGTTTCTAGAATGTCCATTTTGGCTTTGGCAATTTTTGTTTCCATGAGTCGCTCTCGAAAGAAAAGTACAAAGACGAGGATGGTGATAACAGATATAGCTATCCATTTTCTCCAATTGATATCGCGCTTTGGTTGTTCCATTTACTCCTTTGTTATTTCTTTGAACTAGATTTAGTCGCTACCCGAAAAAGAAGAAACGAGGCCAATATGCCTATCCCAATGATTCCATACAATTTCCAATTGAGTTTGGATGAAATTGCAATGGGGCCTGGGTCTCCAACTAGGACCAAGTGTGCCCAATATTTGGGATGCTGTTGTGTAGGGCTGGCGTTGCTTATAAAGTCTAGCTTGGCTAGCCTAAGAGCCTCTGCTTTGGTTTTACCTTCATTTATATACTTGTAGAAACCTTCTAGTATAATTTTGGTGGTCACATCTGATATTTCCCAAAGGGATGTAATAACCGACTCACTACCTGCATGGATAAAACTCCTTGCCATCGAACGGACACCGTCCCCTACTCTTACTGGACCTACTCCGGTGTTGCAGGCAGAGAGGATGGTGAGATCATTGTTGATATCCATATTGTAAATCTCAGATGCCGTCAATAAATTGTCGCCTGTAGTCGAGCTGAATACCAGTGCCGATTGATCAGGTATCTCATTATTGATGACTCCGTGCAGAGCTAGATGCAGGATATTATTGTTATTGCTATTGGCTTCAAAATTTGACTTTGTAGCATCTTCGTTTTTAAAAACTACTCCTCCAAAATATTTGTGGGCGATATCAACTTCTTCAATGGTGTTTTTTAATTCTGCAAGATGAATACCTTCCTCGCCGTAATTTGTATTGAAGTGCAAACTATCAAAAGTACTTGAGGTATAATCTGAGGCAAAGGCTGTTAAAGATCTACTTTGCGTAAATGAGTTTTCGTCGAAAAGGAAGCTAGAGCTATATTCGTAACTTATATTAAATTGTTCAATAACTCTCATACCATTATAACTGATTGCTTCTAAAGGCAATTGTAGTAAGTCGCCGTCAGGAATGATGATTATATTTCTTATAGATTCTTTAGAAATATTTTCTAATATGCTATAAAATTGATTTGATAAGTCCCCATTAAGTAATTTACCTCCTTCTGTAATTGTTGAATAGTATTTTAAGATTTGATCTGCCTTAATCTTACTTACTTGGTGATGAAAGCTATTCTTACTTATCAAAAATGAGTAAATCATGGTATCAGCTAGATGAAACTCCAGAATTGCTTCTTCTTGATTTATTTTGTTTTGTATTTCTGATATCGAATAGGATTTGCTTACATCAGCTTCAGTAAGTAGATTGTATATATTATTCTTTTCTTGAAAAATTTTTAGTTCTTCATCCAAGGATAATAGCTCTTCATATAATGTACGTTGTCTTGTTGTATCTTTTTGTAAGGAGGCAATTTGAACTTCATTTCTAGCTTCTGAAATAATATTTCGCAAACTATCTATTATTGCTTTCTGCTCATCGGACAAGACCTCAGATTCCATTTCTTTTTGATTTAAACCACGAGCAAGCAATCTTGATTTAAATTTGGAAGTGAATTGAAAGGCTTGCTCCAAGTCCTTTTTGTCGTGAGTAATTTTATACAATTCTAAGCTTGAAACTATTCCAATTTCATATGCTGACTTGGCAAGAGCAAGTTCAACTTGATGAGATCCTTCTTGATAATTTTTAAGTAATGATAAAGTAATAAGTGAATCAATCTTTAGTACTCCATCAATTGAACTTTTCAAATATATTTCATTCTTAGTTGTTTTAAATAAACTGTAAAAGCTTGAACATTTTTGTTTTAGAACCCTTTTAAAGATACTCTCGAATAGAATTTGATTATTGGCAATAATTGGATTTTCTAAAACATTTCTAGTGTTATTATTTACCATATAAAAGAAAGATTCATGCAAAGCATCTACAGCCTTTTCATGTTTTCCCCAATTACTAAAGTTCATTCCTTTTTCGGCATTGATATAAGCTAAATTTAAAAGTCCTTCATTACTTGTATCTTTTTTTAAATCTTGAGCTGCTTGGCTTAATAAATTATCTGCTATTTCAAATTTACCTTGAGTAGAATATATGCTTTGTAATCTAATAAGTTGGCGATTTAAATCTTTTTTTCGATCAGGAAAATACTTCCTCGTAATCTCAAATGCTTTATTAATATATACTTCTGCTTCTTTAATTTGATCATTATCCAAATATGCTATTGCAAGCTCTTCGTAATCTATACTTACTTGGTATTCTTCAAAATTTGGATAAATTTTAGTTGCAATTTCAATGGCGTCTAAATACCGATTAATCGACTTTTCATATTCAAGCATATAAAAATAAGCACGAGCTTGACTTCGAATTATCAAATGCCTAGTTTTCTCCTTATTCTTTTTTGGCAATTTTGTTAATGCTACTTCAAGCATTTCAAATCCTTTTTCACGATCTCCTAATATATTTGAATAAAACTCTCCAATCCAAAGTAGCCTTTGACATACAAAATCACTTGGATTGTCGTTTTTATATTCAACCTCTAAAACCTTATTGTAATATTTCTCAGTTTCAACATCTTCAATTAAACTATAGTGCGCACTTCCTATATTATAGTATGTTCTAGCCAAATATTCACTTTCTTCTCCAAAACAATTGATAATTCTATCAACAGCTTCTTTGTTTTTGTCTATACATAAATTAAGATAGCGATTAAACAGTTCTGAATCTTCATTAAGAAATGCAATATTATAATAGGTTGCTACATCAATACGATGATATGCATACCATTCCTCGCAATTATTTAGATCTAAATTTTTTGAAATATAATCCAATTCTAAGAATATACTAGAAGTATCAGAATATTGAAAATTAGTACTGTTAACATGATTTTCTATTGAATCTAATTTTTCAAAATATTCACGCTGAGCCTTAAGATTAAGGCTTGAGAAGATAAAATAAATAATAAGGCAAATTAATCGCATTTTTAAATTTGAGTAAAAATAAAAAAAGCCGAACTGTATACACAATTCGGCTTCATTCATAATTATATTTTATTTTATTATTTTAGAATAGTAATCTTTTCAGATGCAATAATGAATTTATCTGACTCAATAGTTACTTGGTACAAACCAGGACTTAGGTCCGATAAATTAAAGTTGATGGTATTATCTCCTTCATATAATTTACTGGATTTTACTTCAATTAACTGTCCCATTGTATTAAAAACACTCATTTCAACGACCATTTCTTTTTTAGAAGATAAACTTACATCAAAATCACCGTAGGAAGGATTAGGATATATCCCTGCTACTACTTGAGATATATCTCCTTGATCTAGAGATACAAATCTTCCATTTGGCCCACCATTTCCTCCTCCTGTAAGACAAGTTGTAAGTTCATTTAATGCAGTCTCAGAATTTAATACTCCACTTGAAACAACATTTGCTGCAATAAGATGATGATAGTCTGAGCCTGTCATGATTGCACATTTTATTTGCTGTGCATCAAAAGTTGATAAATGTGTTGCTAATTTAACAGCCGTTGCTGCTACAATTGCTGAAGACATGGATGTTCCAGTAAGAAAATCAACATCAGTTATGTTTAAATCATTATACATTCCAGGAATTTCAATCCCAGGTGCTGCAATATCAACTGTTTGTGCGCCAATATTAGCGAATTCAGGAAAACTATTTTCACAATCAAAAGTGGTGACAGAAATAATATTTGCAAAATCATATGATGCTGGGTAGGCATTTAAAGTTGAACCTGTTGAACCAATGATACCAAAATCAATATTCTCTCCATCATTACCCGCTGCACAAATCATCAATACATCGTATTGATTTTGTAACTCTTCTAAAGTCTTTTTTAAGGGATGAATTTCTGCTTCTGCCACTTCAGCTGTAAACCTCCAACTAAAATTAGCTATCTGCATTCCATTGATTGCTTCAGTTTCTAAAGCAAAGATGATCTCAGCCACGTAACCAAACGCATTTGCATCAAATGTTTTCATGATTCGAGTAGTAACATTTGGCTTATTGAGCACAACTCCAGTAGCATAGGCATGGTTAACAAGATGGAAAATAGTACTTCCAACATGATTGCCATGTCCTTGATCATCAGTATAGTTGTAATTATTACTTATATAATTATATCCTGATAAATTGATTGCGTAATGCCAAAAGAAATCATGGGATGTAGTTAAATCAGTTAAACCTGTATCATAAATTCCTAATTTAACGGGATGGTCGCCAGTTGCAATCTTCGTAAAAGATTCTCCGTGACAATTGTATTCATTATCTGGATTGGTTGGATTAGGATTTATTGGGCCTGGAGATCCGCCTTGATTACCATTAAAATTCAAACCTCCGCCACTATTTCCCGGAACTTTGTAGTTATTTCCTGCACCACCTTGGCTTCCAGCTTTTCCTCTCGCATTTGTACTATTTTGAGCGATATTCACAAAGTAATCACCAGTATATTGTGTGGTATGTGGAAAAGGAGCATTAATCTTCCATAATCTAGTTTGAGTTATGGGTGAAATCCAAAGCTCCTCAGCATAATAATCAGCCTTTATAAAATCAATTTCTGATTGTGTAATTGAAGAATCAAATCGTATCATAAAAGTGTCGTCATCCCAGCTGTTTTGCGCTGATACAGAACTAATTGTAAAAAAGCACAACATAGCCATGCATAATATTCCAGTTGTTAAATTTTTCATTTCAGTTGTTGAATTATTAAGTCGTAAAATCATTATATCAGTGGTATAAGTCAAGTTTCTACAGAGTGTGACATAGGATTTGCAGAAAACCTAAACTTAAAAAAACAAATACTGGAAAGGCTTTGATTAGGGGTTGATTTCAAGGTCTGCCAGAAATTAAAAAATAAATATAACTAATTGGACTGTTAAAAATTTGCAGCTGGCTGACAGACACGACATTAGTAGAGATTTTGTAGGATTTTTTTGTATTTACACCAATATCCCACCTCTAACATATTGCAATACTTTTAATATATGTCACGTTTTGTATCTTTATATCTTATATAAACGACTAAGACAACAGAAAATAATGGATTCAAAAAATTTCGATCTTTCTGAAGAAGAATTCGAAAATCTTAGAGCAGGCTTGAAAAAGGGGGACGATAGCTTATTTGAAAGGATATTTCTGTCTCATTTCAGTGATTGCCTAGGATATCTTCAATCTAAGTTCAACATCAACCATGAGGAGGCTTATGATGCAAGTATGGATACCATGCTTGAATTTAGAAGATACTTGATTGAAGACAAGATAAAATATGGAAATCTACGGTACTTGTTTACCAGAATGGCCGCACAGAGGTGGATGAAATTAAATAAGAAAGAGGCGATGGTCGACACTACAGATGAGATTCCAGAAATGTTAGATCTTAATCAAGTACATAGCGATGAAGAATTAGAGATCCTTGATAAGTCATGGGCAAAAATCAGCCAAGACTGTCAAAAACTATTGAAGCAATTTTACTACGATAAGATTAAATTAAGTGCAATTGCAGAAAACTTGGGTAAGAACCCGAGCTCGTTGAGAAAACAAAAAGAACGATGCCTAACCAACTTAAGAACGAATTTTCAGCAGCTTATATAAATACTGAATGCAATGAAAAATATAAAAAAACTTTTATCAACTGATTTGAATGAGTCGCAAGTAGATGACAAGATGTCTAAAATACTTGAGGAGAAGTTCAATAATGAACTAAGAGATAAATATGCTCAAAAACTAAAGCAAGAGCACAATATAACTAGAGATACAGCAGCTAAAACTACATCAGAGGAATCTACTTCAACTATTGAATCCGACGACAAGAGTTCTGTAACCAAATTCCTATTGCCACTGTTATTAATTGCTGTTATGCTTGGTGGTTATTTCTTACTCAAAAACAAATCAGGTACTTCTACCCCACCTGCAAACACACAAGAGCAAGTTCAGCAATTTTTTGCATCCAATGAGGTAGAATTTATTGACAACAACAGAAGTGGAAATCAAACAAATGAGAGCCGTGCAGCAGCTATAAATAACTTCCAAAATAAAGAATATAGGAGAGCCGGAGAGAACTTTACCCAAATTGATCGCAGCATCAAGACGACTCAAGACAAGTATTATCAAGCCTATAGTCAATTAAGAGCAGGACAAACAATGGATGCAGCTATAGGCTTTGGAAACGTTGTGGCGGCTACCAAAAAAGGAGACAACTACCACCACGAAGCCAAGCTTTATCAAATACTGAGCATCATCGAGTTAAAGGACTTCAACAAAGCAAAGAACCTTTATAATCAGCTTGAAGTTGGGTCATGGGAACAAAAGAAACTGCAGGATATAATTGAAGGGATTAAATAAATTCCAGACTGCTAGATTTATCCATCGAAATATGGATTAACCTTTTATAGGAGGACACCAGACTACCAGATTTATCCGCCGAAAAATGGATTAACCATTTGATGTTAACTGAACCAAAGGTTATTCAGGATTTAATTCGATTTCTAAAATCAAACTTGTGCTATTTGCCGAAAGGCTGATCAATGAAGAGGAAAAAGGCAAACTCAAGTGCAAACTCAAAAGGCTTCTGCTTGCAATGACATGGTTCACATTTGCCGAACGGCAGATCAATGAAAAGGAGAAACAAACTCAAACTCAAGTGCAAACCCAGCAGGTTTCTCCTTTCAATAACATGGTTCATTTGCTGAAAGGCAAACACACATGCCATGTATCAACAAAGTCCATCCCAACTCTCCTATCAATCCTATCTATCCTATCCATCCTATCTATCCCGTAATCCTATCTATCCCGTAATCCTATCTATTCCATGCATCCTATCTATCCCACGTATCCTATCTATCCTACCAATCCTACTAATGCTACCAATCCTACCAACTCTAACAACCCTAACAATCCTAACAATCCTAACAATCCTAACAATCCTAACAATCCTAACAATCCTAACAATCCTAACAATCCTAACAATCCTAACAAAAAAAAGCGGCTCAACCTCGAAAGATCAAACCGCTAGACAACTGAAAATATTTAATTTTCATTCCCTATTAACTATAAGTCTCAAAGGACACTAACGTGACATATATTTCAAATTAAATTATCAAATCCATAAAAAATATGGTTAGAAAATTTACTCCAATAGTTTTTCTAAATTTTTCTATTAACTAAATGGTCACGTTTTAAGATTGTTGGACTTATATAGATACAACACAACTGAAAATAATTATGACTTTTATACCTAAACTCAAGACTAGAGAGGTCTCTGAGGCCAAAAGGAACTTTGGACTATCAGAAACGGACTTTAATCAAATGGTTGAGCAAATGAAAAATGGAAATGAAAAAATTTTTGAAAGAATTTTTCTTAGTCATTTCTCGGATTGCATGATCTATCTTAAAACCAACTATGGCATTCAACATTGTGAAGCTTATGATATAAGTATGGACACCTTGATTGCCTTTAGGACAGGATTATTTAATGACAAGTATAAGTATGGAAATTTAAGATTTCTGTTTACAAAAATGGCTAGTCAAAGACTAATCAAAGAGAAAAAGAAAAGTTCGAAAGTTGATCTGCTCGACAACTTTTTTGAAATTGAGGAAGAAGTTGATATTGATAATGAAGATGAAGTAAAATTGTTGCAAAAGGCTTGGGCAAAGCTTGATTTAAAAAGCCAATCCTTATTAAAGAAATTTTATATAGACAAAATGAAATTAACGGAGATTACCATATTGGAAAACAAAAGCCATAGTGCTATTAGAAAACAAAAAGAAAGGTCACTTATAAGCCTACGAACAAACTATAACCGATTCAGCGCACCATTATTAAACAACTTGTAAGAACTACTTGCTGAAAATCAAACAATATGAATTACTCACAAATTATCAACGACAAAATGAATTCGGATATTAAAAATCGATATGCTACCATTCTTGAAAAAGAATACAACATCGTAAGAGAACCACTTGCACAAATTATACCGCTTGCTGGCAGTCAAAAAAAAAGCTCAGCTTTTAAATATTTGGCAGCAGCTATGGTTTTATTATTTGTAACAGCAGGCTTATTTTTTACGACCAACATGACCAACGAAGATCCGAAGGAAATGGTTCATCAATATATGGCAGAAAATGATTTATTAGACATTGCAACAACAAGAAGCACATCAAGCAATTCTGAATCAATCACACCAGAAGAACAATTTAGTTTGGCAATGAATTTATTGCAAAATGAAAAATATAATGAAGCCGTATCTGCTTTTGAAAAATGTAAAACAACAATCCAAAAAGGCCAAGCCTTTTACCACGAAACAAAGGTATATTTAATCATCAGCCTTGTTTTAAACGATGAAAATAATCTAGCCAAGTCATTGTTTAAAAAGCTCCCTGAAAATTCATGGGAGAGAAAGCAACTTCAACAAATCATGCTTAATGTAGAATAAATTTGGGGCACATTTTGGAGAGCTCTTTGAGTTGAGTTATCTGAATAAAAAAAGGAGTTGATGTAAGTTCAACTCCTTTTGGCATTGGCGTAAAGCCCAATCCATATAAATCAGAAAGTTTATATCTATCTACCTCCGTTTAAAGAATCCTGAAGTTTTTTTAAAGCTTTCCAGTCACCACTCGCCGCAAGACCTGCTTGTTTTGGCCATGTTCCTGGATTATGGGATGCATACCTAGAACCAGCTCCTAGCAAAATTTCTTTGATAGCTGCAGGATTATAGGCTGCTAATTCTGCAAAGGTGACAATTCCAGCAGCGTGCAAAATTTCAGAAATCTTAGGACCAATTCCTTCAATCATCTTTAAATCATCTGCATCGGTCTTAGCTTCCGGAGTAGGTTTAGGCTTTTTCTCTTCTACAGGTTCAGTTGCTTCTGGCTCCTGTGCTTGCTCTACGACTCTTCTTTCTACTATACCACCTTCACCTTCAGTTCTGGTTTCGTTGACTAATGTTTTGGAGACTTCTATGGTTCCTAGCTCTTCCATCATCACTCTAAGTTTATCCATATCAAAGGATTTAACTATTTCTACTTCCTTTACAATCTCTACTGGAATTTCTCTGATTACTTCCACCTCCACTTCTTTGATTACCTCAACAGGAACTTCTACAATGACCTCTTTTATTACTTCAACTTCTTTGATTAGCTCTACAGTCACCTCTTTAATAACTTCTATTTCTTTTATGACATCTACATTGTTAGAGACTACAACTTCTTTTATCACCTCGACTTCTCTGATAACTTCAATTGGCACTTCTTTGATCACTTCAACTTCTTTTATCACTTCTTTGATGACCTCAACCTCTTTTATTATTTCTACTGGTACTTCTTTGATTATCTCTACTTCTTTTACCACTTCGTATCCTTGAGGAACGGTAACTTCTTTAATCACTTCAACTTCCTTAATTACCTCAACTTCCTTTACCACTTCAACTTCCTTTACCACCTCAACTTCCTTGATCACTTCAACTTCCTTAATCACTTCTACTTCTTTGATTACTTCAACAGGAACTTCTTTGATTACTTCTACTTCTTTGATCACTTCAACTTCCTTGATAATTTCAACAGGAACCTCTTTTATTACTTCAATTTCTTTGATCACTTCCTTTTCAATAATCTCTGATGCTGGAGGGGCAATCGATTGTGCAGTAGCTAAATCT
>Ga0114956_1004814_pt1 | contig 10172 bp, 6 predicted proteins | sample MaitaG_FD_87304 | JGI IMG/M metagenome (GOLD analysis project Ga0114956, IMG submission 87304) | Marine algal microbial communities from Maine, USA - Maine_Asex2 metaG | ecosystem: Host-associated > Algae > Red algae > Unclassified | place: Maine, USA | collected 2015-01-05 | reverse complement strand
CTTCTTGCTCTACAGGATTCATTGTTGCCATTACTAAAAATGGTTTGTCTAAAATGTAAGTTTCGTCTCCAATAGTTACTTGCTTTTCTTGCATGGCTTCTAATAAGGCAGATTGTACTTTAGCTGGTGCTCTGTTAATCTCATCGGCAAGTACAAAATTGGCGAAAATTGGTCCTTTTTTAATAGTGAAATCATTTTCTTTCATATTAAAAATAAGGGTACCAACTACATCTGCAGGCAACAAATCTGGAGTAAATTGTATACGACTAAAACTACCATCGACTGCTTTAGATAGTGTATTAATTGCTAATGTTTTTGCTAAACCAGGAACACCTTCAAGTAAAATATGTCCTTGTCCTAAAAGACCAATTAATAAGCGCTCGATCATGTGTTTTTGCCCTACAATAACTTTATTCATTTCGTAGGTTAACAAGTCTACAAAAGCACTTTCTTTTTCAATTTTTTCGTTAATCGATTTTATATCAATTGTTCCTGTTTCTTCCATCTTTTTATAAATTTTAATCGTACAATGTATTATTATGAAATTAAGAAGTGCAAAATGTTAATTTTTTCAATGCAATCGTGTTAATAATTGGTTAAAAAATCGAGCATTTAAAAGGAAGTAATCGCTATATGTTTGGTATTTTTAATTTTTGGAATTTAAATTTAATAACAAGGTTTCCGTTTTAACGGAAACGAAAATAAAATTTTCGATGAAAAAAACAGCATTAATTACAGGAGCAACAAGTGGTATAGGTAGAGCAACTGCTCATGAATTTGCCAAACATAATATTAGATTAATTATTTGTGGCAGACGCCAAGAACGATTAGACACTGTAAAAGAAGCCTTAGAAAGACACACAGAAGTTCATGTTTTAAATTTCGATGTAAAGGATAAAAAAGCAGTGTTTTCTGCTATAGAATCTTTACCAGAAAATTTTAAACAAATAGATATATTAGTAAACAATGCTGGAAATGCACATGGTTTAGATCTCATTCACGAAGGAAGTTTAGACGATTGGGATGCCATGATAGATATTAATGTTAAAGGATTGCTTTATGTTAGTAAGGCTGTAATACCACAAATGACAGCGCGTAACTCTGGACATATTATTAATATTGGCTCCTCGGCAGGAAAAGAAGTGTACCCAAAAGGCAATGTATATTGCGCAAGTAAACATGCTGTAATTGCATTAACAGAAGGCATGCGATTAGACTTAAATCCTTACGGAATTAAAGTTGCTTCTATAAATCCTGGCTTGGTGGAAACGGAATTTTCGCAAGTGCGTTTTAAAGGTGAAACTTTAGCAGATAATGTATACAAAGGTTACAAAGCATTACAACCCGAAGATGTTGCAGATGTAATTTATTTTGCAATTTCGAGACCAAAACATGTAAATATAGCAGATGTTTTAATGTTTTGTACTGCACAGGCGAGTAGTACTATTGTTAAGAAAGAGTTATTATAGATTGGTTAAAAATAAAATATTGAATAACTTTAAATAGATTCTTGCATTCAAAGCAATGACAAATTATGATCAACAAACGCCTTTTAATTAAAAACCTACTCGCACACAACGACGAGAACAGTTTCTATGATAAAAAGCGAAAAATAAATATTGGACAAAAAGAAGGCAAAGCCAAATTTTTAAAACACGTTTGCGCACTTTCTAATAGCAATCCTAAAAACAATTCTTTTATTGTTATTGGTGTAGAAGATGAAGATAATAACATTCTTGGTGTCGATTTTTTTGACGATTCTAAAATTCAAAACCTCATTAATGCTTATCTCGAAAACCCACCAATTGTTCAATATGAAAACATACCGTTTCCTCATTTACCAGACGATAAGGTTGTTGGTTTAGTTACCATTCGCGCTATTGAAAGTTTAACGTCATTAAGAAAAAATATCTGGAAATATTATGGTGGTACTGTCTTTTTTAGAGATGGAAGTATAAGTATGCCAAAAGTTTTTAAAAGTGATATTAAAGATGTAAATTCTAAAATTGTTGCTGCAATTGAAAGCCACTCTCACAATAATATTGAGTATACCCTTGATGGTGTTTTCGATTTTATGAGCAAACGAAAAGACTATAATGCGCAATATAAAGTCTTTAAAGAGTATTTTGTAGTGTGTTGGGCTGGACAAAAAAAAGAAATAAAAGACGAGGTGTTTTTCTCTCGAGTAGATATAGAATTAATTAACGAGCAAGTACGTTTATTTTATTCAACTTTAGATGAAGTTGCTATTTCTTTTAATAAAGATAGTTTTAAAATTATAGAGTATGTGTCTTTAGGACTTCAAAATAATTATAAATATTATCCATTAGAGGAAACCATTATTAAATTTAACGATAATGCAAATTATAGTATAGATTCTACTTTGGTGTTTCAGCCTCCAGAATTCGATAAAAAGATTTTACATCATATATATAATGCAAATAATGTTTTAATAGAAAAATTAAGAAAAAATAATAGTTTATCTGCCTCACAAGAAAATGATCTTAACAATTTACCTGCTACTTACTTAATTTGCTACCTAAATGGATTTAATGAAGCTATAAATAAGCTTACTGAAGCTAAGCCTTATTTAAAAAGCTATAATACAACTGTATACCTAAGTTACAAAGAGTCTATAAGAATTTTACGTAAGGTAAAATATAATTAGTTTTAAATTTACCATTTACACAAAATTAACTACCAGTTATACATTTAGCAAGATTTAAACACAAGTTTTGCTTTATATTTATAGTGCTATTAATCAATTCTACTAAACCTTATTTCTCCCATTTTTAATGGTATTAAAATAAGGGTATTAAAAAAACCGTCTCTTTCTATAACTATATAGAAGAAACGGTTTTTATTATTTATAAATTGAGAAATTTATTTCCCTCCATCTAAGACATCTTGCCAATCTTTTAATTTTTGCCATTGTCCTAAAGCAGCCATTTTACTTTGTTCTGGCCAACTACCTGGTTTATGGATTTCAAATCGTTTTCCACCACTATTTAAAACTTCTTGGCATTTCTCTACAGAACAATCTGCTAAACCTGCCCAAGTCGTTACATCATGGTTATGGAATAATTCTTTAATTTTTGGTCCTATACCTTCAACTACTGTTAAATCGTCTTGGTTAATTTTTTTACCAAATACTGCTTTTGCTGCTGCTGCATCAAACGAAACTGATGTTGTTCCTGTGCTTTTAGCAACTGCTCCAGCTGCAAAACCTGCTGCAGCAGAAGCTCCAGAAGTTACAGAGTTCCCAGAGTTTCCTCCTGAGAATGACGAGGCTTTATTAGCTTTACATGCCGCTAAATCTGCTTCAAGCTTAGAAATTCTATTTTTATAAACATCTAAGTCTACTTCGTTTGAAGTATCATTACTTCCACCACTTAAAAGCTTTCCTAAAAGGTAACCTAAAATTGCACTTATTAAACCTACTAATATTGGAATTAACCAACATGGTAAGCCACTTATTGCTAATATATTCATAATTTTAATTTTTTAATTATTAGTTTAATGTTACTACTACTCTTCTATTTTTTGCACGACCTTCATCTGTACTATTATCTTCAATTGGTTCATCTGGTCCTTTTGAAGATGAATTAATTTTACTTGAAGAAATACCATTATTTACTAAGTAACTTTTAGCAAATTCTGCTCTATCAAGACCCAATCTTACGTTAGTTGCTCGATTTCCAGTATTGTCTGTATGACCAATTGTTTTAATTGAAGCATTATCTGCTTTATCTACATATCGTACCATTTTAGCCATTTTTACACGTTGTGCTGCATTAAGGTTTATTGATGCAGATGCAGTATCAAAGTACAATACTAATGGATCTGCAATAATTTCATCACGAAGTGCTTTTAATTCATCAACATCACTTGTATCGTTTATATCTCTTGTGTTGATGTTATAAGATAAAGGTCCATAATAAATGTTAGACGCATCTGCTACGAGGCCATTATCTAATTTACCAAAAGTGTTTATCATTTTTGAAGACATACCATGCGAAACAAAATAGTTTTTTATTGCATTTGCTCTTCCTAATCCAAGATTTGGAAATGCAGAGGTATTGTTTTCTTCAGCTGTATAATGTCCTGTAATATCTACAGTTTTTCCTGGATTATCTTTTAGGTAAGTAGATAATCTTGCGATTTGTGATTTTAAGCCATCTGAAACTGGTTCTAAAATTGAAAAAGCAGAGCCTTTAAAATTAAAGTTATCGTTAGCATCAAATTTTAAACTGCTTTTCGAATCTATTATCGAAAATGCATTTCTTGTTGCCGCTTTTACTTCTGGTTCTGCAACAACATTATTTTCGATCTCGACTACTTTATTTGCTGCTTCCAAACAAGGCTTGCAACAAAAAAAGTAGTACAAAATTGTACCGATAATAATGGTTAGCAAAATACCAAGAAGATAACTGGTTTTTTTACTCATTATAATTTTGATTTTTGTGTTAGTGAGCCATAAGTTATTAAAAAACTGTTAAATTTTAACATTTTATGTAATAAATAAAAATATAACGTCTTAAAACTCGATAAAATCAATAAAATATGCGACTAAATCACTAAATATTTAAAGATCAATATAATAATTAAATAAAAAAACCACATCTTTCGATGTGGCTTTTTAAGTAATTTTAATAACTAATTATAGATCAAATTTAATACCTTGAGCTAAAGGTAACTCATCTGAATAATTTACTGTATTTGTTTGACGTCTCATATAAATTTTCCAAGCATCAGACCCAGACTCACGTCCGCCTCCTGTTTCCTTTTCACCACCAAAAGCACCTCCAATTTCTGCACCAGAAGTTCCAATATTTACATTTGCTATTCCACAATCGCTTCCTGAGAAGGATAAAAACTTTTCTGCTTCTTTTAATTCGTTGGTCATTATTGCAGAAGATAAACCTTGTGCAACACCGTTTTGTAAACTTATAGCGTTCTCAACATCTCCAGAATATTTTATTAAATATAAAACAGGAGCAAAAGTTTCAGACTGTACAATTTCAAAACTGTTTTTAGCTTCAATAATTGCTGGTTTTACGTAGCAACCAGATTCGTAACCTTCACCTTCTAAAACACCACCTTCAACTAAAACGTTTCCACCTTCGGCTTTTGCTTTTTCAATTGCAGCTAAATACGTATTTACAGACTCCTTATCTATTAATGGTCCAATATGGTTTTTTTCATCTAAAGGATTTCCAATTGTTAATTGTCCATAAGCACCAACAATGGCGTCTCTTACTTTATTGTAAACACTCTCGTGGATTATTAACCTTCTGGTTGATGTACAACGTTGTCCACACGTTCCAACAGCACCAAAAACAGCACCTGGAACAACTACTTTTAAATCTGCAGTTGGTGTAATAATTATAGCGTTATTTCCTCCTAATTCTAATAAACTTTTTCCAAAACGCTCTGCAACCGTTGCTCCTACAATACGTCCCATTCTTGTAGAACCTGTAGCAGATATTAATGGAATTCTGTGATCTGTCGTCATCATTTCACCTACTTTATAGTCTCCATTAATAATACAAGATATCCCTTCTGGTAAGTTGTTTTCTTTTAATACTTCGGCAATAATATTCTGACAAGCCACTGTACAAATTGGTGCTTTTTCGGAGCCTTTCCAAACACAAACATCACCACAAACCCAAGCCAAAGCGGTATTCCAAGCCCAAACTGCAACTGGAAAATTAAAAGCAGAAATTATACCAACTACACCAAGCGAGTGCCATTGTTCTCTCATTACATGTTGTGGTCTTTCCGAAGGAATGGTTTGTCCATTTAAAGAACGAGATAAACCAACTGCAAAATCACAGATGTCAATCATTTCTTGAACTTCTCCATAACCTTCTTGTAAAGATTTTCCCATCTCGTAAGACACCAACTTCCCTAATGGTTCTTTTAAGGTTCTTAATTTATTACCAAACTGACGTACAATTTCTCCTCTTAATGGCGCAGGCATTGCTCTAAAAGTTGTAAAAGCAGAAGTTGCTGCCTCCATAACTTTCTCGTAATCTGCTTTTGTAGTAGTAGATACTTTTCCTATTAAAGAACCGTCTGTTGGTGAATATGAAGAAATAGTTTCTCCACTTCCAAAGTTTTTTAAACCAGTAGATGTGCCATCATTTACATCTTTTATTCCTAATTTTTGTAAGGCTTCTTTTATTCCGAAATCTGTTGAAACTGCCATATTATATCTTTAAATTTTACGAATTATTAAATTTTGATGCGAATATACTAATAAATCTGCGTTTTTAGGTGCTTAACTTTTTTAAAAATAGTAACTTTAATGTTCATAAAAACCAAACCAAAAATGAAAAAAATAGCCACCTTAATCTCTTTCTTTTTTTTAATGTTTAATTGTGGAGAACTTATTCCAAATCCAGATGATAATCCTAAAAATATTAAACGCGAAAAGCCAAATCCTAAACCTCAAAATGAAAAAGTAAATGATTTTGCTATCGTTATTCATGGTGGTGCTGGAACTATTTTAAAGAAAAATATGACTGATGAAAAGGAAGCAGAATACAAATCCGAATTAGAAGAAGCTATTCGCGTTGGTTATTCAATTTTAAAAGAAGGCGGAAGTAGTCTTGATGCTGTAGAAAAAACTATTAACGTATTAGAAGATTCACCATTATTTAATGCTGGAAAAGGTGCTGTATTTACAAATACTGAAACCAATGAGCTCGATGCTTCTATAATGGATGGAAAAACCTTAAACGCAGGAGCATCTGCAGGCACAAAAACGGTTAAAAATCCAATTAATTTAGCGCGTGCAATTATGGAAAACTCGCCTCATGTAATGATGGCTGGTGATGGTGCAGAAACATTTGCAAAAGAACAAAACTTAGAAATTGTTTCACCTGAATATTTTAAAACTGAAAAAAGGTTAAATACTTTAAAACGTGTAATAAAAAGAGAAAAAGAAAAAACACTTAATAATAAATCGGCTTTTTACGATGCTGATATAAAAGATAGTAAATTTGGAACTGTAGGCTGTGTAGCGTTAGATAAAAATGGAAACTTAGCAGCTGGAACATCAACTGGAGGCATGACAAATAAACGTTATGGTCGTGTTGGAGATGTGCCTATAATTGGTGCTGGAAATTACGCCAATAATGCAACGTGTGCAGTTTCTGGAACTGGTTGGGGAGAATTTTTTATTCGCGCAACTGTTGCTCATGATATTTCTGCTTTAATGGAATATAAAGGTTTAACTTTAAAAGCAGCAGCAAACGAAGTAATTCAGAAAAAAGTACCAAATTTAGGTGGTAAGGGAGGCATAATCGCTGTAGATAAAAATGGCAACATGGTTATGGATTTCAACACAGCAGGAATGTATCGTGCAAGTATGAATGATAAAGGAGAATTGACTGTTAAAATTTATTCTAAAAATTAATATAAAGACAATTACTATTCTATCCCTATTTTCAGGGATAGGATTTACCCGAATAAGGTGTGTTTTTACTTATACGCTTTTTTTATATTTGAAGTTTAGAACACATTATTAAATTAATGAAATTGAACTTAAACAAAAACTTTAACATAATCATAACAACCAAGCAAAGACTAAACATAATCATTAATTCGTAATTAAATTAACAAGAATACTCTTACCAGATTTTCTTTTCACGATATTTCATCTTTAAACCAATTTCCTATGCAATTAAAATCATTTTTTGCCTTAACGCTCTGTATCTTTTTAGCACTATCCTGCACAAAAAAAGAATCTGAAACCAACAACCTTTTCAAGTTTAGAGATTATATTAGTTATACAACCACAGGTATTGTTTCAACCCAAAGCAGTATTCAAATTAGTTTAGCTAAAGAAGTTGAAGGATGGGAAGTTGGTAATAAAATAAACGAGAACATTGTTACAATATCTCCAAAGGTTTCTGGAAACTTAACCGTAGCTAATAAACACGCTTTAACCTTTACTCCTAATTTGGCTTTAAAACCTGATACAGAATATACTGTTACAGTAAAATTAGATGAGATTTATAAAGCTATCCCTTCAGAATTTTCTAATTACACCTTTCAATTTAAAACCATTACACCAAACTTTAATGTAATAACCAAAGATTTACAGTCTTATAATAAAGAATGGCAGTATTTAATAGGTGCAATAAAATCTGCAGATAATATTACAATAGAGCAAGCAAAAGAATTGGTTGAGGCCTATCAAGGTGGTAAAAAATTAAATATTGAATGGAACGAAGAACGTGTGCCTTCAAAAGTTTTCGAATTTAAAATTGATAGTATTAGCCGAAAAATAGACGACAGTAACATTTTAATAAAATGGAATGGTGATATTATTGATGCAGATAATTCTGGCGAAAATACCGTTGTAATTCCTGGTAAAAATAATTTTACAATTACAAAAATAGATGTGATTCAAACTCCTGAACAATACCTTTCAATTAACTTTTCTGATCCTATAAAAAAACAGCAAAACTTCGATGGGTTAGTAACAATTCAAAATGTTACAAAACCAAAATACATCGTAGATGGTAATGTATTAAAAGCATATCCAGACTCAAAAATTACAGGAAATGTTCGCGTAGATGTTTTCCAAGGTATTAAAAATACCGAAGATTATAAATTGAAGAAACCTTTCTCTGAAACCATCTCTTTCGAAGAAGTAAAACCAGAAGTGCGCTTAGTAAATAGTGGTGTAATATTGCCTAATTCTCAAGAATTAAAATTCAATTTTGAAGCAGTTAATCTTAAAAAAGTAGATCTAAAAGTTATTAAAATATACGAAAACAATGTGCTTCAGTTTTTACAAGATAACGAGTTACAAGGCGGAAACGAAAATAGCATCAGGCAAGTTGGTCGTCGTATCGCAAAACAAACCATCACGTTAGTAAACGAGGGTGTCGAAAATACTGGAAAATGGAAAACATACAGTGCAGATTTATCTAAAATTTTTAAAGCAGATCCTGGAGCACTTTACAGAGTCGAATTAAGTTTTAAAAAAGATTACTCTTTTTACGATTGCTCTGTAAACCAAAATATTACAAATTCTGAAAACAACGACGATTACTACGAAGACGAGTATTATGAAGACGATTATTATTACGATGAATACAGCGAAAGCACAACAGAGGACGAAGACGCTCGCGAAGAAGAATATTGGGATAATGTAACGTACAGCTATCGCAGTAATTACTACAATTGGAGAGAAAGAGACAATCCATGTAAAGAGGCTTATTATAACCAAGAACGTGAAGTGTCACAAAACTTATTGGCTTCAAACTTAGGCGTTATTGTAAAAAAAGGAGCGAGTAATAACTACTACTTCGCGGTAACAAATATTCTAAATACAAATGTAGAAGCTGCTGCTAAAATAACTTTATATAATTACCAACAACAAGAAATTTTAAGCACAAGTACAGATGGTCAAGGTTTAGCAAAAATAGAAACTAATAATCATGCAGCATTTGCTATTGTTAGTAAAGGAAAGAGTAAAACCTATATAAAATTACGAGATGGTCGCGCGTTATCGCTTAGTAAATTCGATGTGTCTGGAAACCATTTACAAAAAGGTTTAAAAGGCTATATTTATGGAGAACGTGGCGTTTGGAGACCAGGAGATTCATTGCATCTTACCTTTATTTTAGACGATAATGGCAACAAACTACCAAAAGGACATCCTGTAAAAATGGAAGTTACAGATCCTAATGGTAAATTGGCTTACAAGAAAATTACCAAAGAAAGCGTAAACGATTTTTACACCTTTACAGTACCAACTTTTCAAGAAAATAAAACAGGTAACTGGAACGCTAAAGTAAGTGTTGGTGGTGCCACTTTCTATAAAGGTTTAAAAGTTGAAACTGTAAAACCAAACCGCTTAAAAATTAAAGTCGATTTTAAAGATAAAATACTCTCTGGAAGTGAAACATTAAACGGAACACTTAACGTAAATTGGTTGCATGGCGCACCAGCAAAAAACGTTAAAACTGAAATTAAAGCAAAGTTTAGCAATGCATATAGGCCATTTAAAAACTTTACAGACTATGTTTTTAGAGATCCTTCGCGTTCTTTCTCTCAAGAAGAATTAAACGTTTTTGAAGACAAAGTCGATGAAGAGGGTTTCGCAGAAATCAAAAACAAACTAAGCGTTGGGCAAAATGCGCCAGGCATGT
>Ga0114956_1004811_pt1 | contig 10176 bp, 7 predicted proteins | sample MaitaG_FD_87304 | JGI IMG/M metagenome (GOLD analysis project Ga0114956, IMG submission 87304) | Marine algal microbial communities from Maine, USA - Maine_Asex2 metaG | ecosystem: Host-associated > Algae > Red algae > Unclassified | place: Maine, USA | collected 2015-01-05 | reverse complement strand
CTAACAATCCGCCCAGGCTGGCTACGGTAAGGATTTGACCAATAGTAGCCAAGTCAACACCTAAGGCATCGCGTATTTCAGGAAGCCTAGGTATAAATGAAGCGGCTATCATACCGTTAATAAGAAACTGTACGGCAACTGCACGCAGTGCCCGACTGTCGAGCGTTTGTTGGGTTTCTGTCACTTCTGCTTCTCTGAAATGGATTTGTTGGGAGTTGGTTTAACTAAGAACAGTGGATTGTTCAAGTTGATCGATTTCCGATTGATTGTAACCGAGGCTATGTAAAATCGCTTCGGTATTCTCGCCTGGTGCGGTTGGAACTTTTGGTCTGTTGGCTGGGGTGCGACTGAAGCGGGGAGCTGGGCTGGCTTGCAGTACATCATTTATACGAACGAAGGTTTCACGTTCCTTATTGTGTGGGTGAAATTCTACTTCATCGATATCTAATACCGGAGCGACACAGGCATCTGATCCTTCAAAAACCTCCATCCACTCATCACGGGTTTTACTCAGAAAGAGAGCAGTATATTGGCTATGCTTTTCTGGCCAACTGCTAGCGTCGTATTGACTTTTCAAGTCTTCATTTTCAGAGTCGGCTTCATCTAAGAAATTATCGATGAACTCTTTGTAAAACTTCGGCTCCAGCGGCCCAACTGATAAATACTTACCATCAGCCGTTTCATAGCAGCGATAAAATGGCGCACCCCCATCTAGTAAATTATTCTCGCGCTGAGTTGACCACTGCTGTTGCGCCATCCAAGAATGCAATAAGCCCATCATAGCGGGCACACCGTCGACCATGGCAGCATCTACTACTTGCCCTTTCCCCGATTGACTACGCTCGAACAATGCGGACAGTACACCGAATAACAAAAACATTGTGCCACCACCATAGTCTGCGACTAAGTTGAGAGGTGGGGTGGGTGGCCTATCTTTAGAGCCAATACTGTGTAGTGCGCCAGTAATGGCTAAGTAATTTAAATCATGTCCGGCAGTTTTGGCCAATGGGCCAGTTTGTCCCCAGCCAGTCATGCGGCCATAAATCAGTTTGGGGTTCGATTTGAGGCAAACATCAGAGCCAAGACCCAGCTTTTCCATTGTGCCGGGGCGAAAACCTTCGATAACAATATCTGCTCGCTTTATGAGCTTTAGAGCGATCTCTATCCCCGCTGCTGTTTTTAGATTTAATGCGATGGACTGTTTATTGCGCCGGTTGATGTCGGTATGGTCAGCTTTTGCTGAAGCCCTGTCGATAACAATGACCTCAGCGCCCATATCCGCCAGCAGTTGGCCGGCTAATGGGCAGGGACCAAGTCCTGACATTTCGATGACGCGTAGATTGTTAAGTGGCCCACTCAAGCTGATGCTTTTTCAACAGCTGCGATAAACGCATCAATCTGAGTTTCCTCAGTTGCCCAGGAAGTCACCAAGCGAATCACCGAGTGTTCATCGTCGAATTTTTCCCAGCGATAGAAAGCATAATGTTCCTCAAGCTTATCAATCATTACATTGGGCAAAATAGGGAAAATTTGATTGCTCTCGGTATCGGCAGCCAGTCTGTGACCGTTATCAATAACCGCAGTCGAGATCTTCTGCGCCATAGCATTGCTATATTTGCACAGATCAAAAAACAGATCCTGGTCAAACAGTTCGGCAAACTGTTGACCCAGCAATCGTCCCTTAGCAAGTAGGGCGCCGCGCTGTTTGATATGAAACTCAAAATCTTCAGCCAATACAGGATTAGGAATCACAATCGCTTCACCAATCAAAGCACCGGCTTTAGTGCCACCAATCCAGAAAATATCGGTTAACTCAACAATATCCTGTAAAGACGTATCATTGATGTTGGCCGTGAGCGCGGTTCCCAGTCTTGCACCATCCATCATCAAAAGAAGATTATTCGCATTACACGTCTTGGATAAAGCCTGTAACTCTGCTTTGGTATAAACTGTCCCAGCTTCAGTGGCATTAGAAATATAGACTAGGCGCGGCTTGGCCATATGCGGAAAGTGAGCATTATTGGCAACAGCCGCTTCAACGCTGGCTGCGGTTAACTTGCCATCAGCAGAAGGCACGGAAATTATTTTATGGCCGGTTGCCTCAATCGCACCAGTTTCTCGCATAGCAATATGACCAGTTTCAGCAGAGATAATCGCTTCATGTGAACGCAATGCACTCGACATAATAATGATATTCGCCAGCGTGCCGCCCGCTACAAAATAGACCGCAGTTTCATTATTTCCCAGATGTTGGCGGATCAGATTTCTAGCGCGCTCAGAATACTCATCGTTACCATAAGCAGTCTGCTGCGACATATTTGCTTCAGTCATTGCTTGTAAAATCTTTGGGTGGCAACCTTCACTGTAGTCGTCCAGAAAGCTATATTTAGCCATATCGAGTAATCCGCTGTGATGCTGGGAAAATGATTCTAGCATTAATTTAGTCGACGTTTCAGTGAGAGATTTCTAGTCTTTTCATAGCACGGGGCATGACATAAAGCCCTGATACTGATAGGTTAGCGGTGGAGACAGGGTTTATCTGACGGGCTTATGACAATACGTAAAACAATCAACCTTCTAGGTAGGAAGCTACTATATCTTTGGATTGAGACCAAGGTTGAGCCAAGTCAAATCGAATCCTTTGATATCGATCCACAGCAGCCCACTATCTATGTGCTTGAAAATCGATCCTGGACAAATTTGCTGGTACTGGAAGCTGAGTGCAAGCGACTAAATTTACCTGAGCCATTAAATCGAATCGCTAGTCCGGAATTATCTCAGTGGTATTCCGTTTATACGATTCAGCCGCGTGAGCCATTTAAAGCCTGGATGGAGAAAAAAACCAAACGCTCCCGGATGCTCAGGGGAATCGTTGAAATCTTGAAAGAACACCCCGATCAGAAAATCCAGTTTGTACCGGTTTCAGTATTTTGGGGCAAGCCTGTTGTTAAACAAAACCGCTGGCTACCCGTATTGTTTTCAGAATCCTGGGAGCCGCGTGGATTTATTTCTAAGTTCTTGACTATTCTGTTCCATGGCCATTTCACGTCAATAAAATTTTCTGAAGTGATCAACTTCTCTGAGGATACGCAGCTCGATATTCCTAACACGCAAACAGGGACGGCTGATGAAGCAATCATTGATAGTTTGCAGGAGACCTTTTCTAAACGCCTTAGTGATGTAAGAACAGCGACCATAGGGCCGGATATTTCGCATCGTACAACGCTGCTTCGCGATCTGATCACCAAGCCAGATGTGCAGGCGGCTATCACACAGCGTAGCATCGACGAGAACATTACCGAGTATAAAGCCACTGATCAGGCACGCCGGTACGTGCTGGAAATTGTGGCGAACACCACTAGCATTACCATCCAGGTGATGAATCGCTTGCTCTCCTATTTCTGGAATAAATTCTATTCGGGTATCGAGGTGAATCATGCGGAGCAATTGCAAGAATTATCTAAGACGCATGAACTTGTGTACGTACCTTGCCATCGTAGCCATATCGATTATTTGCTATTGTCGTATGTGATTTATTACGAAGGCTTAGCAATACCCTATATTGCTGCAGGTAAAAACCTGAATATGCCGGTGATCGGTACTATCCTGAGAGGCGGTGGTGCTTTCTTTATTCGTCGTAGCTTCAAGGGGAATCAACTCTACTCCTCAGTGATGTTTGAATATGTTGCGGAGTTAGTGTCTAAGGGCGTCGCTATCGAGTACTTTGTGGAAGGTGGGCGCAGTCGAACCGGGCGCCTGCTAAAACCAAAGCCGGGAATGGTGTCGATGACCATTCGGGGTTTCCTTAAGTATCGTAAAAAGCCCCTTGTGTTTGTGCCAGTTTATATTGGTTACGAAAAGCTACTGGAAACCAAAGCGTATCAAGCAGAGCTCTCCGGTGAGGATAAAAAGAGCGAAACTTTTATCAACTCGGTGCGTTCAATCCTCAGTATTCGAGGCAATTTTGGTAAGGTCGCCGCCAATTTTGGTCAGCCTATTTTTCTGGACGACGTACTGGACCAAGAGCAGCCTTCCTGGAATGAAGATGCTTATGATGATGCGGTACGCCCTGATTGGGTCAGAGCTTCGGTAGGTTCTGTGTCAGGGCTTATTGCCTCGCGAATTAATCAGGCTGCTACTGTTAACGCGGTAACACTGATAGCGACTGTGCTATTGGCCACACCTAAGCAAAGCATGGACGAGAGTGAGTTGCTGAAGATGCTCGCCATGTATCGGGACATCATTGCAGCATCAGCTTACTCAGATCGTTTAGTAGTCACAGAAGAATCAGGCCCGGAGCAAATTGCCAGAGTCGAAGCACTTAAAATGCTCAAGCGCCGTAAGCACGAGTTGGGGGATATCCTATATCTGGATGCTCGACACTCTGTTTCAATGACCTATTACCGCAACAATATACTGCACTTAATGGCTCTGCCATCGGTAATTGCCTGCTGCTTCATCAATAAGCGCAGCCTCCCTGAGAAAGATATTTTCCAGCTGTTAACGATGGTTTACCCCTTCCTGAAAAGTGAGCTGTTTTTACCTTGGGAGAAAGACGGGTTGGAGAGAGCGATACGCGATGTCCTGAATGTGATGTGTCAGCAAGGCCTGCTGGAGAGAAGAGATGCTGATGCCTCATACAGTCGACGTAGTTTCGGAACTTTGCGTTTCGCGCAGATCAATTTATTGGCGCGCGTAATCTCTCCAACCCTTGAAGTGTACTATCTGACTTTAGCCTTGCTGGCACGTTCAGGTTCTAAAACTATCCCCAAGGCTGAATTAGAAAAACGTTGTCAGTTGATGGCACAGCGGGTGGCGATGATTCATGAGATCAACTCACCGGATTATTCTGATAAAAACCTGATTGCCAACTTCATTGATAGTTTGATTCATATTGACTATGTGAAGGTGTACGGTACTGAAGACCTGGCCTTTAGCGAGGTCTTCCAGCGTTCAGATAAGCGCATACGTTTATTACTGAGTCGCACTACACGTTCTAATATTATGCAAATGCTAGGTCAAGCGGAGAAAAATCAGCTTGTTGGAGATGACGAGGAAGCAGCTGAACACATTGAATTAGAACAGCTTGCCGAAGAAGATAAGAAGCTTGCAGCGGTGGAAGAAAAAATTAATGCAAAGAAGTGAAAGAGTGAAGCAAACTCTATGACGCGATGTGTGGATGATCTTAATACGATGGTTTATGGCAGAATAAGAATTGATATATGATCAAATTTAAGTCATCATTGAGTGTATAAAAAAACAGCTATCGAAGCCTCCTTAGCTGTGTCGTCTACCCCACATTTCAAAAAATGGCTAGCAATCTAAAATTTATAAGCTGCATTCTTCTTTCGGCCTGCTTGGGGCTGTGCTGGTTTCCACTTTCGCAATTAACAAATATGCAGATTGAAAGCTCACAGCTATTGTTCTTTGCATTTTCTGCTGCTTCGCTTGTGACTATCGGATTTATGGCCTGTCAGGTTGAAAAGTGGCGTCACAATACCTTGGATTTGCTCATCTTTGCTTTGACCGGAGGTGTGTCAAATGTTTCGCTCCACTACTCGCTATTGCACGGCAATCCGATTGTTGTGTTATCTCTGTTTAGTCTATCCGTGGTGGCTGCATTATTCATAGTCAGGCTCGCAAAAGGTCAGAATTTAGTGGCAACTGAGTTCATTACCGTCCTTGCTCTTCTGTTGGTCGCAATCTCTACTTTGATGACACTCAATAGTGGTTTGAAATTCCACTGGAGTCAGGTTTTAGCTGTACTGGCAGCAGCTGGTTTTTATAGGTTGTTCACGCTGAATGGGCAAAAAATGAGCCAGATACCCATCGTAAGTAAATTATCGGCTTTGTTTATCGCCAGCACTTGGTTGGTTGGTATGGTGTTGATTTTTTCGCCTCGCTCAGCCAGCTTTCCACAAGAGTACGCCACACTTTATAGTGCACTATACGGCACGATCCTGTTAGTCCCAATTGTGGCTTCAATAATCTATATCTTCTCAAAAAACAACTTCATGATTTTATTGTTATGGATAACCGTTTTGTTGAGCGCCAATTTAATTGGCTTGTATCTTTATCAAGGTAACGGACTAGTATGGCCGCTGTTGTTGCTGATACCTGCCTATATTATTCAAGTCATGCGATATAGAGCCTCCCCGGACACTAAAGACGCATAAAAATAATCATTTTTTATAATGTCTGAAAAATACTCAATCAATATGTTTAATTTATGCTCAGTAAGATGCTATCATAATCAGGAGAGACCATCTTTTATCCAGTTTCCCAGCTGGTAAATATCGAACTATCAAATGAGAAATGGCCCAGATCTATGTTTCTAACGCCAGTTGTTAACATTATTCAAACAATTGTTAATAAAAAAGTATCAACTAAAGATGCTGGCGTCGAAGTTGATGATTGGAGCGAAATAGAAATTGCTGATGAGGATCAGCAATTCATTACGGGCTACTTAGAACGTAAAGTACAGAAAGGCTACATCATTAGGTTTGGAGAGGCTCTTGGTTTCTCTCCTCGATATCAGTTTGATTTGTGTGAATATACTGATGTTCCGGATATCTTTCTTAACGTACCCATAGAGTTCAAAATTTTGAAGTTAGATGTCGACAGTAAACAATTAGTTGTTTCTCGGATTGAGGCGCTTCGAGAGAGCGCGGTCGACTACCTTTTAAGCTTGGAGAAAGGTCAGGTTCTTTCTGGTGAAATTACGGCGGTTATGGATAAATTAGTAACCGTTGATTTGTCAGGATTAACTTGTCTGGTTTCGCGAACAGAGGTGAGTTGGGAACCGTTTAATCATCCTTCTGAAGTCGTCACGGTTGGAGAAGTTGTACAGGTTAAGCTATTGAGAGTGGTGCCAGGGAAAGCTTATATTACAGGAAGCATAAAGCAGTTGGATGATAGTTGTTGGGAAGATTTTATAGCCAATCACGAGATCGGAAATGAGGTCAATGTTAGCGTCAGTAATGTCGCTGATTTTGGCTACTTTGTGACCTATAACGATAAGCTGTCAGGAATCTTGCATTGGTCGGAATTAAGTTGGAAACCGAAGAATAAACAGGAAGTTATGAACTATCAGCGTGGTGATCGTTTAACTGTGAAGGTCAGCCAGCTTGATTATGATAAACAGCAGGTTTCTTTTAGCTTAAAAGCGATGAAGAAAAATCCTGTTGAACAGGTGCTGGATGACTATATTGTAGGCGATTTGATAACAGGTGTGGTTCGTTCACGGACTGACTTTGGCTTGTTTATCGAAATAGCCGAAAACTTTAATGGCTTGCTCCACTTCTCTAATTTATCCTGGTTTACTAATTCGAAAAATAATTTGGTGAATTTTAGAGTTGGAAATAGTCTTGAGTGTAAGATCATTGAAATAGATGAAACAAATGGGCGAGTGGGTCTTGGGCTAAAGCAGTTAACAGAGAACCCTTTTCATCATATACCATCGCTGCAAAGCCTGACCAAGCCAGCAGAGTTCCCAAGGCAGGTGAGGGTGGCCGTTAGCTCTTTTTTTCAAGCGAACTGCCATAACCAAATTGTCTCTCAGCTCTCTGATATAAAATATAAGATGCGTCAGCATATTGATTTACAGATCGAGAATATTTTCTTTGACGAAGAGTCACTTGAGCTTCCAGATGTTTTGATCGTATTGATTAGTGAAGACTATTTTAAATCAGACACCTATGTATCCCTCAAAGAATTACTTTCACAGTCTGGAGATTTAACCCCAACAATCGTTCCAATTGTTGCGGACGGTATCGCCGGGTGTGAAGATAATTTTTTAACTAAAATGGCCTGCCTACCAGCAGATAAAAACCCGTTGCAGCAGTGGCGGGTGAAAAGTGCCTATTGGTCCAGCATCAACAAATCGTTGATCAAGTGTATTCGTTACGCTGGTGGATTAAAGTGAACTCAAAATAATCACAATGAACTGAGTTATCGACGTAATACACTTAGAGTCATCTATCCCAATAATTGTTTGTCTTGAACAACAATCACAATCGCTGACGATGGATACTAACGGTTCTATCTATAAGACGGGTGAGCTTGGTGCTTGGGATTTTAATGTGTAATAATTCTATAGAACTTCTGTCCTCGAGCTTCAAGCTGGCGACAACAGCAATATCAGCCCCCAATTAAATAATAATGAATGAGATTTCTATGAGTCTTCAAAAAATACGCAAAGCAGTAATCCCCGTTGCAGGTTTGGGTACACGAATGTTGCCAGCAACTAAGGCAATTCCTAAAGAAATGTTGCCGATAGTAGACAAACCAATGATTCAATACATTGTGAATGAATGTATTGCTGCGGGTATTAAAGAAATTGTACTGGTCACTCATTCCAGTAAAAACTCCATTGAGAACCATTTCGATACCAGTTATGAGCTTGAAGCAACGCTTGAGAAAAGGGTTAAACGTCAGCTCTTAGATGAAGTACGCTCCATCTGTCCGACTGATGTAACCATTATGCATGTTCGCCAAGGTGTAGCCAAAGGCTTAGGTCATGCTGTGCTATGCGCTGAGCCATTGATTGGCAACGAGCCCTTTGTTGTAGTGCTACCCGATGTCATTATTGATGACTTTCACAGCAACCTTGAGACCGAAAATCTTGCTGAGATGATTCGCTTGTTTGAGCAAGGTGGTGAAAGTCAGATAATGGTTGAGCCGGTACCGATGGAATTAGTCAGTGGTTATGGTGTTGCTGATGTTAATGGTCATGATTTAGCGCCCGGATCGTCTACCCCTATGACCAAAGTGGTTGAAAAGCCACCGGTTGATGAAGCGCCTTCTAATCTAGCTGTTGTTGGGCGTTATGTATTAAGTAATAAGATATGGGATCTGTTGCGCCATACACCGGTTGGTGCAGGTGATGAAATTCAATTGACTGATGCGATTGCAATGTTGATGAAGAAAGAAACAGTTAATGCATTTAACATTACAGGTAAGAGTCATGACTGTGGATCTAAGCTAAGCTACATGGTGGCCAATGTAGAGTACGGTTTGCGCCATGCAGGCATTGGTGAGAGATTTCGCAAGGCACTTTCAGAAATAAAGGTATAACGTTCTTTTTTTATGCAAATTGCGTGGGCATAATACTCAGATAATTTAAAATAAAGTTGACTGACTATGCCTACCGATTTTCGTCTGGAACAACTCACCGCTTGGATCCATCAAACTAAACCAAATGCACAACTAGCGCCTGCTTCAGCAGATGCTAGTTTTCGACGCTACTTTAGAGTATCTGAAGGCAAGCAGACGTGGGTAGCAATGGACGCCCCGCCAGATAAAGAAGATCTAATTCCTTTTGTCAATGTGGGAGAGAGACTGTCTGCTGCTTCGGTGAATACACCAGCTATTCATGCAAGCGACCTACATCAAGGTTTTCTGCTCATGGACGACCTTGGAGTTACTCCTTACCTGCCAGAGTTGAATGCTAAAACAGCTGGTTCCCTTTACTCTGATGCTTTGCAAGCGTTGATAAAAATTCAAACGGCCGATTCGGCTGATCTGCCAAAATATGATGAGATTCTGCTGAGTAATGAGCTGGATCTAATGCCAGAGTGGTTTTTAGAGAAACACTTGGGAATTGAACTGTCTGCTTCAGACAGAAAATCGCTTGAAGGCGTATTTGTATTTTTGATTAAAGCTTCAATTGAGCAGCCGCAGGTGTTTGTGCACCGGGATTATCATTCGCGTAATCTGATGGTCACCAGCAAAAATAATCCAGGGGTTATTGATTATCAAGATGCTGTAACAGGGCCGATTTGTTATGACTTGGTCTCATTACTTCGTGACTGCTACATCGCCTGGCCAGAACATCAGGTCAGCCAATGGGTTAATGATTTTCGTGTAATGGCTATCGAAGCTGCATTGATGCCACCAGAAATAGATCAAGCCCAGTTTAAGCGTTGGTTTGATCTGGTAGGACTGCAACGACATATTAAGGTACTGGGAATTTTTGCCCGACTCAACCATCGTGACGGTAAAGCTAATTATTTAGATGATTTTCCCCTAACGCTCAGCTACGTATTGTCAGTCGCTAAACGATACCGAGAAACCTCTGTATTAGTCGATATATTCAAGAAATATAATATTCCTCAACGAATCGGTACAGTGGAAATATCAGTATGAAAGCGATGATATTAGCAGCAGGTTTAGGGT
>Ga0114956_1004808_pt1 | contig 10177 bp, 10 predicted proteins | sample MaitaG_FD_87304 | JGI IMG/M metagenome (GOLD analysis project Ga0114956, IMG submission 87304) | Marine algal microbial communities from Maine, USA - Maine_Asex2 metaG | ecosystem: Host-associated > Algae > Red algae > Unclassified | place: Maine, USA | collected 2015-01-05 | reverse complement strand
TCATTTCCCCAAATCAACTCATCATTCAATGCGGTTGCCCATATACAAGCTATTTCACCTTCTATCGAAATTTTCCATTGCCTTTTTTCTTCAATTTCCTTGACAATTAGTTCTCTTGAAAATTCAGGCCAATGAACTTGATTCTTCGATTTCATGTATTCAGTAGCAATGCGATAAAGTTCAAAAATTTTTGTTAAGTCTTCCAATAAACTATTTTCTATTCTCATCGTGTTTCCTTGATTTTTTTTCTTACGACAATACTACACGGTCGACAGATCAAAACAATTATTTCGCTTTATTTTGTACGGGAAGTATAAAATGTGCTTTGTTTATATCACCTATTAACAGCTTACGATTCTAATATTTTTTTATATGCCATTTGTCAGTTCATCCAAACAAGCAACAACTATTCACTGCAAATGGTCGATTTCAATTCGAGAATATCATTCAAGTGCACTTCTTCAGGCAAATCAAAATGAATGAAACCTCGTAAATAGCCCTTGCGCGCATACTTTTCTGCCAAATCAATTTCTGCACACGCTTTGTCTAAATCTTTCAAATCGTAGTAAATCTTAGCGCGCTCAAAATAGGCTTCGGGTCCTTCGACGTACTTTTCGGTAAAGCTATTTAAGTCCGCCAATGCTGCCCCGTAATTACCGCCCCTGTGTTGCGCAATTCCCCGATAGAAATAAGCATATACATCGTACTTTTCCTTGCCAATAATTTCTAAATCTTTGAAGTATTGATCGAAGGCTTTAATGGATTGATCGTATTGATTGAGAGACAAATAACATTGACCGATGAGAATTTGGATATTACTGGGTCCGTAAAAAGATGGACCCGGATCGTGCTTTTCAAAGGCCTTTAAATCGACCACCGCTCGCTCGTAATCCTGCATGTCCGACATCAAATAATTTCCCCGAGTACCGCGGGCTAGATCGCCTTCTATCTCCACCGCCATATCCAGATAGCGCAAGCCTTCTGGGAAATTGCCCGCATTCATGTAGGCACGACCCAAATTCTTGTAAGATTGCACACTTTCATGCCAGACAAACGCACTATCTATGATCGATTGCACTCGACCTTCTTCTCCCAAATAAATGAGCGCAATTGCTTTCTCTAGAATATCCGTCGCCTTATCCGATTTCTGCTCCGTAGACATATTAAAGCTCTGCTCGCTGTAGCGTAAGGCCAATGCGCGATCTGGTCGGATGGCTTTATAGACCAGCGCCAGCCCCAACCAGAAAACGAATATGATCCCTATCTTTTTCATACTTTTCAATCAGCGAATCAGTGAAACCAATTGCCCCTCTACTATTTTCAAATGGAAATTCATTCGAAGGTCCTGCATTTCTGAATGGTCTTTTTTCCAATCGGGCATCGATCTTAGCAATTGCAAACAATGCTCTACCAACTCTTTAGGCAGTTCCGTTGCCTTGCCTTTCAAATCAGATTGATGAATGGTGAATCGCCCCGGAATGCCTTCACAAGTCAATAGAAAAGTAATGGACACATAGCCCGAACTATTCGCATCGAGCAAGCCGAATCGATCCATAAAATAAGCCCGAAAGGCTCTAATTCCTCCTTTATATTGACTAAAAGCACTGCCCCTCGCACCAATAAAGAGATCATTGCAGTAATTTAAAAGCTGATCTTCTGAAGGTCTGCTTTTTGCAGGAATCGATTTCAACTCCAAGATTTTTTCGTTGTCTCCGATACCCGAAACAATTTTCAGTCGCTCTTTGCTTAATTCTAAAATTTGCGCAGCTTCGGAATAAATGCTGTCGCAGGTCATCGCCCGTCTGGAAAAATTCAAATACAAATTCTGCCTAAAATCTTCCAACTCAAAACAAGACTTTTCTGTTTCAGAGAAGAGGAAATCATCTTGGTAATAATAGTTTCTTCGCAGAAAGAAATGATCCACATCGATCATCAAAAACTCCTCCCTTCTCAAAGCTTTCTCCTGACCTTCAGCTATCTCCGTGTCGGGCATCCTCCACCATTTTTTCTCTAGTAAATCGGGAATGGGCAAGGCATGCAAATCGGGATCAGCAACTCTGGGTCGATGTAAATAACTGGTACCCTCCTTTCCCCTCAAAACCATTAGGTCATGAGAAATTTCGCTGATCAAATAAGAGCTCGTGTCAATAAACAAACTGTCTCCCGAAATCAGCCATTCACTTTCTTCCTCCTTAACGCCTTGGATTAACGTTTCTACGTTGCCATCACTTCTGAAGTCGGCCAAAAAATTAAAGGGCACTCGAAAAAAGGGCCCACGGTGAGATCCTACCCAAAGTCCTTCGATGGATGGCTCTGGTGGCGGTTTCCCACACGATAATACGGTGAGAACGATGATTGCAGCGAATGTGAAAGAGCAGCGGTTCATGATGATCTGAACAAAGCTATAACTAATGTTTACGTTGAACGGTTAAATGGATGTTAATGCGCTCGAATTTAAAGCAACTTTTGCCATCAACTGCCTGCCATCCGACGGGCAATGAAGCCGTAACGTGGCGCAAAAAAGAAGACCAGAAAGAAAAACACACCCATCATGGTGGAGATTGCCCCAGCAATAGAGCCATCGAGAAACACCGCCAGATAGTAACCCGAAGCCGAAGCCAAGACCCCAAAGACACAGCTCAAAATGAGCATGCTCGGCAAGTGATCCGTCACCAAATAAGCCGTGGCCGCTGGTACAATTAAGAAGGCTACCACCAAAATGGCGCCCACCGATTCGAAAGAAACCACAGTAGCCAAAGAAACAGCCGCCATCAACAAGTAATGCCAAACCGAAGTCTGCATGCCAATCGCATCGGAATATTCGGGATCGAAAGTCGTCAAGAATAACCCGCGGTAGCCGATGAGCAAGAAACTGACAACGGCGAGGAAAAGAACACCCAAAATCATCGGCTGTCTGGGTATTTCAATGCCCTGAATCACCGTACCCGTATCCAACGGGATATAAGCAATTTCTCCATGTAAAACGCAGTCTTGATCGATGTGTAAATTGCCCGAGTTGGCAGCAATCAATATCACCCCAACCGCAAACAAGAAAGTGAATGTCAATCCGATGGCTGCATCTGCCTGCACTCCTCCGCGTTTTTGTAAGAACTCAATAATGAAGGTGGTGAGAATTCCCAATGTGGTCGCGCCAATCATCACCGTCCATGAGCTCAAAGAGCCCGAAATGAAAAAGGCGATCACGATTCCAGGTAAAACCGAATGACTGATGGCATCACCCACCATGGCCATTTTTCGCAAGACCAAAAAACAGCCCAAGAGCCCGCAACTCATTGCTACCAATGAGCCACTTAATATGATCCAGAAATCGTTTTGCCAAAAATCCATTTTCTTTTTTTGTCTCGAACGGCCAAATAGTTCCGCCCATTAATTCCCAACGCTTGGAGAAAAGCATGCCTTGCCTCTACGATCGGTCGTAGGGAATCGGGCTGCCATGCGGATCGCGATCCGGGTGATTGAGGTCGCGCAACAAACGCTTCTCCAATTGTGGACTGATCAAATGCTCCATCACCTCCGCCGTTTCGTGCACGTGATCGGGCGCCACCTTCATCACTTGAGTGAGGTAAAGCTCCCACAAACGATGCAGCCGAACAATCCGCTTCCCTTCTCTCCTGCCCTCCGCACTCAAGCGCCATAGCTCATCGTCACCGGTCACCATGCAATCGTCCTCCAGTTGATTTAATCCAGTCGATAGTTTCTCCTTTTTCCAATCTCTCCGTTCCAACATTTCTGACAGCGAACGTTCTGCATCTTGCCTTCCGTCTCCTTCTTCTAGTTGATACAAGAGTTTCAAAATGTTCTCCTGAAAAATGCGCTGCTCAGTAAAATGCTGGCTGCGCCACTTCGACCAGAAACCTCGACCGGGTGCAAAAAACATTGATAGTATGGCCAAAATTGTCAACACCACAATGATCCATGGGCCCGTCGGCATGCGAGGAGCAGCGTAAGAAATGAACGCTCCACTCACACTCGCCAAAGCCCCAATTCCAGCCGCAATGGCGATCATGTAAGACAATTTGTCTGTCCAAAATCGAGCTGCTACTGCTGGAGTTATAAGCAATGCCGCCATCAACACAACTCCTACTGCCTGAATTCCAACTGTGACCGCCAAAACCGTCAAAGAAGAAAGTAAAAGCTGATAAGAATTCACTCTTAATCCAATGGATTTCGCATAATTGGGATCAAAAGAAATCAGCGTAAATTCCTTAAAAAATAAATAAACCGAAACGATTAGTAAGACTGCCACTGCTCCAAAGATGATCAAATCGTCGCCCACAATTGAAGCCGCTTTTCCGAATAAAAAACTATCAAGTCCAGACTGTGAAGCGTTTCCACTTTTTTGAATATGCGTCAATAACAAAATACCCAATCCAAAAAAAACAGAAAGGATAATTCCCAATGCGGCATCGGTCTTAATTCTCGTATTTGAGACCACCAAATCAATGGCAATTATGGACAGCCAACCCGAAATAAACGCACCTCCCAAAAGCATCAAGGGGTCTTTTGTTCCTCCCAACATAAAGGCCAAGCAAACGCCTGGCAAAACCGAATGCGCAATGGCATCTCCAATCAATGAGCGTTTTCGCAATACCGTAAAACAACCTACAATGGATGAGCTTGCTCCAATGAGTATTGTTCCGATCACCACGTAAACTACATTGGGATCAGAAAAGGAAAAGAATTCTATGAAGCTCTCTATTAAATTCAAATTTACTGAGTTGGCGAAAGAATTGGCGAATTTGCGAATTTGCGAATTTGCGAATTTGCGAATTTGCGAATTTGCGAATTTGCGAATTGTTAGTTACTGAGTTAGCGAATTACTGAATGACTGAGTTTTTGAATGATAGAATTTAATCGATCAGCTGCCCTGCTCACTGCACCTGTCTTCTGTTCCTGCACCTGCCTTCTGCTCCTGCCAACTGCACCTGCCTTCTGCTCCTGCACCTGCCTTCTGCCTTCTGCCCTAAGGCTTCCGCCGCATAATATTACCCAATGTGCTCAAGATCGACAAGTTGCCACCGTAGGTTTCCTGAATGAACTCATCCGTAAAAACATCAACTTTAGGACCGACCGCGATCAATCTTCGATTCAACAATATCATCCAGTCAAAGTAATCGTAAGCCGATTGTAAATCATGGTGTACCACGATCATCGTTTTGCCCTCTTCGCTCATCTTTTTCAGCAAAGTCAGTATCGAGGCTTCGGTTGCTGCATCAACCCCTGCAAACGGCTCGTCCATTAAGTACACATCGGCTTGTTGCGCCAATGCCCTTGCCAGAAAAACACGCTGCTGCTGTCCTCCACTGAGTTGCGAAATTTGACGCTTTGCAAAGGGCAGCATGTCAACTTGTTCCAAGCTCTGCTTCGCAATTTTGCGATCTTCTGTGTTGTAGCGACTCCAAAATCCGCGGCGACCATAGCGACCCATTAAAACAACATCCATAACACTGGCTGGAAAATCCCAATCCACCGACTCACGTTGCGGAACGTAGGAAACCTTTGAGCGAACCTCATCCAGTTCCTTCCCGAAAATCTTCGCGTATCCTTGATCGGGTTCAATCAAACCCATAATAGACTTGATCAAAGTGGACTTACCCGCTCCATTGGGACCCACAATTCCAGCAACAATACCAGCAGGCAAATCAAAGTCGATGTTCCACAACACAGGCTTGTTGTGATAGCTCACCGTTAGGTCGTGAACTTCCAAAATAGATTTATCAACTTTAGCTATCACTGCTCTATTCTCTATTTTTCGATCTTACTATTTCAAGGCTTCCGCTAAAAAATTCACATTGTGGCGAATCATCCCCTCATATGTGCCATTTGGGGTTCCTGCTTCTCCCAAAGCATCACTCAAAAGTGGACCTTTTACCTCAACTGCATGCTTTTTCTTTTTACAGCCTTCTACAACTGCCTGCAGGTGCTTCGGATCAACAGATGATTCGGCGAACACCGCCTTAATCTTCCGCGAAACGATCAAATCTACCAAATCAGTAACATCTTTTAATCCAAACTCGGTAACGGTCGAAATACCTTGCAATGCCGCCACTTCTATATCGTAAGCTCTAGCAAAATAACTGAAGGCATCGTGAGAAGTAACCATAATCCTGCTCTCCTGTGGAATTTCGCTGATCTTTCGCTTGGTCTCAGCATGCAATTTCATGTACTTATCTTGCAATCTTTGACCACTTTTGGCAAAATCTTCCGCCAATTTTGGATTCAATTCACCCAAGCGACTCGCCACATTGGGTATGCTGCTGGCCCATAACTTCGTATCGTGCCAGATGTGCGGGTCGTATTGAGCCTCAACTCCTTCGCCCGTCATTTTAATCAATTCTGCATCTCCCATCTTTTCAGAAACCGCATATACTGGCTTAGATTTCGCCAATTTTTCCAGTATCCCTTCCATCTTACCTTCCAAGAAAATACCGTTGTAAAACACCATATCGGCATTGCGGATTTTCTTCAAATCTCCTTGTGATGCTTTGTAATAATGCGGATCAACACCCGGCCCCATCAGTGAAATCACCTCGGCCTTGTCGCCAACAATTTCACTCACCATGTCTCCCACCATCCCCGTTGTGGTGACGATCAAAGGTTTCTTGCCCTCTTTCGAGCTCGCAACCTCATTGGGCTTCGAGCCCTCAGCTCCTCCACATGATGATAGAAGTAGCACAAAAATTATCGCTAAAAGATCAACTCTGATCCAATGTTTGTAGTTCATTTCCTCTTTGTTCCTTGGTAATTCCAATCTGCTGACCAACACAGGTCAAGCAAATTTTCGATAAAAGACAAAGATAAGGATGTTTTGTTATTTAGAATAATTCTAAATAAGGATGTTTTGCTCGCTGAAGGACGAATTTGACAAAGCCTATTGTGTGCTTGTTCACGAATTCAGCAGCGCGGCTTATGCAGTCCCCAAAACTCACTGATTCGCTAACTCAGCTATCTACCCAATTCACCAAGGGAGCCTTCACGAGTCATTTTCGTAATAGGAAACCATTGCAAGGCACTCAGTCACTCAGTCACTCACTAATTCTTTCGCTAACTCAGTAATTCTTATTTCTGTTGAAGACAATAGCACTCGCTCATGCTAGCAAACAAATGCTGCGGATCGCAACTCTTTGCCCCTGTTCGTAAGATATAAATCCCACCAAACAGTACCCATCTCTACACAGCTAGACCTCGGTTGTGCTTACAGCGAATCTGATGTATCCCAAAAACGAGCAGCGAAGCTGATGCAGTTCCAAAAAACTCACCAACTCGCTAATTCTTTCGCTAACTCTGTAACTACAACTTTCCACGGAGGGGGTGACGGCATTCGGTGATGCCGCACCGCGGGGGCTAGGTTAATTCATCGGGATCCAAGATTCCGGGAAGAGTTTCGAAGAGTTGACGGACTTTCTCGCAATCTATGAGATGTCCGAAGGACAGATGGGCCCACACCAAAGGAAGCTTCACTAAGCATTTTCGTGCAGGAAAACCATCGCAATTCACATTGATAACTGGGCTAACTCAGTAACGAGTATAAAACAGCAGCGAAGCTGATGCAGTCCCAAAAAAACTCACCAACTCGCTAATTCTTCGTTAACTCAGTAATCACTTCAATTCCCGTCATCCTCATCGTCATCACCTCGCAAGATTTGCTGGGACGTTTTCACCGAATCGAGAATACCGATGGCTTTCCTGTACCGATCCAGTCGACGATCGTCTCGTGCTTGGATGAATTCTACCAACTTACTAAAGGGTCCGCTGATCACATAGCTGATTCCGCCCGTGTTCGAGGCGAGTTGTGGTATGTAATCCACACCAGGCAGCACTCCAACGGCTTTCTGAAATTGAGTGTGGTAGTCGTCTTCCAATTCCAGCGCCATGAACTTGTACTCGAACTCCTCAGGGCTCGGCCATGGATAAATTACGGACTCAGGCAACATCACGGTGTCGGTTTCCATCAAATGGATCACCGAGTACGTATCTCCCTCTAGATCGTCCGGTATGATGAGCGCCGCTGGAATGTAGCCCACCGCGCTAAAACCGAGGGTATCTCCCTTCTCAACAATGATCGAAAAGTAACCGTCCAAGTCACTCATCGTGCCTCGACGAGAGCCGAATTCTCCAATGTTGCAATAAAAAACGGAAGTCATACTGTCCACAGCCATGACCACTCCAGTTACTTGCACCAACTCTTTTTCACCATTCTGAGCACTTAAGGCTTGGAATGAATAGACCAATAAAAAGAAAAGTGAAAATTTGATGCTCAGTTTCATGCAGTGTTTTGACAGTTGCTTTGACTCTCTGATTCGCGAATGGTTAAGATCAGAGCTACGAAAATAGAACGCCTGCGCTTGGCTTCCATTATGTCGGGGGAAATTTACAGACGAAAAAAACCCTTTCCTGTGGAAGAAAGGGTTTCTCATTCTACCATTGATTTCTCTCTGGCGAAATATGGGGAATTCAGCGAATAAGGATCTTCGTAACTCTTAGTCTTTCATCATCAATGTGATAGGCTTTTTACTGTCCAATAATTCGGATCGAAAACTGACCGTTTGGAAAGGCAAGTGCGCATTGCCCACAGGATGAACTTCCTGCCTAAGTATGGCATTCATCCATAGCTGCTCGTCTTTCAGTACCTCTTTCCAATCAGCTCCTCCATCGGGTATGTAGCTCACCTGCGAATTGTTGTCACCACTGAATGTGATTTCTATGGCAGCCGAGCCATCAATGGCGTCTGTGTAAACAAGGCGTGCCCCAATGTGAAGCAATACCAAAAGCGGGAAGATGATTTTACCGAGAGATTTCATAAGGATTCCGATTTACCTCTAAGTTAAACGACACTACTAGCTCCACGAAGTACAATAATTGTACAGAATCGCAGCTTTATCTTGCACTTCTTACCCTCAAAATCACAACATTTAAGCTTTAACCCTTGATATTCAATGTGTTAACATTTCTTAAAAAGAACACAAATCGACCCTTGTCAAAAAACATTCAAATTTTTGTAATAAAAAAGCCACATCGATGGATGTGGCTTTTTGCTTTTATTTTTTCATTGACATTGAAGAAAGAAAATCCTCACTGATTCCCAATCTCATGGTCAAACAGACCTGGTCAAACAGACATGGGTCAAACAACATGGTCGAACCTTGTCAATCTGACAAACTCATTGCCAAAACGTCTATCAATGACTGAGCTCAATTCGCTTAGTTGTTAACTGTTCTCCTCGCATCACCTGAATAATGTACATGCCATTATGAAGATCGCTTAGATCGATTTGCAAATTCGCCTGCTCAATGCTTTCAAACTGGTAAACAGCTTGTCCGATCATGTTGAATATCACAATGGTTCGATCCGAGTCATCTTTGAATTCCAAATTGAGCATCCCTTTGCTTGGATTTGGATAAGCAATCCAGCTATCTCCGTAACCCAAACCATAATCTGCTAAATCACCATCCAAATAGCGATCACCGTCCTGAACGTCATCCAAGTCTAGGCGATCTGTATCGTCGTCATCTTCTGAATTACGGCTGTCTTCATCTTTCACTAGGTGATCGATCAACTCCACTGCTGGAGTGCTCGTTAACTCACCTCTTGTTGTAGAAACGTTTTGATAATCGCTGATGCCATGAATCACATCAATAACAGGCTCACCACCTGATTCACCGCTGATTTCTTGCGCATTGACAGTAGTTGAGGCAAATAGCATCAGAAGGCAAATCTGTGCTATACTCAAAAACTTTAGGGCTTTGTAATTCTTCTTCATCTATCAAAAATTTTGGGTCTTTCTAATCCACTTTTATTGTTCAATCGAACATTTTTTGTGTCTTTTTCTAAGATACTTCCTCTTAGAGAACAAAAAAATAACACATTTTTGCATTCATCGGTGTCTTTACAGCTTGCAAAAAGAGGCCAATTTTCTGTAAATTACTGACAATCAATCTACTAATTCACATTGACTTTTATCAAAAAATACGTTTTATCGGATCCTTCGTAAAAAACAGAGAAAAAAATCATGCATACACGTACCAGCAAGAGTGTAAAAGGTGTTCAAAAATGAGAAATAGCAAATTATTGCAACTTTTGCGCACGCTCAGCTCGAAAGAGTTGAAGCAGTTCGAATTTTGGTTGAATGCAGATGGGCCCAATGAAAAGCTGCAAG
>Ga0114956_1004803_pt1 | contig 10181 bp, 9 predicted proteins | sample MaitaG_FD_87304 | JGI IMG/M metagenome (GOLD analysis project Ga0114956, IMG submission 87304) | Marine algal microbial communities from Maine, USA - Maine_Asex2 metaG | ecosystem: Host-associated > Algae > Red algae > Unclassified | place: Maine, USA | collected 2015-01-05 | reverse complement strand
GGCACTGAATGTATTAGAGCCTGAGCCGAAGGCCATGGGTTCGATACTGGCGTTCATCAGTCAAGTTAATAAGGAACCATTGGTGGAGCTGCTCGTTGACAATCCTGATAAAGAGACTTTTGATCAGTTTGTTGAAACCCTACAGCAAAGAATTGCTGAGGAAGACTTCAGCCGTTTTCGTGTCCCAGATAAAGGGGTGAATGTTAATGTTGAGAGGCTGGAAGAATCGATCGATATGTTGAAGCAGCACGTTGATTCGACTGAAATCGAGCCCTTACTCTCTGCCATGGCTGTCCTTCAGACCAAACCCAAGGACGTGCAGTGCCAACGTAACGTCGCCGACGCATTTAATGAACTTGGCTTTGTTCAAGGTCAGGTTCTCACCTATGCGCCTTATATTACCTATCTGCTCTCTAGTAGCGGAGACTAGGATCTTCTGGGATAAAAAACTATGATTGGAACAGTAGAAGTATACGGCACCAGTAGCTGTAGAAAGTGCCTTAATGTGCGTGGGTTGCTGGATGAGAAAAAGGTCGAATATACGGATTATATGATTGACCTGATGCCTCTGGAAAAAGATGCCATGATCCGCCGCAGTGGTCGTAAAAATTACCCGCAGGTGTTTATCAATGATGAACACATTGGTGGCGAAAAAGAGATGATGCAGCTGGCACTGGATGGTGAGTTGGATAAGTTGCTTGGGCTCTTATCATGATTGTTACAAAATGGGGTAACAGTCTGGTGGTGCGTGTACCCGCTGTGCTCATACAAACGCTTGGTTTAAAAGCACGGTGACTAAGCTACTTTTGTTACTTGGAAACTATGCAAACATTTATGCATCAGCCAAAAAATCCGTCATAGCCATCATTCGTGCCGCCCCTGCAGCCTTACGATCAAACGTCACGGTATATTCTGCACCCATTTGTTGATGGTGGCGTGCCAGTAAATAATCAGAAAAATCAGCATTGCCTTGTTGATAATCCAGAAAAGCTAACTCTGCCAAATCAACACGCTCAATCTGGAACTCCTGACAGGTCAGCACCGCGTGGATCACTTCAGCAACTTGCTCACGTGAATATTGATAGGCCCGTGATAAGACCCATACCAACTCACACAATACGATGTGATTGATTACCCCAGGCTGCTCGGCTGATAGTTGTTCGATAACGGTGTCCACCTGTGCCGATTGTACCGGATCGTCCTGAGTCAGGTAGCGCACCAAAACATTGGTATCTAGGCCAATCATGGGCTGACCGCTTGTGCGATGGCTTCGTCCATTGCTTCCAAGCTGACGGGGGAAGTGGGTTTTGGCAGCATGCCTTTTAAGGTTTTTATTGAGCGCGTTACGGGTAGGATGAATAGACGGCCATCGTCATCGATGATGAATTCTACCCGGTCGCCTGTGTCGAGGTTCAAAGTGTCGCGGGCTTGCTTTGGAATGGTGACTTGGCCTTTCGAGGTTAGGGTTGCTAGCATGGCAGAGTATTCCTTACTTTATAATAAGTGATATAAAGTAAGGGTTTTACATCAACCGGCAGGCTCAACAAAATGCAAACTTTCTCCACTCGGGATTTACGTGAACGCAGCGGGGAATTAAGCCGCGAAGCAGAGGCCGGACATCTTTCATTGATCACCAAGCGTGGACAACCCTTAAACGCTGACGCGCCATGAAGGTATGGAAGGTTTCACTGAGGTCCGGCTTTCAACAAAGCTTCACCCGCTGCCGTATCCGTATACTTAGCAAAGTTCTTCACAAACAACCCTGCTAAATCCACCGCTCTAGAGTCCCATTCTGCTTTATCTTCATAAGTATCACGAGGATCCAAAATATCAGGATCAACATTAGGCAATGCCGTTGGAATAGTCAGATTAAAGTAGGGGATAGTCTCAGTGTCAGCGGTTTCAATACTGCCATCCAAAATCGCGTTAATAATGCCGCGAGTATCCTTAATTGAAATCCGCTTACCTGTACCATTCCAACCTGTGTTCACTAGATAAGCTGTCGCTCCAGAATCCTGCATACGCTTCACTAACGTTTCCGCGTACTGTGTTGGGTGCAAGCTTAAAAACGCCGCACCAAAACAAGCCGAGAAGGTAGGCGTAGGTTCCGTTATGCCGCGCTCTGTACCCGCAAGCTTTGCGGTAAAGCCAGATAAGAAATGATATTGCATTTGCTCAGGCGTTAGCTTTGAAACCGGAGGCAATACACCAAACGCATCCGCTGACAAGAAGATAACTTTCTTCGCTGGGCCACCACGTGAATGCGGTTTTACGATATTGTCGATGTGCTCGATAGGGTAGGAGACACGCGTGTTCTCAGTACGAGACCCATCATCATAATCAATGCTGGAGTCATCACGAACTGTCACATTCTCTAACAGTGCATCTCGACGAATCGCCGCATAAATCTCAGGCTCAGCTTCAGCACTCAGCTTGATGGTTTTTGCATAGCAGCCACCTTCAAAGTTAAACACACCTTCATCATCCCAGCCGTGCTCGTCGTCACCAATTAAGGCGCGCTCTGAATCCGTTGATAGGGTAGTTTTACCCGTACCAGACAGACCAAAGAAAATAGCCGTGTCACCTGCTTTACCGATATTGGCTGAGCAGTGCATGGAGGCAATGCCTTTGAGTGGCAAAAAGTAGTTCATCATCGAGAACAAGCCTTTTTTCATCTCACCGCCGTACCAAGTACCACCGATCAATTGAATACCTTTGCTCACATCAAACGCAACAAAGTTCTCAGAATTCAGGCCTTGCTTTTCCCAATTTGGGTTAACCGTTTTAGCGCCATTCATCACCACAAAGTCAGGCTCAAAGCCTACTAGCTCAGCATCTGAAGGGCGAATAAACATGTTCTTAACAAAATGCGCCTGCCAAGCCACTTCAGTAATGAAGCGTACTTTCAGGCGAGAGTTTTCATTGGCACCACAAAAAGCGTCAACGATAAACAAGCGTTTACCTGACAGTTGCTGACTTACTAATACCTGCAGCTCAGCAAACACTTCGGGTGTCATGGGTTTGTTGTCATTCTTACCTTGATCTGACCACCAAATCGTATCGCGTGTCATATCGTCACGCACAATATATTTATCTTTAGGTGACCGACCGGTAAAAATGCCGGTATCGACGTTAATGGCTCCGCTTTCTGTCTGAACTCCACGCTCGTAACCTTCGAGGTCATCGCGTGTTTCTTCAGCGTAAAGTGTGTCGTAGCTTGGGTTGTAGAGAATCTCTCCTACATTCTCAATTCCGTACTTAGAAACGTTAATTATAGTCATCGTTTTCTATAGTCCTTGCGAGCAGTGGCAAGGGGGCTTGTCTAAGAAGCAATTGCCTTACACTTGGACAGTCTCCTGATCGTGCTCTGGGGTTAATTAAAAGCGCCCTGCTTGGCTGGGCAGGGCGCGCGTATAAAACAAGCGTATCACTTTATTGCTGCATAGCTACTATTGGAATAGACCATCTGTGTGGCTTTTCCTAGTAGCTTTCGAAACTAACGTTTGTCCATCGCAACATATTCGCGAGTAGCTTCACCGGTATAAAGCTGGCGTGGTCGACCGATGCGTGAGCCTTCATCACTGATCATTTCGTTCCACTGTGAGATCCAACCAATGGTTCTAGCCATCGCGAACATTACAGTAAACATGTTTAGTGGAATATCCATCGCAAGGAAGATAACACCAGAGTAGAAGTCGACATTAGGGTAGAGGTTACGCGATTTGAAGTATTCATCTTCAAGCGCCACTTCTTCCAACTTCATGGCCGTTTCAAGCATGGCTTTGTGCGGGGAATTTTCAGGTAATTCTGCTAGCACCTCATGGCAAATATCACGAATGATTTTCGCACGTGGGTCGTAAGCTTTATAAACGCGGTGCCCGAATCCCATTAAGCGGAAGCGGTCATCTTTATCTTTAGCGCGGTCAATAAAGTTTTGCAGTGGCTCGCCAGACTTTATGATGTCTTGCAGCATGCGAATAACGGCTTCATTAGCGCCACCGTGAGCAGGGCCCCAAAGCGTAGCAACACCCGCAGAGACTGCTGCAAATGGGTTTGCCTCAGAGCTTCCTGATAGACGTACGGTAGAAGTCGATGCATTTTGTTCATGATCAGCATGCAAAATCATGATGACATCAAGCGCTTTAACGTATTTTGGGTTGGCTTTGTAGGGTGCTGTTGGCACACCAAACATCATGTACAAGAAATTCTCACTGTAACTCAGTGAGGAATCAGGGTAGATAAAAGGTAAGCCCTGTGCATGACGGTAACACCAAGCAGCAATCGTTGGCATTTTAGCGACGAGGCGTAGCATGGCGGTTTCACGATCTTCAGCGTCATGAATATTCATGTGGTCATGGTAAAAGGCAGACAAAGCACCTGATACACCCATCATAATCGCCATCGGGTGTGCGTCGCGACGGAAACCATTGTAGAAATTCTTTAGTGCTTCGTGAACCATACTGCGCTTTTTGACGCAATTTTCTAATTCACTAAGCTCTTGCGCTGTCGGTAGCTCGCCATGAAATAGTAGGTGGCAGGTTTCCAGATAAGAACTGTGTTCTGCTAGTTCCTCAATCGGGTAGCCGCGATACTCAAGAACACCGGTTTCACCATCCATATAAGTGATTTCACTTTTACAGCTAGCGGTAGACATGTAGCCAGGGTCATAGGTGAAGAAGCCCAGTTTACTATAAAGAGGACGTACATCGACTGTTGGCGGGCCCATAGTAGGCTCAAGAACATCTAGTTTTATCTGTTCTCCTGTCTCGTCATTGGTCAACGTCATTGTCTTGGTTGTCATACTTCCGCCTCTATAAATTTGTAATCTTTTGATCTATTAGATTATTAGTCAGTCGTTATCGGTGTTGATGATAGAAAGCACTAACATCAACACCGACCCTACTTTGTTGGTTACGAAGTAGGATGCACAAATGATCTAACGTCAATTATCTAATAATGCTGATCTTCTTAGCAGTTGGTGCAGTACTTAGCTCTGCCAATGGCGGAGCGAAGTCAGTCAGGTTGATGCCTTTAACGGCTTCCTTATACTCATCCATCGTCGGTGTACGACCAAGAATAGTAGACAAAACAACAATTGGCGTAGATCCTAGTAAAGATTCACCTTTCTTCTCTTTAGAGTCTGCAACCACTCGACCTTGGAAAAGACGCGTTGAAGTGGCCATAACCGTATCGCCTTTTTCTGCTTTTTCCTGGTTACCCATACATAGGTTACAGCCCGGGCGCTCTAGATACATGATGTTCTCGTACGTCGTACGCGCAGCTTCCTTCGGTGCATCGTCATTAAACTCGAAACCCGCATATTTCTGAAGGATTTCCCAGTCGCCCTCTGCTTTCAACTCATCAACAATGTTGTAGGTAGGTGGAGCAATAACGAGTGGTGCTTTGAACTCGATGGTGCCATTTTTTGCTTCGAGGTTTCTGAGCATCTGCGCGACAATTTGCATATCACCTTTGTGAACCATGCACGAGCCGACAAAGCCCAGATCAACTTTCTTCTTACCTTCATAGGAAGAAATAGGGCGGATATTGTCATGAGTGTAACGCTTAGACACATCGTCATTGTTGACGTCAGGGTCAGCAATCATTGGCTCATCAACCAAATCCAAATCAACAACCAATTCAGCAAAATACTTGGCATTGCTGTCAGGTGCTAGTGCAGGGTTTTCACCTGACTTTATCTCGCTGATACGCTTGTCAGCTATGGCAATTAAGCCAGTGAGCACTTTAGTCTCATTCTCCATGCCCTTATCGATCATGGTTTGAATACGGCTTTTTGCAATCTCTAGCGACTTAATCAGTGTGGCATCTTCAGAAATACAGATAGACGCCTTTGCCTTCATTTCGGCAGTCCAGTCGGTAAAGGTGAAAGCCTGGTCAGCCAGCAAAGTACCGATATGCACTTCGATAATTTTGCCTTGGAAGACGTTGTCACCGTTAAACTGTTTAAGCATTTGAGCCTGTGTTGCATGAACGACATCACGGAAATCCATGTAGTCCTTCATCTCACCCTTGAACGTCACTTTAACCGACTCAGGGATCGGCATACTCGCTTCACCTGTTGCCAACGCTAACGCAACCGTTCCAGAGTCAGCACCAAAAGCAACGCCTTTAGACATTCTGGTGTGAGAGTCACCACCAATAATGATTGACCAGTCGTCCACGGTAATGTCATTCAAAACTTTGTGAATAACGTCAGTCATTGAGTGATAAACACCTTTGGGGTCACGACCGGTAATCAGACCAAAATCGCTCATGAACTTCATTAGTTTGGGCGTGTTAGTTTGAGCTTTACTGTCCCAAACAGATGCAGTATGGCAACCAGACTGATAAGCACCGTCGACGATAGGAGAGATGGTTGTTGCTGCCATCGCTTCCAACTCTTGAGACGTCATCAAGCCGGTTGTGTCTTGCGATCCTACAATGTTTACTTGAACACGAACATCAGATCCGGCATGTAAGTTTTCTGTTGAGCTAGTACCGACTGAATTTCTGTTGAATATCTTCTCAACGGCAGTCAGACCTTGGCCTTGATGCGAAATTTCTTTTGAAAGTGCGAATACTGATTCAGCTTCGATACCTAGTGTTTTGGCAGCAAACGTTTGTAGCTTCTTACCAAACACAATCGCGTAAGAGCTTCCTGCTTTCATAAATTCAATTTTTTGCGGAGTAAATGCCGCAGAGACATCTGAAAGTTCTTTGTCGCCGTTATAGAGTTTCTTTTCCTTAGTGTTGATGGTCAGTACAGTGCCTGTCGCGACTGAATACGTTTCTTCCAGTACGATATCACCATCTTCATCAATAACATTATTGCCTTGTGCGTCTTTCTTTTTAACCCAGTTTTGAAGATTTAAACCAATACCACCTGTAACATCCACGGTGGTTAAGAAGATAGGTGAGATGCCGTTAGTGCCTGCCACAACAGGTGCGAAGTTTACAAACGGTACATAAGGGTTCGCCTGCTTGCCTGCCCACAATGCCACGTTGTTTATGCCTGACATTCTTGAAGAGCCTACGCCCATCGTGCCTTTCTCAGCAATCAACATGACTTTCTTATCAGGGTGTTGTGCTTGTAGCGCTTTGATCTCACCTTGTTCTTTAGGTGTCATCATGCACTGGCCGTGTAATTCTCGGTCTGCACGAGAGTGAGCTTGGTGACCAGGTGATAGCAAGTCGGTAGAGATATCACCGACACCTGCGATGTAGGTAACTACTTGGATCTCTTCCTCTACATCAGGAAGCTTGGTGAAAAACTCAGCCTTTGCATAGCTTTCAAGAATGTCTTTTGCATTGGCATTACCAGATTTGTAAGCTTTTTCGAGTTGCTCCATATCTGCTTCGTATAGGAATACTTGAGTCTTTAAGACTTCAGCTGCTGGGTTTGCCACTGACGCATCGTCTGATAGTGCAAGATCCAGTAAAATCTCCATAGAAGGGCCGCCCTTCATATGAGACAGCAATTCAAAGGCATACGTCGGAGTAATTTCCTCAACGACAGATTGGCCAAGAATGATTTCCTTTAGAAATGCAGATTTGACACCAGCAGCACTCGTTGTACCCGGCAAAACGTTGTAGATGAAGTGTTGCAGAGAGTCTTTGCGATGCTCATTGCCAGTATCTTTAATTTGCGCAATGATTTCTGTTAGCAGCTCAGCGCCATCGATAGGCTTAGGGTGAAGTCCTAGCTCTTTTTCGCGTGTTGCTATTTCTTTGATGTAATCTAGGTATAAACTCATAGTGTCCTCTCAAAGGCAGTGTCTGCCTGGATAGTTTTTAACTAGCTACCTGATTGGTTGCATCTAGCAATAATTAGGTAACATAACAATTTAATGGGCGGGCATTAGTGAGGTAACGAGCGGGTAAAATATACCGAGTACCTCTTTGTGTAAATTCTGTTTTCTTTTCAAAAACTCCCCAGTCGTATTAGGTTAGGGGAGTCTTTACGTCCAATAAATATTCATTACCAGACGTCGTTGCGTATGAGCAGCAGCTCACTAAGCGCCTACCAACAGCGCTGATGTATCGCTTATTTACCAACCAGTGTGATCTTTAACGCCTTGACCAAGCTGCGCTGGAGAACGAACAGTGTAAACACCCGCCGCTTCTAGTGCTGCAAACTTATCGTCAGCCGTACCTTTACCACCAGCGATGATCGCGCCCGCATGACCCATACGCTTACCAGCCGGTGCAGTGACACCCGCAATATAAGCAATAACCGGCTTAGTGACGTTGCTCTTAATGAATTCAGCGGCTTCTTCTTCGGCTGAACCACCAATCTCACCCACCATTAGTATGGCTTCAGTTTTAGGGTCAGCTTCAAACAAAGTCAGAGCATCAATGAAGTTTGTGCCCGGAATAGGGTCACCACCGATTCCGATACAAGTGCTTTGACCGAAACCAAGGTCAGAGGTTTGCTTCACACACTCATACGTCAACGTACCTGAGCGAGAAACAACACCCACACGACCAGGATTGTGCATCGCGCCAGGCATGATGCCGATCTTGCACTCGTCTGGAGTGATGATGCCTGGGCAGTTTGGGCCGATTAAACGAACACCTAAGCTATCAACAATGTACTTAGCATCCAGCATGTCTAGCGCTGGAATTCCTTCAGTAATACAAACCACTAGCTCAACGCCTGACTCAGCCGCCTCGATAATTGAATCTTTACAGAAAGCAGCCGGTACATAGATAACACTAGCGTGAGCACCAGTCTGCTCAACCGCTTCACGGACAGTGTTGAATACAGGAAGGTCTAAATGAGTCGTTCCACCTTTACCCGGAGTAACACCACCAACCATCTTCGTTCCGTATTCGATCGCTTGTTGTGAGTGGAAAGTACCTTGCTTACCAGTGAAGCCCTGGCAGATAACTTTAGTCTCTTTATTAACTAAAACACTCATGACTTTTCTCCTACCGCAGCAACAATCGCATTTGCAGCTTCTGTTAGATCGTTCTTACTAATTAGATCAAGGCCACTCGCTTCTAGTAGCGCAGCACCTTCGTCAGCACGGTTACCTTGTAAACGCACCACTAAAGGCACTTTAATGTTTACTTCTTTAACCGCTGCGATAACACCTTCAGCAATCAAATCACAACGCACGATTCCACCAAAGATATTAACCAAAATACCTTCAACTTTATCATCAGATAAAATGATCTTCAGTGCTTCAGCAACACGCTCAGCAGTAGCCGTACCACCAACGTCTAGGAAGTTAGCAGGGTCGCCACCTTGTAGCTTGATGATGTCCATCGTCGCCATTGCGAGACCGGCACCGTTAACCATGCAGCCGATGTTGCCATCTAGTGCTACGTAGTTAAGTTCCCACTCTTCAGCGCGGTTTTCACGCTCGTCTTCTTGAGACGCATCACGCATCGCAACCAGCTCAGGGTGACGATATAACGCACTACCATCAACACTGACTTTCCCGTCTAAGCAAAGTAAGTCGCCATCTTTAGTCGTTACTAAAGGGTTGACCTCAACCATCGCTAGGTCTTTCTCTTTAAACATTTTAGCAAAGCCGGTTAGTAGCTTAGTAAATTGTTTGATCTGTTTGCCTTCAAGGCCTAGCGAGAACGCAATGTCGCGACACTGGTAAGGCATAAGGCCTGCAACAGGGTCAATTGCAGCGGTTAGGATCTTCTCAGGAGTCGCTTCAGCAACTTCTTCGATGTCCATACCACCTTCAGTAGACGCCATGATCATGATGCGACGTGAAGAACGGTCAAGTACTGCACTTAAGTACAATTCGCGGTCGATCTCACAAGTTTCTTCAACGTAAATCGTGTTGATTGGCTGGCCTTTAGCATCCGTTTGGAATGTCACAAGGTTAGTGCCAAGCAAGCTTTCAGCGAATTCCGCTGCTTCATCGGCAGTGTCAAATAGCTTTACGCCACCTGCTTTACCACGGCCACCTGCGTGAACCTGTGCTTTAACTACTTTTTTTGCAGTAGTCACTTTCTCAGCAGCAGCTTTTACTTCAGCCGGAGTCTTTCCGATATAACCAACAGAGGTTGGAATGCCGTACTCGCGGAACAGCGCTTTAGCTTGGTACTCATGTAAATTCATTCAGTTTTTCCTTTTCGAAAATCTTTATAATTGCCGGTTACTTGCGACGACGATTAACGCCGTGGATAGTCCGTCCATCAACAGCAAACGCTGC
>Ga0114956_1004798_pt1 | contig 10194 bp, 7 predicted proteins | sample MaitaG_FD_87304 | JGI IMG/M metagenome (GOLD analysis project Ga0114956, IMG submission 87304) | Marine algal microbial communities from Maine, USA - Maine_Asex2 metaG | ecosystem: Host-associated > Algae > Red algae > Unclassified | place: Maine, USA | collected 2015-01-05 | reverse complement strand
CTGAAATTGAATCTTGTGGATTTGTTGGGGCATGCGGGTAAGGAATCCATCCATTTACATCATCCCATACATAAGCAGAATCTTGTACTATGTAAGTATCACCTTCATTATTTCCTGTTAATGGAGCATTGCTATCATCTACATCACCAGGAACATAAGTAACATTTTCACCTATATCTACATCTTCAAATGTTACATTTTGAGGATTACCATCTTGATTAACTACATAAATAGTATATTCTGTAGTCGTAATGTTATCAACAATAGTGACATTAGTTACAATTACACTATCAATAACATTGAAACTATCTAAAGCTGTACAAGCATTAGGTAATATTTTATCAAATATAGTAGCATTAGTTTTTTCATCTACATATATAATATGTAGATTATTACCTACACAATAAGAAGTATCACATACAACTTCATGATAATTACCAGCAGCATCAGACATAATTGTAACTCCAGGTGTATTAGATTCAACCTCGTCTAATTGTTGAGGTTTTGTTTGACCATACATACTAATAGTAGTAAAAATAATCAATAATATAACTCCTGATGCTTTTACTAAAGTTTGTCTTTTAAGTGTAGGTTTATAAGCTATATTTAATATAGCTAAACCAAATAATGTAAGAGCTGCACTATTATTAAAATCAATACTTATACCTATAAGTTTAGATATAGCTTCTAATGATTCTGGTGAAAATAGTAACACACCATAAGTAAGTAATGATAATAAAAGTGACCATATAAATCTAGATTTATTATCATTCCACCATATTTTTCTATCAAAGGTTGTTAAATGATCTCTTGCTTTAATAGCAAAACCAATTATAACACCTAATATTATTTGTAATAAAATCATTTTAACAACAGTTTTTAGTAGTTTGATAAATTATTTTTATTTTACATAAATCATCTACTTCTCCCCAAGTTTCAGTTGGAGTTAGTGTAAATGTTTGATTAGCATTATTTACAATACTAAATCCATATTTAGATAATCCATAAAACTGATCATCACCATTAGCGTTAAATTCTACAAATATAGCACCATTTTGATCTAATACAAAAGTTTCATTTGCTGTAATAGCTGGACTAACCCAAGATAGTGTAGTACCATCCCATTCTAATATATGCCTATATGTTTTAGTAGTAACTATCTTAGCACACTCAGAATACCATGTACTTGTAGTACTATCATATACCCAATGTGCTCCAGTAGTTGAAACATATGTATCTCCTTCAGTTGCATCAGTTACTTCACCGTTTGTATTAGGATTAGTATCATCAGTATTTGTACTTACTGTAATAGTTTCACAACATGATGAATTAGTTACCCAAACATTATTATCTAAATCATATGTATATACACTAGTATTACCATCTGTATCAAAAAAAACTATATGATCCCCATCATCAATACTAGTAGTACCTACAGCAGTTGCTATTTCAGCAGCAGTAGCATTATATATATCTACAGCAATACCACTAAATACTTCAGTACAACAATCAACTGCTTGTTCACAATTAATACTAAATGAAGGTAATGTTGTAGGTCCAGTACAATTATCCCAGTTTGCTATTACTCCTATATAAGAAGGACAAAGAACATCAATAGCTGATAAAACTTTAAAACAAAATTTTACATTATAGCAACCTGGATTAACAGTTCCAAAACTAGCTATATTACCAGAAATTGTACCATTATTTACCAATGTTCCATCTCCAGTTAATAACTGTACACTTTCTAAAACCAACCCTACAGGTAAAGCAATAGTATATGCAGCATTATTTAAAGCAATAGTTTCTACTTTAAAATAATGTTCAAAGGTTTGACAAAATATTTGGTTGTCTGTTAATTCAGCCATTTTATATTTTTTTTAATTAGAGTATTGTTATTTCTAAAGTAAATTCACAATCTGGTGTTCCTGTAGTATCACAACTCATACTAAAGAATGCAACTATCATATCATCACTTGATAATGTAAAGTTAGGAGAAACACTAGTATTTATACTCCATAAATCATTAAATGATTCATTATTTGGAGGATTTATAGGACTATTATCAACATTATGTCCAGTAAATACTGCTTGAGTACTTCCAAATGTAGGTATTAATGTATATCTACCAGCAGCACTAGAACATTCACTACAAGCTACATTAAAAGGAGATGGTAGTAAATCATTTACACTAAATTGTGCATTTAAACTTACACTAATTGGAATATTAGGACTACTAGGTGGACAATTACCTTCAAATGAACCGTTATCTCTAGTACCACCAGTACAATTACAATCACTATCTATAGTAGTACCACTTGTACAATTATCCCCATCATCGCAAGGATCACCAATATTTAACTTTAATTCAGGACAATCAAATGTAACTATAGCTATGGCAGTACCACTAACTAATATATTACCTATTAATGCACCATCACAAAAAGCTGGTACTTCAAAACTCCAAAATCCAGCTAAACTAGGTGTAACTATCATACTAGGTGGGGTACCATTTATATCAGTTGCTAGTATATTTACAAAATTAAAAACTGAGCCATATGTTATAATACCAGTACAACCAATAACATTATCATCTATAATGATATTATTATTGACACCAACATCACTATCATTACCAATATCATTGGTTACAGTAGGTGTTTCACAATTTAAAGTTCCTGGTGGGCAATCTCCCCCACAGCCATCACTTACTACTTGTCCACATGCTATTGTTGTAGGATCAGGGCAAGTTGGAGTACAAGTTCCACAATCCATTGTACCTTCTGGACAATTACCATCACAACCATCAGATATTATATCACCACATGGTATTGTACTTGGATCTGGACACATTGGTATACAACTACTAGCATTGCAATCTTTAGTTCCTAAAGTAGTACTATTTCTTATAGTTCCACAATTATTAACTTCTTTTACATATTGATCATTACATATATCACAAGGATCATTTACTAAATTCCATGAATTAGGATCTGGTACACAATCAGGATCACAATTTCTAGTACCTGCTATTTCTCTTTGTCCACCACAGTTATTAAATTCTGTAACAGTACAATCACTACATATTTTACTTAAATCTACAGTTACCCCTAACCATTTTAACACTTTAGTACCTTTAAATAATTTAATATTATTACAATTACTTAAAATAGGTACATCTACACCCTCACAATAATCTGATCTAGTACTTTCATCCCATACTTCTATTTTTTTACCTTCTACCCATCTTTTATTGCCACAATTAGAAGTTTGTTCAAACTTACAACCTACACATTGAGTATTAGCTAAAGGTAACCATTCAGTATCATCACAACATGTACCATCTAAACAAGTTTGTTTATCAGTACATTTTGGACCTACTACAGGTTTACCATTTACATTCTTACATTCTTGACATGGATCCTCAACTACTATATCAGCACATGGATCAATAGGAGTATCATCACAGGTTTCATCTAAATTAATAGGTAATACAATTTCCATTGGAATAGTATCACAAGATTTAGTTTCTTCTATAATAAAATTATCGTTATCTACTGGACTATTGCTAGTTACTATAGGACATATTAATTCAAATAATCCTGTACAAGGATTACATATATGATCTTTTGGTGGTACTTTACCTATACATAAATCACAAAAAGTGATCCATATAGTACCTGTATCAAATATTTTACCACATACTATATTATATGTAATAGGATATTTATAATTACCAAATTTAATTTTATTAGGATCTATAGCTGATGGGTCCAATGTAAAAAGACCTGTATTTTCATCAATAGTAACTATACTATCTGAAAATAAAGCATCTGTAATATTAAGATAGTATTTCTCACCATCAGATATAGATAAATCTAAATTTACTATCTCACCACAAATAATTTCAATTGATTTATCTTCTGCTTTAATACATTTACCAGTACAATAATCACATTTACCAGTACAATTTTTACATATATCTATATTGATTACTTTTCTAGCTATACTTTTAACTCCACATACTTCACTATACCAATCAACCCAAGTAGTTAATTTACCTTCATTTTTTTCTAATACTTCACAATCATAATCATAATTAATTTCTCCTGTTACAGGATCAACTCCTGTATTTAATAGACCTATACCAGCAGCTTCAAATCCATATATTTTTGTTTGATCACAAGGATCATTCATTGGATTAGTTATTGTTTCACCAGCACTAGGATGTACACCTGGAGCTTCTACTTCATCAGATATTGCTTCAACACATACTCCATTACAAGGATTATATACTCCACAGCAATCAGCATGATCTTTATTTACTTGCTTAAAAGGTATAATTACTTCAGCTTGTAATTTTAAAATATCTCCACAACAAATTTGATATACAATTTTTGCAGATTTATAATCTTTTCCTTGTGACCAATCAGAAGTATATTCTAAAATAAAATTACCATCTACATCTTGTGTAAATGATACATTTCTTAAATTATTACTAGTAAAAGGAATAGTTAGTACAAGAGGACTATCATCACAACAAGAAGGTATTGTAATATATTTAGTAATATCTAAAGTACCAGTTTGATTACAAGGAATTATATTTTTTTCAGTTAAAATGTCACACATTATTAAGCAACACTTAGTTTGCTTAGGTGGGCAATTTGATACTGGATGAGCTGTACTTACTCCACAGTTACATTTACCATTAGGATTAAATAAAGTTTTACTCATCACAATTACAATTAAATTTTTTTATAAATCTGATTGATATTTCATAAAGTGTCTTAACCTTATCAAAATTATTTATTTCTGATTCACTTTTTATCATTTCAATATTTTGAAGTAATTTAAAAGCATTATCCCAATCATTTTTTAATAAAAGCTGCTTGTATGCACAAATCAGATATTTTAAGATAGAATATTTTCTACTTAATATCTGTGTGTCATCACAAGTCGTTATTTTAAATAGATATACTCCATCAATATCACAATCAGTATTAAATAGATCTTTGTAATAAATAATAGTACTTCTACCTGGAAGAATTGTAATTTTTTTTGTAGGTAGTTTTTGATTAGTAGTAGTATTAATATTTTTTGGATCATTGCAACAAATATCTTCATCTTCACATAAAGAAACTTCAATCTCTTGAGTAACTTGATTTTGGATTAATTCTTCTAAACTTAAACTCCATTTAGAAAAATCTGTGAATATTAAATATTCTTCTTTAAGATCAATTGTAAAATTAAATAGATTATCTATAATACACAAACAATCCATTATCTATAATTATTATTAAGGATTAATTAAAGCATAAAGGTCTTCTAATTTAACCTCTCTTTTTTCACCATTAGGACCAATCCATTTTATAGATTTAGTACAACAATCTAGTAAACAACAGTCATCACTTGTTGGTGCAATAATGCAATCAACACTTTCAGGTTCACCTTTTCTGTTTATTTTGTAAGCACCACCATTTAAATGAATAGCATTAGGGTGCTTTTTTTTAGTATTTGCCATAATTAAAATATAGTTTATAAAGCCCTCAAAGTTTATTATTACTCTGAGGGCTTTTAATATTACTTAATTAGTTTCCTTTATCAAGATTACCTAGTTCTGGTTTACCATCTCCATTTTTATCTAAATCTCCAGGCACTAGTCCTGATGCAACACCATCTGCTACTCCACCTAATACAAGTGCATCATTAGATGAACCATCTGGTACACCTCCAGCAGTATCAGTATAATTTGTAGGTTCAATTTGATCTACATCTACTGAACAAATAAGAGGTCCATATACTCCACAACTTAGTGAGCATAACCAAGGATCCATTATTTCTTTAAATGCATCAAACAGTTCTGTTTTCTTTCTACCAAATAATAGAATACTTCTACCTCTAGCACAATTCTTAGAACCATTTACTGATTTCTCATGGTAATTTAAACCATGTTGAAATATAACACTACAGAATATATCTGTACATTCCAGTCCTTTATAGGATTCAGTAAAAGCTGTACCTGCTCTAGGAGTCATATAAATACCTTGATGATCTATCACCCAGTTATCATAATTATGTCCAGGTCCACCATTAACAGCATTCATAATACGCTTTCTCCATTGTACTCCTAAATTTCGAGGAGGTAAAGGTTTTTGTACTACTCTAGTTAAAAATCTAGACCAGCAATCTGAAGCTTTAGGTACTGAAATTCTAACTTCTCTATGATACCATAAAGTGTTATCTACAGGATTATTACAATCACAAGTAACTTCTTGACCATGTGCTACTACTCTAATACCACAAGTAGGTGTCCAAGGTTTCCCTTCTGAACAACCTTTACAGTTAGGATCTTTTTTTACAGTTTCAAATGGATTAGTGCATTCACCTTTAAGTGGAGCACCTGCACCATCTACTAAAACTACATCTACACATGAGTTAAGTATGATTTGAAAATCACAACAAGGAGCACCAGAACCAACAATTTGTTGTTTTAATACTGCACTACCCATGACATTAGCTTTTGCTAAAGCTTTATTTACCAACTTAACTATTCTACCTTGTTTACCTTTTGGTGATTTAGTAGGATCATTAGCCAAAGTAGTATTTTTAAACATTGTTACGTTACCATCAATGGAAACTCCACCAATACCATCAATATTTACACAGCAATCACACTCTGTATCATGATGAGTTATAGTATATTTACAATCTTTTTCAAATAAAACATAAGCTGTCCATTTTCTAAGTTTAGCTTGTTGTTTCAAAGCTCTTCTTAAAAAAGCACCAGTTTTCTTAACAGATGTTTTCTTTTTATGTGTGTTCATTTTATTAACTAATGCACACATCACTTCCATACAATCAATACCATTTTCACAACTATTACAAGCATAGTTATTAAGATTAACTGTAAATGATTCTTTTTCCCAAGTATTCCATAAATGGGTTTCTAGTGTTCTATCACCTCTAGATTCTATTACTACAGTATAACTAGTACCTTGAAAAGTACAATCACTATAGAAATCAACTACACCATTACATCCACAAGCACCGGGCTCAGTTGTAACATTGCTCATAGCACAAGAGTCAAGATAACCTCCAAAGACATGCTTAAGTCTAGTTGGATAGCCTAATCTTCTTGGATCACAAGCAACTGCTATAGCTAATTTAGGTACTGTTGCTGCTGTTACACCAGGAGTTACAGTTCTTTTAGTTCTAGGATCATAAATTATTAAATCACCTACATTAAATAAATCATTTAATGAGGCATCTTCACCATCTAATGAATAAACATATTCATTTGGTGGGGCTACTGCTCCACAAGGAGCAAGTATATTTTCTCTTACTATTCGAGACATATGTTATATATTATATAATTAACTAATCAATTATTAAGAAACTCCAAGATTTTGATTAAATAAAAAAGTTTCAATATCTTCTTTATAATTATCATCAACATCTTTCTTATGAAGATAAACTGCTATTTCTACAATTTTTCTCCAAAGTGTTTCATTTCTTGGAAGATCTAGATTTCTATTATTTACAATAGCTGTTCTCTGATCTGACTTTAAATATTTACCTTTTTTAACACAAGTAGCACAAGCTACATCAGGAAGATATTTAATATAAGTTAAAGTCAATTCTTTTAAATCATATTTACCATTATGGTAAAACTCTAAACCTTCATTTGTAAAATTATACAAACCTCTTAACCAATTCCAATTAGGAGTTCTAAAAGGATCCTTAAATGATTCTTCTAAATCGTCTTGTTGTGTATATTTTACAGTTTTCAATTTAACTGGTTCTTTACAGTCATTTTCTAAATTACAAGCCTTTGCTGTAACTCTTAGATAATTATAATAATTTTTAGGCAATCCAAATACATCTATGCCATCTTTACTATTAATTTTTATTAAGTCCTTAGTTACTTCTAATGTCCTTAAATGATTTTCTATTACTCTATTTTTTTCAACAATCTCATCATATCTTTCTAAGATGATATCTTTTGATCTATTTAAATAAGCATCAACATCTACAGCAGAAATATCTCCTTGAGCACCTGCATGTACAGTATTTCTACCTAATTCAAACTCATAATGTAATTCTTCAACATAAACCATAATTTTAAATTACACTTTTTTTGCTTCACATGCTTCTAAAATATCTTGATATAAATTATTATTATCAGATCTTATTACAGTAACACAATCATTAATAGTAGCACCTAAACTTCTTCCAAAAGCTTGATAGGTTTTATTTTGATTTCTAATGATACCTTTTGTTTTACCTAAATAAAAAGCATAATGAGCATTGATGTTTTCTTTACCTGATTGTACTAATTCTAAAAATATCTGCTGTTTTGTTTTATTCACTTTCTTAACAAGTGTAACTCTATCAGTAGCATATTCATAGATATAATCATCAACTATATTATCATCAATATTCAATGAACTAACCATACCTAATGCCATAGCTAATTTTAATTTTTTAGGTGGATCTAATGCTTCATATATTTTTCTAGCTTCTTTATCTTGATCTTTGATCTTTTGTTTCTGTATTCTTTCAATTTCTGTATCAATAACAATATATTTAACCTGAGTACCTCTAATACCAGATCTTTTACCTGAACCTAATTGAAAGTCTCTTCTAGCTAACCAACCTAATAGAATAATTACATTCAAAGGACTAGTTAATGCTGTTTGCATATGTGCTTGTCCAGCGATTAAGCTGAATCTAGTACTACTATGTGTAAAGAATGGATCTTTCCTATCATGTATATCTGCTTCAGTAATAAATTTACCAAAGTTAGGATGATCTTTTCTATCATTAACTAATCTACATTTAACAACTAACTTATTTAATATTTCAGAATTAGTTTCTAAATATCTTTTTTTAGTAATATCTGAAGGATCTATTATATTAAATCTTTTTCTATTATAATTCCACCTTATTCCAAAAACTTGTTTAGTGCCACTAAATCTTTCATCTGTATATGGTACTGATTTTTTAGTTACATCTTCTCCATATTCATTTTTAGCTGTATAATTCTTAGTAGCATTAGTAATACTATTTTCAACATCAGTTCTAAACAATTTAGAAGATTTAGGAGCAGGTTTGATTACTGTTGTAGTATTAAATATTTCCTGTAATTCCATTATTTATTATTTATTATTAGTTATTTATTAATTATTATTTATTAATTACTTGATATTACTAGTAACCTTCAACTCCTGGATGTAAGAATAATGTTCTTTTAGTATCCATCATCATTACACTTTCTACTACTGAGTAGAGTGTTTTATAACTTCTTCTTGAGTGTGCTGGTACAAAACCTCTATTATTAGTTCCATCTATAGCACCTGCTGGTGAATAAGCTCCACAAACATGATTAAGATATTCAGAACCTTTTAATATAAGGTGTCTTAAATTATGTGTAGCACCTCCAATACCAATATCATCAATGAATCCCCAATATGAAGTCAAAGGTCTTCCTGTATCAGGATGAACTAATCCACCATTCATTTCAACATCATCCAAAATTGGCATATGTTCAAATTCAATAGTACCATAAGGGAACATATCAAAACCTAAAAATTGTGGACTTGATAAGTGTAAACCATTTTGCTTAGAACCAGGGAATGATTTACCAGATTTAATATAGTTAGCTGCTGATTTTTGTACAGGTTGCATAGCATACTCTTTAGTTAATGCTTTATTAACTAATGTAAGTAACTCAATACCAGCTTTAACTTTTATGTTTGCTCTTTCAGGAGCAACTTTACCATAAAAGAAATTTTTAAACATTTCTCTTAAGAAATCTACAGTAAAGTTAGTTTCATCATATTCTAGTAAATTACCATCTTCATAGAATTCTAACATTCCTGGTGAAGTTCTTCTATGGTAACCTGTTGTAGGATCAATTAAATTATAACCTGCATCTCTACCCCAAAATAATGATTGTTCTCTTTCATATCTAACTTCAATCATAAACTCTGCATCTGACATATGGGTAACCATATCTACATCAGGCATATAACAACCTTTAGAATCTTTACCTCTAAGTCTTAATATTTGATGTACTGCTTTATCAGTAGTTTCATGACTTTTTGAGTAAGAACCTAATTGACTTTGATAAGTAATTATTCCAGGTCCACCTTTCAATGAACTAGAACCATACTCATTAGAAGCCTCAGAGTG
>Ga0114956_1004795_pt1 | contig 10197 bp, 9 predicted proteins | sample MaitaG_FD_87304 | JGI IMG/M metagenome (GOLD analysis project Ga0114956, IMG submission 87304) | Marine algal microbial communities from Maine, USA - Maine_Asex2 metaG | ecosystem: Host-associated > Algae > Red algae > Unclassified | place: Maine, USA | collected 2015-01-05 | reverse complement strand
TTGTAAATGGCCCTCTCTAATTCCATGGCTTCCCTCCCGAAACTTGTTTGTCTATCGTTGATAATAATCAAGATTTGCATCAAAATTGCCTAAAGATGCAACAGCAGCCAACCCTTCAAACGATATTGCCGTTCTAGTTTAAAAGAACCAATAAAAGAACTTCGTTATGGAAAGTAGATTACTGATTATTTTATTCTCGGTTTTAGGTTTTGTTTCAATTCAAGCCCAGGATTGGGACCATTTTGAGTACCACGACATGATTTCAGAAACAGGCAGTTATGTAAGGTCGATTTACCCCACTGGTAATGAATTGATTTATTCATTGGAGAATCGTTCGGCTTTGAGTACTGTAAATCAAGAACGAGTAAAGGAGAGTTTGTCGGTTTCCTGCTTTGTAGTAGATGCAAAATTCATTTTGAAGGAAAATGGAGATTGGAGTTACTACTTCCTGAATGGAATTTGTGATGATGTGGTGAGTCCGTTAATTACCACTATCGAAAGTTTTGGTGGAGAAATAGTTACCCAATATAGAGGTTTAAGTAATGATGGCTTCCAAGGTTTTGAACTTTTCGATGATAATAATGCTTATGTGTTTTACCCAGGTCTCGTGCTAGCTATTGATCTAGATGTTAACACAGATTTAGGTTCTGTTGCATGGGAGCAAGAAGGAGATATTGTAAGTACCATCACCAATGAAAATGGAGTGGTGTTTCTGTTCAATGATTTGGGTAGTGTCTACAAAATGGAAGATGGATTGGAGGCTCCAGTTTACCATGATGATTTGGGATTTGTACCCAAAAAGGTATTTGCGATTGACGATGTAATGGTCTTTGTGACCAATGATTTTGTTCGAGTGACTGATTTAGAGATTACTACAGTACTTTTGGACGTTGTTACACCTAATGGTGGTTTATTAATTGATGCTTTTGCTGATGAAGATAATTTGTACTTCATTGAAGAGAATATTGAAGATTACAAAGTTTATGCGTACAGCGATGAACAAGAGTATATTCTATTGCACGAAGAATCTTGTGAGAATGTTGAATTGAATTCCATATCGGTAGGTGAAGATCATGTTTTTATTGGTGGGAAGCCTTCCTATTTGAAAAGTTTGAAGAAAGAAGCTGACTTCAGTAATGTTCCTCCTCGACCTGAGATAACGGTGAATTACTTTGATGCTTATTTGGCAGAAGAGGTAGAAGGAGACGGCGGTTACCGCAAATACGAATGGCAGGTAGATTTTACAAGCAATGTCGAAATCAACGATTTAGTTATTAGATTTAATGGTGATCAGGAATACAATTGCGCTGAGAAATTGGTTCTGCAGGATGTTTCATTGGCTGCCCAAGCGGTTCATTCTTTTACGGGTTCTAAAACAATAGAAAATTGGGACGGATTCTGTAACGAACGTCCGGAGAATCTTTTGATTTTGGGAGCCAATAAGTTGCCGCTTTGTGAGGCCATCTCAATAGAAGTAGACGCGACCATGAGTTCCCTTTATGAAGCCGGTAAGTTGATTGCTCCCATTCAAATATTCCCCAACCCCGTCAATGAATTTTTGCAAGTGGAAAATGCCCTTGAAAATCTGCCTTTTTTGATTTGCGACTTGTCTGGAAGAGTTTTGAAACAAGAAATATTTTCGGATGCGCAATTGGATGTTTCTGATTTACAAAGTGGAGTGTACTTATTTAAGCAAGGTCCGCAGGCTCTACGTTTCATTAAGTATTAAGAAAGTTGAAACTCTTGGGTGGATTGATTTGATCCACCCAAGAGTTTATTCATATTATTTAATAGTTCGTTTGTTAAAAACTAAGTGCTGAGAATCTTCCGAAATTTATTTGGTGGATCAATTCGAAACTCCATTAATTCTTTAGTGGCTGGATGAGTGAATTTGATTTGAGTAGCTGCTAGAAACAACCCTTTTCCCGAGTAGATTTTGCGATCTCCCGAGTAGAGCTTATCTCCAACAATGGGGCAACCTAATTCCCTCATGTGAATGCGTAATTGGTGGGTTCGACCTGTGCGTGGTTGGAGTGCCAATAGACTGATTTTTCCAACGTATTTATTTGCCCCGATTTCTACAGAGCGGTACTGGCTCAGCGATGACTTGCCTTCTATTGGCAATGCGATCTCTCCGATTTTTGGTGCATGACCGTGCACGATAGCATGATAGTTCTTTTCTATTTGTTTCCCCTCAAAAAGACGAGACAATGCGATCGTAGAACTGGCCGTCTTTCCAATCAGTAAAAGACCACTGGTCAAAGCATCAAGTCGATGAACGGGTTTGGGAGCAGTCGCATCTCTCTGACCCGAAGGTTTTAGGTTGAATGCCAATGCGTTCGCAATCGTTTTGAAATGGTTTCCGCTCACGGGAATACCCGCAGGTTTATTGATTACGGCCAAGTATTCATCTTCAAAAACAATGATCAATTCTTTTTCATAAACTTTCCGATCAGTCTCCTCTAAGCATAACTCAATTTGATCTCCTTCCGAAACGAAGCGACCTTCTTCAACCTGTTCCCCGTTCAAAAGAATCTGGCCTCTTTTAATGGCTTTCTTGATGCCCTTTTTGCTCGGCAACTGAGGAAACAAACCCTCGCAGTATGCTGCAAATCGGCACTGTCCCTCTAGTTGCTTTACGATATGTTTTTCTTTGCCTTTGATCTCTTTGATTGTAGTTACTGAATTACTGAGTTGCTGAATTAGTGAGTTGCTGAGTGAAAAAGTATAGATCACTGTCGGCCATTTTTATTGGAAAAGTATATTTATCAAAATTACAGGATGGTTCGTAAAAAGTGCAGATTTGTAATGGGAATCCGCGAATTTTGAACTACCAACTAACAACTAACAACTAACAACTGCTTACTGCTCACCTAGCTTCTTTGGAATAAACAAGATCAATGGAATTCCAATTGCACAAGATATGAATAAGCATATTTTTAAAAGCATGGATAAGGTTGGCCAGTCCGTCAATTGATCGTTGTGCACGAAAAATGAAAGGCCAAAGAGCGTTGCAAAAAAAGCCAATCTGCCCGCCAAGCTCAACAAGGAATGAAAAGTGGCTCGTTGATTGGCGGTGATCTTCGGCGTGATGATTTCGTTAAAGGGAGCCTTGATGGCCGACATCGGTGAGTTGCGAAACAGCATGACCGCCATCATTGCGATGCTTAAATACATGCCCATCACTCCAATAACCAGCAACATCAAAATCAAGGAAACAACGAAAAGGGTTTTTAATCCCAACTTGCGTTTGAGCCACATGCTCTTGCCCGAAACAAAGGCTCCGATAAAGAAAGTGGCTGCGTAAATAAGCCCCGATGTAAGTGCTGCGCTGGTGCCGGGTAAAGCATCGGCCTGCTCGAGTAATTTTAAGTAAGGCTGATAGAACTCGTAGGGGATGTGAGAGAGCGCATAAAACAAGACATAGTAAGCGAACAGCCAGGCAATGAGTTTGTCTTTTAAGAAGGAGAAAACTGCGGCCAATTGCTGTAGGAAATTGCCCGCCTTTTTTTCACTTTCTTCCTCGGGAGGTTCGGTGAATGATATCGCCATAAACAAACCGATGGCGCCCATGATTAAGGCCGCCGCAAAGGGCCACTTGAGGTTGTAGGCTCCGAGAAAACCACCGAATAAGGCCGCTACCGCTCCCGAAAGCATAGACAGTCGACCAATCACGGCTTCGCGATCTCCGTACTCATGTTCAAGGCCAGCAGCCTTCAATGACTCATAGTGAAAGACGGTGTTCGTGCCCGACTGGAATGCCATGAATGCTGCAAACCCAATTTGTGCAGCAGCTAGTACCCAAAAATTGCCTCCAATGATGAAGAGCATACAGGCAAGGCAGAAAAAGATGGACGAAATGACTAAGGTTTTCCTTCGCCCCACCACGTCCGAAAAATAGCCCGAAGGAACTTCAATCAAAACCACAGCGAAGTAATAAATGGATTCGAGCAAGAGGATGTCTTTCAATCCCATTTGTTCACTGAAGTACAGGAAGAAGATGGGCATCCAAGTCAAGAACCAACAGGCCGCTTGGTACCAAGAATACATCCTCAAATTTCGCTGGATACTCATTACGTCTCTCTGTCTTCTCTCTTGTCTCTTCTCTCTTGTCTATTACCCTCGCCTCGTGATCGCTTGCTGCTTTGTCGGCTGGTCTACATCTTTTGCTCGGCCAGCAAGGCCACCGATTTCATCATCCAAGACTCGTGATCGAAGTGCCACACATCAATGTCTTCTAACTTTTTCCAAGCTACTTCCTCGCTCTCATGTGAGCATTCGAGTTGGCCTCCGATGATCCGACAATGATAAATGATGTGGCAGGAAGTGTGAAGGAAACTGCGAGTCGGAGTTCGCGAAAAGACGGCAAGCAGACCTACAATTTCGGCATCGTAACCCGTCTCTTCTTTTACTTCTCGCAAAATGTTTTCCTCGGCAGTCAAGGATTGCTCACACCAACCTCCCACCATTCCCCAGCTTTTGTCGTCGCTTCTTCTTTCTATCAGATATTCCCCTGCCTCGTTTACTATAATGGCATTTACGCCCACCTTGGGAGTGATGTAGTCCGTTTCCGTTCCTGCACTCAGTTGTAGGGCTTCAAAACCAGGAATCTGTTCATACATTTTTTTCGTCGTTTCTTTTATCTCGGCATAACGTAACAAATCATACGGATTGCCAGCATAGTTATGGCCAGTCGCTGCCAATTTGTACAGGTGTTCGAGTAAGCGCAAGAGCTCATTTGGCTCTTTTTTTGGATCTTGGTTCTGCAATTTTTTGGTATTTTTCGATTGCCCCATTTCTATTTCAAGAAGCAATTATGGTGCTCAAAAGAAACGCTTCCTATGCTTCTGATATTCAGGTGAAAGCCTTTTATTTGCCTAAAATATTTAAGGAAGCAACGTAGTAGTTGCGATCGATTTTTAGAATGCTGCTGGAGAAATCTTTCAATTCTTGCCAATTCGTCGTTGGATTTAATTTCGTTTCTTCCTTGTCGTGAATGATCTCAATGGGCATATCAAAATGTTCCACACAATTGCTCCATCGATACGAAAGAGTTTGGTTTTGAATGCGGTATTCCAAAATAGGGACGCGATCGTCTCTGAGATATTGGTCAAAAAAGGACTGAAGGTGAAGGCCTGATTTATCGGCGAGAAAAGTTTCGATTTGTTTTGTATCCACTACTTGGTGGTAAAAAGTCTCATTTATTCCACGCAAGATTTTTCGCCACTGTTTGTCGTCATTGATGAGCTGTCGGAGGGTATGCAGCATATTTGCTCCCTTGTAATACATGTCGGATGAGCCCGCCTTGTTTACATCGTATGGGCCAATAATGGGTTTGTCGTTTTGTATGCCCGAACGTGTTCCAATCACGTAATCGGCACCGGCTTCTTTACCGAAATGAAATTCGACAAAGAGGTTTTCCGAATAGGCGGTAAAGCCTTCGTGTATCCACATATCGGCGATATCTTTGTAAGTAATACTGTTGGCAAACCACTCGTGACCCGATTCGTGAATAATGATGAAATCAAATTTTTCGCCCCAGCCAGTACCGCTCCAATCTCTACCGAGATATCCCTTTTGGTATTTGTTGCCATAAGTAATGGAACTTTGGTGTTCCATCCCCAAGTACGGCACTTCAACGAGTTTGTAACTGTCTTCATAGAAAGGGTAAGGGCCAAACCAATGCTCGAAGGCTTCTAGCATTTTCCGCACATCAGCAAAATGAATTTTGGCTTTTTCGAGATGGTCTTTCAATACATAATACGCGCAATCTAAGGTTCCTTTTTCGCCCTCGTACTTTTCTGAGAATTGTACATAATCACCGATGTTGATGTTTACTCCGTAATTATTGATGGGGTTTTGGACAAACCAATGAAAGGTGTTTTTACCATTTTTATCTTGATCGATTTGTAAAAGCCGACCATTGCCTACGGCTGTCAATCCAATATCTGTAGTAATGGATAACATGAGACTATCTGGCTCGTCGTACATGTGGTCTTTGCAAGGCCACCATAAACTGGATCCATCTCCTTGACAACTGGTAGCCACGAAATGTTGACCATTTTCGTCTTTCTTCCAACTGAAACCACCGTCCCAAGGGGCGTTGGGAGCTGCACGCGGTTGGCCGCTAAAGTCCACCAACACTTCCGCGATCTCACCCTCAATCAACAATCTAGGAAAAATGAGATACCAAACATTTCCCTCGTTTTCCACTCGAAGTTTCTTGCCTTCGAAAAGGACTTGATCGATGAGCATGGGCGGCTGTAGATCGAGCTGCATGAGGTTGCCACTCATTGATTCGAATAAAATTCGGTTGCTTCCGCTAATTTTCTGCTCTTCTGGATCCACATCGACCTGTAAGTGATAATATTTGAGGTCCCACCAGGCTCTTTCTGGTGTAATCGAGCCACGCAAACTGTCTTGTCTGTTAAATTCTTGATTTTGAGATAGTAAGCTGAAACTTGAGAGCATGAGAAAGCCCAGTAAAATCATTGATTTCATGGAGAAAAGGTAAGGAAATTTCGCTCTTCCCTACAACCAGTAATGAAAATTCTTCATCTTGCTGTTAAACACAGTGTTGCTGTTGCCGTTAGGGGGACGATAAGTTCAGCAGAGCATGCAGACAGAAAATTTTTCTTGTGTACACTCTGTATTGGGCAAGTCATTGAGAGTATGTATTTTTTGAATCAAAATTCAGGAGTTGAGGATTTGACTTTTTTGGCATTTCCTAGTCTCTCTACGTCTTTTGTATTTTCTATGGGAAGCAAAGTCATGTCTCATGACAAAGGTTTCATGATTTACCTGGGAGAAGAGGATGATCCACTTGCCATTTTAGGGGAACATGGATGGATCCTATAGAAGTAAGCTATCGTGGCCCGATTCGAGAACTGGCCATTAATTTCTATCCTTTGGGTTTTTGCCGTTTTATTCGAGGTGCTTTCTTGGAAGAGGTGCCTGGATCGATAGAGCAGGAGGCTCCATTTTGCAAGCATTGGGAGAATAATTTCTACATTAAAAATGAAGATACCTTTCAAGATATCTTGAAACGGGCAAAAAGTCTTTGAATGAATTTGTATGTGGAGGTTGATGTACCAGAGTTGGATCAGTTGATTAAAATGATGTCTGGAACTTTGACTCTACAAGAGATTGCAGAAGAGTTGGGGCTTAACTATCGAACCTTGTACCGCAGATTTTTAAAGTGCACGGGTTTTAAGGCGCATAATTTCGAAAAGTGATGCGATTTCCAGAAAGCAGCAAACGCTTCATCAAGACCAATTCACCCATCAAATTGACGGATTTAAGTCAGTTGGGTAATTATTATGATCAAGCTCATTTTGTTAGAGATTTTAAGCAATTGACGGAACAAACTCCAATGTAGTATTTTAATGGCCTCACGGAATACATGGGTGATCTTTACTTCGAAAAAGTAGCGCAATAGAGGAATTATTTACATTTTTTTCTCAGAAAATGTTCACCAATTTTTCATCGACAAATTCCTCTATTCTTATAAGTCGAAAATGGCACTTGTTTGCACAAATGCCACTTCAAGGGCGAATACTCTCTTCAAAATTACCCAGCATGCTAATCTGAAGAGTACAGCAACGCTGTAATTCACTCTTGTTTAAATTGCGGTATTTTCAATTTTATTGCGCTTCTGCAATACCTAAAAGTGAGTTTACAATAGCGTATAAAATTTTATAAAATTGACACTTAAACCCTGTGTTTATACCTATCTGCTTGTTTTTGTATTGATTTTGTCTTAGGGTATTTCGTAGCATAATATCTAAGAGTTCCTAGTTAACTGGCTTTCCTAAATGGTTTAGGCTTCGGTGAATTGTACTATAATTGTGTTCTAGCCAAGCAAGAATCTTCATGCTTTTTGCTAATTTTGTTAAAGCTTTTCAGAAGTTGCCGGAGTTTTGCCCTTTGAGCCCGATTTCGATGCAGGAGTTTCCTTGTTTATTTGTCATGAACTGTACTATTAGATAACGCTAAATGCTTCAAAAAGTAGAGTCCTATTGTCGTGAATTGCTCTCATCTATTTCGAAAGATGAGTTTCCTTTTCACAATATCGATCATACGGTTGGTGTGGTTAAAGCTGCGAGTAAATTGGCGGAAGCGGCTTCACTGTCAACCCTTGATAGAGAATTGCTTTTGATTAGTGCTTGGTTTCATGATGTAGGATATCTCGAAAAGTCTTTGGGTCATGAAACAGTCAGTATGAGAATGGCTCGAGAATTCCTTAGCCGAGAGTCTTACCCAAGTGACCAAATTGAGCAAGTAGTTCAAATCATCTCGGCAACCCAGATGCCCCAGAAACCGAAAGATGCATTGGGGGAATTTTTAGCCGATGCTGATTTGTCGGGCCTAGGATCGAAAGATTTCTTTTTGACCAGTCAACACCTCCGGCATGAACATGAAATGCAGGGTCGTACAATTTATGAAACCGACAGAGATTGGTTGAATAAGGAGGAATCATTTTCCTCAGGCCACCAATATTTCACCCGTTTCGCTCAAGAGATGTATGGACCTCGGAAAGAGAAAAATAGGTTGACTATTGAAGAAAAACTCAGGGAAATGGGTAAGAAGAAAAACGATGATAAATTTATTCTCTTTGGAAAAAATATGAAAAAATCGGAAGGCAAGAGTAAAGCAAAAGACAAGGAAGTTTTGAAAGTAAAGGGGGGACCTAAATTGATCAAAAGAGGAAGAGGAGTCGAATCTCTTTTTCGGGTTTCATTGAGAAATCACATCAGTTTGAGTGCCATTGCAGATAGAAAGGCAAATATCCTTTTGAGTACAAATGCCATTATTATTTCGGTTTCCGTTTCGGTATTTATGCCGATTTTTGAACAGTACAAGAATCTTCTTTTGCCGATGATTATTTTGATGGTAACAAACATCCTAACCATCATTTTTACCATCTTGGCAACCCGACCGAATATTACCAACGGCCAAACCACCAAAGAGCAAATTGAAAACCAGACTTCAAACCTCACTTTTTTTGGAAATTTCTACAAGATGGACCTTGACGAGTATTTGTGGGGTATGGATCAGATGATCAATGATGAAGATTTTATTTACAAATCATTTAGCCGCGATTTGTATTTTTTGGGTAAGGTTCTGGCTAAGAAATACTCCATGCTTCGGAAAGCATACACCATCTTTATGTTTGGTCTAATCTTGACAACCATCGCTTTTGTCGCTTCGGTTGGTTTCTTCTAATCGATAATCTCTACAACAAGCGAAGCCTTATCCCCAATAGCAATAACGCACTACGATCGAAGACGAGGTATCCGTAATTATAGAGACATGGCATGCTTTGTCTCAGCTCCCTCGGAGTTGCCGTTAACAGGGATGTGTGATCTTACCTCTCTAACTTATTCTATTCTAAGGCCGATGCGTGATCTACTTCTTCTGAATGATTACCACCACCACAACGAATCAAGAATAGAAGTAGTGGACATAAAAAAGGGATTCGATAATTCGAATCCCTTTCCCGTTTTGCATTGATTGGTCTAATCTAATTCTTTACAATTCGCTTTAAAATTCGCTCATCTCCAGTGCTAATCTCAATGAGGTAAACGCCGGTTGATAGATGACCTAAGTCTATATTCTCAGTGATTAAGTTTGCTCCAAATTGCTCCAATAATTGTCCATTTGATCCGTAAACCGAAATGCTGCTTTCTCTAGGGTCTAATATTCCATCTATTGTGAGGACATCAACAACTGGATTTGGATACAATTGCAACTGATTTTCTAAGTCGGTAATGCCCGTTCCTTCGAAGTAGTAGTCTGCTGAAGTGCTGCAGCCATTTTCACCCGTGATAATCACAGAATAATTTCCCTCTAAGGTCAACTCAAGACTGGCTTCATTGGCATTGTCGATCGCATCTCCCTCAAAAAACCATTCGTAAGAGCTTGCTCCTCCTACAAAATGTAGGGTCGACGAACTCTCGTCGAATTGAAAAGATTCCGATGGTCCATTTTCTACCGTTAATACCAATCGGTAAATACTATCACATCCTTGCGCGGTTTGGAAAGTGAACTCATAATTACCCGTTTGATCCAATTCTTGTCCATCGATAAATAATGGACTCTCTGAACAAATGGTCATGGTGTCGGTAAACAGTACTGGAAACCCTACCGAAAGTATGGTTCGAACGATGCTGTCGCAACCGCCCATTGCGCTAAACA
>Ga0114956_1004793_pt1 | contig 10200 bp, 7 predicted proteins | sample MaitaG_FD_87304 | JGI IMG/M metagenome (GOLD analysis project Ga0114956, IMG submission 87304) | Marine algal microbial communities from Maine, USA - Maine_Asex2 metaG | ecosystem: Host-associated > Algae > Red algae > Unclassified | place: Maine, USA | collected 2015-01-05 | reverse complement strand
TTCTTCTATCACTTTTAGTAAGCCTTTGTCGTTAAATCTGAGCTGATTTATTCTTGTTATCTTAGTTAGACAAGTGAGCAAGAACACAGCGCATGCAAGGGGCGTTACCTACAAGCGAGGACGATAAAACCAATCTTTCAGCTTAAACTAAGACTAAGGATATAAAAAGTATAAAAATTGCCAACCCTCAAAAAAGCAAAGAGTCTTTCAGACACATTGCTTTTTCCGCCACCCGCATCTATTCCCACCCACCACCCAAGGTTTTCGGGCATACTCATTTTATGAGATATAATGAAAAAATCAGTACTTTTACAATTCATAGCCACAAAATTCAAAATGAATAGAATTAAAGAGGTTTTGGAGGAAAGAGAACTTTCTCAAATTTGGTTATCTAAACAATTGGGTAAGAGTTACAATATGGTCAACTCTTATGCCCAAAATAGAAGGCAACCAAGTATTGAAATTCTTTATAAAATATCGGACATTTTAAATATTGAAGCTAAAGACCTTTTGAAAGAAAAAAGAATGATTAAGAAATAAAAATGCCTGAAAACTTTAACCAAAATCCTGAGCAGAAAGCTCGCGATATTATTGACAGAATGCTCATCGCCTCAGGATGGACAGTTCAAGATAAGAAGAGAGTAAATCTCGCCGCTGGATTGGGCGTAGCCGTACGTGAGTATCAAACATCAGTAGGTCCAGCCGATTATGTTCTTTTTGTAGATAGGAAACCTGTAGGCATCATCGAAGCGAAAAGAGAAGAAGAAGGCCATAGACTCACTGCGGTAGAGGATCAATCACAGGGATATGTAAATGCAAAATTGAAATATCTCGATAATGATCCGCTCAATTTTGTATACGAAAGTACCGGAGTACTGACGAGATTCACGGACTATAGAGATCCTAAACCACAAGGAAGAAGAGTGTTTAGTTTTCACCGTCCAAGGACTATGGTTAAGTGGCTTAGCTATGAAAAATCACTGAGATCAAGACTACATGATATTCCTGCATTAGATGCAACTGGACTTAGGCCAGCTCAAGAAATAGCAATCAACAATCTTGAAGCATCATTCAGAAAGAACAAACCTAAAGCGTTAATACAAATGGCCACTGGTGCCGGTAAAACCTTTACTGCTGCTACCTTTATCTATAGGCTATTGCGTTATGCAGATGCAAAGAGAATTCTTTTCTTAGTGGACACTAAAAATCTTGGTGAACAAGCAGAACAAGAACTCATGAAGTTTCAGCCCGATGACGATAATCGTAAGTTTATAGAGTTGTATAATGTTCAGAGATTGAGCTCCAACTATATCGCTACAGATAGTCATGTTTGTATTTCAACAATCCAAAGGTTGTACTCTATACTAAAAGGTGAAGAACTAGAAGAAGATGCAGAGTTAGAAAATCCTAATGAATCTTCTTGGTTAGAAAATCAAAGTAACAAGAAGGAGCCTTTGCCAGTAGTATACAACGAGAAAAATCCTTTAGAACAATTTGACTTCATCGTGATAGATGAATGTCACAGATCGATATACAATTTATGGAAACAAGTACTCGACTATTATGATGCTTTCCTAATTGGTCTTACTGCTACACCAGATAAAAGGACTTTCGGATTCTTCAATGAAAACGTAGTTAGTGAATACACATACGAAGAATCAGTAGCTGATGGTGTTAATGTTCCTTATGAGGTATACAATATAGAGACAGACATATCACAGAATGGTGCTGTAGTAGAGAAAGGATGGTATGTAGATAGAAGAGATAAACTGACAAGAAAGAAACGATGGCAACAAGAAGATGAAGATACTTCGTATAGGCGAAATGATTTAGATAAGACAGTAGTCAATATAAGTCAGATTAGAAATATCATAAAAGAATACTATAGAGCTCTACGAACAGAAATATATCCAAATAGATTTACCGCTAATGGAGAATACGAAGTACCTAAGACACTGATATTTGCTAAAACGGATAGTCATGCTGATGATATCATTAAGATAGTAAGAGAAGAATTTGGTGAGAGTAATGACTTCTGTAAGAAAGTGACGTACAAGATAGATGAAGATCCTAAGACCTTACTCAACAAGTTTCGTAATTCTTACAACCCTCGTATTGCTGTTACAGTAGATATGATAGCTACAGGTACTGATGTAGAGCCACTTGAAGTATTATTATTTATGAGAGATGTGAAGAGTATCAATTACTTCGAACAGATGAAAGGACGTGGTACTCGTACGATCAATAGTGATGACCTACAAATGGTATCGCAGACTGCCAAAACTAAAACACACTTCATCATAGTAGATGCAGTAGGTGCTACCAAAAGTAAGAAAACAGATAGTCGGCCATTAGAACGAAAAAGATCCGTGCCTATGAAGGATCTATTAGGTGCAGTTATGATGGGAGTTGCTGAGGAAGATTTATTTTTATCATTAGCCAATAGACTGATCAGATTAGAAAAGCAAATAACAGATGGAGAGAAAGAAGCTCTACTAGAGTACAGTGGGGGAAAATCATTAAAACAGATAACCAAAGAACTGATCAATGCATATGATCCTGATGTGATAGATACTCTGGCAAGAGAAGCAAAAGAAAAAGAAAATCTACCGAGTTACGATTTTGCAGTGAAACAGGTACAAGAAGAGATGATTAGAAAGGCGTCGTCTACATTCAATGGGGATCTAAATAACTATCTGGAAAATGTTCGTAAAGTACATGAACAGATCATAGACAATATTAATATAGACAGCATTACAAAATCTGAATGGGATAAAACCTCATCTGATAAGGCCGCATCTATTGTCATAAACTTCAGTGAATATCTAGAGAGTCACAAAGACGAGATCAAAGCATTATCCATATACTATGATCAACCTTACAATAGAAGGTCAGTCACCTTCAAGATGATCAAGCAAGTCATGGAGCGACTCAAAGCAGACAAGCCATTACTTGCTCCTTCTTATGTATGGGATGCCTATGCGGCCATAGAAGAAGTGAAGAGTAAAAAACCGTTGGACGAATTGACAGTACTTATCTCATTGATCAGAAGAGCATGTGGTATCGATCAATCATTATCGGCTTTTGACAAGACAATAGATAAGAATTTCAAGGACTGGATATTTGGACAGAATGCTGGTCAGTCCAATCGATTTACTGAGGATCAGATGAACTGGCTTAGAATGATCAAAGATCACATCATCAGCTCTTACCATATGGACGTTGATGATCTAGATTACAATCCTTTTGATGGGAAAGGTGGTAGAGGCAAAATGTATCAGCTTTTCGGCGATGACATGAATGGTATTATTGAAGAATTAAATGAAGTGTTAGTAGCGTAATGATGGGTAGAAAAATGAATGATTGGACTATTGCTGCATTTTCTGATATGTTGGATTATGAACAGCCAAATAAGTATATAGTTGATAGTACAGAATATAGTGATTTATATAAGACACCTGTACTTACTGCGGGTAAATCTTTTATTAAGGGATACACTAACGAAAAGAACAATATTTTTGACAAAGTACCTGTGATTATTTTTGATGATTTCACCACAGCATCACAATGGGTTAACTTCAATTTTAAAGTCAAATCTTCAGCAATGAAGATACTTCATCCTACTTGTAGTTTGGTAAACATGAAATTCATGTATTACTGCATGCAAGTCAATAAGGTAAGAAGTGATACTCATAAACGATATTGGATTTCCATATTTGCACCTAAAGAATTCAACCTACCATCCCTCCCAGAACAAAGAGCCATCGTAGCAAAGATAGAAGAACTCTTCAGCTCATTGGATAATGGGATTGAAAATCTAGAGAAAGCAAAAGAGCAGTTGAAGGTCTATCGACAAGCAGTTCTCAAGAAAGCATTTGAAGGAGAGCTCACCAAAGAGTGGAGAGAAATGCAAACAGATCTACCTAGTTCAGTAGAGTTGCTGCAGCAGATCAAAAGAGAGAGAGAAAACTATTACAATCAGCAGATAGCAGAATGGGAAACAAAAGTTAAGGAGTGGGAACAATATGGGAAGGAAGGGAAGAAGCCTGGGAAGCCAAAAGCTATTAAACAATTACATAATCCAAGTGAAGAAGAAATAGAATCGTTAAGTTCACTACCATCAATATGGGTTTACAATTACTTAGCATATGCAGGGAAGCTAGCAAGAGGAAAGTCGAAGCATAGACCACGAAATGATAAAAGGCTTTTTGATGGTAAATATCCTTTTATTCAGACTGGCGAAGTAAAAGCAGTGGATAGAATAACATCCTTTTCAAAAACATATAATGAATTTGGCTTATCACAAAGTGAGTTGTGGCCATGCGGTACGCTATGCATTACAATAGCGGCAAATATAGCAGAAACTGCATTTCTAGATATTGAAGCTTGTTTCCCTGACAGTATAGTAGGTTACCATCCATTTACTGCGGTTGTTGACAAACAGTATGTAAATTATTTCTTCCATTCCGCAAAAGCAAGATTGTCTGCCTATGCTCCTGCAACAGCTCAAAAGAATATTAATCTTAATACATTAGAAAATCTATTGTTTCCATTTTGTTCAGTTAAAGAACAAAATCAAATCGTCCTAGAAATAGAATCTCGTCTTTCTGTGTGCGACAAAGTTGAAGAAAGTATCTCAGAAGGATTACTAAAAGCAAATGCACTAAAGCAAAGTATCTTGAAGAAAGCAATTGATGGAGCATTGTTATCTGAAGTAGAGTTGGAGTCTTGTAGGCAGGAGACGGATTGGGAGCCAGCAGCGGTATTGTTGGAAAGAATTAAATCAGAAAAGAAATAGAATATGGTTGCAAAACGTAACGGCATAAAAGTATTTGTGGCTTCAACGGTCTATAACTTCCAGAGTGATCTAGAGAGGATTTATACTTTGCTAGATAACTTTGGTTACGATGTATTGATGTCCCATAAAGGGACTATTCCATTAGATAATAAGAAATCAGCGGCAGAAATGTGTGTAGCTGGAGTAGATGAATGTGATGTATTTTTAGGTATTATACGTCCATCGTATGGTTCTGGTGTATTAGAAAAAGGTGGTAAGTCAATAACTCATATGGAATTCGATAGAGCCATAGCAAGAGATATCCCCAGATTTATTTTAGCTGATTATAGGGTGACATTTACACGTAGTTTGTTTAAAGATAGTTTCATTGTTGAAGACTTTACTAAAAAGAAAATCAAGTTTGAAAATGTATCATTCGAGAATAACTCAGTAATGGATACTCGTTGTATAAGAATGTACAATGAAGCTATTAAAGATAGTCATAGACCTGCAAATAAAAGAAAAGGAAACTGGGTGCAAGAGTATTATGACTACGATGCATTACGATTACACTTGGATAGTCAATTTAAATATCCAGAGAGACTTCAGAAATTAATTGACAACGCTAAAAAATCATAAGTTATGGCAGAATTATCATTCATAGAAGATCTTGTGAAAAGCAGAAAGGAAATCAACCTGGCATTTATCCCCCAGTTTGATCATCTTGCTATATTAAAGAACATATGTGGATTATTGAACAGTACAGGAGGGTGGATAATCATTGGCCACACTGGGCAATACTTTTCATCTATAGTTGTTGATGACAATGATCTTAACTATCTGAAACAAGAAATAAATGAATCTATATCACCTAGAGCTCTAGTTTACCTTACAAAGGAACAAGAAAACTCAGAGGAGGTTCTCTTGATCAATGTACTGCAAGGTTCTCGTCAACCGTATACATATAAAAATAAATATTACATATATACAGAAAAATCGGCATCTGAAGCATCTCCAGATGATATCAGTTTACTGTTACGTACATCTAACGAATATTCATCCACTTGGGAAAAGATGACAGTCATTGATTCTGGTTTATCTGATCTTGATCAAGAAGAAATCCATAAGACGATAATTACAGCGAATAAGCTAACCAAGGACAAGGTTTTACCTAATGACCCAGGAGAGTTTTTGAATTATTTTCAATTGGCTGATTTTGGCAATGTAAAGAATGGAGCCATTGTACTATTTGGAAAGGACCCCTTAAAATACCTCCCTCAGTGTAGGATAAGGATTACTGTACTTCCGGAAGGAAAGACTGGTGATATGTACGATGATATAATTCTGATAGAGTCGCATCTATTTGATGCTTATTTGAATGTGCAAGAATACTTCAAAAAGTATAATTCGAGTCGTAGTAGATTTGATGAAGATGACTGGGATAGAAAAACAAACCAAAAATATCCTACAGAAGCACTAGATGAAGCGATAGTGAATGCTATGGTCCATCGTGACTACAGTGATATAGCAGGTGAAATCACAATCAATATATATCCTAATAAAATAGAAATAATCAATTCTGGCGAGATACCAGAAGATATCATTAAGGGTAAAAACAATATAAAACCACATCACTCAGTATTGAGAAATCCCTCTATAGCACATATGTTTTTTATTAGGGGCAAGATGGAAAAGATCGGAAGAGGATTGACTCTAATCTACAAACGATTTGTTGAGATGGGATATCGAAAACCAGAATGGTCGTCTCAGAGTGGCTATACTACTTTGTCACTATTTAGTGAGCAATTGGTTATTGAATTAAACGAAAGAATGAAACTGTTTTTAGATTCCTCAAATGCTACTAGTATAACTAGTCAAGAATATGAAGATTTCTTTAAAGGGGAAATTTCTGAAAGAACAGCTAGAGGTGATTTAGCAAAACTTGTAGAAGGTGGTTATTTCAGTAAGGTTGGAAAAGCTGCCCATACTCGATATGAACGAAATTAGATACTGCCAGTTATTGCCGGAGATACGTTACATATACTATGGCGGTTGCCGGAAATTGCCGGACTAAAGCCTGTTTTATGGATCGTACGCTACAAAAACAACATTTTTCATTGCCGGAGATTGCCGGATGTTGATGTTTTAAGACTAGTCTATATTGCCGGAGATTGCCAGTATATACCTGATATAAATATTTTAAAAGTATAAAAGAACCCAGTTTACGTAAATAGAATGAACAAGGAATTAAGGCTTAAATTAATAGAGCGAGCGAAGAAAAAGCGTACAATGACTTATGCCACAGCAGCAAAGATTATTGGTCTCGGCGATTTAAGTGATGGAGGAGCTAGAAGAATTCTTAGTAGAACATTAGGCGAGATATCTGAATACGAGCATGAGAATGGCCGCCCATTACTTAGTGCAATAGCAATATATAGCAATACTGCAGCTACTGGCTCTAGTTTGACTGATATACATGGTGGTGGCTTCTATAGTATTGCTGAGTCATTAGGTTTAGGTTCAAAGTCTACACTTGAGAAAGCAGGATATGGGATACAAGCTATGAATGAGGCATTTGATTTCTGGAGTAATCCAGATAATGCACATGTAGGTCAGGATAGTAAAATTCCATATTTTTTTACAAATGTTGACATTCTTAAGCTCAAGGAATATGCATCATTTGATAGATATGTAGAATCAGATCAAATTCATATTAATGCAGCTACCTATATTTCAGAAACTATAGCTCCTAAAGTAGATTACTGGGCATATGAAGTCGCCTCTAGATTAGATGGTTTTACATATAGTTTCAAGAATAATTGGAATCAACCTAGCGGTCCTGGTAAATTCAAATTTAAGCCTTATTCATGGGCACGAATATATCGACATGGAAATAAGCAAAAACAGATATTTTTCACAGTAGGTATTAATGGTCCAGAATTAAGACTTGATTTTAAACTTGATTTCAAATTTTCTAGTGAAGTATTATCCAGCTCTCAAAAAAATATCATCAAGACCAATATTCCTGCACATCTTAGAATGATAGCAATAGATGTAGGAGAGATCAAAGGTTATACTTGGGCGTCTTTAATTGATGAAACCTCTAGTATGTTTCAGAACTCAATTTATGCATATGACAATCTCATACAATTAGCTTGGGAAATAAAGCCCTCTTCTGAAGAAAAGATGACAAAACTTGTAAGACATGCACCTCCTGATGCTTCTTCAATGGTAGAGCTTCCTGATGATGACTTTTCCCCTGTCAATACAGATTATGAAAAAGCAGCTAAGAGTAAAAAAATCATTGGAGATGCCGGTGAAGACCTAGTTGTGAAATTTGAAAAAGAACATCTTTCCAATTTTCCAGACTTAGCGAAGAAAGTAAAAAAAGTAGATGAGGGAGTTGGATATGATATAATATCAAGAAATATTGATAGTAGCCCAAAATACATTGAAGTAAAAACTACTACAAAAACAATAAACACCCCTTTCTTCATTTCTAGAAGAGAACGAAATTTCGCCTTAAAAAATAGAGAGAACTATTCCATCTATAGATTGTATGATTTCAACAAGGAAAATACATCTAGTAAATACTATGAAATAACTGACGTTGCCAATTCATTAGATCTTCAACCAACCGAATTTAGAGCAACTCTTAAAAAGAAATAAACATGAACGAATCATCAATCATATCCAAAGTATGGAATTTTGCTGGCGTCCTCAGAGATGACGGTGTAGGTTATGGAGATTACCTAGAGCAAATTACCTATTTGCTTTTTTTGAAGCTTGCTGATGAGCTCAACAAGCCACCATACAATAAAAATCTTGCCTTCCCAAGGATGAAAAACGTCCAGGGCGAAGAGATCAAAGATGCAGAAATATGTGACTGGTCTACGCTGAGCAATAAGAGAGGAGCAGAGCTAGAGTCATTTTACAATGGCTTACTTAGGACACTATCTACAGAGAAAGGAATACTAGGTCAGATATTCACCAAAAGCCAAAACAAGATCCAAGATCCAGCAAAGTTGCTCAAAGTCATCGATATGATCAACCAAGAGAATTGGTCTATGATGGGAGCTGACATAAAGGGTAAGATCTATGAAGGTTTATTGGAGAAGAATGCAGTTGACAGTTCTGGTAGTAGCGGTGCAGGTCAATACTTCACACCTCGTCCACTAATCAAAGCTATGGTCGAGTGTGTACAGCCACATCCTATGAAGACGATTAGCGATCCTGCATGTGGTTCAGGTGGTTTCTTTCTAGCTGCATACGATCATATAGTGGCGAACAACAAACTGGATAAAGAAGAAAAAGCTTTTCTAAAAAACAAAACCTTCCATGGAAATGAGATCGTAGCCAGTACTCGTAGAATGTGTATGATGAATATGTTCTTGCACAATATCGGTGAGATAGACGGTACATCTTTCATATCACCTACTGATGCTCTCATATCTGATGATGGTAACAGATATGATTACATATTAGCCAATCCACCATTTGGAAAGAAATCAAGTGTAACCATCACCAACGAAGATGGAGAACAAGAGAAACAAGATTTAAGTTACAATCGTCAAGACTTCTGGACTACCACATCTAATAAACAGCTTAACTTCATGCAGCACATCAAAACCTTACTTAAAGCCAATGGTGAAGCCGCAGTTGTTCTACCTGATAATGTACTATTCGAAGGTGGTGCAGGCGAGATAGTTAGAAAGGAGCTTTTAAAGACTTCTGACTTACATACGATACTCAGACTGCCCACCGGTATTTTCTATGCTCCTGGTGTCAAAGCCAATGTCCTATTCTTTGATAACAAGCCAGCATCAAAAGATCCTTGGACATCCAATGTATGGTTTTATGATTACAGAACTAATATCCATCATACGCCTAAGAGAAAGCCAATGACATTTAGTCACCTAGAAGATTTTATAAAACTGTATAATCCATCTAATCGTCACAAAAGAACAGAGGCCTGGTCAGAAGATAATCCAGCTGGTAGATGGAGACAATACACCTATGACGAAGTCATAACACGAGATAAGACCAACCTCGACATATTCTGGCTAAAAGATAAAAGTTTAACAGACCTAGACAATTTACCCGATCCTGATATATTAGCAAACGAAATAATTGAAAACTTAGAATCTGGATTGGCAAGCTTTAGAGAAATTATGGAAACGATAAACACAGATCAATAGCAAACGCATTTACAGCACACTGCCGTCCTCGTTCCTGCGGGCGACAGAAAGCTGTAAGCCAACCCTCAGAAGAACCGTAAATTGAGAAAATGGTAGCACGTTAGAGAAGGAGCGCCAGTAGGTAACAATATGCAGATGACGCCATGTTCTCTTATCACTTTTAGTAAGCCTTTGTAGTTAAATCTGAGCTGATATCTTATTGTTGTCTTAGTTAGACAAGTGAGC
>Ga0114956_1004789_pt1 | contig 10203 bp, 8 predicted proteins | sample MaitaG_FD_87304 | JGI IMG/M metagenome (GOLD analysis project Ga0114956, IMG submission 87304) | Marine algal microbial communities from Maine, USA - Maine_Asex2 metaG | ecosystem: Host-associated > Algae > Red algae > Unclassified | place: Maine, USA | collected 2015-01-05 | reverse complement strand
TGCAAGCATGCTACCCGAAACATCTAAGGCAATTACTATGTCAATGCCTTCTGCTGTAATGTTTTCTTCTTGCAGTGCTTTTTGTGGCCTTGTCATTGCAATGGTTAAAAGCGTAAATGCCAACATTTTTAAAAAGAAAAGCAAACGTTGTAACCAAGCCTTAAATGAGGCTGATGATAGTTTAGAAACGTTAGACATTTTTACTGTTGAGAATTGCCCTTTATTCTTTTTATAATACCAATAGATAAAAAATGGCAATAGCAATAACAGCAGCAAAAACCAAGGGTCATCTAACACTATGTTGTTCCACAATCTCATTCAGTAGTTTCTAAATTTTGATTGTCAGGTAATACCTTTGTAAACTCAACAAAGTTTTTTGCATGCTTAAACGCATCAGGATGATATTTTGAAGACGGGCTTGCCTTTGCAAATTTTACATAATCTGAAATGGTTAGCAAGTCTACCAAGTTTCTATAGTTTTGTTTGTTAACCGATTTCTCTTTTTTAATAGTCTTACCTATTTCATCGGTTGTCATTTCTAAGGCAGGTATATCAAAACGACCATCAATGTATTCTCTTAAAATATCTGTTAACTCGCTATAATAACCTTTAATATCACCATTTTGGTAGAGTTGTTTTTGCCTCAATACTTCTAATCGCTTTTCTGCTAATTCATCTGGATCTAATGCTGGCGGCACATAAGCGTCTTTTCTTTTCTTTCTTAAATAGAATAAAAAGAAAAACAATAAACCTAATAAAATCAACAAGCCAATAGTTGCTGCAATAATGTAAGGCATGGCTTCTTTCCAAGTCCAAGGCACTTCCATTATTGGTTTAATTGGCATAATAGCTGCAGTAGTATCAACGGCAACAGTATTTATTCTTACTGGTAATGGTTGTGTTTGCGCCAATTGTTTTTTACCATCTATTGTAAATTGAAATGCAATAGCAGGAATAACATAACTCCCTGAATCAAACTTCATTAAAACAATTTCTTGCGATTCGATAGCAATATTATCTTGAATTAAAGTATCAATTTTGCTGGAACGAATAATATCAAAGCCTGCGATGGTATCCACTAAAAAAGGCCATTGCACTTCAACATTTTCACTGTGTTCCAATATCAATTTTAACGGAATATATTCTCCAATTAAATAAGTAGAATCTGGAAGGTTGGCTTGTACCTTTATGGTTTGCGCTTGACTATTGAAAAGTAACAGCAATAAGCTGAACGCAAAAGCATATTTATAAATTTGATTCATTTTATCGTGAACCCCTCCTTTTAAAAAAGCCCATTAATGCTTTTATATATGCTACATCGGTAGATAGTTCTAACAAATCTGCACCCGAACGTTTAAAGGTTTCTTTACAAGTTTTATGTGATGAACTGTATTGCTCGCTGTAATCGTCTCTTATTTTTTTGCTACTTGTATTTAACCAAATCTTGCTTCCTGTTTCGGCATCTAAGGCATTTATTAGCCCAACGTCAGGCAAGCTTTTTTCACGTGGGTCAGATATATGTATGCCAACCAAATCGTGTTTTTTGGCTGCGATTTTTAATGAATCCGCATAGTTGTTTTCATCAATAAAATCAGAGATTAAAAAAGTTATGCTTTTCTTTTTCATCATATTGGTGAAGTAGCTTAGCGCCTCGCCAATGTCTGTGCCTTGTCCGCTAATATTTTCAGCATCTAACAATTCACGAATGATGCGCAAAATATGTGATTTGCCTTTTTTAGGTGGAATAAATTTGTTGACCTTATCAGAAAACATAATTAAACCAACCTTGTCATTATTATTAACGGCACTAAATGAAAGCACGGCAGCTAATTCTGTAATTAACTCGTTTTTCATTTGGTTAACAGTACCAAAAAATGAAGACTGACTTACATCAATAATTAACATAACGGTTAACTCTCTTTCTTCTTCAAATATTTTTATATATGGTGTGTTGAAGCGAGCGGTTACGTTCCAGTCAATTGCTCTAATATCATCACCATATTGGTATTCGCGTACTTCACTAAATGACATACCTCTACCTTTGAATGCAGAATGGTATTCACCAGAAAAGATTTGATTGCTCAATCCTTTGGTCCGAATTTCAATTTTTCGGACTTTCTTTATGAGTTCGCTTGTTGTCAATTTTTATGTGACTGTTTGTGTAATTTGGTAGTGCCGCTTAAGGTACTTCCACCTTATTTAAAATGTTTGATACTATTTCTTCTTGATTTACATTTTCTGCTTCTGCTTCATAAGTAATTCCAATTCTGTGGCGCATAACATCTTCAGCAATTGCCCTAACATCTTCTGGAATTACATAACCTCTTCTTTGAATAAATGCATAAGCTTTAGCAGCTACTGCTAAGTTTATACTTGCACGAGGTGAGCCACCATAATTTATAAAGTGCTTTAAATCGGGCAAGCCATATTCTTCTGGGTTACGGCTGGCAAAAACAATATCTATAATATAGTTTTCTATTTTTTCATCCATATAAACTTCACGTACCACTTCACGAGCTCGTAATATTTTTTCTGGCGTTATAACCGCTTCAATTTTTGGGAAGTTGCGTTTTACGTTTACGCGCATAATTTGCTTTTCCTCTTCTTTAGTAGGATAGCCAATTACGACTTTTAACATAAAACGATCTAATTGTGCTTCAGGTAAAGGATAAGTACCTTCTTGCTCAACAGGGTTTTGTGTTGCCATTACTAAAAAAGGTTCATGCAATTTGTGCGTTTCTTCACCAATAGTTACTTGGCGCTCTTGCATAGCCTCTAACAAAGCACTTTGCACTTTTGCTGGCGCACGGTTAATCTCATCTGCCAAAATAAAGTTGGCGAATATTGGTCCCTTTTTAACTGCAAAATCATTTTCTGCTTGATTGAAAATCATAGTACCAATTAAATCGGCAGGCAGTAAATCTGGTGTAAATTGAATTCTACTAAACTTAGCTGAAACCGCATTTGACATGGTGTTAATGGCCAGCGTTTTAGCCAAACCAGGCACACCTTCTAACAAAATATGACCACTTGACAGTAAGCCAATAAGTAGACGTTCAACCATATATTCTTGACCAATGATGACTTTTTTAATTTCATCGGTTAATACATCAACAAACTTACTTTCAGTTTGTATTTTTTCATTTAATGCCAGTATATCACTACCAGCAGCATTAGAAATTACTTCCATTAATAATTACTTTTTTAAACTTGCCCAAAAATAATAATCTGATTTAAAATTGTGCCCTTAGTTATGCCCTGAATATTGCTTTTTAACAATTTTTTAGGACATAATTTAAATTATTGAATTACCTATTTAAGACATAAATAAACTATGCCGTCACTTGAATAGCTTAGAACAGAAAAATGCTATATTTATTGGAGGGTAGTCAAAAACAAACATTGTTTTAGGATTTCGGGAAGTCGCGATTTTGCTACTTTCGGAAAAGTCAAAACAAAAAAAACGGCACAGGGTGGATTTCAATTAAGTTGGATTTTAATTTTAAAAAGAAATGTTTGATAAATAACCATCACTTTGAATGATTTTGTAATAAGCGAATGAAAATCTTAATTATAGAAAGTAAGTTTGAATTGCCTTAAATGACCTGTTATAGTTTGATTAAAAGTAATTTAATTACTGACCGTTACTTTTTTAGCGTAAACCCTTCTAATCCACCTTGGTAAAACAATAAAGCCTAATGGAAAGAAGATATAGAATGTAAAAATTCTCCATATTAATGCCATAGCTGGCGCAATACCATCTTGTAAAAAATCTCTATATATTGTTATAAAAGTAAATTCGGCAACGCCGCTGCTGCCAGGTGTTATGCCTAAAACCATTACTAAGTAAAGTATTAATGAACGGCCGAAAATCATAAGTTGATTGCCATAATAGACTACTGCTAAAACCACAAAATTCACTATTGCCAACCTAATAATCCAAGCGCCAGCGGTGCTTATAAAACTACCTATCCAATATTCCCAAGATTGATTTTTTAAGCCTTTTGAAGCTACCAATAAATCAGCACCTGCTTTTTCTCCAACATCTTTCCACCTTCTAATAAAAGGCAATTTAAATAGCTGAACAATAAACCATTGAATACTTTTTGGATTAACAAACAAGCCATATGCCACCAAAACAAAATAAAAAATGTTTAAACCAAAACCAACAAAAAAAGCATAAGCCCAACCCGAAGGGCCTTGTCCTACTGTACTTGTATCACCATTCAATAGTGTTTCGGCAATGTCAATATCTGTTGAAATGAAATTATTACCAAGTATTAACCATAAAACACAAACTGCAAGGGTAAAAAACAAACCATCTAAAAATACAGTTACTAATATTATGGTAGTTGTTTTACCTGCGCTAATCCCTTCTTTTGTTAAAAAATAAAGGGAAGTTGCTGTGCCACCAACTGTTGAAGGAGTAACTGCACTGCTAAACTCCCATAATGAAACCAACTCAAAAGCTTGTTGCCAATTAAGCACCTTGTTAGAAAGTAAACGAATGCGATACATTAAGCAAAAATGGCGAACGACCATTGCTAATGCTGCAATAGAAAACCAGAACAATGAACCTGAATTCCAGTCTATTGCTTTTAATTTTTCAGCATCAAAATCTCTGAAAAAGAAAAATGCAACTGCAGCAATACCTATAATTAGTGGTATCAACAGCTTTTTATAGCTAAATTGCAATAAAACTTCATCAGAAGTAGGCTCGTTATTATGCTGGCTCATATATAACACTGGTAAGATGAAAACTGTTTATTCCATCTCCTAATTTTAATTTTAATAGTTGTTCTTGTACCATTTCTAACATAGCTAAAAATCGAAAAATACAATGTATTCTGTCTTGACATTCTTCAAATAGCTTTTCAAAATTCCATATTTTATCTTTGCTTGAATTGGCTACTTTTAATAAAAGCTCTTTTTCTTCTTTTATAGTATAGTCATATTTTACTACAGTATGTAATCGTTTTTGGTCCAATTCAAACTTATCCATCACTTTTTGAAAAGCTTTGAATAGTTTAAACAAATCCAACGATTCTAATTCAAATTCATTGGTAAAAGAATTGTTTATTATTCCTACATCTGCTCTAAAATTTCCTCTTCCAAAAGAATGTAATCTGTTTTCTTCTAACTCAGCCAATGTTTTACAAACTTCTTTAAACCTTCTATACTCAAGCAACTTATCAACCAATTCTTGTCTTGGATCAATCTCCTCACCTGTTTCTTCATCAATATCTTTACGCGGCAATAGCATTTTAGCTTTTATTCTTACTAAAGTTGCTGCCACCAAAATAAAATCACTAGCCAACTCAATGTTTAACTCTTTTGCCTTTTTAATGTAGGTCAAAAAATCGGCAGTAATTTCAGCAATTGGTATATCATATATATCCAACTCATTGCGCTCAATAAAATACAATATCAGTTCAAACGGACCTTCAAAATGTTGGAGTTTTATTTCGTAACTCAAGCTGTTAAATTCATTTAAAGTAAAAATAATACCAATAGAAATTGGTTCAATAAAAACGAGATTAAAAGTAAAAATTTTTTGTGTAGGAACGAACCTACAAATAAAGTATGACTTAATTTTCGTTTGCTTGTTAATATAGTTTATTTCACTAGTGAAATTGAGGGTTCACAACAATTTTAACTATTTTTGGACAACAAATAACAGCGTGAATTTAGTGTAAATAAAATAACAAAGAATGATTGAACCTGGCGAATTATTAAACTCTATAGAATACCCAAAAGATTTAAGGGCTTTAGGTAAAGATAAAATGTTTCAGGTTAGCACAGAGTTGCGCCAATACATTATTGATATGGTAAGTGTGTATGGCGGTCATTTTGGTGCAAGTTTAGGTGTTGTAGAAATGACGGTTGCTTTACATTATGTATACAACACACCTTACGATCAGCTGGTTTGGGATGTTGGGCATCAAGCTTATGGGCACAAAATTTTAACGGGCAGAAGAAGCAAGTTTCACACCAACCGAGTTTATAAAGGTTTAAGTGGTTTTCCTAAAAGAAAAGAAAGCGAATACGATACTTTTGGCGTTGGCCATTCAAGTACTTCAGTATCAGCAGCTTTAGGTATGGCTTATGGTGTAACACATAATAATGAAGATAGAAAAGTGGTTGCCGTAATTGGCGATGGCGCAATGACAGGCGGTTTAGCATTTGAAGGCTTAAATAATGCAGGTATTTCAAAAGATAAAGATGTATTGGTTATTTTAAATGATAACTGTATGTCAATAGACCCAAATGTTGGCGCTTTAAAAGAATACTTAACAGACATTACCACTTCAGGAACTTATAATAAAGTAAGAGATGAAGTTTGGAATTTGTTAGGCCACTTTAGCAAGTTTGGAACCAATGCACAAGAAATTGCATCGAAAGTTGAAGCAGGCATGAAAAGCATGCTTTCAAAGCAAAGTAATTTATTTGAAGGTTTGGGTATGCGCTATTTCGGACCAATTGATGGGCACGATATAAATAAGTTGGTGGATATTTTGGAAGATTTAAAAAAGATTCCGGGGCCAAAAATTTTGCATTGCTTAACTACAAAAGGCAAAGGTTTTTCTTTAGCTGAAAAAGACCAAACCAAATGGCACGCGCCAGGTAAGTTTGATAAAATTACTGGTGAGATAAGAAAAAGCATTCCAACTGAACCCCAAGCACCAAAATACCAAGATGTTTTTGGACAGACAATAATTGAGTTAGCAAATACAAATGAAAAAATTGTTGGCGTTACCCCAGCAATGCCAAGTGGCAGCTCAATGAAATATATGATTGCCGAAATGCCCGACCGTGCTTTTGATGTTGGCATTGCCGAACAACACGCAGTAACTTTTTCTGCTGGAATGGCAACGCAAGGCTTACGTCCTTTCTGCAATATTTATAGCACGTTTATGCAGCGTGCTTATGATCAAGTTATTCACGACGTTGCTATACAAAGTTTGCCTGTTATCTTTTGTTTAGATAGAGCAGGTGTTGCAGGTGCAGATGGACCAACGCATCACGGTGCTTATGATTTAGCTTACTTCCGCTGCATACCAAATATGATTGTTTCGGCACCAATGAATGAAGAAGAGTTAAGAAACTTAATGTATTCTGCTCAATTAGATTCGGTTGAGTTGCCATGGTCTATCCGTTACCCACGTGGGCAAGGTGTAATGCCAGATTGGAAATTACCTTTTAAAGAAATACCAATTGGCAAAGGCAGAATGATTCAAGATGGTGAAGACATTGCTATTTTAACCATAGGACATACTGGCAACTTTGCCGTACAAGCTTGCAAAGACTTAATCACCTATGATGTAAATGCAGCACACTACGATATGCGTTTTGTTAAGCCATTAGATGAAGATATGCTTCACGATATTTTCAGCAGGTTCAACAAAGTAATCACCGTTGAAGATGGATGTATTATGGGCGGCTTTGGCAGTGCCATTTTAGAATTTATGGTAGACAACAATTACACCTCAAAAGTAAAACGCCTTGGCATTCCTGATGAATATATTGAACATGGTACTCAAAATGAACTATGGGCAGAATGTAATTACGATGCCAATGCTATTGTTGAAGCAGTTAAGGAAATGAGTGGGCAGGTTGTTTTAGCTTGAAATCGAGATCTCGTGAATTCGTGATTTTGCGACTTTAGGATTTGTAATACAAGTTTATGCTACTACTTTTTTGTTACTCATTTTAACTGCGACTACATTCAAAAATATAGAGGCTGCCAATTTGTATGACAGCCTCTTTGCAGGGTTCAAGGAAAATGCTTTGGGGTTATAATTAGTTTTACTTTCTAATCGCAACCATCAATTACTGCTTCGAAATTGCTTAATACATCTACTTCAAATCCATTTTTTAATTCTATACAATTCCCAGAATCATATTTAACTTCATAGCCACCAGTAACTTTTTGAATGGAGTGAATATCGCCATCGGATTCTACAATATTATTATAATTAGTGGCTGAATCAATTTGATTGATGCCTGTTAAGTTTAAAGGGCAATTTTCTGATGAAGCGAAATAACAATTTGAATAAACTGAACCATTATTAATAAATGTATTGTTGCTGGTGCCAATGCAAATACTAATATCTTGTAGAGTAGTAAATATTTTAGCTCCAGGATGATTTGTAAATGTATGGATTCCAGTAATATATGATATTGGGCATATACCTGAAACTGTATTTGTACCACAAAATACCATTTTACCATAATTATCAATATTTTCTGCTTTAGGTCTTAAGCCTTCATTCAGTGCATTATAAAAATACCATTCACCAGTTGAGTGATTTATGATTGAGGTTGTATTATCCCTTCCAATCCTTGCTTCAGCTTCTTGATATATATAACCATAATTCTCAAAACTAATTTCGGCGTCAATCACTGTGCTACAAGTTTCGTTGTTAAAATTTATCACACCAGTTATGTTGTTCTTAAAAATAGCTCCTTCTGGATCATCAGAAAAATAATTGGTTAAAATATTATTACAATCTATAGGTCTTAAAGTAAGAGTTCCATTATTTTCGAATTCACCACTATCACCAAAACTAATTTTACAATTTGCATTGATAATACCATTGTTAATAAAATAAGAGGGAGTGAAGCCCACCATAAGCGTAAATGTGTCGGGCATTAACGCACTTTGATGATTAATAAATTGACCCCTACAATCTATATTATAATGATTAGTATTGATATCACTTGCGTTAATAATGCTTCCATAGTTTTTAAAAACACCTTCTTCTTCTAATGCACCTGTCTTCCAAGGTCTAATTTTATAAAAACCATCAATTACCCCTAATTCGTGATTTATAAACTCGCCGCCATTACTAACAAAAATAGCGCCTCGCCCCAGAATTGTCGCAGTACTTTGCAGCCATGCATCATTAACAACTGATATTCGATAATCAAGAGTATCTCCACCTTCAATCGTGGTGGTTTGTACTGTTCTTTGAATAATTCCACCAAGTGAAACAGTTGTGTTATCTCTAGCAGATATGCTTCCATCAAAAATACCATGGTTGGTGAAAGTACTATTGTCGAAAAGGTAAATGCCAGTTAATTGACCATTGGAGCTTCTACCAATGAATGTACCTTGGTTAATAATGCCACTTGAACCAGAGGCATTAATGTCAAGTTTGTTTGTTACACCTGGACTTATATATACATCAAAACCATTAGTTTCTATCGTATATGATGGATCAAAGCCTCCATTTATATGCATATCAGTTGCTAGATAAATTATATTTGGGCCACCTATATTTAAAGTGTCATAATTGCCAAGATCTGTTATAAAATATCCATTTGAAGAAAAACCCCCATTGGGAACAAATGCCAACTCTAAAGAGAAGCCTTTAAACGGGACTAAAAATATAATTGCAATAAACAGTGTTAACGCTTTCATAGTTTTTTATTTTTTAATTATTAAATACCCTTGCTCAAAAGCTTCATTTAAAAGCTTGCCCGAATTTTCACCTTTTAATTTATTGTTGATGTTATTGATATGTCTTTCAACATATATTGTTTTAAGATTTAATTGCTTGGCTATATATTGAGGACTTAAACCTGCAGCCACCATTCTCATAATTGTCTTTTCTTTTATTTTAAATTTTGCTTTCAAAGTCGCTTATAAATTGTGTAGGTAAAAGTATTGGCAATTGAAACCGCAGACATCACCGTAAATGGGTATTTACATTTATACCAAATTTCTTTAGTGGGCTAATTCATAAAAATCTATTTCATCTCCCTTTTTAGGCTTGCTCCCTTTTTACAGGTATTTTTTTGTTTCACGGTTTTCAGTGATGTATGGATGCAGTGTTGAACCTAATTTTACTGCATCAATCTGAACCGTATGAAAACAATTGAAAATAACATTAGAACAAAAATTATTGGGACTGGTGCTTATATACCTCCAATTAAAAAAACTAATGATGCATTTAAAGCAATAGAATTTTTACAAGCACCAGGTATTAACTATAACAAACCAAGCGCTGAGATAGTCGAAAAGTTTGAAGCAGTTACACAAATAAAAGAGCGTAGGTTGGCTAAGCCAAATATTAATGCATCAGAAATGGGCTACTTAGCAGGGCTTGAAGCTATAACTCGATCAGGCATAAACAAAAATAGTTTAGACTATATTATTGTAGCACATAATTGGGGCGATGTTGATTATCATTCCAAAAC
>Ga0114956_1004788_pt1 | contig 10203 bp, 6 predicted proteins | sample MaitaG_FD_87304 | JGI IMG/M metagenome (GOLD analysis project Ga0114956, IMG submission 87304) | Marine algal microbial communities from Maine, USA - Maine_Asex2 metaG | ecosystem: Host-associated > Algae > Red algae > Unclassified | place: Maine, USA | collected 2015-01-05 | reverse complement strand
TAAATTGATGAATAAATATAACGACATCACGCTGGAAGAAATAAAAGCAAATGTCGAGATTAGTAATTACAATGGAAATATCGAAACACAGGATATTGAAGGTGATTTGAAGATAGATTTAAAATATGGAAATGCTACCATTGGAAGTGTACAAGATGCGGATTTAGAAATTTATGAATCGAACTTGGTGATAGGAAATTGTCATTCGCTGAAATTAAATTCTAAATATTCTCGACATACTTTTTCCAAAATAAAAGATGCTGACATTGAATCGTACGAAGGTAATTTTGAGATGTCAAAAGTTAAGGGAGATTTAGTGGTCAATGATAAATATTCGGTTTGGACAGTTGGATCGGCAAAGTTAGCTAAGATTAAATCCTATGATAGTGAATGGACGATTGGTTCAATTGAAGACCTATTCGTAAGAAGCAAAGAAAGTGAATACACGATTGGTTCAGCAGAAAATGTTGATTGTGAAAGAACCTATCAAGATGAAATGAAAATAGGAACGCTTGGTGTTTTTAAATGTGCCAACAGTAAATATTTTGATGCGGAAATTGGAATTTTGAAAAAAGGAATTTACTTGAGCCAAGATTATAATGGAGACATCGAAGTTAATAAAGTGTTGGCTACTTTTGAAGGTGCTGAAATTTTTGGAAAAAATTGTGATGTGGAATTACCTTTGAGAAGCATGAAATACCAACTAGAAGTCGATGCTAGAAATGCAGATATTTCATTGGAAGAAGATAACTTAGAAGCTGGATTTATTTCAGAGAGAAACGGACAACTTGAAATCAAAGGGAAAATGAATAAAGCAAATGACCGAAGTCCAAAAGTGATTATTAAAGGGTATAATATTGATGTGGAGTTGGATTAAATCACGAGCGACTAAAGACGATTTTTTTTCAAAATCCAAAATTCATATTTGAAAAAAAACTTTCACGCGTTTCTCTTGTCAGGGGATTACTTTTACATGTTTAATAATTGTAAATCCCATTTTTCTTTTGGATCAAAATGCAATGCTCCTTCTTTTACAAAAAGCGGAGAAGGGAAATTATTAGTGTATAAGCCTCCCGTTCCCAAACCTTGGTGCATCTCATTTTTTAAAGAAAAAGTCCATTGCGCAATCGCATTCAATCCCACATTACTTTCGAGTGCAGAAGTAATCCACCAGGGAATATCGTAGCGACTAGCCGCATCAATCCATTCTTGCGCACCTCGAAATCCTCCCACAAAACTTGGTTTTAAAATAATATACTGAGGCTGAATAAAAGTAATTAATTCTTCTTTTTTCTCTTTTTCAAAAACGCCAATCAACTCTTCGTCCAAGGCAATTGGCAACGGAGTTTTGCAACAGAGGTCTTCCATCTCTTCAATTTGTCCTTGCTTGATGGGTTGCTCGATGGAATGAATATCTAGTTTGGCAAGTGTATTTAATTTTTGCAAGGCAGCTTCGCCAGCTTGAAATGCACCGTTGGCATCGACTCGGATTTCGATTTCATTTTTGGAAAAACGTTTGCGGAGATTTTTTATTAATTCAATTTCAGTATCGAAATCAATGGCTCCGATTTTCATTTTTACGCAGTCAAAACCTTGTTCAATTTTATCTTCGATTTGTTGTCGCATAAAATCTTCTTCGCCCATCCACACTAATCCATTGATGGGGATTGATTTTTTTCCTTCGGTAAATTCAGAGGGAAATAATTGAAATTTATCTTTCGCTTGGTAACTTTTCCAAGCCATTTCTAAACCAAATTGAATGGATGGAAATTCTAATAATCCTTCGTCCAACCAATAATTTAAGTTGGAAATATTATTGCAAACTTCTTTTAATTTTTCTTCATAATCAGGTCGATCATCTGCGCTGAGTCCTTTGAGTAAACCACATTCGCCAATTCCCCATTGCCATGTTTTTTCATTTTTTAAAACGATGAACCAACTTTCCTTGAGGCGCAAGATGCCACGGGAAGTTCCGCTGGCTTGCTTGAACTCGAGGGTATGTTTTTGGAAATTGGCTTGGAGAAATGAGGTATTCATTTTTTGTATATTATTATTGAGTAGCACGTGGTGGTCTGCTTCATCTGACCTGAAAATATGAGCGCAGCGAATTTATTTTTCAAAAGAACTGTGATCATTCTAAATAATTTTGCAAAGCAAATTTTGCTTTTAATATATTCGTTTTTTTGTCTATGTTTGATGCTCTTATTTTTTGAAAAAAATTCGCTTTGCTTTTTTTTTAGGTCAGCTGAAGCAGACCACCACGTGCTACTTACCATTATTTAAGAAATTCAAAATACTTTTCTAATATTTTATCATTCGATTTTCGTGGAGTAAATACTTCTAAAATTTTAGTTCGTTTTCCTTTTTTATAAAATTTTGGAAGTGCTTTTTCTAAACTCTTGACGCTGTTTGCTTTCTGATAATCCAGATTATACATCTTTGCAATTGGCTCGGCAGTTCGTTTTTGCGTCACTTCAAAAAACTCATCTAACTCATCACTCGTCGATGGGCCAGGAATAATTCTAAAAATTCCACCACCTGAATTATTGATAATTATGATACGCAAATTGGCTGACAAATGTGGATTCCACAATCCATTTATATCATAAAAAAAACTTAAATCTCCACAAACTAAAGTAGTCGGTTTTCCATTGGCGACTGCCGCGCCGACTGCGGTGGAAGTGCTGCCGTCGATGCCTGAAGTTCCTCGATTAGAATTATAGGACAAATCTTTTCGTTGGTCAAAAAGTTGAACGTAGCGAACGCCTGCGCTATTTCCCATTTGGAAATTACTGCCTGATGGGATGCTTTTTAAAATGATTTGATAAGCTTTGAAATCTGAGAATTTTACTTTTTTTAGAAATTGGAGGTGGCGTTTTTTGGTTTGGTCATTTCGGTCGTTCCATATTTTTTGGAAGTTGCTTTTTTGAGCTGATTTAGGAGCTAACTGTGAGTTACCGCCTAAAGTGAGTTTCTCAAAAAAATATTCAGGACTAGTTCTAATCGTTTTCGTAAGTGATTGATAAGTGTCCATTTCTTCGCCTGCAATATCAAAATGCCAATGTTCTTGAGGTTGTGATCTGCGGAAAAGTGCTTTTATTTTTTTAGAAATAATTGCTCCGCCGAGGGTGACTAAAATTTCGGGAATGAATTTTTTTTCTTCTTTTTTATCAATGGTGGTAATTAATCTGTCGATGGAAGGATTGAATTTTTCGCTCCAAAGATTGGCTGTCGTTTCTGTCAAGACGGTGACTGATGGATCAATATCTAACTTTTCTAAAACAGCATTTAATTGTTCATTTTTTTCCATCAATCCGCAGAGGATTAATTTCTTTTTTGAACCTTCCCATGTTGTTTTTAATTTTTCAAAAACGGAATTGGGAAGTGTATTTTCAATTTCGATTAGTTCTTGAATCTTGGGAATGTGATTTGTTTTTTTCGCCAAATCATACAATGGTTCTCGCAAGGGAATATTGATATGGACTGGGCCTTTTTTTGGAAAATGAGCAAGGTTGATGGCTTCATTTATTTGTCGATCATTGAACCATAAATCTGCTGTTTTGGGTTTGGCTTCTTGTGTGAGTTCGTAGCTTTTTAATATGTAATTTTTGTAAATGTCTCTTTGTTGAATGGTTTGTCCTGCGCCTTGATTGATCCACTCGACGGGACGATCTGCGGTCAAAACAACGAGTGGAATTCTTTGATAAAATGCTTCGACAATGGCTGGTGCGTAATTCAATGCGGCACTTCCTGAGGTGCAAGCGATAGCTACTGCTTGCTGGGTTTGTTGTGCCATTCCTAGTGCAAAAAATGCGGCTGCTCGCTCATCGACGATGACATAGCATTGTATTTTTGGATGACGATTGAAGGCGATGGCGATTGGAGAATTTCGGGAACCTGGAGAAAGGACGATTTTTGTGATGCCTTTTTGGGCGCAGATTTCTGCTAGGGATGATATGGTGGTTTTGTTGGTTGTCATTAAATAGTATGTGGTGGTTTGCTTTAGCTGACCTTGAAAAAATCAAAATTTTGGAGATTCTTTTTTTGTTCTTTTTTATTAAAAAATTCGCTACGTTCTTTATTTTTATGGTCAGCCAAAGCAGACCATTGTAGGAAGTGTTAGACTTCAATTAAATCTAAAATATTAAGTAATGTTTTTGCTTTTAGTTCTGTTTCTTCCCATTCTTTTTTAGCATCTGAATTAGCGGTGATTCCGCCGCCGACAAATAAGGATGCCGTATTTTTTTCAATTTTCATGCAACGCAAATTGACATAAAAGTCAATGGTATTTTCTTCTACCATCCCCAAATATCCTGCATAATATTGTCGGTCGTAAGGTTCCGTTTTATAAATCAAATCTAACGCTTTTTCCTTGGGTAATCCACAGACTGCTGGTGTTGGATGTAAGTCTTCGATAAATTGAGGTAACTGATTTTTTGTAATCTTAAATTCAAATCGTTGCTTCAGATGTGCCATCGCACCTGCTTGCGAAGTGTAAGTTTTTGTACGATCTATGATTTGTAAATCGTGCTTTTTTATTTCTTTAAAAATATAATCTACGACCATTCCATGCTCTTCCATTTCTTTTTTTCCCCAAACCAACTTATCAATATTCCGTTCATCCAAAATTCGTTGTGTTCCTGCGAGCGCAACTGTTTTGGCTGCACCATTTTTGTAGCGCACTAATTTTTCTGGCGATGCGCCAACCCACAATCCATAGCCTGGTAAATTAGCTACATAAACCATCGCACGTGGATATGCTTTTTCAATTTTTTCAAAAAAAGCAACTATATCAAAATCTTCTGAAAGTGCTGCTTTTTTGATTCGACTGTAAATTGCTTTTTGTGTTTTCTGATCTTTAAAAAAATCTAAGTATGCTTGAATATGATTTTTATAAGTTGGGAAATCGACGATAGTTGTGCGTTCTTTTTTTGAAAAAAACGGACTTGGAATCAGTTTAGAAATACTTAGACTAGGAATAGAATTTCTATTTTTCAAAATAACATCTACTTCATTTTGAATCACTAAGTGAGGGACTTTTTCTCTTTTGGAAAAGGGAGCAAAATGAAAACCCGTCGCCTCAAAATCAGCATTTGGTACAAGTGAACTTAACTGCGCCACAAACCTCACCGACTCATTTGGCGCTCTAAAAAGTGCAAACGGAATGTTTTTTTCCAAATATGAATTAATCGTATTTCTCATTAATTTCTTCTTTCAATAATTCGAGTAGTGAACCTAACTAGGCTGACTATTTGATCTTGATCGTTCGTAATTTTTATTTCCCAAACATGCGAAGTTCGGCCGATGTGAATGGCTCGACAAACTCCCGTTACGATTGTTCCTTCTTTGCCACTTTTAATATGACTTGCTCCGATTTCTGTTCCAACGGCAGAGTGAGTTTGTGGATTTATCAACAAAACGGAAGCCACACTTCCAATCGTTTCTGCCAAGGCAACCGATGCTCCTCCATGCAATAATCGCATGGGTTGGACGGTTCGATGATCGACAGGCATCGTTGCAATAAGTTGATCTTTTTCAATTTTGGTGAACTTGATACCTAGATTTTCGACCAAGGTATTTTTGCTAAAATTATTAAGTTGATCTATGGATGCTTCTGGAAACATTATTTATTTTTTGTTGATTATTTACACTTAAAACAAAAAGAAAATCACTTTGTTTTTAATTTTCAATAAAAATTGAAAGTTAAAGTTAGTAAGATTTTTTAAAGGGGAAAATCGAATGTAAAAATAAAAATCCTGAAATGAGGTTTTACATTTCAGGATTTTTATTTTTTTGTTTGACGACTTGAGGACGACTTGGAAAGTCGTCTTACGGAGAACGACTTGGAAAGTCGTTTTACCCGCCAGTTCCTTGGCCACCGCCGCCGCCTTGACCGCCGCCGTCGCCATCACCTTGCTTCTGGTCATCATTTTTGATGGAACTTTTTCGAGATTTGGCTTTGAAATCTAACTTACCAAATTTGTAACTGAAGTTGATACCGAAGCTACGGAAGGGTAATCCAAAGTTACTTGTTTGAGAAAAATTATCTCCTTCTAGTTTCGTTCTAAAGTTTTTAGTTTCATTAAATGGATCAATAATGTTTAAACCAATACTTCCTCTTTTGCCCCAAAGATCTTTTTTGACTCCAACGCTGTACATCGAAAAGGAAGGATTAAATCCTTGCAAAGTTTGTCGAGGTGAATTCCAAAATCCCCACATTTCAGCTTTCCATCCTTTTTTGAGATCGAAGGAAGAACTGACAAAAGCTTGGTAAACGATAGCCGACGCTTTCACTTCTTCGCCATTTAAAATCCCTTTTCCGGAATATTGAGAAGCATTTATATTTCCTCGGATTGTCCAAAATTTGATGGTCTTCGAACTAAAAACATTTAAACCAATATTTTCTCTCGTTCCGATATTTGAAAAAGACGTATTTGAAATAACCGTACTATCATTTATTTGCATAGGAGTCAAAATGCTCTCAATTGCGTCATTCGTATATTTATAATAAATGGAAGCGTAGAGGACTGTTCCTTTGACAAATGTGTTGTAAGACAAATCAAATTGGTGGGTAATTTCTGGTAACAAAAAAGGATTTCCTGCCGTCGTATTTCGACGATCACTCACTTCAGGATAAGGATTAATGTAGAATAAACTTGGTCGCTGGATTCTTTTATTGTAGCTCACTTTTATCGAACTAAATCCTTTTAATTTTCTGGAAAGAATAATGCTCGGTAAAAAATTGTCATATTTATCACTAAATTTTTCTACCTCTCCTGAATCAAAATTACCTCCATAAGTTGTATGCTCGTAACGAGCACCCGCAGTCAAACTATATTTTTTTGTCAACTCTGCATTGAAAGAAAGGTAGCCTGCCATCACGTCTTGATCGTAATTAAAAACGTCGGTTCGGTCATCTCTAAATTCATTGGTCAATAAATTCTTAGAACTAAAATCACTTTTGATGTCTCGAATAACGGTTTTTGCACCCACTTCCATTTTTACTTTTTTGGAAAAAGGATGCGTGTAATCTACTTGAATCGTGTGCTCAATATTTTTCCCATCATTGACATTTTCTTCCATAATTTGAGGAAAAGCAAACGACGCATCTTGATCTAAATCGGAACTTCTATCATTTGTATTTTCACTTAATTGATAAGCGATGACTAACTCTTGATCTTTTTTATCGTATGTTTTTTTGTAATCTGTCGTCCAATCAAATCCACTAAAAAGTGCATTCGCTTGGGTCGTTCGGGCATAAGTTTCACTAAAGTTAATAGAGGGTAAAATATTCGTAGTATTCGTTTCGCCATCTGAGTTGGAAGTAAATCCGTTGAATGAAATATTGGAGTTGATACTATTATATGCATTGATATCGTAGTATGCGCCAAATTTTCCATTGAAACCAAGGCGACTCGTTTTGGTGTCGCCTGCTTGTTCTAGGACATTGGTGAATCCATTTTCAGTTTGTTCGCTATCAAAACTGAGTGTTCCAACTCGTGGCCAAGAATAATAAGTTGAGGCACTTCCGTTGATGCCGAATCTTCCTCTCGACGCACTCAAACTAACGACTGCATTATTTTGGCGTGTACCCACAGCGGTGTTGACAGCGCCACTAAATCCTTCGACTCCTTTCCGTTTGGTGATGATGTTGATAATTCCTCCACTTCCTTCTCCATCATATTTTGCGGAAGGTGAGGTGATGACTTCTACTTTTTTAATTTCATCGGCAGGAATTAATTTGAGGGCATCGGCAACGCTGTTGGCAAAAATTCCAGAAGGTTTTCCATTGATTAAAATTTGCACATTTTGGCTTCCACGAAGCGAAACATTTCCTTCCAAGTCAACAGAAAGCATCGGAACTTTTCGTAAAACATCAGAAGCATCCCCTCCTGCATTAGTGATGTCTTGATCTGCGTTATAAACTAATTTATCTACTTTATTTTCGATGAGTGATCGCTCGCTTGTTACTTCCACTTCGCCCAAAGTTAGGCTGGAAGAAACTAGAAAAATATCATTTAAATTAACGTCGGGTTTCTTTTTGGTGAGTTTGACTGCTTTGACTTTTCGAGGAACATAACCGATGAAGGACACTTCAATTTCATATTCTTTTAGCGCAACATCGGTGAATTTGAATTTTCCTTTGTCATCGGTAATCACTCCATCAAGTTGTTTTCCAAATTCAGCATTAATCAAAACGACGGTGGCAAATTCAACTGGTTCGTTGGTGAGGGAGTCGATAATTTGTCCTGTTATTTTTCCTTTAATTTGTGAGGATTGATTTCCTCCACCTCCCCATCCCTGAGAAAATGCTGCAAATGAGAAAAATAAAAAAAGTGGTAGTAAGTTTTTTTTCATTTTGAAGATTGTTTTGATTAATTGATGTGCGTTCCGATATTAAAAAAAAAGAAAGGAGTTTGAATTACTTCGAAACCAAAGACAAGGTAGAATGTTTAAAGTGGCACAAAAATTATTTTCTATAAATGACTAGATTTGTTAGATTAAATTTCTTCCAAAAAAATAAAAATGTCAAAAAATGAAAAACTTATTTCTCCTTTTGTTTTGCTTTTTTCTGTGGAGTTGTGGAAACGAAACTCCTAAAGCAGTTGCTGTAACTAATGTAAAAAACGAAGTCAAAAAAGCCGAACCTGAAAAAAAAGGTGGTACTTCGAGACCTTCGAAGAAAGCGTATGATGAGCTTCCGTTGAATAAAATAAAATTGCCTGAGGGTTTTAAAATTGAAGTTTTTGTAGAAGGAATTGATCGAGCAAGATCGTTGGCGTTGTCGCCTGACGAAACGCTTTTTGTAGGTACGATGAGTAAAAAAGGAGTAGTGACTGCGGTTAAAAATGGAAAACATTATCCCTTATCAAAAGGTTGGGAGATGCCCAATGGTGTTGCATTTAAAGATGGTGATTTGTATGTGGCTGAGGTGAGCAAGATTCATAAATTTGCGGATATTGAAAATAATTTGGACGCTCCAAAAGAAGAAGTGATTTATGATAAATATCCAACGGAGACTCATCATGGTTGGAAATTTATTTCTTTTGGGCCCGATGGGAAATTATATGTTCCAGTTGGAGCACCTTGTAATATTTGCGATAAAGAAGCTGAAGGAGAAGAAATTTATGCTTCGATTACTCGAATAAATCCTGATGGAACTGGTCTTGAAATTGTGCAAAAAGGGATTCGAAATACGGTTGGTTTTGCTTGGCATCCTGATAATAAAGAATTGTGGTTTACGGATAATGGTCGAGATTGGTGGGGTGATGATACGCCAGGTTGTGAGGTGAATCATGCGATAAAAGATGGAATGCATTTCGGGTATCCATACTGTCATCAAGGTGATATGCCTGAAGATGATGATTCCATTTCGAAACATACTTGCGCAGGTTTTACGCCTCCGGCAAAAGTGTTGCGGGCGCATGTTGCTCCACTTGGAATTGAATTTATTCCTGCGGGGAATTTCCCGAAAAAATATGAGAAGCAAATTTTAGTGGCGGAACATGGTTCTTGGAATCGAACTAAAAAACAGGGTTATCGCTTGGCACTTTTGACGTTGGATGGCAATGATGAAGTGAAAAGTTCTGCGACTTTTGCGGATGGTTGGTTGGATGCTGATGGTGATGTTTGGGGGCGACCTGTTGATATGGAGTTTATGAAAGATGGGTCGCTTTTGGTTTCGGATGATATGGCGGATGTGGTTTATCGGATTTTTTATGATAAGTAATTTTGAATATCCAACACTCAACAAGGAATGTCCAATCTCCAGTAATAAAAAAAAGCTTCGGTTTTCTGACGTTGGAGATTGGACATTCCTTGTTGAGTGTTGGATATTCATTTTATTTTTATTTTAAATTTTTGGAGGAAGTAGATTTTGGTGAGTTTGTTCTTTTTTTCATTGGAAAAAAAAGAACCAAAAAATTCTAGGTGAAAAAATAGCTATACGCAAGGCAAGCTCCCGCACCCTCATTTTTCACCGATCCCAACCCGCCCCGTTTCTCATAGACCACTTCTCAATGTCCCGTTTTAGGTATTGGGTTTAATAGAAAATCAGGTAATCGGGAATCCCAGGTAACTGATTTTCTGTTTTCCTAATTAACCAATTAACCAATTAACCAATTACCTGCTCAACCAACTCACTCCAACGCTTTCCTCAATCGCTCAAATTTCTCATCATTTTTTTTCAAAAAATAAGAGCGC
>Ga0114956_1004787_pt1 | contig 10204 bp, 10 predicted proteins | sample MaitaG_FD_87304 | JGI IMG/M metagenome (GOLD analysis project Ga0114956, IMG submission 87304) | Marine algal microbial communities from Maine, USA - Maine_Asex2 metaG | ecosystem: Host-associated > Algae > Red algae > Unclassified | place: Maine, USA | collected 2015-01-05 | reverse complement strand
TATTCATTACGATCCCGGATTTACAAGATGCTTACTGAGGCTTCAAATTCTGCGTCTTCTACCTCTGATTGAGCAACTATGTAATAGTCTCCGAATTCGGGCAGCAAGAATTCTGCAATAACATTACTGTCAGAAACTTTTTCGCCATCAGGACCATAGATGATGCTAAACACTTCATTGTTTTCAGAAGAAAATATTACAACAACCTGTTGATCTCTAGCCGCCCGGAATCTGTAAACAGAAAACTCGTCTGGAGAAATAACACCATTGAAACTGCCAATAGTTGAACCAGATGAAAAAGTTATCTCTGAATTATTTGTCAATGATTTACGGCTGCTATATTCGTTAAACCATTCAAACTTTTCAAGGTTAAAATCTTCTTCAATAGGCTCGCTGGTTTCTTCTGCAGCGTCATCAGCCGCACTATCAGCAGCATCGGTAACTTGAGAAGTCGCTTTGCTTTCAGCTCCTGTTTCAACAGCTTCATCATTTAATGTCTGGTTTTCTAACTGGTTATTTGATGTAGCGCTAAAAGATTCTGCCGCAGAATCTTCATCTGAGCTGGCACTAATTGCTACAGACTCGTTGTTAGTAGACAAATTATTAAAAGCAAAAGCGGCGCCAGCTAATAGAACAAATCCGGCAGCTGTACCAAACATGGCTTTTCTAAATTTTGAGTTATTAGTTTGAGTTACAGCAACGTTGCTATTAGTACTCTGCAAAGGCTCAGATTGTGGTACTGGTTGAACTTGTGTAATAGGTTGAGCTTGTACATTTGCGGGCTCTGGATCAAGCTGTATTTCAGGATTAGCTATTGGAGCTGTAGGGTCTACCGAAGAATAATCTTCAGTTATCTCTATTTGTTTAAGAGCTGCATCGATTCGGTTCCAATAGTGAGGACCTGCTTCAGGAACATCATTGAGTAATTCGTTTTTTAAAGTTTCATCATTCATAGTTATTGCTCCTTTCTTAATTTTTCTCTAGCTCTGCCAATTTTTGAAGCTACAGTCCCACGTTCGATTCCTGTTACATTTGCCGTCTCATCATAACTAAAACCAAGACCTGCAGTCATCATTAGTAATGCCCTGGTTTCTGGATCAGTTTTTTCTAACAAATCAGACAAAGTTAAATTCACTACAGCAGCGCTTTCTGCTGAATCTCCAGCAAAGGCGTTGAGTTCTACAATGTTTTCTAGATCACCGTGTTTACGACGGCCTTCATATCTGAAATGATCAAGCGCAGTTCTGTAACAAATAGAATGCAACCAAGTTTTCATTGTTGAAGTTCCAGAAAAAGTTTTGATAGACCGGAAAGCTTTTTCGTATGAAGATTGCATAATGTCGTCTACAGCATGATGATCTCGTACTACAGACCAAACAACTCCACGTAAATCATGGTCGTGTTCTCTAATGAGTTTGCCAAAAGAAGCTGCGTCACCGGCTCTTGCACCGTCTTGTAAACCTATTAAATGGTCTTGACCATCATTTTTTGGTTCTAAAGTCATTAACAACACATACCTTTAGACGGATTAGGAAAACATTTGTATCCCAAATGTCTAGATAACTACATTAACCAAGTTTGGTGCCCGAACGATAACTTTCTTCGGATCGCCATCTAATCGAGACTTTATTGCATCAGTTTGTAATGCAAGGGTTTGCGCTTCATCATCTGAAATATCAGCTGAAACTTCGATACGATCACGAACTTTACCATTCACCTGAATAATCATTGTGACTGATTCAGTCTTTGAAAGGCTTTCATCAGCAACTGGAAATTTACTCAAATGGACAGATTCGCTATGACCAAGACGATGCCATAGCTCTTCACTAATATGCGGAGCGAGAGACGCTAACATTTGCACAAACGGCTCAATAACATCTCCGGTTGCCTTTCCAGAGTTCGCTGTTATCGCATTGTTTAATTCAATCAGTTTTGAAATAGCTGTATTAAATCTGAGGTTCTGTAAATCTTGAGAAACCCCCGCAATTGTTTTATGTAACAAGCTAGTGAGTTTTTCATCAGCAGCTACATCTTCAACTAACACTTCCCCAGTTTCTTCATCAACTATATTGCGCCAAACACGCTGCAAGAAGCGTTGCATACCAACTACGTCACGTGAATTCCAAGGTCTTGAAGAATCTAGCGGGCCCATAGCCATTTCGTATAATCTAAAAGTGTCTGCTCCAAAGTTCTCATACATTTCGTCTGGAGTAACAATATTTTTTAAAGACTTACCCATTTTGCCGTACTCTTGAACAACAGCCTTACCTTCATATTCAAAAACACCTTCTGATACTTCTTTAACATCTGAGGCATCAACAGGTTGACCACGGTCATCACGGTATGCAAAAGCTTGAATATAGCCTTGATTATATAAACGATGAAACGGTTCGAACGAGCTAACGTGACCAAGATCAAATAAAACCTTGTGCCAAAAACGTGAATAAAGCAAATGTAATACTGCATGCTCTACCCCACCTACATATAAATCTGCGCCACCACTGTGACCGTCTTCACTAGGCCCCATCCAATATTTTTCAATTGCTGGGTCAATAAATGCCTCGGTATTTGTTGGGTCTAAGTATCTCATTTCGTACCAGCATGAACCTGCCCATTGTGGCATAACGTTTACTTCACGAGTGTAAGTTTGCAAACCATCACCAATGTCTAGTTCTACTTCTAGCCAATCGTGGGCCCGGGCAAGAGGTGGAACCGGGTCAGTTACCTGGTCATCTGCTTCCATTGCGGTTGGTTTAAAATCTTCAAGTTCTGGCAAAGTTACTGGCAACATATCTTTTGGAACCGCATGAGGATTGCCGTTAACATCGTAAAGAATTGGGAAAGGTTCACCCCAATAACGTTGCCTAGAGAATAACCAATCTCGCAACCTATAAGTTACTGTTGCTTCGCCAGCATCATTGGCTTCTAACCAGTCAGCAACCATTTTATTTGCAACAGAAATTTCTGTTATTTCAGATAAATCTAAAGAATCGTTTACAGAATTTATGTAAGCACCGTTGCCTTTAAAAGCTACCGGCCAAAGCGCTGCGTCTGTAGTTTCTGCAATTCCTTGTTCTTCAAACCATGCGGCCGGCGGTTGCTGAATCACAGGTATTTCGAGATTGTACTTTTTTGCAAACTCGAAGTCTCTTTGATCGCCACATGGAACAGCCATAATGGCCCCGGTTCCGTAACCCATAAGCACATAATCGGCTATCCAAACAGGAACCTCTTCACCGGTTAAAGGGTTCAAAGCTGTAGAGCCTGTAAAGACACCAGTTTTTTCTTTGTTGTCGTCGGAGCGGTCACGGTCTGTTTTTGCTGCAGCCTCAGCCTGGTACTCTTCTACAGCTGTTTTGTTTTCATCAGTTGTTAGAGCTTCAACCATTGGATGCTCTGGCGAAATAACCAAAAAGCTGACGCCGAAAATAGTGTCTTGTCTGGTTGTGAACACTTCTAACGGTCCAGCGTCTGTTTTGAACTTTAAGCTTGCGCCTACGCTTTTGCCAATCCAGTTTTGTTGCATCGTTTTTATTGGATCAGGCCAATCAAGTGTTGCAAGATCATCTAATAAACGATCAGCGTAAGCTGTGATTCTTAACATCCACTGTTTCATGTTTCGTTTGAATACAGGATAGTTGCCAATGTCTGATCGACCATCAGCTGTTACTTCTTCGTTAGCTAAAATTGTGCCTAAGCCCGGACACCAATTAACTGGTGAATCACTTAAATAAGCTAGACGATGCAAATCAATTTCTTGTTTCTTGGTAACGTCACCTAGCTCAGACCAACTTTCACCAGAACTTGTCTTACGCTTACCTGATTCAAACAGTTTTTCAAGTTCAGCAATTGGTTTAGCTTTGTTAGCTTCTGAATCAAACCAAGAGTTAAATATTTCTAAGAAAATCCATTGAGTCCATTTATAAAAATCTTCATCTGTTGTTGAAACACCACGACGCTGGTCGTGACCTAAACCTAAGCGGCGAAGCTGACGGCGCATGTTGGCTATATTATCTTCAGTATTTTTCCTAGGATGAACTCCCGTGGTTATGGCGTGTTGTTCTGCTGGCAAACCAAATGAGTCAAAACCAAGAGTGTGTAATACGTTATAGCCTTGCATGCGGTGATAGCGAGAGTAGACATCGGTACCTATAAACCCAAGTGGGTGACCAACGTGTAAACCTTTTCCTGAAGGGTACGGAAACATATCGAGAACATAGAGTTTTGGTTTCTTAGCAACCTCAGCGTCGCCCAGCTCGCCAACAGGGTTGGCTGCATTATAGGTTCCGTCTGTTTCCCACTGGTCTTGCCAACGTTGTTCAATTTCACTTGCTAATTCTGCTGTATAGCGAAACTGTGGAATAGTGCTAGTAAATTCTTGTTCTTGTTCTTCTGAGGCCATGTCTATATGCTAACAAACAGTCAGCAAGTCTAGACACAATTAATTATAGGCTAGGAGCTTGAGGGGCCAGGATAGAAGTCTGAACTGCTCTTGGTATTCCTTTTGAAACATTTGGATTTAATAAATTGCGATACGAATTCAAAAACTTATAGAAAGCAAGTTTCCTGTTATCTAAATGAGAAGATTCGTTCATAGCCATGGCCAATAAAACTGAATCGGGTACATCAAGCAATTGATCTGGAATGTCTGATTCAATAGAAGATTTATCTACAACTGTTTCAGCTATACCAGGAACGTCGTCTGGGAATGCATTAGAATCGCCAGTTCTTAAAATATCAGGCCGAGTTTTTACAGCAGAATGTTTAGGAAGACCTGTTACCTTCCTTTCTTTATCTGTCAAAGGAATACCGTCAAAACATAGTATTGCTCTTAAAGAGATCCTTTGCATATAAGTAGATTTACGGTTTCTTGGATCAAAATCTCTGGTTAAGTTTTCTAATAACACTTCAAGCAACTCATCTCTAGCCCCCATTCTCCACAAGGCTGCAACGTATACTGGGAAATGTCCCCGCCCTACAGGTTTCGATAACTCAGATGTAAATGATTCAACTATAGGATCTTTGTCCTCGGCAGGGATTTCAGTTAAATTACGTTTTGAAAGGATCATTCTTAAATACTTTTTTGCTTCCTCACCTGAAAGTTTAGAAAAGATCTCCACTAAGATCCAAGAAACGCATGGTTCAAATTCTTCATCAAGTTCAGTGATGGCAGTGAGACTTACTTTATTTATTAAATCGTTTTTTGACAGATCTCTAGATGAGAGTCTTATCAATTTTGAAAGACCCTCCAAAGTAGCCGTGTCTACAATTTCTACCTCATCATCAGATTTATCAAGTTCTACCTCACCAGCTTCAACCCTGTTCTGAACTGATACTTTATGCTTTTCTTGAGCTCTTTTTAAAATCTGAAGAGCTGGATTAATTTCCGCAAAATTTTCTGGATTTCGTAAAATTTCGGTTGATGTTTTAATTAATCCTTCTGTGTAATTGTTTATAAATAGGTTAAAAACCATCGGCCATGTAATTCTCAAAGAGTAGATCGCTTGCAATAACTCTGAAGTGAACTGACCAACCTGATGTTTTGGCTCTTTTGAACTCAAAACACGTATTAGCAATCTGATAAAATCAGCTTGAGTTTGATGATTTTCATAAGTCGGATCGGTATCTGTATTAAATTGACCCATTGAGTCTACTGGTCGACCATTTGAAGTAACTCGTGCAATGCGATAAGCACTGCTTGTTCTAGGTCCATCTCTAGCAACTGATGAAAATAGCCAGGTAAGTCTTGAGACCCTGTCCTAAGCTGCTCTGCTGATTCCGCCATGTATAGTTTGCCTTCCGCCTCTATTAAATATAGCTGATTTATTAAATCTTTCTACTCCTTCCTAGATTCCATCTGTTTGGCTGCATTTTGTTTCAATATTTTGTCCAAATTCGAACTAACTAGTTTAGTTTTGGATAAAGTCTAGAAAGCGAAAGCAAAATGGCGGATTTAAGGCGGCGAAATGAATATTTTTGGTGGTAGAAAACTCTCGATCCTAAGATCAAAAGATCTTAAAGTTACAGAAACAACAAATAAAGTTAGACCAATAAAGTGGCTACGTACACACTCTGTACTCACAGCCCTTCTCCTAATATTCGCTACATTCCAAATCATCACGCCAGCACAAGCTGCAGCTCAAATCGATTATCATACAATCAGCACAGGAAGCCGTGGAGTCAACGTAAAAGCTGCTCAACTTTTACTAATGCACAAAGAATACGATGTCGGCACACCTGATGGAGCTTACGGACCAAAAACAGAACAAGCTATAAAAGATTTCCAAAGATCTATCGGCGTCTCTCCAGACGGACACGTTGGTCCCTCAACATGGAGAAAACTAGTAGCAGATATACAACCAAAATCTACCGGTAAACATGTAGAAGCCTTAACTTTACTGCTAGACAAATACGATAAAAAAGGTACAGCCGACACTTACGGCCCAATCACAACAGGCCGAGTCAAAGATTTTCAAAAAAACTACAACATATTAGTAGACGGCGTTGTTGGACCTAATACATGGAAACGTTTAGTCTTCCAGTACACACAACCAGAACCAACAGCAACATCTCTCTGCAAAGGCCTCAGCGGATTATACGATACAGCTAACTACGAAAAAGAAGGTTGGGGCACTCCTGCAGCCGTAGCTCATCTAGAAAAAGCTGGAGAAAAAATGCACTCACGCTTCGGTACACGTGTAGCTTTCCGAGACCTTTCGTTAGAAAAAGGTGGATCATTCCCAGTAGTAAATGGTAGCCGTCAGCATGCTTCACATCAAACTGGTATGGATGTAGATTTACGCCCAATGTCAACTACAGATTCACATTGCACTACCCCACTAACATTTAGATCTACTAGATATTCACAAACAAGAACATCTGCACTAATAGGCGAGCTTAAAGGCTCAAGCGAAAGTTTGGGGAGAGACTTACTAAAAACAGTATTCTTCAACGACCCGACATTAATTAGACGTTTCCCAGAAGTAAGAGCCGTTAGAAATCATGACGATCATCTACACGTTAGATTCTGCAGCACATACTACAAATACGATTCAAATTACGACTGCTAAATAATGGTAGAATCAAACCCAAGTTCAATCAGGTTCATTTGGGTTCTCTTCACGATCATTTTAGTAGCTGCTGGTGGATACTTTCTTACTACAAATACCAATACATTGAACACAACAGAATCTACAAGCACAACTACAGATAACGATTTTAGGACAGCTGAAAATATCCAAAGAGACTTAGAACCAAGCCTTGAAAATTGGGATATTGAATTTGTTCAACATCTAACCGAATCAGACCTAAAGAAAGCAGCCGGTTTAACCTGGCAGGCAGAAATTGGTGACACACAGCTGATTTCAAAATGGTCAAAAACTGGAAGCTACTATGGAGCCGCCGGAGGCTGTCAAGCAGCCTATAATCCTGAAACAAACACTTTGTCAGGTATTTGTGAAATAGGCCAATCAGAGCAAGAAACCGAGTACTTTCAATGGCTAAATGTGCCATCAAGCGGATTTCATTCTAACAAGTTTACCCAGACGCTTTCTAGCGGCTACTTTCCAACATTTTTACCAGCAAAACAAGATTCTGATAACGAAGGATTAATTGCCAACGCTGAAACACGACCATTAACCGATAATCAAGAAACTTGCGATAATTGGGAATATGTGACTGACGCTGCATCTTCTTTACAAGTCGCCATCCGTTGCCAGACCAACAAAGAATCTAACAAGACCCTGACAGCAACTGAGCTGAAGGCAAATAATAAAAACCCCGTATCTCAAAGCCTTGAACAAATCGAAAAAAGAATAGCCGCCGCAGAAAATGTAGACACCGAAGATTGGGGATTTGAAGAGTTAGCTTTTAACGAAGCTCAAACAAAAGTTAAATACCAAATTCCGGTTCTCGGTTCTGAGTACAAAGACTTTGAACTAGTCGAAGTCTTTTATGCAGATATGACAAGACTAAAAGAAAACTTCAATCCAAAAGCTAGAGACATTGTCATTCAAATCTATAGAAACAACTTTAAAGAAATAGTTGTAACTTCTCGTGATATTGGCGCAACAAGAGATTGGTACAACGATCCACTTGCTTTCGGAGAAGAAGGCGTCGGAGTGGACGATACTGGCTGGTCAAAGATATTTGAAGATGAACAAACAGCCCCACACTTTTGGGGTCTAACAAAAACTGCTGTAGTAACTGTTGAAGGTTATAACGTCGACCACAGTGTTTTAGAATCAATAAAACAAAGACTACAGAGTCAATAATCTATTCGACAGATCCAACATCTGCGCCACCTTGACGTCTACCGCTACCGGCACGATCAACCATGGATTCTGGAGTAAAAACCATTCTTAAAGCATTGTCGGCATGCTCACGACAACGATTTTCACAAAGGTCAATCAACTTAGCTTCGTCAATGGAACGATCAGCATTTAATACTTCGCTCATATGCACAAAAACTTCTAGAACCGAAACACCAGTTAACGCCTGAACCATTTGTAAACCAAAGCTTGCATCTTTGGCACAAGACTCGTCAATAGCCTCGGGCCCTGGCATAGCTGTCGCCAAAACAATATCTGCACCAGAGTCTATAGAACGTCGAGCTACAGCAGCTAGATCTTTGAAGCCGGGGACTGTGTAACGTTCTAGTTTAATATCAGAGATTAGATCTGAACTGTTTATCTGATCACAGATTATCGAGCCCATATTTACAGTTGAAAACGTTGTATCAATTACTACGATGTTGGCCATAGACATATATATCCTTAACAAAATTGTAATTTCATTCTAGGGCACTCTCAGTAAGGATAAGCGCTATTAGAATATAGCTAATGACAAAATGGACAACTGCTGCAAAAACTATTGCTTTGTTACTCGTAATTTTTTGGGGAATAGAAATTGTTGACACTTTTATTTTTTCAGATTGGTTTCAAGGAAACGGAATTTACCCTCGAAAGATAAAAGGACTTGATGGCATACTTTGGCATCCTTTTCTGCACGGAGGGTTTTCACATATCGCTTCAAACACTCTACCGTTTGCAGTCTTAGGTGGCTTTGTCGCATTAAAAGGCTACAAGTACTGGGCAGAGGTAACAATCTTTAGTGTTCTCATCGGTGGTGGTCTAACTTGGCTTCTGGCATCTGGCGGTAACCACATCGGGGCAAGCGGTATTGTCTTCGCATATTTTGGCGCAATTTTAGGTTCAGCTGCTTTTGAAAGAAAACCCGCTGCGCTAGCCGTTGCAATAGTTGTCATTTTTCTGTACAGCAGTCTAATAATTGGGCTTGTGCCGCAGCCTGAAATCTCTTGGGAAGGCCACCTCTTCGGATTTCTGACAGGTATTGCTATTGCCTATATACACAGAGAACCAAAACAAAAACGCGAGCCCATTGTCTACGAACCAGACCCAGCCAGTTATCTCTAAAGGCTTGTTTGAAAGGCTTGTTTGAATCTATCTAACATCGTTAAGCCATCGGGGGTATCTTGAACTCTTCTATTAACTGGATCTCCTATACCAAAAAGAGATGATGCTCGAGAATTACTATAAATGATATCACGCACATTTTGGCTAGGCTCAGGGAACTCTGTTCCAGGTAAAATGAAATATCCGTTCTTAGTTTGTACTAGAACATCTCCATTAGTTTCATCGCCATTAGCTGTATAAAAGGGGTATACATTTGCATTTTGATGAAATTCTGGTCTTTTCAGGGTTCTCTGATTTACAACCTCTTTATCTACATCTTTTAAAGAACTACTATCATCAACTGGAAATCGAACAGCTTGAATAATACCAGAAAAACCCTTTTCTTGAAGAGCTCTTAAATTTCCAGTTGTCAGCCGAATTAAAACATCATCAGGTAAAGAGTTTGACTTAAATGTCTTGTTGATAACATTCAGATCAGGACTTGTGAGATACCGCTTGACTCTGGTATTCACATCTTCTAAAAAAATACCATGCATCGGGCTGGGCGCCGCTACTTAAATAGTTGGGCTGAACTTGAAATAAGTAGACTCTTGATCTGATGCAGAATTCGTTGATAAGTTCAAATCCTAATTTTTGTGTCATAAGATTATCAACACGGATAGAAGAAGACCTGTTATTTAATACTCTAGATTTAGTCATTTGTAAATTCCAGATTTTATCAACCGCCATAGATAACTTAATTATACAGCTCTGACCTCTATAATAGATTC
>Ga0114956_1004785_pt1 | contig 10208 bp, 4 predicted proteins | sample MaitaG_FD_87304 | JGI IMG/M metagenome (GOLD analysis project Ga0114956, IMG submission 87304) | Marine algal microbial communities from Maine, USA - Maine_Asex2 metaG | ecosystem: Host-associated > Algae > Red algae > Unclassified | place: Maine, USA | collected 2015-01-05 | reverse complement strand
GGATCTACAAGTACCTTCATGAAACCGACAAGATAGAGGCATCTGAATTCAATGACAGATTATTAGCTGAAGTTGATGATTCTGAAATTTTTGACTTTCGATTAGCTTCAGATACATTATTTGTTGCAATAATTGGCAAGGGGTACCTCAAGGTTGATAAAGTTGGTAAATTCCACCCATATCATTCTAAATATTCATATACATATAACTCATATCTCAAAGTGAATGATGGAGTATTATGTTATAGTCATTACTCTAATGATTCTGATTTAGAGAAATTTATTTTTGATTCTGGTTCATCCATAGAAAAGACTTCTTTTAATTTAAATGATCAATGCTATGATCTTCGATATAGATTGAATCAAAAAAAATTAATAAATCCTACGGCCTTTAAGACTCCAGATAACAAAATTTTATATTGTAATACAGGTCATATCTACGTGTGTACTCCAAATAAGATTGAAGACATATTCGAAATTGAACCTATCCAAGTCATGATATTTTTAAATAATGGATCTCTCCTTACAGGAGAGTTGGAAGGTGAGGGAATTAAATACTATCAAACCTTAGAAGATTTGAAGGCAAATCTATTTGAAACTGTCTATGATGATATTTCAGTAGGTAGTATGCTATTAGATCAAGATGGCAACTTAATTGTATCAACTCTTGATGAAGGAGTTCTTCTTTTTAAAAAGGCGGAAATAATTCCAGTAAAACATCCATTAATACAAGGAAATGAAATAATAAACATACAAGGAGTAAATACTTCAAATCTGATATTAAACATTCATCAAAAAGATGTATTGGATTATGATTTCATAAGGAATGAAATTACTAGGACAGAAAATAAAAAGTATGAAATGCTATTCCAGGTCTTCCAAAATTTCAATACAGGGTTTCGATTGTATTGTGCTCATCCTACAAGTTATTTAGAGTTTAAGAATGCTAGTCTACCTCTGACAAGAAAGCCTAGTTTAATAGATAGAATAATTGCAAAGAAAGCAAGAAGCCTTTCTAATAATAAGACACTTGTTCTTACATCTTTAGGGATGCATATCTTTAAAGATGTTGAAAACAGTCCAATCTATGAAACATATCCAACGATAAACAGGTTAGACGCAATTGATGCTCTAGATTATAGAGATGGCTACCTGATTGGTGGTCGTGATGGACTCTATTACTTGGAAGACTATGTCAAGACAAAACTCGACAGTATTCATCCATTTTTTAACTATCGGATAAATAGTATCCAGCGGATTGATTCTACTTACTACTTAGGTTCTCTTGGTGGCGGACTTGCAATTTGGGATGGCCATGATGATGTTCAAATCATTAATGAAATAGATGGTCTGATTTCAAATAATATTGAGCAAGTTGTCACTGATAATTTTAATACTCTAGCTATTTGCACAAAATATGGAATGTCAAAAATCTCATTGTCAGATAAAATTACAATCGACAATTTTACAGTGAATCATGGATTGCCATCAAATCAAGTGAATGATGCATTATTTATAAATGATACTTTGATCATTGGTACAAGTAAGGGGCTGGCTTACATGCCGCCAAATGCATTAAATATACCCAACCCTCCAAAACTACCAATCATAGAGTCTCTTTCAGTCAATAATAAGGAGTCAACAAAGGTAGATTCATTAAATCTCGACTATGATGAAAATGCTATATCGATTAATTTTAAATCATTGGATTATACTCAGGTAAATCCCATTAATTACCGATATAGACTAAACTCTGCACCTTGGACAATAACAACCGATACTGAAGTCAATTTTGCTGCCTTACAACCTAATCGTTATCAGTTCCAAGTGAGTGCAAGTAACATGGACGGGGAGTGGAGTGAACCTACAGAACTTAATTTTAAAATTTCTAAGCCATGGTGGAGCACAAATCTCTTTCTAGTGTTAGTAGGACTAGTCACCGGTACTATTGCATATTACATTTACAAACGAAGGATAAGTGCAATAGAAGAAAAGATTATGCTTGAGAGAGAAATCCGAAACTTAGAACGATCAGCTCTACAAGCTCAGATGAATCCTCATTTTATTTTCAACTGTCTTAATTCAATTCAGTCATTCATTATCTCTAATGAGAAGGAAATGGCAATGGACTATCTCTCAAAGTTTGCCAAACTTATCAGACTCAATCTCAATGCTTCTCACTCGAATAACGTCAGTCTAGATCAAGAAATCAAGATGCTCAAAAACTATATAGAACTAGAACAATTACGTTGTAATCACTCATTTGAATATTCGATCACAGTTCCTGATCACTTAGATCCAATCTCAACACTATTGCCACCATTACTTATACAACCCTTTGTAGAAAATGCAATCATCCATGGGATGAAAGAGAGGACATCAGGTGGGTTGATTGATATTAAATTTGGCAAGGTGGACTCAGCGCTTCACATCTCGATAGCAGACAATGGTCATGGTATGGTCAAAAATCCTGTTAATGATAAGCAATCTATTGGAATGAAACTCACACAGAAGAGACTTGCCCTTATCAACAAGATGGCTCCTGACAATTATAGGATTGATATCTCAACTGGAGAGGATGGAACAACTATCAATCTTGTTGTACAATTGACCCACTAACTAATCCCCATCCCATCAGACCAAGAGTCACTCTCTGGACTGATGAAGCAAAGGTCTTCACCACCGTTATCTGCCATCAAGATCATTCCTTGTGATTCAATGCCTTTAATCTTACGTGGTGCTAGATTGGCAAGGAGTGTAACCTTCTTACCAACAATTTTTTCAGGGTCATAAGACTTTGCGATACCTGAGACTACGGTTCTCTTTTCGAAGCCGAGGTCGAGTTCAAGCTTGAGGAGCTTGTTTGTCTTTTTGACTTTCTCGGCAGAGAGAATGGTAGCTGTTCGCAAGTCCATTTTCATAAAGTCATCAAAGTTGATCTCTTCTTTGAGAGGTGAGTACTGAGAATCATTGTTGGTTTCGTCTGGTACTATTGATGCGTTCAATTTATCTACTTGAGCTGTGATTATATCATCGTCTATTCTTGTGAAGAGATGTAATGCTTCTCCGATTTTATGTCCAGTTGGTATAATGTCTTCTCCTTCTGCAAGTGCATCCATCATCTTCGTCCATTCACCTTCTTCTGTCAAATGAGGGAGATTGAGTAAGTCAGAGAGCTTGTCGGATGCGAAAGGAAGATATGGTCTCAATGCGATTCTGAGTGCAGCAACATATTGTATTGTTAGCATCATGACTGTCTTGACTGCCTCCTCATCTTCCTTAATGAGTTGCCAAGGTGCATTATTTTGCAGGAGCTGGTTACCTGTTGATGAGAGCTCCATGATTTTCTTCAATCCTCCTCTAAAGTTGTATTGGTAGATTGCCTTGTGTACTCCATCCAATTGGTCGAAGAGATTAATGATCTCTCCCTCGTATGATGTGAGTTCGTCTTCGCCTTGTGGTCCATCAATCAGAGCCCATGGATCATACTCTGGTAAGACACCATCATAGTATTTGTTGATCAGGACGATGACTCTGTTGACAAAGTTACCGACATTATTGACCAGTTCATTATTATTAGCTTCTTGGAAGGTCTTCCATGTAAATTCACTATCCTTAAGTTCTGGCATATATTTTATCATACAGTACCGCAGTGCATCCTCTCTTCCAGGTAAGTCTTCTAGATATTCATGTACCCAAACCGCCCAATTTTTAGATGTAGAAATCTTGCGTCCTTCTAAGTTCATAAATTGATTAGCTGGCACATTTACCGGAAGGTTATAACCTCCATGTGACTTCAAGATTGATGGAAAGATTACACAGTGGAATACTATATTGTCTTTGCCTATAAAGTGGACAAGAGCTGTATCGTCATTCTTCCAATAGTCTTCCCAATTCTTATTATTTTCTTTAGCCCATTGCTTAGTGGCAGAGATATAACCAATCGGTGCATCTAGCCACACATAAAGTTTCTTGCCCTTACTTCCTTCTATGTGCTGTGGTACATCGACTCCCCATTCAAGGTCTCTCGTCATTGCTCTTGGATGGAGACCATTTTCTATCCATGACTTACACTGACCGATGACATGGTTTTTCCAATCCTCAGGATAGTGAGTCTTCTTACCATCTACCATTCCATCCTCTAGCCATTCTTTGAGCCATTCTTCATCTTGGTTGAGTGGAAGGTACCAGTGTGTAGTTATTTTTTTAATCGGCTTATCACCAGTAATCTTAGAGATTGGATTGATCAGTTCTGTTGGACTGAGTGTAGAGCCACAGCTTTCGCATTGGTCGCCATATGCTTCTTCGTAACTGCAGCTAGGGCAGGTCCCTTGAATGTATCTATCTGCTAAGAACTGCTCGGCAGTAGGATCGTAGTATTGTTCAGTTTCTCTTGTCTCGAAGACTCCCTTATCATACAGAGTAGTAAAGAACTCTTGTGATGTTTCGTGATGCAGGGCATCTGATGTCCTATGATAGATATCGAATGATACTCCAATTTTGTCAAATGTATCTTTGAATAGCTCGTGATACTTGTCTACGATGGCTTTAGGAGTAGTTTCTTCCTTCAGTGCTTTGATTGTGATGGCTGCACCATGTTCGTCAGATCCACAAACGAAAACGACTTCCTTACCTTGTAGTCTCAAAAATCTAGCGTAAATATCAGACGAGAGATAAGCTCCTGCCAAGTGCCCGATATGCAATGGACCATTGGCATAGGGTAAAGCAGCAGTAATCAGATATTTGTTGTATTGAGACATGAGTGATTTAAATACTCAAAGATAGATTCTTTATATAAAAACTTATCAGATATGTCAGCAATATTTTCAGCTTTAAGATTAACGGCAAAATTAAAATGTGAACGGTAGGTCTAGGTTGAGAGTGTTTTAAATCGAAATGATGGAATAAAAAAGAACATCTGCCTTATATCAAGGAGAGTAAGTTGAAATGATTATTGATAATAACCACAAGTAAGATAAGGTGTATAATCTCAGGCAATATTAGATGTTTACTTTGGATAAAGAACATGCTTGTCAAGATAGACAGCGGAATCCACAAGTAGTAAAGGATGTTAAATGATTCATTACAATTAAGTAAAACCAAAGCTATTGACGACATCAATATCAGATAGAGTGTATCTATTTTCTTTTTAGATGGTAATGATTTCTTGAGTGTAAACTTGCTGTAAGAGACAATGCTCATTAATATCAATAATCCAATCAGTGCCAAGTATCCTGTAATAAAGGGGTTTAGACTTAACGGCATGATATGGAATGTTGGACTTAAATATGTCTCAATAAATCCGACATTGCCAAAACAAAATTGTAATGAAAGCAGTATCAATAGACTAGTAAATGTCCCAACTAAAATTTGAAAAAGCTCCTTTATAGAAAATGTCCGAAGTGAGATCAGAACACCTACAACAGGTATGTACAGTAGGAAGTAGATAGGAGAGCAGATTATTGCAAACCCCAACCAAAAGCCTCCCTTGAAAAGAATCAGTTCTGGTTTAAATTTTTTGTAGATATCTACACTGTGTGATAATGCTAAAATAGCAAAGAAATTACCAATGGTAAACTGTGTCAAGCTTAGATTCTCTACCAAAATGGAGCAGAGTATGATGTAAATCATACCTGGAAACAAGGTCATCTTCTGCGTTAAGCGGTGCTTGATTGCAATCCGATTGAGCATCACGGCTTGTATGAAGATCAGAAATATCGCTACTAGAGACTGCACAAGTGTATTAGGTAATACAGCACTAATCATTTGTTCCCAATGTGCTGAGCATTGATTGGTAAGAACCACTGGCTCAAAGTTAGGCATCACACTCTTGACTCTTACTAACAGACAGTAAGGCAAAAGTAGCAAGCTATAGGCTAATAGGTTTCGCTTAAATAATAGGAACACGGCGTAATTGTACGTTTACTACAAAATTACACAAAATCTTGAATGACTTATCCAACTTTGGTATTCTCAGCTATGGGTACTTCACTTTTGTCTAATTCGATTGTCTCTTGAGGCTCTACTGCGTCTAGCTCAATCTTGAGATTGTTGATAATAAACTCCTGTCTTTCCCTAGAGTTTTTACCCATATAGTAAGCTAGGATATCATCAATCTTTGTTCCTTCTTTTAAGATTACTGGCTCTAACTGAATCTTATCATCGATAAACTCTCCAAACTCATCTGGAGAGATCTCACCTAATCCTTTGAACCTCGTAATCTCTGCCTTACCTCTCAGTTTATTGATTGCATCTTGCTTCTCTGCTTCGCTATAGCAGTAGAATGTCTGTTTCTTATCTCTTACTCTGAAGAGCGGTGTCTCTAAAATGAAGAGGTGATTGTTCTTCACTAAGTCAGGGAAGAATTGTAAAAAGAATGTCAACAATAAGAGACGGATGTGCATCCCATCCACATCGGCATCTGTAGCTATGATTACTTGATTAAATCTAAGACCATCGATTCCGTCTTCAATATTCAGAGCATGTTGGAGGAGGTTGAGTTCCTCATTTTCATAAACAACTTTTTTGGTCTGGCCAAAACTATTGAGAGGTTTACCTCTGAGTGAAAAGACTGCTTGAGTCTGTACATCTCTTGCCTTAGTGATTGATCCCGATGCAGAATCCCCCTCTGTGATGAAGATTGATGATTTGAGTTTCTTCTCTTCATCTCCTCTCTTGTCATTGTAGTGAACACGGCAATCTCTCAATTTCTTGTTATGGATGTTTGCCTTCCGAGCTCTCTTGTTAGCTAGGTCTTTGATCCCTGCTATTTCCTTCCTTTCTCTTTCTGATTGAGTGATTCGCTTGAGTAAAGACTCAGCGACATCTTTATTTTGATGGAGGTAATTGTCGAGTTTACGTTTGACAAAGTCTGCGATAAATTTCTTGACTGAGTCACCATCAGGTCCCATAGCGAGTGATCCTAACTTAGTCTTAGTTTGTGACTCAAAGACTGGTTCTTCAACTCTCACACTGATAGCACCAATGATTGATTGTTGGACATCCTTAGTATTGAAGTTCTTACTGTAGTGCTCCCTTACTGTCTTGACTATCGCCTCTCTGAATGCTTGCAGGTGAGTACCACCTTGAGTAGTATTCTGACCATTGACGAAACTGTAGTACTCTTCTCCATATTGGTTAGCGTGACTGAGAGCTATCTCGATATCTTCATCTTGTAAGTGGATGATTGGGTATCTGAGAAGTTCAACATCTGTCTTTCTCGTCAGGAGATCTTTGAGACCATTCTTCGAGTAGAGTATCTTGCCATTAAAGTTGAGCTTGAGCCCAGCATTGAGGTAGGCATAGTTCCAGAGTTGGTTCTCTACATACTCAGGGCGATACTTATAGTTAGTAAAGATTGAGGCATCCGCATAGAATGTAATGAGAGTTCCATTGCCTTCACTTGTCTTCACTTTCTTGGATTCATTCAGGAGGTTTCCTTTACTGAATTCTGCAGTTACTGACTTTCCATCTCTGAATGCCTGTACTTTGAAGTTATCGGAAAGAGCATTAACAGCTTTGAGACCAACACCATTCAACCCTACTGACTTCTTAAATGCCTTAGAGTCATACTTACCTCCAGTATTGATCTTAGAGACAACATCCACAACTTTACCAAGAGGGATACCACGACCGTGGTCACGTATCTCCACCTTGCCTTCAGAAATCATGATGTCAATCTGCTTACCATGTCCCATCACATACTCATCGATACTATTATCTATCACCTCCTTGAGTAGGATGTAGATCCCATCATCTACACTAGAGCCATCTCCCAATTTTCCGATATACATCCCCGGTCGTAGCCGAATGTGTTCCTTCCAATCGAGTGATCTAATATTGTCTTCGTTATACGTAACTTGAGTCATCTGAGTAATTTCTAAGTGGTGTCTTTGCAGAAATGTAAAGATATTACAATTTCAGACACATGCCAAAGAGTGTAATATGTAAATTGTCAGTAAATATCGGATCTAACTTTAAGATAAATCTAATTCATTACTGTTCTTAGCACATTGACCGACTATAAGGAGTGGAGATGTCTTTCTACATTGATAAGTTTATTGTACAATAGTAGTTGTATAAATCTTATCTTGAGAGTAGTGCATGCACTACTCTCATTTTTTTAAAGCCAGGAATGTATCTTACTAAAATCTATACAACTGAAGGAGAAAAGATCAGAAAGTTTATAAAACAATAATTATGGAAAAGTCTACATTGCTCATTACTTTTATTTTTTTGAACTTGTCTAATTTTTATGCTCAATCTTTTGGTGATCCAGGAACATCATGGGAGTATTGCCTCATGGAAGAATACGAATCTCCCGAACCATATGTGACCACATTTAGCTTTAATAATATTTCAAGAATTGATGATAAGAATCAAATCGAAATTTATAATAACCGCTTTGATATTATCGTAGATACTGTCTCATTTTACACCCTAGATAGCGTAATCTACTTTGATGATCGAGATACGGCTATCATCCTGTTTGACCTTAATCTTGGGATCGGAGACACACTGCAGATGCAGATGCCTCAAGTCTTTAATCAGTTATATGAGTCAAACTTTGCAGAATACTATGAGATAGCCTTGAATAACCCAAGAAAGAGAATCATTACCGATATCACCACTATCACTATAGATGGAATAGATCTCCGCAAATGGCATTTTGACCAAACATGTTGTGAACAAGATGATGAAAGCTATATCTTGAGCCAAACCTCTTTTACAGAACGTATCGGCTTTGATGGGTTCTTATTTCCAATACTTTCAATAGATTTCTTAGAGTTTAATCCCTTGTCGGATTTGTTCAATTTTGAAGATAATGATCTCGCATTACAAGGTGATGACGACACTGGGTTCAGAATGAGAAGTCCATTCGGAGATGAAGGCAAATCAACTAACCAGAGTATTCAATTACTTCAGAATCCTATAGAGAACGATATGGTCTTGATGGTATCTCCTGATATGGTCAATAAGCAAGCAAAAATCGTTGTGACTGATGCCACTGGCAAGGTAGTATTGAGTCAATCTCAAACACTTGATGCGACTCGAATCGTATTATCTTTGAGTAATTCTAAGAGCGGTCTGTATTTTTATACGATTAAAGTTGATGGGAGTACATTTTCCAATAAAGTGTTAAAGTTCTAAGTTCATAAATAGGTATCATCTTTGTGAATAGCGAAGGTGATACCTTATTTTATTGTTATCCTATGCAGCGACTTTCCTTATGTCTGATTTTAATTTTAGTTGGTTTGAGTAATCTCTCGAGCCAGGAAAATTTAATTCCTAATCCAAGCTTTGAGGAATACTATGATTGTGACTATAATCTGTTTGTGGATGATATTAAGACTGTCTTGTATGATTGGACTGCACGAAGTACATCACCAAGGTACTTTAACTTAGCTTGTCTTGATGATCCTGCTTCAGATTACTATAATTTCCAAGATTTTTGTAATCCATATGATGGCGACGGATTCGTTGTTACTGTGTTGTCTCCGACTGAATTTATCCCGACCTATGATCATAGAGAATATCTTCAAGTGAGGCTTACTGATACATTGAAGGCAAATAAACCTTATTTACTTTCCTATTACTTGACTATTCCCTTTGATACTGAAACTCCATTGTCAGATTATGGGATTTATTTTTCTGACAACTTTATCGAGGAAGATGTGGTAGCTGGTCTTCCATTCGAGGCGCTTCACTTAGATGCTCAGATAGTCATTGATACAGTACCAGACTTGTCCTTTGGTGTCTGGCAACAATTCACACATTGTTACATTCCGGAGGAAGATCAGACTGTGATGACGGTAGGCATCTTTGAAGAGGCTGAGAATATCCTAGGCATAGAGGACATTACTTTTGGGCTTACTTCCCTAGGTTATGATGATTTTTTTCTTGGGGAAATTCCTGAAGAAGTAGAATTGATAGTCGAGATTGATACGATTTGTATGGGGAGCTGTATTGAGATCTCAAGTAATCACGCTGGATTTGATCCTGTGATATCGTGGCAACTACCCGGGAGTAATATGCCGACTAGCTCACTCTCTAGCCTGACCGTATGCTACGATCAACCAGGGACATTCGACATCGCTGTTGAGATCGCCCATTGCGGTGGTGAGTATTCCAAAAATTTTATTGATGCCATTACTGTTCTACCAGAGATTAATGAAGAGCCTTTGCCAGATTTAGAGATTTGCAGCAATG
>Ga0114956_1004781_pt1 | contig 10212 bp, 11 predicted proteins | sample MaitaG_FD_87304 | JGI IMG/M metagenome (GOLD analysis project Ga0114956, IMG submission 87304) | Marine algal microbial communities from Maine, USA - Maine_Asex2 metaG | ecosystem: Host-associated > Algae > Red algae > Unclassified | place: Maine, USA | collected 2015-01-05 | reverse complement strand
CTTGTGGTGTGATTTCTCGTTTGCATGCGGAAGGTGTGAGAGTGCCACAGGATATATCCGTGATGGGTTTTGATGACATTGAACTGGCAGAATTTTATGTGCCGCGTTTGACGACTATTCGACAAAACCGGCGGCAATTGGGTATCACGGCGGCGCAACGAGTGTTGGCCAGCTTACGCGGTGAGAGTAATGCGGACTTACCTCTGGAGTGTATCATCGATGTTGAGCTGGTGTTGAGGGACAGCTGCGCCCCCCTTCGCCTTGTTAACCGATGAGCAAAAATTCAATTTTTCAGATCGTTCACGTGATTTGATCATAAAAGGATTTGATGTCGGTATTCGAGCTGGGTTGTTACAAGATAGCGAGCTGATGTCGCGCGGTATTGGTAGAACTAAACGATTGCTAGTGGCCAGTCCTGAGTACGTTGCCAAAAAACAAACGCCTAGAGATCTTGAGACTTGGGATTGGCTACATTTTTCGATGCGTCCTGAAAAGGTGGAGTTGATTTCTAAGAAGCCAGAAACGGTAACGGTTGCTTGTAAGTCTCGTATCGAGGTTGACTCTGCTTATGCGCTGCATGAATTAGCCATACGGGGCTTGGGGTTGTCTCCACTTCCAGAAAACCTGGCCAATCGCGCCCTTGAACAGGGTGCGTTAGTTCGTGTGATGCCTGAGTGGTCAAGTGCACCATTAGAATTTCACGCAGTTAGGCCTGATCGTTCAAGGCGCGAGAGCTTATCATTGATTTTTGTTCGTTTTTTAGCTAGTCAGTCGGATAGATTGTAGGCCTCTTTGTAAGCTGACTTGCTTATGCAGGATCTCAACATTTAAGCGCTGGCGTAAGTCGATAATTTATGCCATCGAATCAGCTTGCTTAGCTACTTTATGTTCTTCTTCAGTGTTACCTTTTTTCCAGTAGCTAGATATATAAAGGTATGACCTTTCCATCTCGCGCTCCACCTTTAAGTACTGCCGGATTTTTTTCATCGTTTTAAATTCACAGGCAACCCAGGCAGCCAGCATACCATGCTGCCACTGTGCTTGTTCAATGGCATGAAACAAACGCGACTCATCTGACCCAGGTGAGTTATTGATAACCCAAGCTATCTCAACATTTTCAGGCGCTGGCAAATCTTGCTTATCCGCTTCACTAAGTACTTCGATGAATACCTTACCGCGCGCACTAGCTGGTAATGTCTTAAGGTTTGCTGTTAAGGCAGGTAACGCAGTCATATCGCCTGCCAACAGAAAGCACTCGGCATCAAGGTTGATAAATTTGGCTGGTCCAGGCCCAAATAGCGAAATTTCATCGCCAGGCTGTGCGTTAATCGACCAAGGTGCCGCGATGCCATGCGACGCTCCATCAGCGCCGGAGTGCAGCATAAAGTCCACATCAATTTCGTTTAGGGCAGAGCGCTGCTCAGCAACTGTGTAAGTCCGCATAATGGGCTTATTTCGGCCTGGCTGTTCAAATAACAATTTGATATAAGCCCCCTCAGCGTTTGCAGAGAAACCTGTCAATGAATTGCCCTTTAAAGTAACTCGGCGCATATTAGGTGTCAGATTGGTTGCTGACTTAACCGACAATTTTTTTGGGGAACGGCGGCCGGCCATACTTTTTACTTTATCGATGATACTCACTAGTTATTCCTTAAAAATTGCTATTGCTTTTATAGATCGTGTAGAGCAGGTGTTTATAAAGATTAGTCTTTATAAGTCCATAGATAAACTTGGTTGTGCTAATGTTCAACATGAGTAGTATCGATGAATTATCAAGGCACGAAAGTTTATTTCTGACTTTCGTACGTTCTGCTCATGTAAGACATTGATCTATTTAATCGATTGGGAAGCTATTAATGGATAACAAATACCTCAATCTGGACGTGCGCTTGATGCACACGTTCTTAGTTGTCATGGAAACCGGCTCTATCACCGCAGCTGCGAATCAATTAAATATCACTCAATCTGCCGTAAGTCATGGACTGGAAAAGCTACGCGGGGTTTTTCAAGATCAGCTATTTCTGAGAGCGGGGCGTGGCATTAAACCCACGCCGAGAGCAGAGCAGCTGTATAAGGAGTTGAAGCCCGTACTAGCCAATATCAGAGCACTGACACAAAGTACTGCTTTTAATCCGACAGAGGCTAGTATTAGTTGGACGGTTGCAGCCAATGATTTCCAGAGAGATGTTGTTCTACCAGCATTTTACAAGCGAGCATCAAAGCAAGTTAAGCGCTTTAATCTAGACGTGATACCTTCAGAAGTCCCCCCTACAGAGCTATTGCGCAACGGCGAGGTCGATTTAGTGATCAGTCCTGTTCCTCCAGATGCGCCAGACATTTTACAAAAGCAATTGTTCACAACAACAGTCGCTTGTTTTTACGATAGCAATGCACGCAAGCCACCAAAAACGACAGAAGACTTTCTTGAATCAAAGTACATTAGTCTTACTTTTATGGCAGGACGCCGACGCGCTGGTGAAAACCCAATCATGGAAAAAATTGAGAAAAATATTATTGTTCGTGTGTCCAATTTTGCAGGGATTGCTAGTTTCATCAAAGGTTCTGAACTACTAGCCATTGTTCCCAAAATGTTGATTAAAACTTCTCTTGCTGATTTCAACCAGGCGGAATTTCCGTTTGGATCTCCAGAGCTAAAAGTCTATACTTTGTGGCACCAACGCTATCAAAGCGATGCGAAGCATCAGTGGCTGCGTGCAGAGTTATTCAAAGATAACTGAACGATAAGTTTTAAATCCCACCAAATCATTCATATCAATTCCGAATCAATCGATTCTGCTCATGTTACTCATGAGCAGGTTGCTCTTATTCGTTGATTTTAAAGTCCGTAAGCTGTTGGTGTGTCAAATGGAATGATAATCCATGACCATCCGCAACCTTCAAGGACATATTATGAAAAAGCTACTACTAGCTGCAACAATAGCCATCACGGCGTTTACCAGTGCCTGTGCCACAACATCTGTAACCAAGCCACAAGATACCTCAGCAAACAAAGCGACTGTGAAAGCAGCACTGACTGGTGCATTTGCAGTCCATGATGTTAGCTCAGTTGATAAATATTTTGCAGACCCTTACACACAGCATAACCCTCTCGCACCTTCAGGTGTAGCAGTGTTGCGCGGCATGGTTGGTAAGATGTCAAAAGGCCCAAAAGGCGGCGTTGAAATTCATCGCATGATTGCCGACGGCGATTTAGTCGCAGCTCACACGACTTATACCGGTTTTGGTCCCGTTCCACTCGTTGCGATGGATGTATTCCGTTTCAATAAAGACGGTAAAATTGTTGAGCATTGGGACAATATGATCCCAGTTGCGAAGCCTAACCCATCTGGCCGTACTCAGACTGACGGCGCTACAGAAATAACGGATCTGGATAAAACAGCGGCTAACAAAGCGAAGATTTCTGAATTCATCACCAAGTCGATGATCAATCACGAAGACATCGATATCACCAAATACATTAGCCCTGTCACCTACTTGCAGCATAACCCGATGGTTGCAGATGGCTTAAAAGGCTTCGGTGCGTTTATGGGTGAGATGAAAAAGAAAGGAATCAGCATGGAGTACTCAAAACTCCACAAGGTTATTGGTGAAGGCAATTTCGTCATGACACTTGCTGAGGGTTCGTTTGGTGGTAAACCAACTGCCTTTTATGATCTATTCCGCCTTGAAAACGGCCTGATTGTAGAGCATTGGGATGTGATTGCCGATATGCCATCGGGTAAGTTGCCAGCAGGCTACCCAGGTAAATTCTGATAGACCTTTAGGTGTTGGTGCGGAATCTCTGCACTAACGTATCAAAACTGCACTTTTGCAAACCAGGTTTTAAGGAGTAGCACAGTGTTAAATTTTAAGAAAAAAGCTTTAGCAACGCTTATTTTGGCCACCAGTATGGCAACAGCAGCCCAAGCGGCTAAACCCGACATGAAGTTTGCCGGCGCATTAGAATTCTCAGAGTCAGGTACTTTGTTTGTTGGCGACAACTACAACGGCGCTATCTATGCCTTTGACATGACGGGTGCCAGTGCGCCTGATAAGGTGGCTCCGGTCAACATTGGTGATATCGATGTGAAAATTGCCGATACATTGGGCGTCGCAAAGAGCGCGATTGCGATTAATGATATGGCGACGCATCCAGTCACTGCTGATATCTATATCTCGGTCTCTCGTATTGGTAACTTTGAATCAGCGCCTGCGATTATGAAGATATCTCAGGATGGAAAAATTGAACTGGTTGACCTAGAGAAAGTTGATTTCCAAAAGCAGGCTCTCAATAATTTCCCAAACAAAGATACAACCTTTAGGCCTCGTGGCTTGGGTAAAGGTGCTCCGTTGGCTCGAGATGTTGCCAAAGGAAATATTAAGCTTACCTCGTTAGCCATTATGGATATGGAATATCACGAGGGTGAGCTTTTTGTGTCTGGAGTCGCCACTGACAATTTTTTGTCTACGTTACGACGCATGCCTTATCCGTTTACGGACAAGCAAGCTTCAGCGAACATAGAGATGTACCATATCTCTCATAATCAATATGAAACCAGAGCGCCTATTCGGGCAATGTCTATTCAGAAAATTGATGGTAAGTCACAACTTGTTGCTGCTTATACCTGTAGCCCGATTGTACTAATCGACCTTGAGGACATTGTAGACGGTGCAAAGATTTCGGCACGTACGCTAATGGACTATGGAAACGGTCAACCGGTGGATATGATTTCGTACAAGTTTCAGGGCAAGGACACACTGTTTTTGACAAACAACAGTCGGTCGCCTTATGTCATACCTGTCGCCAGCTTGAACGGTGCGAAAGTCATCACTCAAGACGCAATGCCAAAAGGTGGTAAGTCAGACTTGTCGCCGCTTATGCCTGTTGGCGCGACGGGAAAGACTGTTATGTTTGATGGCATGTCAATGCATATGGCTGCTTTGGGAGAGAACTTATTCGTATCGTTAACTCGCGATATGTACACAGGCAGTTTGAACATGGACTCAAACTACAACGGATTTCCCAACCGATTACACAACCTCGTCGCTGAATTTGACTTCCCGCAATACTGGGAAGGCAAGTAAAAGCGAGTAAGTGGATGAATTAGCTCAAGTGCTATTTCACACTGGCAAACGATGAGGCTAGGCTTCGCTAAGCCTCATTTTATTCCAACAGTACTTCATTTAAGTCTGTTAAAAACAAACCCTGCTCGAAATAGATGAGCACTACTTTACTGAAACAAGCCAAACAGAGAAAATCATGACTAACAAACAACTCATGCTAACAACTGCAGCTTTGCTAGTAGGAACTGTAGCTTCATCTCAAACTTATGCGCTGGACTGGTACATTTCAGGGAGTGCCAGTCATTCACATCCTTCCTCAAAGGTATTTAATGACGGCGCAAATGGCGCTGGTAACCCCCAGGTTGAAATTAACTCAGATACGAAAATTGGTTTTGCAATCGGTTTGGAAATATCGCCAGCACTAAAGGTTGAACTAGAATACTCGCGTGCAAAGTATGGTACTGACACGAGTCGAAGTTTGGGAACTGATGGTCGAGCGTTAGATCAGTTTTCGACTGACGCAGACCTTGATGTTGATTTACTGACGTTAAACGCATCTTATGAATTCGCCAATACATCTAAGTTTACTCCGTACCTTAAAGGGGGTATCGGGTCTACATCTTATGATATGAAAGGTGATCTTTACGTTGGAAGTAATGGAGGTGATACTTTTGGAGGTTTTCTGCCTGCTACCTTCACTTATGAAGGGGACGGTAGTGAATTTGCTTATTTCGTCGGAGCAGGTGTTTCTATGGAAGTCTCAAAGCAATTGGCACTAACTCTTGAGTATCGCTACGCGGATTTAGGCGAGATAGCCACTGAGTATGATGATAATGGCGATCGCCTCCAAACTGATATGAAAACAAATAACATTCAAGCTGGTGTCACCTATAGTTTTAAATAACTTTCTGCATTGAGTAATATCGACAATTTTTGATAAAGGATAAAACATGAATATTGGTTTATGGGTTGTACAAGTATTTTTAGCTATTGCATTTATGGCAGCCGGAGGAATGAAGCTGATGACACCGCATGATGCTTTGGCAACACAAATGGCTTGGGTGAGTCATGCCCCAGCATTCGCGCCAAAAGTGATTGGCACCTTAGAAATATTGGGCGCGTTAGGTTTAATTTTGCCATCACTGCTTAGGATAAAACCTCTGCTGACACCGTTGGCTGCATTAGGGCTAGCGCTGCTAATGGCCGGTGCGTTCGGTACACATTTGGTGCTGGGTGAGTTTGGTATGTCGATACCTTCGTTGGTGTTGGGCTTACTCTCGCTTTTTGTTGCGTGGGGACGCCGTTACAAATCTCCTATTATCGCTCGATAAGGCTATTTAGATCGACTAATGAAGAGTGATCTTTATATCACTCTTCTTTTACACCTTTGTGAGTTTTACATATGAATATACAACGAAGACAATTTCTTGCCCTTGGCACCCTCGGATTGCTAGGAACCAGTTGTTCTGTTGTGGCTAACAAAACTGATGGCGTTGGCCCTAACCGTGGGATAGCAGAGCGTACCTTCAGGAATAAACATACCTGTGTCAACTCGGATGTGCTTGAGTCTGATATTTCAACCCGCCTCTCCAAACCTGATGATTTTGGCAACAACGCTTGCAATTTAATGAAGGACAGTTTCGAAGGGCCATACTTTACCTGTACGCCATCTGATGGCAAGGATATTGCGCCTAAGCAAGCGGGTCAGCCACTAACGATGGCTTTACGACTAGTTGATAACGATTGCAAACCGATTCCGAATGGGGTGGTTGATATTTGGGCATGCAATGCTGATGGTTATTACGCTGGCTATAGCAATGATCCCGATAATATGCCGCCCATAGTTCGGGCCGTATTGTTTGGACATGTGAAGCCGGATACTGAAGATCGCTTTTGTCGAGGTGCTTTACGAACCGATGCCGATGGTATAGCCGAATTTAATTCTGTCTATCCTGGCTTTTATTACGGCCAGCCGATTCATGTGCACTTTAAAGCTCATGTCGATGGAAAAAATCTGCTGACTACCCAAGCGAATTTCCCAGAGGAATGGAATCAAAAAGTAATGAAATTAGCGCCATACAATAAACCCCGTCCTACTGAGCGAAACGCCAAACCAAGCGGCTTTCCAATCATGAGTGTTATTGAGCGTGACGGCCGTTTGTTGGCAGTATTAGACTTGGTTGTTCCAAGCTCTTGACCACACAAGCCTTAAAGTCAGGCAAGGGTTTACTGTAAGCAGTGTTATTGCTTAGTTCGATTTAACAAGTTCAGACCTACGATGGTCGCTAAAGTTAAAGGAATAGATTATGAAAGGAATGCTTGGAGTTGCTTTAGCATTTTGCATGGCAGTGATGCATTCAGGTTCTGCTGCTCTCGCGAATGAGAGCGGCTTGACCCTTCCAAGTCAGGCCAATTCCAATATTGAACTAACGTTACAGAATGAGTTGGTCGGTATTAATCCGGCGGAAATTCTGCAAGTGTTTGTTGGTGAACAAGAAGTGTGCTGCGATGGAAAATCACCCATTGCAGGTCGCTATTCAGTCACTAATAGTATGGTTACGTTTGACCCCGCTTTCGACTTTGTAACTGGTCAACGCTACACCGTAGCAATTCGTACAGATGATGGGAGTAATGCACTAACTCCTGAACTAAAGGAATTTACCCTCCAGTCAGCTAGTGAAACAATTAAACCTGAAGTGCTTATGGTCTATCCGAGCGCTGCAACCTTGCCTGAAAACACATTGCGGTTTTACATTGACTTCTCCACGCCAATGACGCCGCACATGTCTGCTAAATTCATAAAGCTGGTAGATAAAAACGGTACGCCTGATACGGCAGCGTTCATGATGTTTAAACAGGAACTTTGGAGCCAAGATCGCAGACGCCTGACTTTACTAATGGATCCTGGTCGTATCAAACGCGGAGTCGCCCAAAACCTGACGCTGGGCCCCGCATTATTAGAAGGTAGCTATTATTCAATTGTTGTCGAAGCAGGTTGGCCCAGTGCCGGAGGCGTACAAGAGATGTCCAGGTTCGAAAAGCCTTTTTCGGTATCTCAAGCCTTAAGGACACTACCAGATCCCAATGCTTGGACTATAGAGCCACCTAGCATCTTATCCCGTGATCCAATCTTGATTAAATTTGACCGACCCTTCGACCACCAGCTTTTACAAAACAGTATCACCTTCTTGGATAGTCGCGGAAACGCCATACCAGGAACTGTATCGATTGAATCAGATGAAAGAAAACTGCGTTTTGAGCCACAGAATTTGTGGACCGAAGAGTCGGTACAGATAGCCATAGACGCAAGGCTTGAAGATGTCGCTGGAAACAATTTCAAGGAGCTTCTTGATCACACTCTCGATACAAAAGCTAAAGATTTCGATCGAAAAACAATCACCTTAAAGCTTGGCAAACAGAAAGCTCAGCCAACGGTTCAATAGAGGATATTTCATGTTGAAATTCACGAGAAGACAATATCTTGAAAACGAAGGATTAGCAGCTTTAATACAATGGAGTTTTGAATATGAAACGCAGAGGTTTTCTTAAATTTGGAATTGTCACGGCAGCTATCGGCGGCTTGGTGTACTGGCAACGAAACTCATTGGCGCGCTATGCGTTGACCAATTTTTCCAACGGAGTGACAACCCAGATAGCCCCGGAAGCTGGTGCGGATGTATGTGTCTTAACACCTGAACAGACATCTGGCCCTTACTATGTCAAATCGCCACTTCGCTCAAATATCAGTGAAGGTCGACCAGGTCTGCCTCTTAAACTCGCTGTCGAGGTCGTAAAGATGCCTGACTGCTCGACGCTTGAAGGGGTAACCGTTGAAATTTGGCACTGCGATGCGCGGGGCTATTATTCAGGTTATCCCGAAGCAACCGTTCGCGCGCCATTTGACACGCTAGCCACCATCATTATGAATAATAAGGATGGAAGTATTCCGCCAACTGACGCTGAAGTTTTCATGCGCGGTGGACAAGTCACCAATGACAAAGGACTGGTGGTGTTCGAAACAATTTTTCCGGGTTGGTATGACCCTCGTGTGACTCACATTCACCTGAAAGTGTCACGTGATGGCGAAACGTTTTTGACGTCGCAGCTGTATTTTCCTGACGAGTTGGTGACCGATATTTACGCTAACCACCCGGATTATAAAGACTTTGGCGCCTGTCCGTACAATCTGACCAACGATTCAGCGCTTAGAGATTTGGCGGATCAAACAGGTGTCATCCTCAAAACTGAACGCACTGAAGAACAGCTCACTGCATCGGTGAGGTTTGGTATCGCCTAGTGTTGGAATGCTTTAGCAGGCCAATTTTTATTAAACCCACTTAACTTAAAATCCGCGAGGAAATTAAAATGGAAAGAAGAACGGTACTAAAAAGCGCGATAGGTGCTGTCTTAGCACTTAACCTTGGACAAATAGCAGTATCAGCTGGAGAAAAAGAGATGGATGACAAGAGCAAAGCTTCACTAGACACAGTAATGGCCTACATGGGCGCAATGGGATCTGGGGATATGGATGCCATGGGCAAGCTCATGGCAGACGATATGGTCTGGCACAACGAAGGTGACAAGTCCTTGCCATGGATTGGTGGTTCGGAAGGCAAGGAAGCTATTTTTAAGTTTCTTGGCGTCTTTTCAGAAAACCTAAAGACCACACTTTGGGAAAACACAGACGCCTTTGCATCAGGCGATACTGTTGCAGTTTTCGGAAAAATGAACGGTACAACTCCCAAGTCAGGTAAAGAGATTGGTGAATTTACCTTTGCATTGCGCGCTAAGGTGCGTGATGGTCAGGTCGTACTTTGGCATTGGTTTGAAGATTCATTTGCTGTCAGTCAGGCTTATCACGGCAAGTAAAAGCGTAGCGTTCAAATAGCCACGGCTCCCTACAGCCTTACTGCTGGCTGGATTATTCTATTCCTCATCCCTGAAGCACTGGTAGCGATTTGGGGATTCAGAAGAACGCTTGCTCAGAAACACACTTAATCAGGAGAACTAACATGGCACAAGGTCTGGACAATGTCCGTCGTATTTATTTGGAAGGAATAGCAGGCGGCAATGCTCGCGAAGCCGTCTACAAATATACGGGTCACAGATACACGCAACATTCCACAGGAGTCGGCGATGGTGCAGAGG
>Ga0114956_1004776_pt1 | contig 10216 bp, 9 predicted proteins | sample MaitaG_FD_87304 | JGI IMG/M metagenome (GOLD analysis project Ga0114956, IMG submission 87304) | Marine algal microbial communities from Maine, USA - Maine_Asex2 metaG | ecosystem: Host-associated > Algae > Red algae > Unclassified | place: Maine, USA | collected 2015-01-05 | reverse complement strand
CTTCGGCTGATCGGGTGGTTACCGCAGGCAATGTGCGAGGTGAAGTCACGCGGCTCCAGTCGCTGATCGACGGACTGCTTGCGTCTGCCCGGAACCAAGACGCGAAGCAGCAGGTCGAGATGCCCGCTGTGTTGCTAGACCTCGATGTAGTGGCAGCCACTTCGGTCGCCAGAGTGGCGCGGCCAAATCATGTAGCGGTGGATCAGCGGGGGATCAGTGTTGGAACAATCCGCGGTGATGAGCCTGCGTTGGCCAGCGCCATCGACAATTTGCTGGCGAACGCGTTTCGCCATGCAGTGAGCCTGGTGGCTGTTGCGGTCGGAACTGACGAAGCTGGCGTGTGGCTCACCGTCGACGACGACGGCACAGGCGTGGCTCTTGCGAACCGCGAACGAATCTTCGATCGATTCGTTCGCCTCGACGAAGCCCGCTCAAAAGACGCTGGCGGCAGCGGTCTGGGGTTAGCTCTAGCGAGAGAGACCGCGCAGCGTCACAATGGCTCACTCCAGGTCGAAGAGAGTGCGCTCGGCGGCGCCCGTTTCGTGCTCCGCCTCCCCGCCGCCTAGTGAGGCGGTGCCTGGCACCGCCTCACTAGGTAGGGCTTACTATTTGCTTCCTATCGAGACATTACGGGTGAGCCGTGGTGCACGACCATGAGCCAGTCGTTGTCGTGGCGGGCGAAGATGTTGGTTGACGCGATCGTGCCGGTGCCGTCGTTAGCCATCAGGTTCTCGTCGAGGACAACCCAGGCGAGCGCACCTTCGATGGTGATCGACGTGTTCGTCAGAATGAACTGGTTGCGGCCAGGGCCCTCGAGAATACGCTTCCACGAGTCGGCTACTGCTTCCCATCCCCGCAGGATCGGCCAGCCTGGATGCACACAGGTCACCCGTGGGGTTTGCTCCCAAACCGCAGCGAGTGCTGCGAAGTCACGCTGTTCGATTGCGTCATAGAAGCGCTGGTTCACGGCCATCACGCCTTCGGCTTCGATATCTCCAGGATTCATCTGGTGTCGTTGTATCGCAATCCTGACGAATCCTGAACGTGGCGTTCAGGATCGTTCAGGTTCACGACAGGTGGCTCATTCATTGTTCGTACATCAACGAGTTTCGAGGAGGAACAATGAAGACCAAGTCCAACAAGACCAAGCTCAAGAAGACAGCGATTGCTTTCGTGGTAGGGGCCGGGCTCATCCTGGGTGCTGCCAGCGGCGCCGATGCGATCGTGGGCGGCAACGAGTCCGCTACTGGTGCCCGGCCGTATCAGGTGTCGCTGCAGTCAGGCGGCGAGCACTACTGCGGCGGCAGCATCATCGATGCGACGACCATCGTGACTGCCGCTCACTGTGTCCAGGGCGAGAATGCTGCCGGCACTATGATCCGTGCTGGGGTTACCGACGTGACCAGCGCCGGCGGTCAAGACGTGCAGGTCGCATCGATCAGCTCGCATCCTTCCTACGCCCAGAATGAGCTGGCCGACATCGCAGTCATCAAGCTTGTCGAACCGCTCAAGCTTGGCGGCAACGTGCAAGCCATTCCGCTTGCGACCGCCGCCCAGGTAAACGGTGCCAGTACCGGAACAGTGAGCGGTTGGGGCGCCGTGTCCGAGAACGGCGCTGACAGCACAGACTTGCTCGAGGTAAACGTGCCACTTGTGGCCGACGCGGTCTGTGCCGTGTCGCTCGACATCGACGCTGTACTCGAAGTATGTGCCGGCGGCACCGGAACCGACACGTGCTATGGCGACAGCGGCGGGCCGCTTGTCATCGACTCGGGCAACGGCCTTGCTCTCGCCGGTGTCACCAGCTGGGGCGAAGAATGCGGCGGCGTCACCCCTGGCGTCTACGCCGACGTCGCTGGTCTCACCGACTGGGTTAAAGAGACATCCGCCAACCCCTTCGCAGATCCTGAACCAACCGATTACGGCGGCTTCGACGATGAAGACTTCAGTTACGACGGTGAGGATTTCGCTGAGTACGGCGATGGCTATGACGAAGAGGACTTCGCTGAATACGACAAAGAGGACTTCGATGCCTATCACGATGAGTTTGCTGATGAACACGATGGCGTGTGGTTCTACCTTGACGGCGAAGACGTCGACCTTGATGACGATGAGTTTGCCGATGAAGACGGCGGGCTGTGGTTGTTTCTAGATGACGAAGACCACATGTGGCTCGAAGACGACCACGGCGATCTTTGGTCAGCCGACGACCTCGACTACGACGATGCCGACTTCGATAGCTACGTAGCCTTCTAAGTCCTGATAGCAACTGACCTTTCCTCTTGGGTGCAGCTCTCCGCTTCGGTGGTTGGCTGCACCCAGTCTGGGTTTTCGGGTGACGCAAAGACTTGGGCAGAGTGGTGAAATTGTTGGCGTGGGGTCGGCGCAGCTGTGGAAGGCTGCGTGCATGGTTCTGCACGTCGAGTTTGGATCGCCACTTCCTGCGTTCACGATCGAAGGGGAGCGCTACGACCTTCGCCCCTTTCGCCACGATGATCTTCCGCTGATTGAAGAAGCATCTACAGACAGCTTCATCCCGGTGCTCACCACCGTGCCCGCCGAGTTCACCTTCGAGGCAGGTATTGCCTTTATCGATCGGCAGAACTTTCGGCTCTCGTCGGGTGCGGGTTGGTCGCTGGCCATCGTGGATTGCAACCAGCAACGCCCAGTAGGTCAGATTGGTCTGTGGATTCCGCAGCTGCACAAAGGGCGGGCCGAGATCGGCTATTGGATTGCCGAGTCGGGTCGAGGCAACGGTGCCGCAGCTCAGGCCGTGCCGCTTCTGAGCGAGTGGGCGTTTGCAAACCTGGACGTGAGCAGACTGAGCCTGTTTATCGAACCGTGGAACGAAGCCTCGATTCGCACCGCCGAACAAGCCGGCTACGAACGCGAGGGCCTGCTCCGAGATTGGGAACGCGTCGACGGCATCGCCAAAGACATGTGGTCCTACTACCTCGGCCGACCAAGCTGACCCGGCGATCAGCTTGCCGCATCACTGTTGATGGTAGGTGGCCGCACGGCAGCGGGGGTGGTAGTCCTCGACCGCATCGGCGTGCTCGGGTCTTGCCAGCCGAATTTCGATGTCGTCCACACCGTGATAACGGCATGGCAGTTATGGCGTCGCAGCGAATATCGCCAGACGCGAATGTCCGAAATCCGCTAGTAGGGGGCTCCGCTGTCCGGCAAGATAGACCCATGGCACTTACCGAACTCGATGACGACCAGCGCTACCGGGCGCTCAAGAGTCGAGACTCGCGCTTCGACGGAGTGTTCATCGTAGGCGTGCGTACAACCGGCATCTACTGCCGGCCGAGCTGCCCAACACCGGTTCATCCACTGCGCAAGAACGTGGACTTCTTCATCACCACAGCAGCGGCGCAACGAGCTGGTCTTCGGGCGTGCAAACGATGTCGGCCCGACGCCACACCCGGTTCGCCGCAGTGGAACGTGCGAGACGACCTGGTGGGTCGAACTATGCGACTCATCAACCAGGGCTACTTGGACTCGCAGCCAGTGGCCGATTTGGCCAGCGAGCTTGCAGTGACTGAACGGCACTTGCGCAGAATCATGATCGAGGCGGTCGGCGCTCCACCCCTAGCTATTGCACGGGCTCAGCGAGCCCAAACAGCACGCACGCTCATCGAGACGACAACTATGAAGTTTGTCGACGTGGCGTTCGCGTCGGGCTTCTCGAGCCTACGGCAATTCAACGACACGGTAAGAGCGGTGTTCGATGCTACGCCAACTGCGCTCCGGGCCAAGCGCTCACCTGCGAGCGAACCTGGCACCGGTTCGGTCAACACCCAGTCGCTCAGCATCCGCCTGCCGTTCCGTGCGCCGTACGCGGCTGACTATTTCCTGAAATGGTCGGCGGGGCGAACGGTCGAGGGCGTCGCCACGGTCCAAGGCGACACGTTGAAGACGGCGCTGCGACTGCCCAATGGAAACGGTATCGCTAGCCTGACCATTCACGAGCAGTGGGTCCAAGCCGAACTTGATCTCGACGACATTGCCGACCTGGCACGAGCGGTGGCGCAATGCCGAGCCGTGCTGGACCTCGACGCTGACCCCACCCACATCGACGCAACGCTCGCGGCATTGCCACCGATCGCTTCCTTCGTGGCAAAGATGCCGGGTCTGCGGTCGCCCGGGTCCTGCGATGGTTTCGCCACGCTGATCTTCGCGGTCTTAGGTCAACAGCGCAGCGTGGCTGCAGCCCGGACATTGGCCGGTCGCATCGCCGAGCGGGTCAATAGACAGAGCAATCACCTGCAGCCCTTTCCCGAACCAGCCGAGCTACGAGAACTCGATCTCGGTGGAATTGGGCTCACCGCCCGCACTGCCGCCACCATCCACGCCGTATCCGACATGTTCGACGGGCGAACCAATGAACTCACACCGGGAGCCGACCGCGACCAGATTCGAGACGAGTTGGTCTCGGTGAAAGGCATCGGACCCTGGACTGCCAACTATGTAGCGATGCGCATCCTTGGCCAGCCCGACATCTTCCTGGCGGGTGACTTGGTCGCTGACCGATCGGCCAACGCGCTCGGGCTGACCCCAGAACTCATCGCCGCGGCAAGCCCTTGGCGTAGCTACCTCACCCACCATCTTTGGGCGGCTTCGGCTGCCCTTAAGGAGACACCATGAACGTAAACACAGCTAGTCGCGCCGAATTGCACCGCATGGTTATCGATAGCCCTGTTGGAGATCTGTGCCTCGTGGCGTCTGACACGGCGCTGCTCGCCGTGTTGTGGCCCGAAGAACGTGAAGGCCGTGTTCGATTCGCCTCTGACCCCTCCGACGGCGACACTGCGATCCTGGGGGCAACCGCCGGCCAGCTCGGCGAATATTTTGCGGGCACCCGCTGCGCCTTCGAGCTCCCGCTCGACCTGCGCGGCACCGAGTTTCAGCAACAGGTGTGGCTGGCCCTGGCCGACATCCCGTTTGGCGAGACCTCGACCTACGGAAAACAGGCAGCCGCCATTGGACGCCCGAGCGCGGTCCGAGCGGTTGGTTCCGCGAACGGGCGCAACCCACTCTCGATCGTATTGCCCTGTCACCGCATCGTGGGCGCCGACGGCAAGCTCACCGGGTTTGCCGGAGGCATCGACACCAAGCGCTGGCTCCTCGATCACGAGGCTGCCCACAAGGTCAACTAAAGGGGTTTGATCACGCTTGATCTAGCCCACGCACAAGAGTCGGTCCGCTTCGACCATAACGAGAACGCTGCAGGTCGCTAACCTGACGCCGGATCAATCGGACAGGAGCACCACTATGGGTGAGAGCATTGGACTAACCGCAGAAGAACTGCTTACAACGACTCGGTCGGTGCGCAAGCGCCTGGATCTCGACAAGCCGGTCTCCCGCGAAACGATCACCGAGTGCATCGAAATGGCTCTGCAGGCGCCAACCGGTTCGAACGCCCAAGGCTGGTCGTGGATGATCGTCGATGACGCCGACAAGAAGCAGGCGATCGCTGACCACTACCGCGATATTTACTATCCCTATCGCGAACAGAAGTCCAAGCTGCCCCCAGGCGACCCTCAAGCCGAGCGCATCTCGGACTCCGCGAACCACCTGGCCGAACACTTGCAAGATGTGCCTGCCATGGTGATCCCGCTGCACGCTGGCCGCCTCGAAGGTGCAAGTACCTTTACCCAGGCATCGGCTTGGGGGTCAATTCTTCCCGCCGTGTGGAGCCTGATGATGGCGCTGCGCAGCAAGGGAATGGGTTCGGCGTGGACCACACTGCACCTGCCCCGGGAGAAGGAAGTTGCCGAACTGCTCGGAATCGACTTCGACAACTGGACCCAGGCCGGCCTTTTCCCGATCGCTTACACCGTGGGCACCGACTTTAAGTTGGCCAAGCGCCAACCAGTCGAGAATTTCCTGCACTGGAACGAGTGGTAGAAACCCGCGAGTAGAAAGAGTCGCATGCCGAATCGGATAAACCGGGGCAACGCGCTCCCTGTCGATCTGTTCTCTGATCAAGCGATCTTCGATATGGAGATCGCTCAGATCTGGCACGATGACTGGGTGTTTGCTACCACCATCGACGCGGTCGCCGAGCCGGGCGAGTTCGTTCCGGTAACGATTGGTCGCCAACCTGTGATCATCGTGCGCGGCGATGACTATCAGATCCGGGCGTTGTCGAATGTGTGCTCCCATCGTGGATCGCCGCTGGTGGATTGCGCGGGGCGGGCATCCCGATTCTCGTGCCCCTACCACGCATGGACCTACGACATCGATGGTGAACTGCTGAGCGTCCCCTACGCAATGGCCCACGAGGTGATGCAGGCCGACCACGGTCTTCAATCGTTCCGGGTCGAGCAATGGCACGGGCTCGTGTTCGTGAGTCTGAATCCAAATGTCGAGTCACTCGAAGACCGATTCGCAACGATCGAGCCCTATATCAAGCCGCTTGCGTTTGGGCGGCTGCATCACGATGTAGCGGGCACCGCAAGCGAAGAGTGGGCCGCCAACTGGAAGCTGATCTTTGCCAATGCCGTAGACAGCTACAGTCACTTTCGGGTGCACGCCGAGACGATTGAACCGGTCAGTCCGACCGATGCTGCCTACTACCTGGCTGGTTCGGCTCGAGCGACCGTCACCGGTGGCGAATCCATGGAACGAGCCGACCATCTCGTGATCTCGATGCCGCCGTCGTTCGTAGCGATCGTGTACCCCGACGCGCTGTTGTGGCAGTGCTTCCAACCCGTCGATGCCGAGCACACTCGGGTTGCGACCGGCATGGCGGGGGAGCAGGCAATGCAAGATGGTGTGGTCGTGAACTTGCCAGGCTGGGAGGCAGGCTTCATCGACGAAGACCGCGCAATTTGTGAAAAGTTGCAGACCTCGAGCGCTGCTCGGTGGGCACCCGGTCCGTTGCTTGATATCGAACGAGCGCTCGGCGACTTCCACCAATACCTCAGCTGGCGTCTCAACGGTCAGGAACCGGATCCGCCAGTGATTGCGGCCAGGCCTGGGCATCGCCCCGATCCGCCGACCTAAGCCCGCCGATCTGAAGCCCGCCGACCTAAGCCGCACTGCACCGCTAGTGTTGGCTCATGAGCATCAAAGTCGAGCTTGAAGACCTGGCCGAACATGTGGCACGGCGCGGGGCCGGCTACCTCGTGACCACGGGTCCCGATGGCCGCCCGCACACGACTCACGTCGCGTTCGAATTGAACGAAACCGGTCTGCGAGCTCCTGCGGGACGCAAAACGCTTCGCAATATCCAAGAGCAGCCGCTCGTCGCGCTGCTGTGGCCGCCGACGCCAACCGAGGACTACAACCTGATCGTCGACGGCACCGCTATGCCGGTCGACATTAACGACGAGGGCCTGGGATTCGCTGCCCTCGAAGCCACCCACGCCATACTTCACCGCGCGGTATAGCGCCGCTCCGCTCGGGCCGAGGTGCCCCGGACATGGGTTAACCTCAATGTCAAGTTGATAGTTAGACTTCGAAGCGTAGAGTGGGGCGGATCAACGCAGTGCTTGGTAGACGGCGGCGCGAAGTTCGCGGCGCAGAGGGTACTTGCTCGAAGGCAGCAGCTGCGTCATGAAAATTGCAGTGATCTTTTCGACGGGGTCCACCCAAAAGGCCGTGCTTGCAGCGCCTCCCCACGCAAACTCGCCCGGTGAACACAGGCTGCCGTTAACGGCTGGATCTTCGACGATGGAGAATCCCAGACCAAAGCCCATTCCGTCCATAGCGACCTCGGAGAACAGCGACTGACCGAGTTCGTTAAGCAGCTTTCCGCCCGGTAAATGGTTGCTCGCCATGTACTCCAGGGTGCGGCGGCCAATAACTTGATAATCATCTGCGGCCCCGCCGGCGAGCAACATTGAAACAAACTTTTGATAGTCGCCAATGGTGGAGACCAAGCCTCCGCCGCCAGACAGAAACGCCGGCGGCTCAAGGTATCGGCTGGCCGTAGCGGTGTCGATCTTGGCCAATTCTGTGGGAGGCAATGGTGCGTATAGCGACGTGAATCGGCCGGCTTCTGAGGTGGGCACGCTGAAGCCGGTGTCCAGCATGGACAACGGGTTAAAGATCCGATCCGCGAAGGCTTGTGCAAGGGTCAAGCCGGTGATCACCTCGATCACGGCCCCACACACGTCGGTCGACATGGAGTAGTTCCATGCGCTGCCTGGATCGAACAAGAGCGGCTGGGCTGCCAGCAAAACCATCCCTTCGCGTAGTGAGTATTCAGGCGTCGTGAAGTCACCCAAGCCAACGGCCCGGTAACGGGCATCGACTGCGCCCTGGCGCAGAAAGCCATAGGTCAAGCCGCTGCAATGGCTCAAGATATCGCGAATGGTGATGGAGCGCTGAGCGGGTCTGGTGATGGGCGAAATGTCGTTACCTCCGACCATGACCTGGGGGTTTGCGAACTCAGGTAGAAATTTCTCGACCGGATCTTCGAGGAGCAGCTGGCCCTCTTCATACAACTGCATGAGCACGATTGAGGTGATCGGCTTTGTCATCGAATAGATGCGAAAAATACTGTCGACGCTGATTGGCGTCTGCAATTCAACATCGGCCCAACCGTAGGTATCGGTATATACCGAGCCGCTGGCGTCGGCGACTTGCACAACCGAACATGGGATCTTGGCGTTGTCGACGTAGCGGCGGCCAACGGCGCCGATCCGGTCGAGTCGTGATGAATCAAAGGCAGCCATCTTGGTCCTCAAACATTTGTCTAGAACCCGCATGGTTGCACATGTGGCCCGCTGCGAGAGAAACGATGGAGCAGAAGAGGCACCTGCGGGAAAATAGTACAGACCACTAAGTAGTGAGCAGTGTCTGCCGACAGACAACAGGTGGGTAGTGCGGCAGTACGAAGTTGCCGCAAGGACCCCACCACCTTCTTATGAAACACTCTTCAGCAACATCCCGACGTCTCGCTAGGCCCCTAGCCGTTCTGGTCACCCTTGCGCTGGCCTTCAGCGGAGTGTTTCTTGCTGCCGTGCCAGACGCTTCGGCCCAGACATCTGTAGCCATCACGGGTTCAAACGATGCAACTGCCCTGGCGGAATCGTTGTTTTCAAACTCGTGTACCTCGGTATCTAATGCAGTGCTCATCGGCGGCTCGCCAACGTCGAGTGCGTCGCAGGTGGGTACCTTCAGCGCAAGCGGCCTTGGCATCAACAACGGAATCGTCTTCAGCACGGGAGCCGCCGAGTCCTTGTCCGGTTCAACTGCGAACACGGTCGCGAACTTTGGTGGCGCCGCCCAAGGGCAGTCAGATCCAGCACTCGACGCGCTGGCAGGCAATGGAGCCTTCGATGCCACGAGCCTGACTTTCGATCTAACCTCGCCAGTCGCAACCTCAATCACAGGTCGATACTTCCTGGCATCGGAAGAGTGGACGGAGTTCGTGAACAGCGGCTACGCAGACGCGCTGGCGATCTTTGTCAACGGCGTCAACGTGTCACTGGTGCCGGGCACCGGCTCAATCGTTTCGATCGACTCCGTGAATAACACAACCAACTCGGCCTACTTCATCGACAACGATATCCACAATTCAACGCCAGCCAGCCCCCTGCCATTTGAGGCCGACGGCCTGACCGTGCCGATCGATTTCACTGCCAACCTCAATGCCGGTGTGAACACCATCAAGCTCGGCGTCGTCGACGACGGCGACGCACGTTACGACTCGTGGGCGTTCTTTGAGGGTGAGAGCTTTAGTTGCCCACCGCCGTCGGTCACGATCACCAAGATCGCCAACGTCACTTCGGTTAACGCGGCCAATGATCCAATCCAGTACTCATTCGTCATCGAGAACGACGGTGTCATCCCGGTCTCCAACATCGTGGTCAGCGATCCGCTCGCCGGCTCGATCACCTGCCCATCCACCAACCTTGCCGCCTTGGCCCAGATGACGTGCACCGCCGACAGCGTGTACCTGGCAACCCAAGCACAGATCGACGCTGGCCAGGTCGACAACACGGCAACCGTTGCCGCGACCGATAACAACGGTGGCCCCGCTGGCTCCACCGACACGCTGACTATCCCCGCAGCGCAGAGCCCTTCGATAACCTTGGCGAAGTCAGCCGATGTCTCGGTGGTCGATGCAGAGGGGGATCCGATTGGGTACAGCTTTGTCGTGACGAACGATGGCAACGTGACGCTGACCGGTGTTGCGGTAACTGATGCTGCGGTGGGTTCGGTGACCTGTCCAGTTACCACGTTGGCACCAGGTGCT
>Ga0114956_1004768_pt1 | contig 10231 bp, 8 predicted proteins | sample MaitaG_FD_87304 | JGI IMG/M metagenome (GOLD analysis project Ga0114956, IMG submission 87304) | Marine algal microbial communities from Maine, USA - Maine_Asex2 metaG | ecosystem: Host-associated > Algae > Red algae > Unclassified | place: Maine, USA | collected 2015-01-05 | reverse complement strand
CCTTCGACCGACGTACAACGGGTCGCCCGTCGGCGAGCGTTACCGTCCCGCTCGTCGTGGCCGCAGCGCCGCAGATGACCGCTGCGAGCTCGGACACACCCGACCCGATTCCTCCGGTGAACCCCACGACTTCGCCGACATCGATCTTGCAGGACACATCGAGAAGTCGACTTCCGGCCGACACGTGATCGAGTTCGATCGCAACGGTCGGCGCCCGGTCCCCACGTTCGCGGTCGATGTGATGGACCACCTGCCCGAACATCTTCTCGACGAGTTGTTCGGATGTGAGTCCCGAGACGGACCCTGAGAACACGCGTTCACCGTCACGCAGCACGGTCACGGTCTCCGCGATCTCGAAGATCTCGTCGAGGTGGTGCGAGATGTACAACACGGCGACACCACGTTCTCGCAGACGAGCGACCACCTCGAAGAGTTGCTCGACCTCGCTGCGGCTCAACGATGCAGTCGGCTCGTCCATGATCACGAGACGCGCTCCGTAGTCGACTGCCCGCGCCAGTTCGATCAACTGCCACTGGGCGACAGGAAGACCCCGAACGCTCGAACGCGGATCGAGGTCGAGCCCGACCCCGGCAAGGCGCTCCCCTGCCTCTCGCATCACCTTGCGCCATGACACACCGAGACGGTTCCCGGGCAGACGGTCGAGGAGGACGTTCTCGCCAACCGTGAGATCGGCTGCGATCTGACGCTCCTGATAGATGACCCGGACGCCGAGGTCCTGGAACGTGCGCCGGCCGGTCTGGGTGACCACGTCGCCTGCGACGCTGACGGTCCCGGCATCCGGAGCGAGGACTCCCGACGCGATCTTGATCAGTGTCGACTTCCCGGCACCGTTTTCACCCACCAGCGCGTGGACTTCCCCGGCGCTCACCGTGAGGTCCACACCATCGAGCGCGCGCGCTCCGGGAAACGACTTGCCGATGCCGCTCAGGTCGAGCACCGGTGGCGTGTCGGAACTCACTGCTTCGCGAGCGCCTGTTCGGTCATGACCGGGATGATCTTCTCGCCGTACTGGGCGAGCGTCTCGTCCTTTGCATCGTGCTGGAGGTAGATCGCGAATTGATCGACGCCGAGCGACTTCAGTTCGTGGAGACGCTCGAGCTGCGCCTCGACCGGGCCGAGCAGGCAGAACCGATCGATGACGTCATCGGGGACGAAATCGACGTGCTCGCTCGACGCGCTGCCGTGCTGGTTGTAGTCGTACGCCTTGCGACCCTTGATGTAGTCGGTCAGCGCCTGGGGTACACCCGCGTCGGCTCCGTACCGGTCGACGATGTCGGCGACGTGGTTGCCGACCATGCCACCGAACCAGCGGGTTTGATCACGAGCATGCTCGATGTCGTCGCTGACATAGGCGGGAGCGGCGATGCACATCGTCAGGTCATCCGGGTTGCGCCCGGCGTCGGATGCTGCGGACTTGACTGCGTCGATCATCCAGGCCACCAGCTGCGGGTCGGCGAGTTGCAGGATGAACCCGTCGCAGGTCTCGCCGATCATCTTCAGGGCCTTCGGGCCATAGCCGGCACCCCACACTTCGAGCTCGCTCTTCGCAGCCCATGGCAACGTGATGGTCGAGTCGTTGTATTCGACACCTCGACCGTTCGCGAGCTCACGGATCACGTTGACCGATTCGCGCATCGTCTTGAGCGTGGTCGGCTTGCCGTTGGTGACACGCACCGCCGAGTCGCCACGGCCGATGCCACACACCGTGCGGTTGCCGTACATCTCGTTGAGGGTCGCATAGGTGGACGCTGTGACGGTCCAGTCGCGTGTCGCCGGGTTCGTGACCATCGGCCCGACGACGATGTTGCGCGTCTCCGCGAGGATCTGGGAGTAGATGACGTACGGCTCCTGCCACAGGATGTGGGAGTCGAACGTCCACACATGGCTGAACCCGTAGGTCTCGGCACGCTTTGCCAGGTCGACGACCCGCGCCGCCGGTGGTGTGGTCTGAAGTACTACTCCGATGTCCATGTGTCTCTCCTCATCTCAGCAGGGGCGGAAAGTGCCAGGCACTTTCGACCCCTCTAGCGTGTTTCGGGGAAGCCCAGGTCGACCGAGCTGGTGGCCGGGTCGGGCCAGCGGCTCGTGATGACCTTGCCCTGCGTGTAGAAGTTGAAGCCTTCGGGTCCATACATGTGTGTGTCGCCGAAGAGGCTGGCCTTCCAGCCGCCGAAGCTGTGATAGCTGACCGGCACGGGCACCGGCACGTTGATGCCGACCATGCCGACCTGCACGTCGAACTGGAACTGGCGGGCGGCGCCACCGTCGCGGGTGAAGATCGCCGTGCCGTTGGCATACGGGCTCGCGTTGATCGTGTCGAGCCCCTCCTGGTAGCCACTCACCCGCATCACGCCGAGCACCGGGCCAAAGATCTCGTCGTCGTAGGACGGGATGCCTGGAGTGACATCGTCCAACAGTGACGGGTTCAGGAAGTAGCCGTCGCCTGGCACGTTCTCACGACCGTCGACGACCATCTTCGCTCCGCTCTCGACGGCGCCGTCGAGGTAGCCGCGCACCTTGTCGCGGTGCTCGCCGGTGATCAGCGGGCCCATCTCGTTGTCGGGCTCATCGCCCGGGCCGACCTTGATCGCTGGGATCCTGTCGGCGATCTTGGCGACGAGGTCATCAGCGATCTCGTCAGCGGCGAGCACGACGCTGATTGCCATGCAGCGCTCACCGGCAGAGCCGTAGGCGGCACTCACTGCAGCGTCAGCGGCCATGTCGAGGTCGGCATCGTTCAGCACGAGCATGTGGTTCTTCGCTCCACCGAGCGCTTGCACCCGCTTGCCGTTCTTGGTGCCGGTCTCGTAGATGTACTGCGCGATCGGAGTGGAGCCCACGAAGCTCACAGCCGCGACGTCGTCGTGCTCCAGCAGCCGGTCGACAGCGACCTTGTCACCCTGGACGATGTTGAAGCACCCGGGCGGTAGGCCCGCCTTGGCGAGCAACTCGGCGATGAACATCGTCACCGACGGATCCTTCTCGCTCGGCTTCAGGATGAACGTGTTGCCGCACGCCAGCGCGTTGGCGAACATCCACATCGGGACCATCGCAGGGAAGTTGAACGGCGTGATGCCGGCAACAACTCCGAGCGGTTGGCGGATCGAGTAGACGTCGACGCCGGACGAGGCTTGCTCGGAGTACTCACCTTTGAGGAGCTGTGGTGCGCCACACGCGTACTCGATGTTCTCGAGGCCACGGGCGACTTCACCGAGCGAGTCGGACAGCACCTTGCCGTGCTCTGCGGTGAGCAGCGTGGCGATCTCCTTGCGGTTCGCGTCGACCAGCTCGCGCATCCGGAACATGATCTCGGCCCGCTTGGACAGCGACGTAGCCCGCCATTCGGGAAATGCGTCCTTGGCCGAGGCGATCGCCGCGTCGACTTCGCCGACCGACGCGAGATCGACTGCGCCAGACTGCTGACCGGTGGCTGGGTTGAACACCGGCGCCGAGTTGCCGGACGTCGACGCAACGACCTTCCCGTCGATCCAGTGAGAAATGCGATTCATCAGGAGTACGTACTTTCAGTTGAAGAGAAGGAGAGAGGAGCGATGAACAAAGCGACTGGGAGATCCAGCAGCCGATCCGAAACCGGCCGCAGGGACAGCGACGCCAGGAGCCCCCTGCTGGCCAGGACAAGTCGGCCAAAGCCAGCGGAGGCCGTCTTGGCCTAGTGGATGTACTTGTTGAGGCCGCGCTTGACGAACTTGCCGTGACCCTTGGATCCGACGTAGGTGTCGTTCTGGACGACGACGCGACCACGCGAGATCACGGTGTCGACTTTGCCGTCGACTTCGAAGCCTTCGTACGACGAGTGGTCCATCGCCATGTGGTGCTTGTCGTCGATGCCGATCTTGGTCGTGTTGTTCGGATCCCACACGAGCACGTCGGCATCTGCGCCTGGTTCGAGGACACCCTTCTTGTCGAGGCCGAACATGCGGGCAGGCGTCGTGCAGCAGGTCTCGACCCATCGTTCGAGGGTCATCTCACCCATGACGACGCCCTGGTAGATCATCTCCATCCGGTGCTCGACCCCACCCATGCCGTTCGGGATCTTCGAGAAGTCGCCGACGCCGAGTTCTTTCTGGTCCTTCATGCAGAACGGGCAGTGATCGGTGGAGACCACAGCGAGCTCGTTCATCCGAAGGCCCTTCCACAGATCCTTCTGGTGGTGCTCGTGCTTGGAGCGCAGCGGGGTGGAACACACCCACTTGGCGCCTTCGAACCCGGGTTGGGCGAGGTGATCCTCGATCGACAGGTACAGGTACTGCGGGCACGTCTCCGCGAACACGTTGAGGCCCATGTGTTGAGCACGTGAGACTTCTTCGAGTGCTTCCGACGCGGACATGTGGACGATGTAGAGCGGAACGTTGCCCGCCACCCGAGCCAGCTTGATGGCACGGTGAGTCGCTTCGGACTCGAGCTCTTCGGGTCGTGTGTAGGAGTGGAACTTCGGATCCGTGTCACCAGCGGCCAGCGACTGAGCGACGAGCACATCGATCGCGATGCCGTTCTCAGCGTGCATCATCATCAACGCACCCGATTCCGAGGCGTTCTGCATGGCGCGCAGGATCTGGCCGTCGTCGGAGTAGAAGACGCCGGGGTAGGCCATGAACATCTTGAAGCTGGTGACTCCCTCGTTCTCGACGAGGTAGGTCATTGCTTCGAGCGATTCCTCGTTCACGTCACCGATGATCTGGTGGAACGCGTAGTCGACGTGGCATTCACCAGCGGCTTCGGCGTGACGGGCCGCGAGCGTTTCGCGGACGTCGAGCCCGACGGTCTGCGACGCGAAGTCGACGATCGTGGTGACGCCGCCCCACGCGGCAGCGCGGGAACCGGTGTCGAAATCATCGGCGGACACCGTGCCGCCGAACGGCAGAGACATGTGGACGTGAGCGTCCACGCCGCCCGGCACGACGTACTTCCCGGTTGCATCGATCACCGTGTCCGGTGTGATGCCATAGGCGGCGGCATGCCCCGGCGCGAGGATCGCCGCGATCGACTCGCCATCGATCAACACATCGGCCGCACGCCGACCGATCGCAGAAACGACCGTTCCTCCAGAGATCAGTGTGGTCGCCACGTCAGTGCTCCGTCAGTTCGGTGTAGGCCTCGGGGCGACGATCTCGGTAGAACTGCCAGCCGTCGCGAACCTCTTTGATCACGTCGAGGTCGAGGTCGCGCAGAATCAGTTCCGGCTCGTTCGGGTCGCCCTTGTCACCGACGTACTGGCCACGCGGGTTGGCGAAGTAGCTCTGGCCGTAGAAATCGTTCTCACCGAGTTCTTCGATGCCGACCCGGTTGATCGCTCCGACGTAGTACATGTTCGCGCACGCTGCGGCTGGCTGCTCGATGCTCCACAGGTACTCGCTGAGCCCGCGGTGCGTTGCGGACGGGTTGAACACGATCTCGGCGCCGTTCAGCCCGAGTGCACGCCAGCCCTCGGGGAAGTGGCGGTCGTAGCAGATGTACACGCCGACCTTGCCGACAGCGGTGTCGAAGATCGGGTATCCCCCGTTGCCGGGCTTGAAGTAGAACTTCTCCCAGAAGCCTTTGACCTGCGGGATGTGCTGCTTGCGGTACTTGCCGAGATAGCTGCCATCAGCGTCGATCACGGCGGCGGTGTTGTAGTACACGCCGGGCTGTTCGATCTCGTACATCGGCAACACGAGCACCATGTTCAGTTCCTTGGCGAGCGCCTGGAACCGTTTCGTCGTCGGGCCGTCGGGGATGTACTCGGTGTACTCGTAGTACTGCTCGTCCTGCACCTGGCAGAAGTACGGCCCGTAGAAGAGTTCCTGGAAACACATGATCTGTGCACCTTGGGCAGCCGCTTCGCGCGCCTGCTCCTCGTGCTTGACGATCATCGATTCCTTGTCGCCGGTCCAGTCGGTCTGGAGCAGTGCGGCCTTGACGATTCGTGACATGGTGTCCCCTGTTGCTGATTCCCGTGTGAACGGTGCTTGGTGGTCGGTGAGTGTGGCGACGGCGTGTTGCCGACAGGTTTCGGGTGTGTGGTCGGTTCGTTGCTCGTCGGTCGGCTTCAGCCGATCGCGTCGACGGTGGCTGCGATGATGTCGACTCCTTCGTCGATCTCGGCGTCGGACACGTTGAGCATTGGTGCGATACGGACCACGTTGCCATAGAGACCCCCCTTGCCGACGAGGAGACCGCGCTCCTTGCAACCGTCGGCGATGGCGACGGCCTTGGCCGGGTCCGGGTGCAGGCTGTCGTCGTGGACGGTCTCGATCGCAACCATCAGACCGCGACCGCGGACTTCGGCGATCCATGGGACGTCGGAGATCAGCGGGTCGAGTCGCTGACGGAATCGTTCGCCCATCCGAAGTGCGTTGCCCTGGAGATCGTTGTCGAGCACGTGCTTGAGGGTTGCTCGCCCAGCAGCGGCTGCGAGCGGGTTGCCACCGAACGTGGAGAACGAGGTGACCTTGATCGTGTCCATCACGTCGGCTCGGGCCACGACGCCTGCGAGGCCGACACCATTCCCGACCCCCTTCGCGAAGGTCAGCATGTCGGGCGTGACGCCATGAGCTTGGTAGCCCCAGAAGTGCTCGCCCGTGCGACCCCAACCGGTCTGCACTTCGTCCGAGATGAACAAGATGTCGCGCCCTTCGAGGATCTTGTGCATCTGCCCGAAGAACCCGTCGGGCGGTGTGGCGAATCCACCGACACCTTGGATCGGCTCCGCGATGAGGCAGGCGACACCGCCCGCCGAGGTCATGTCCAGAATCTGCTCGAGATCATCACAACACGCCTGCGTGTAGGCATCGTCGTCGAACTCTCGGAACGGGCTGCGCAGGCGATATCCACCCTGCACGAACGACACGTCGAGACCCGAGACGCTGCTCGATCGCCACGAGGAGTGCGACGTGATCGCCTGGGTCGTGAACGAACGACCGTGGTAGCTGTTGCGCATTGCCAGCACCTGATTCGACTTGCGGTATGAGGTTGCGAGCAGGAGTGCCGTGTCATTCGCTTCGCTGCCCGATGCCGTGAAGAAGACCCGCGCATCGGGGATGCCGGACACCGCAGCGATCTCCTCGGCGAGCGAGACCATCTCCTCGTTCAGATACAGCGTCGACGAGTGCATGACCTTGGCAGCCTGCGCCTGGACGGCGGCGGTGACGTCGGGCTGGTTGTGCCCGATCATCGTCGTGAGCACGCCACCGAAGAAGTCGAGGTAGCGACGTCCTTCGAGGTCCACGACGTATCCGCCATCACCGTGATCGATCGAGATCGGCGCTGCTCCGTGGAGTGGACCGATCCAGGACGGGAACACCGCCCGGTAACGCTCGGCGAGTTCGCTGGTGGACGTCATCGCGCCGACAGTATTGCCCGGTGCGAATCGACACAAGAGGATGTTTGTTGTAGACAAAAGGAATCGAACGATCGGTCGACGCTCCCTCGGTTTCACCCGATGCCGGCAACGACATCGTGGCGCTCGACGCGTCGACGCCTTCGCTCGCAGAGCGGATCACAGATGGCTGCAACGACCTCACGGCCGATGGGATCGCCACCGCAATCGGTGCGATGGTGCGCCGCGGTGACCTGGGCCACGGCGACCGGTTACCGACCGTTCGCCAACTCGCACGAAGTGCCGGCGTCAGTTCGAGCACTGTCGCCGAAGCATGGCGAACGCTCAGCCGTCACGGTTTGATCGAAACGGCGCGCCGGAACGGCACCACGATCAGAGCGGCCCGCACCGAGATGACCGGCCGGTTCTGGCGAGTCCCCGCGGCGAACGCGGCGGACGGCGGCCCGACCATTCTCGACCTGAGCACCGGCACACCCGACACCGACCTCCTTCCGACGATCGCCTCGATGCTCGGCGGACTTCACGCCGACGTCTCGATCACCTCGTACATCGATCGACCCGTCCTCGAAGAACTCGATGTCGTCCTCAGAGCCCGATCGCCGTTCGAAGCCGAAGCGGTCACGGTGCTCGACGGATCACTCGACGCGCTCGACCGCTGTATCTCGGCGTTGGTCGAATTCGGCGACGCCGTCGTGGTCGAGGATCCGACCTTCCCGCCGATCCTCGACCTGCTCGAGCGGGTTGGAGCGCAGGTCATCGGCGTTCCCATCGACGAACAGGGCGTCACGCCCGAGGGTCTTGCCGACGCGCTGGCCGAGCAACCGGTGTTGGCCATCCTCCAACCGGCGGCCCACAACCCGACCGGCCGCTCGATGCAGCCCGAACGCGTCGACGCCGTCGCCGAGGTCTTCGCCGAGCTCGCGCCCGACACCTGGATCATCGAGGACCATCACGCCGGCGATCTCGTTCCCGACCCGGTTCCTTCGATCGGCGTCCATCTTCCGCACCGAGTCGTGCACATCCACAGCTTCTCGAAATCGCACGGCCCGGACTTGCGAGTCGCAGCGGTCACCGGTGCTGCCGAACCGATCGCAGCCGTGGTCGATCGGCGACGACTCGGCCCGTCCTGGACCAGCCGTCTGATCCAACACATTCTGCTGACGCTGCTTCAGGACGGCGCTGTCGATCGCCTGGTCACGCAGGCTGCCACCACGTACGACGAGCGTCGACGGACGGTGTGTGATGGCCTCGCGACCCACGGCATCGATGTCCAGAGTTCGGCCGGGCTCAACCTGTGGGTACCCGTGGCGAACGAGCAGCGGGCAGTCCTGGCACTCGCTCTCGCCGGGATCGGCGTCGCACCCGGCGCACCGTTCAGCGTCGACAACTCATCCCCGCCCAACCACATCCGCATCAGCCTCGGCAACGCTCGGTCCGACCTCGACCGAGTCGTCGACGCGATCGCCACGGCCGCAACCGCATGAGCAAACGGGGCATCCTCGGCCAATTCTGGGACTACTTCTGGCGATCCGCCGACGAGGAGACCGCCGACCCCGATCGCAGTGTCGAAGCCGCCTGGCTCCCGCTGTGGCAGAGCCAGATGATCACCGATGAACTCATCGCGTCCGGCGTCCCGGCTGTCGTCACCGACGACTTCAACCTGAACATGACGATGTACAGCCGCGAGCCGATGGCGCGGATCTTCGTCACCGAGGACCGCCTGGTCGAAGCCGCCGAGATCATCGAAGAGATCATCGGCCACCCACCCCGTCATCGGCCCCTCTGACCCGCCCGTTCCTGTTTGTGGTCGGGAATGTGCGGCAATCGCCGCACATCCCCGACCACAAAACGAGAATTTCCCCTTTCCGACGCTCATCACCCACTGAGGAGTGTGGGAACAACCATCGACACCAACGCACTCAGCAAGATCGCTGCCGCGCAGGACGGGCTGCTCAGCGCCGCCGATCTTGCGGGCGCACACGTCAGCGCACAGCAGCGGCGGTGGCAACTCGACCGGGGATGGATCCAGCCGGTGGCTCCACGGGTATACCGAATCGCTGGTGCACCCGACACACATCGCCAACGCCTCCGTGCGGGCCTCCTCAGCCTCGGCGAACGAAGTTGGGTCAGCTTCGAAGCCGCTGCCTCACTTCACGGCCTCGATCGTTCCGACCACTCAGCCGTGGAATTCACCGTCGAGCGGCACCATGGTGCGCGGCAACTGAGTTGGACGGTGCACCGGACGAAGTTCGTCAGCGCACTCGACTTCGTGGAGGTGGACGGTCTCCGGGTCATGTCAGCAACTCGCACCGTCTTGGACCTCGCGCTCGCCCGGTCGTCGAGACGTCGCGTCGAGGCAGCGTTCGACAGCGCCGTTCGTCAAGGACTCTCCCATCCCGCGGTGCTTGCAGAACGCCTTCGGACACTGCGCGGCTCCGGTCGGTGGGGAGTATCGATGATCGAGCGGATTCTTCCGGATTCAGGTGGGCACTCGCCGCTCGAACGTTCGTTTCTGCGAATCGTGCGAGAGGCAGACCTCGCACGACCCACGACGCAGGCAGTTCAACGAACCGCTACCGGGCGCCACGTCGCACGGGTCGACTTCCTGTTCGAAACGCATCGGCTGGTCGTCGAGGTGACCGGACGACTCGGCCACGTGTCGGATGCCGAGCGGGCTCGTGATGCACAGCGCCGGAACGAGCTCCAGGATCTCGGCTTCGACGTCATCGAGTACACGTCGACGCAGATCTGGGAACACACAGGTTCGGTCCGATCCGACCTCATTCGTCGTTTGCGAGCTGCGTGATCACGGTTTGCGGTCGGCTTTCTGCGGTCATCACCGCAGAAAGCCGACCGCAAACGTATGGACGTCTG
>Ga0114956_1004767_pt1 | contig 10236 bp, 8 predicted proteins | sample MaitaG_FD_87304 | JGI IMG/M metagenome (GOLD analysis project Ga0114956, IMG submission 87304) | Marine algal microbial communities from Maine, USA - Maine_Asex2 metaG | ecosystem: Host-associated > Algae > Red algae > Unclassified | place: Maine, USA | collected 2015-01-05 | reverse complement strand
CGACTCGGCTATAGGTCGGGGCCGGGCTCATGCAGTAGTTTCGGTGGATGGCCAACACCCCAACGACCACCGCCGATGTCACTGCCGAATGGCTCACGCAGGCACTGCGAGATTCCGGGGTAATCGCTACCGAGGCGTCAGTAACAGCAGTGAACGCGGTCCAGGGTGCAGCCGGTGTCGGGTTCATGGGTGAGATCGGCGTGCTCGATGTGAGCTACGAAAGCGCCCCCGACGCTCCGGAGCGTGTTGTGGCCAAGTTCCCGACACAAAGCCCGGAGATCTCGGCCATGATGCGGCCCACCCGAGTCTTTGAACGTGAGCATCGTTTCTACGGCGCTCTTTCTGAGCAGACACCGGTCCGCACACCGCAGGCGTATCACATCGTCTGTGAGACTCATGCTGATCCCGAGGTCCCCGAGACCTACCTGCTCCTCATGGAAGACCTGAGCGCTCTCACCGAGGGCGACCAAGTCGCCGGTGTAACGGTTGACCAGGCAAGGGCCGCACTTATCGGCATCGCAAAGCACCACGCGCATTTCTGGGACGGCGCCGGTCTCGAAGATGCTGACTTCATCCCAGTAATCAACGGTCCGTTGAACCAAGCGGGCCAGGGCATTTATGAAGCTTCGCTGCCCGGCTTCAAACAAGTCTTCGGCGATGTGCTCACTCCCGAGATGGAAGTACTCGCCGACGCATACACCGCAGCCAATCCCGGCTTGCTCAATGCATTGGCTGCTATGCCGACCACGCTGGTGCACTTTGACTTTCGCGCCGACAACTTGTTCTTTGACGAAGACGGGTCGGTTGTCGTGATCGATTGGCAGTCGATTAGCCGCGGCGGCGGTGCGGCCGACGTTGGCTACTTCATTAGCCAGAACATGTCGACCGAAGACCGACGCGCCAACGAAGACGAACTGCTGCACGCCTATCACGACACGCTGCTCGCCAATGGCGTGACCGGTTACGACTTCGACACGTTCTTCAACGATTACCGAGTCGGTGTCATGTACGGCTGGATCATCCCGGTATTTGCGGTTGGCACGCTCGATGTATCTAGCGAGCGGGCCATGAACCTTTGGCGCACGGTGATTGACCGGGTGCAGACCTGCATTGCCGACCACGGCGCAGGCGAGTTCCTGACCGCTTAGGTCAGCTCAGCCTTGGGGGAGGCCATTGTGAAAAACAGTACCGACCGCGGACTCGACGAGATCGGCGCCGACATCGGCTGCCCGGTCGACCATGTTGACTTCTTTGATCCTGATGTGAACAACTGCCCGTACCCGGCGTACCGCACCATGCGCGACGAAGCACCGGTCTGGTTCGACGAACGCATGCGCATGTTCCACATCACCCGTTACGAAGATGTGCTCATGGTGCTCAGAGACACCGAGCGATTTCGTAACGGCCGCAAGCGGCCGCGGGGCACCGATGAACGCGCGCAGAAGATCAAGGCTCTGTACGAAGAGAAGGGTTGGGTTCCCGCGCCAACTCTTGCGGGGCGCGACGATCCCAATCACAAAGAAATGCGAGGGCTGTTCAACCACGCCTTCCGCCCGAAACGAATCAGAGAACTCGAACCAACCCTGGCTGCGACGGCGCACGAGCTGATCGATGCGTTTATTGACAACGGCCAATGTGACTGGGTCAAGGCATTTGCCGTGCCCTTGCCGCTGCTCATGATCGGCATGCAGATGGGTGCTGATCCCCAGGACATTTGGCGTATCAAGGCCTGGACCGATGCCTGGGTGCAGCGCCTGGGCATGATGCAGACCGAGGAAGAAGCGATCTGGTCAACCGAAATGGAGATCGAAGCGCAGCACTACTTCCAACCCATCTTCGATCGGCTACGCGAACACCCCGAAGACTCACTGATTTCTGATCTGGTTAACACGGTGATACCCGAATGGGGTCGCACGCTGACTAACGAAGAACTTCATGCCGAGATGATGGCGGACACCTTTGTTGGCGGCAGCGAGACCTCGACAAACGCGATCAGCGGTGGCATCTGGCTGCTCGGAACGCATCGGGACCAGTGGGAGTTGTTGCGCAGCGATCCCGACAAGTACCTGCCCGTGCTCGTCGAAGAGGTGCTTCGCCTCGAAGGTCCTGTGCAGCGACTCTTTCGTAGCACCGCAGTCGATGTTGAGCTGCACGGTGTCATGATTCCCGCAGGCTCAATGATTGTCGTCAACTACGCCTCGGCTAATCGAGATGAGCGCGAGTTCGACCGCCCGGCGGAGTTCGATCTCACGCGAGGGAACGCGAATCGACACCTGGCTTTCGGCTTCGGGATCCATCATTGCATGGGGGCTCCGCTGGCACGCCGGGAGCTGTTGCATTCGTTCCGAGCGTTCGTTGAGCGCATCGACGACTTTGCGCTCATCGATGAAGTGAACAACTATGGCATCGCACCGAACTACAGCCTGCGCGCTCTTACCGAACTCCATATTTCCTTTGCGGCCAGCACGTCGCAGCCGACGCTCTGAAAGCAGCACCAACAATGATTCCTACCCAAGCCACCGATATCACCGCAGACTGGCTCAACGAACGACTTGGCAATGAGTTCGGGACACTAGCCACCGTTACCTGCGAGCACATCGGCGAAGGTATCGGCATCCTGGGCGAGGTAGCGCGCCTGCAGCTCGGCTATGCGCCGGGCGAATCGGGGCCGCCGGCGGTTATCGCCAAGTGTCAGTCGCTGTTTGCAGAGAACGTCATGGTTTCGCAGATGATGGGGTTCTACGCCCGCGAGGTCAACTTCTACAACGAGCTCGCTGAGCAGCTGAGCATGCGGGTGCCAGCGTGTCACATTGCCGAGATTGCCCCCGAGGGTGCGCCATTTGTGCTCATTATGGAAGAGATCTCTGGTGCGCATGCGGTGGATCAACTCGAGGGGGCATCGAAGGACGAAACCAAGGCAATCCTGACGACCATTGCCGGACTCCACGCCCGTTTCTGGCAGAACGACGCCTTGTTCGACCTTGATTGGCTGCCGCCAATGAACAACGATATGTACAAAGCCGCCGCCGGTCTCATCGAGGCGAATTGGCCAGCTTTTGTCGAAAACTGGAGCGACAAACTGCAGCCCGAAGTCATGGACTGGTGTGAGCAGCTCATGCCTCGCTACGGCGACATGGTTGATTGGTGTGCAACTTGGACGCCGGTTACGTTCGCTCACACCGACGTCCGGGCGGACAACTTCTTCTTTGGTGGGTCGGCTGGCGACGGGGTGGTGACTGTCCTGGACTTTCAGCTCAGCACCCGGCACGTAGGTGTGTGGGATGTTGCGAATTTCTTGGGTGCATCGGTGACAGTAGAAAATCGCCGGGAGTGGCAGGGAGAGATCCTGGCGACGTATCACCAAGCGCTCGTGGACCGGGGCGTCACTGGCTACTCAATCGAGGAGCTCACGTTTCATTACCGCATGTGCACGATGCATCAGGCACTTGCTCAGATTGCGGTGTCGAATCTGGATCCCGGCACGGACCGGGGTCGTGCGTTACTCGATGCGATGATCACCCGCAGCTTCACGTCGGCGTTCGACAACAATGCGGGTGAGATACTCGAGCACTTCTAAGCCGCGACAGGATCTGCGCGTCAGCGGTTTCCCAGGTGCCATTTGCCGCAGGTTTGGCAGTGGTAGGCCGTGAGTCCACGTCGGCCTCGCTCCGCCCGGAGCTTCTTTGCGACGCCTTCAGCCTCGGATTTTGATTTGTGCGCTTGTTTACCTTCGCAAGATTTGGCATGACGAGATCGTGCCCTCTTGAGCTTGCGCGGTGTCTTCGCCATAACAATCGCAGTCTAAGCCGCGGCCACCAGCAGGTAACGGAGCGGTAGAGGACGGTAGATGCGTTGGCTTGAAGGTAGGACTACTACCAGTCGTTGAGGAAGGCGAGTTGGTTGTCGATTTGGTCGAGCGGCCCTGTGGCCACGACGACGGTCGAGCCCGAGAGTCGGTAGTGCTCGTAGGTCACGGAGTCGTCGTCGCCGACGTCTTGCCATTCGATTCGAATGTCGGTGTCGCTCAGTTCGACGATGTCATTGACTTGTATGTCGGCGAATGTTTCGCACGGAGTGGAAACGCTGAGCAAAGCCTCGAAGGCGGCTTCGGCCCGTGGCGCCGACGGATACGGCGTGATGACAACGAGTGCCCCGTTGAAGTCTTCGAACCAGCTGCTGATGACATCGGGGTCGTCGGGTCCGCAACCGTCGAAGAATCCGCCTATTTGGGATTGGGAGAAGCCGTAGCCCTGGTCGCTGACAAAGTCTGAGAAGGCTTCGACCCGCAGATCATCGAAGTCACCACCGAATATCTCTGGCGTTGGAGTCGGCGTCGGCACGAGTTCTGGTTCTGGTTCCGGCTCGAAGGCCGCGACGGTGATCGTGAATGTTGCGCCTGGCTCGCCGTAGACGACGGCGAACGCGCCGCTACTAATAAATTCTCGACCGAATGGGTCAGGCAGCGAAACGTTGCTTGAGTCGAAATCGGAGATCACGTCGGCGAGTGCGCCATCGATCGTGATATCGACATTCTCGGCTTCGTCACTGAACACGAAGATCTGCGGCCGGCCTTGGCCGCCGAGTTGGCCGGTGTAGCCGTCGAGGCCGACATTGGTCACGGCAACTTCGAAGAGTTCAACGTCGATGTCGCCAGCGGTAGTGATTGCGACGGCTGGCAGCACGAATTCTTGGTCGCCGCTGCCGGTGGCCTGATATGCCACGATCCAGTCTTCGCCGGTGAGTTCTACGTCGTCGCGAGACACGAACGTGCCGGAGCTTGTTGAACCCACTCGTGCAACCGCCACGTGGAAGTCTTGGAAGTCAGACTGCACAACGGGGTAGTCGGTGAGATCAAGGGCAACGCCAGCTGCGCCTTGTATTGCTTGGGCGGTGCGGGGCACGCCTTGTCGAGCGATCGGGCCTTCGGCAAAGAAGATGTCGCCTACTTCGGCGAACGCGCTTGTCTCAAGTTCGTTGGTCAACCGCACAGTGGCTTCGGAAAGTTGGTCGGTGTAGAAGCCCATGGTGCCCAGAGCGTCCATGTACCAGCGGCCATTGCGCTGGACAACGACAAAGCCTGTTTGTTCGGGAATGAAGCTGGCGGGATCTTCCCTACTCCCGATCTCGAAGAGAAGTTCATCGATGGCGTCTGTGAGGCAACCATCGACGCTTTCGAAATCGTCGCTGAACGTGCCACACCACGTGGCGGTGTCGATGTCGAACGCTCCGCCATCGAACCGCCCGCCTACGTCGCCCAACGTCACCAGTGTGCGGCCTTCCCATTCGGACACGTCGAGTTCGAGATCATCAAAGCTCAAGCCCAATTCTTGGGCGGCGTCTCGGCGATCACGATCGTCGATTTCTGAGTCAATCAGCGCTTGGTAGTCATGCAGGTAGGGCGTGGCCAGCGGATCTATGAGTTCGATTATGCGCTCGTAGTCCAAGTCTTCGGCAGAGTCGAAGAAGGCTTGGACCAGTGCCTCGGGCGACTCGGCGCCGCCGGTTTGGGTGTCAACAAGTTCGAAGGCCCGACCGAAATCAGGATCTGGATTGCGATCAAACTCACCTTGGTTGCGGGCGATCTCAAGTAGCGAGTAGCCAATTGACACAAACCACTTGCCGTCTTTTTCAACGACCACAAAGTCGAGGTGTGCATTCTCGCCGAATTCGTTCTCGGTCGGAAACCCGGGGCGCAACAGGGTGGCCGCCAGGCCGTCGCGTTGGTCGCGCAGTTCAATTCCGACACCATCGAACGCTGGCAGGTTCAGTCCACCGCTGTCGGAGTCGTCGGCGAAGATCAGTGTGGTGTCGCTCTCGCCGACGGCGAGCGAGAAGTCGATGCCTTGCACCCGTACTCGGTTGATGCGGCCGGCGTCGTCGAGTTGGTCGACCTCGTAGGTCAATGGGTCACCGTTCGGGCCTGTCAGGCTGTACTCGAAGGAGTCGAACACCGACAGGTAGGCATCGGTGTATTCGTTGCGAAGCTCGCCGGAGACATCGTCGAGTTCTTCGAACCGAGCAGCGGCGGGGGTGAAGCTGCCGAACCATGCCTCGATTTCGTCGGGATCGAAGACCTCGATGAAACCGACGGTGTCCTTCTCATTGACCGAGGCAACGAGCTGGTCAATTGCTTCTTGGGGTGATGCGGCGCCGCCGGCAGCACTGTCACCGGTGAAGAAGCGGTACGCCAGAAAGCAAAGTCCAATGATGAGTACTGCGGCGCCGATGCCAAGAATAAGACTGCGTTTGCTCGACGACGGACTATCGGTTTCGGGCAGGTTGTAGTTCGGGTCGCTCGGGACTTGGGCGCTGTAGGTCTGCGTGGCTTCGCCTGCGGATGCGAACGCCGGGCCAGGCTGGGTCGGTTGTTCAGCAACCGCGGACGGACTACCAAGCGGCACGGCGAGCGTGTCTGCGTTGTAATTTGGTGGTGCCGGCGGAGCGGCCGGCGTCGCATAGTCAGGGTGTTGTTCCGGCGCATACCACTTGCCGTTGGAGGCCACCCACCAGCCCTCGCCTTGTGAACTGTCACTCATCTTCTTGTTCCTTCAGTCGTACCGCTACGTCACTCTAGGATGCCTGATTAGGTAACGAAGGTCTCTGGGGGCTGTCCCCTAAACCTTGTTGGGGTGCAAGAGTGAATCGCGCCGCCGACTACAGGCGTAGCCAAGAGTAAGAAGCCCAAAGGTGGCCACGATTGGACCAATTAGCTGCACCTTCAGCACGTTGTAGTTGTGCCCGGCCCAAACGAAAAGCCACCACATGGCCCCGGCTAGGAGCACGCAAGTGACACCTGCGACACGCAGAGCAACGTGACCGCGCAAGAATGTTGTGGCCCATGCGATGAACGCCAGGAATGCAGGCACGTACCACCAGCGCCCGATCCAATTGAGCGCATCGGGTAGCACGCCGGCTGCGAGCGACAGAAAAGTGTCGGCGGTGTTAAACCCGGACCGGTTGCGCCCGCCAATGCGGGCCCAAGGCAAGAAGGCCCCGATGCCGGTCACGAGCAATCCACTCGTGGCAACGGCCACGAGTCGTTCTTCATTCAGCACAACGCCTCCGGTGATTATGAGCCCAACTAGATCGTTCGGTCGGTGTCGGTCCAGTAGGTCTCACGCAGCTTACGCTTCTGGATCTTGCCGGTCCCGGTGCGAGGAAGTGCGTCTGAGAAGTCGATCGAGCGCGGCACCTTGTAGCCCGCAAGCTGTTCCCGACAGAACGCACGCAGCGTCTCGGCCAACGTTTGTGTATCAATGCCATCGCCGGCGACGACGATCGCCTTAACCTCTTCGCCATATTCATCGTTGGGAACACCAATGACGGCCACGTCGGTCACGTCGTTATGGCCGCCAATTACGCCTTCGATCTCAGCCGGGTAGATATTTACGCCGCCGCTAATGATCATGTCGATCTTGCGGTCGGAAAGCCAGAGGAAACCGTCGTCGTCGAGGTAGCCGACGTCGCCGCTGGTGGCCACGCCTGGTTCCAGGTGTACTTCGGCAGTTTTCTCTGGGGCGTTGTGGTATTCGAAGTCGCTGCCCATCTGGTTGCGGAAGTAGATCGTGCCGGATTCGTTCGGGCCGCACGGCTCGCCATTTTCGCCAATGATCATGATGTCAATGTTGGGCATGGCTGGACCAACGCTGCCACCTTTGGCCATCCAGTCGCTGGAGTTGATCATGGACACCACCGAGCCTTCGGTGGATCCGTAGTACTCGGTAACCTTTGGTCCCCACCAGTCGATAAGTGCCTGTTTGACCACCGGAGGGCACGGTGCTGCACCGTGGACAACGAAGTCGAGCGTGGATCCATCGAACGTTGCTTTGACATCGTCGGGCAGATCGATGAGCCGCTTCATCTGGGTTGGCACCAGGTGAATGTTGGTCGCTTGATGATCATCGATGAGTTTCAGCACGCCGGCGCTGTCGTACTTGTGCTGCATCACAACCGCTGAACCAGCAATCATGGGGAGCCAGGAGAACGCCCACTGCGCAGAGTGATAGACCGGGCCGCACAACACGGTCACGCCAGGCACCGTCATGAGCGTGCTGAACCCGGCGCCCACGAGCTGCCACACCTCGGGACTGACGTCGTCGCCAAGCGAAGTCAGTGAACCGCGGACTCCTTTGGGGTGGCCGGTTGTTCCCGATGTGTAGAACATGGGCCCGCCCATAGTTTGAGCGTCGGGTTCGGTGTCGGCTGCGGCTTGGCAGAGCGCGCCGAAGTCTTTGAATCGGTTGTCGGCTGAGCCGGTGGCCGGGTCGATGAAGGCCACGCAGTGTTCAACGGCGCTACTTTGAGCGTCGGCGAGAGCGTCATGGACAACGTCGACGAAATGGTGTCCAGCGAACACGGCCTTGGCTCCGCTGTCGCCAAAGATGTAGGCAAGTTCTGGTGCAACGAGATGCCAGTTGACGGGCACGAATGTGATGCCTGACTGGCCGCAAGCCAACGACAAGATGAACCACTCGTTGCAGTTGCCAGCCACGATTGCGATCGTGTCGCCCGCCGTTAGGCCTAGGTCGCGCATGGCGTGCATGCATTGATTGACGGCGATATCCAGGTCAGCCCACGTCATTTCGGCAACGTCGTCGGCCAGCGCCAACTCAGTACCTCGATCGGTAGCGAAACCTTTGGTCAGTAAAGCCATGCACTCAAACTAGTTCGTGACGAGCTCGGTTATTGAGTCTGGAGCAGTCGTGGACTCGGTTCAACCTGAACGCCAACTGAACGCGCCGGCCGTTGTCTTCATGTTGTCTTCATACTTGACTCGGTAAACCTGACACCAATAGACGGCGCAAAGGACAACAGCGATGCGCATCCAGCCGGGCTCTGCATGCTCATTCCTCCTGCTGGTCTCTGCGGCACTGCTCTTTTTGTTGACCTCGTGCGGAACCAACGAGCCGACCGAAGCCTCAGCAGTGACGTGGGAGGCGCGTCGGAAACAACCAACCCCAGAATCTGCCGGTGTCGGCGATACCGCTGACATGCTGGCAGATACCGAGGACACTGCGGCGATCGACTCGATCTTTGATTGGCTGCACGAACAAGAACAGGAGGTGCCCGAAGTAGCCGCAACCTCTGTGGGTTTACAACTAGTCAATGCTGCACAGTCGGGGGCCACGTTGTTCTGCCCGAATCCAACATCGCCGGCCCCGAGTTCGACATTGGGAAGCAGTACGAGAACCGCTCAGTTGATTCGCCGAACTGGGTCTTACCACTGCAACGCTCGTCTCGCTCGACGACGGAGTTCTGGTTGAGCCTCCTGCCGGTTCCGAGTCGGATACGTGCCAATCGTGACCGGCCAGGCACTAACCAAGTAGCCGGCATCTTGCAGCCAAGGGTTGCGGTCGGTGGCGGATCACTGGACGGACAACCGAGTTCTCGAACTAGTTGGCGTTTAGCTCGTTGATTGAGTCCTGGAACGACAGCACGTGACTGAAGTCGTTCACGGCGATGACCCGTCGGTACTCGTCCATCGTTCGCACGGTCGTGATCGACGTGTGGTGCACATGGCAGACATTGTCCATGGCGGCTCCCCACAGCACCGACAGGTATGTGCCGATGACGCCACCGTGGCAGGCAACGGCTACTCGTTGGCCGATGTGGTCGGCCGCGATCTTCTCCACGGTGCGGTGGACCCGGTCTCGGAATTCTTGGGCGCCGTTGCCATATATGTAGGCGTCCCAGCTTTGGGTCCGCTGGCTTTCGCGGAAGATGCTGCGCATCTGGTCGGCCGTGAGCTGCTCGCCCAGTGACTTGTCCTGATCGAGCTGACCCCATAGGTCGACCTCGTGCAGGTCATCGAGCACGATCGGTTCCAGGTCGTGATGTTTGGCGATGGCCTTGCCAGTGTCGTGCGCCCGGGTGAGCGGTGATGCATAGACCACGTCGATCTGGCTCGACGCGAGTCGCTCGCCGACAGCCTCGGCCTGACGTTCGCCGAGAGCTGACAGCGGTGGATTGACCCCAGCGGCCAGGGTCATCTCACGTTCGTATTGCTGCTCGCCGTGGCGTACGAGTAGTAGCTCGCAGACCCCTTCGAGGTTGGTGAGAAATGGACTACCCAGATCAACCGTTCGCGGCTTAGCCATGATGCTTCCTCTTCCTAGCGCAGCGAATGCGGACTACTCATTGGGGTGGTTGTCCGGAGGACTGTTGGTGTGGGGGCCTCGGACAGCATGAGCGCAGCGAATGCGGACTACTCATTGGGGTGGTTGTCCGGAGGACTGT
>Ga0114956_1004766_pt1 | contig 10236 bp, 11 predicted proteins | sample MaitaG_FD_87304 | JGI IMG/M metagenome (GOLD analysis project Ga0114956, IMG submission 87304) | Marine algal microbial communities from Maine, USA - Maine_Asex2 metaG | ecosystem: Host-associated > Algae > Red algae > Unclassified | place: Maine, USA | collected 2015-01-05 | reverse complement strand
TAGATGGCAGCGGGGTCACGAGGCCTCGATCGGAGCCCGCCCCGGATTCACCGCACGTTCGATTGCAAGAGCGATCGCGAACAAGGCCAGACCCAGACCACTCGCGACAACAATCGCGGCCCACGCGTTGTCATAACGGGAGAAACTCGCGTTCTGCGTGATGACGGGGCCGAGGCGATTCGTTGGGCCCCCAAAGTACTCGGCGACAATCGCTGCGATGACGCTCAGAGGTGCTGCGAGGCGAAGGGCGGTCGTAAAGAACGGTAAGGCGTTCGGGATGCGGACCTGCCGCAGAATCGTGCCCGGTGTCGCCGCATAGGACCGCATGAGTTCGAGTTGGTTCGGCTCAACTTCGACGAGACCTCGGGCCACGTTGATGAACACGGGAAAGAACACGACGACGACGACGACGCCGACGTTGCTGGCGATGCCCGTGATCCCGAACCAGGCGTTGAAGATCGGGGCAAGTGCCACAATCGGTGTTGCATTTGCAATCACCGCAAGCGGCGTAAACGACTCGCGCAGGAGCCGGAAACGAGTCGTGATGAACGCGAGCAACGCACCTAAGACGACGCCGAGCACGAGCCCCAGCACGGCGACCTTGCCGGTCTCCCAGCCCGCTTCACGCAAGTTCGTGATGCGGCCTGGCCCGACCTCGCCAGCCCACTCGGTGCGCAGCGCCGCGACGATCGACGTCGGCCGCGGTAGCAGAAACTCTTGGATATCGAAGACGCGGACGATTGCTTCCCAGCCGGCAAGGAAGACCAATCCAAAAGCAATCGGTGGCCACCACGCGTCGAGTCGGCTCTGCGATGTCATACGGGACACGTCATCCCGCTTCCTCGACCGCCCGGAGTGCGGCGCGAATCTCGGTCGTCCGCTTGAAGAACTCGGCTGACTCCCGGACCCCCTCGGACCGATGCCCAAGATCGACATCGATGATCGAGTGGATGCGTCCCGGCCGCGGCGATAAGACGATGACCCGGCTCGACAGGTAGACGGCTTCGGAGATGCTGTGGGTCACAAACACGATCGTCGTCCCGAGGTCTTCATAGATCCGCAGAAGTTCACTCTGCATGTGCTCCCGCGTCATCTCATCGAGGGCGCCGAACGGTTCGTCCATCAGCAGCAGGCGGGGCGAGAACGACAGCGCTCGTGCGATCGCGACCCGTTGCTGCATGCCGCCCGACAATTCCCAGGGATAGTGATCCCCGAATTCGTCGAGCTTGACCAGTTGCAGCATCTCCGCCGTTCGTGCAGAGCGATCAGAGCGAGACCAACCCATCAACTCCAGAGGAAGTGCAATGTTCGCAGCGACCTTGCGCCAATCGAAGAGCCCAGCCTGCTGAAACGCCATGCCGTAGTCGCGGTCGATTCTTGCTTGCGCCGCAGATTTTCCGAACACCTCGAGGTTGCCCGCTGTCGGGGTGATGAGATCGCCAATGAGACGAAGCAGCGTCGACTTTCCGCAACCCGACGGGCCGATCAACGAAACGAACTCGCCGCCTTCAACGGTCAGATCGATGCCCTTCAGCGCCTGCACCTGGTTCGCCGCTCCAGCGTTGAAGGTCATGTCGCATTGCCTGACCTGCACGGCGTTCATCGTTTCCGTCACGGCAGCCGCCTCACAGTTCTGCGGTTCGTGGTCCGCGGACGACCAAACGTTCGACTGCGCTCACGAGGCCAAACGCGACCAGCCCGAGGAGGCCAGCCGCGATCACCGCGGCGTACACCTTCGCCGGACCCGTCGAGTAGCGACCCGCGAAGTCGAGAATCGCCCGGCCGAGCCCGCCCCGAACGCCCGCCGAAATCTCGCCGACGATTGCACCAACGACGCTAAGTGTCGCCGCGAGCTTGAATGCCGGGAACAGGTACGGACGAGCGGCCGGGAGGCGCACCTTGAACAACGTTTCGCGCCAGCCGGCGGCATAGCTGCGCATCAGCTCGATATCGGCGGCAGCGGGCGACTGCAGACCCTTCAGCGCATTGACGGCGACTGGGAAGAACGTGAGGTACGTCGCGATCAAGGCGACCGAGAACGTGTCGCCCCAGCCATTGGTTCGGCCCCAGGTGACCACGATGGGTGCGAGGGCGATCAGCGGCACCGTCTGGCTGATGTTCACCCACGGGAGCACACCGCGTTCGGCGATCTTCGATCGCAGCATGAGCGCCGCGAGCAGCAGGCCGATGATCGTTCCAAGCACGAAGCCGACCGATGCCTCGCGCAACGTGAACCAGGCCGCCTTCAGCAAGAACACCGCCAACGATTCGCTACCGCCCCGCTGCACCGGGTCGAGAAATGCTCCGAGGATGTCGGCCGATGGGGGCATGGTCAGGTCGTCGGTCGAGATCGGCAAACCAACGTTCGTCAACGGCCACTTGTCGTCGGTCCGACCGCCGAGCCACTTGTAGCCCTCCCACCCCGCCACGAGAGCGACGAGCGATGCGGCTGCGGTCAGCAGACGACGCGCCCCCATCGCTAGCGGCGCGCCGCTGGCTCCTTCGGTCGTGACCCGAGAAGTCACGAGAGCGCTGGGATGATCCGCTGGCCGTACGCGTTGAGGGTTTCATCCTTCTGATCGTGCATTAGATAGATGGCGAACTGATCGACACCGAGGGCTTCGAGTTCCTTCAGCCGGTCGATGTGGGCCTGCTCGTCGCCGAGAATGCAGAAGCGGTCGATGATGCTGTCGGGCACAAAGTCGGTGTGGCTGTTCCCGGCCTTGCCGTGCTCGGAATAGTCGTATCCCTCGCGCTCTTTGATGTAGTCGGTGAGCGCTTTCGGAATGGCGCTGTCGGTGCCATACCGAGCAACGAGGTCGGCCACGTGATTGCCAACCATGCCACCAAACCAACGCACCTGATCACGTTGATGTGCGAGATCGGTGCCGACGTACGCCGGCGCCGCGACACAGATGTAGAGATCGTCGGGGTTCCGGCCCGCCTCTTCGGCCGCTCGTCGCACCGCGGCGATCGTCCACTCGGCAAGGGCAGGATCGGCCAGCTGCAGAATGAAGCCGTCGGTCTCGGAGCCGCAGAGCTTCAGCGCCTTCGGACCGTAGGCCGCCATCAACATGTCGAGCTTGCCTCCCCGGCTCCATGGAAACTGCTGTTGGGTGCCGTTGTAGGTGACCTCATGTCCTTCGGTCAGGCCTTTGATGACCTTCATCGATTCGCTCAACGTCGTGAGGTTCGCGGGCTTATGGCCAATCACCCGCATCGCCGAGTCGCCCCGCCCAATGCCACAGATCGTTCGATTCCCGAACATGTCGTTCAGGGTTGCGAAATGTGATGCGGTCACGGTCCAATTGCGAGTGCCAGGGTTCGTCACCATCGGCCCGACAATCATGCGGCGAGTCGCCGACAACATCTGGCTATAGATGACGTACGGCTCTTGCCAGAGGATGTGGCTATCGAATGTCCAGCCGTGACTGAAGCCGAGGTTCTCGGCGTGCACCGCGAGATCGACGACGCGCCATGCCGGCGGATCGGTTTGCAGTACAACGCCAAAATCCATGGCTTGGCCCCCTGGTTTGTCGAGCTGTTTCGTTGGCTAACTGGCGGTTCGTTTAGCTGTTGGTCGGAAAGCCGAGATCGACCGAACTGCCGGCCGGGTCAGGCCAGCGGGAAGTGATGACTTTGGCCTTCGTGTAGAACTTGATGCCCTCGGGCCCATACATGGTCGTGTCGCCGTACAGCGAGTCTTTCCAACCGCCGAACGAGTGGTAACCAACCGGCACCGGAATCGGCACGTTGATACCGACCATACCCGCGTCGGCGTCGAGCTGGAACTGCCGAGCTGCGCCACCGTCACGGGTGAAGATCGCGGCGCCGTTGCCCCACGGATTGGTCTCGATGAGATCGACGGCCTGCTGGTACGTGTCGGTGCGAACGACCGACAGGACCGGGCCAAAGATCTCGTCTTGGTAGACGCTCATGTCAGTCGTGACGTTGTCGATGAGCGAAACGCCGAGAAAGAAGCCATCGTTGTCGAACTGGGCGTCGCGGCCATCGACCACCACTGTTGCCCCTGCGTCGGCGCCTTGCTGCACGTAACCGGCGACGCGATCACGAGCTTCGGCCGTGATGAGCGGCCCCATCTCCGACCCCGGGTCGCTGCCATCACCGATGACGAGCTTCTCCATGCGGACCTTGATCGCCTCGACCAACGGGTCGGCGATGTCGCCCACCGCCACAACGACCGAGATCGCCATGCACCGTTCGCCAGCGGAGCCATAGGCCGCGCTGACCGCAGAGTCTGCGGCGAGGTCGATGTCGGCATCGGGCAAAACGACCATGTGGTTCTTGGCGCCCCCCAGGGCCTGCACCCGCTTGCTGTTTTGCGCTCCGGTTTCGTAGACGTACTTCGCGATCGGACTGGACCCGACGAAACTCACAGCCTTGACGTCTGGGTGTTCGATGAGACGGTCGACGGCGAGCTTGTCGCCGTGCACGACGTTCAAGACACCAGGCGGGAAGCCCGCCTCCTGGGCGAGCTCGGCGATCAACAACGGTGCCGACGGATCGCGCTCGCTGGGCTTGAGCACGAACGTGTTACCGGAAGCCAGCGCGTTCGGAATCATCCAGAGCGGAACCATCGCGGGGAAGTTAAACGGCGTGATGCCAGCGACGACACCGAGCGGTTGACGAACCGAATAAACGTCGACTCCCGTCGACGCCGCTTCGTTATACGAACCCTTCAGCATCTCGGCGACGCCGCACGCATATTCGATGTTCTCAAGACCGCGGGCAACCTCGCCCAACGCATCGCTGGTGACCTTGCCGTGTTCGGCCGTCAGTCGCCGAGCGACCTCGTCGGCGTTCGCTTCGAGCAAGTTGCGGAAGGCGTACATCAGCTTGATGCGGCGAGCGAGACTGACGTGGCGCCATTCGGCGAACGCCGCCTTCGACGATGCGATCGCCGCATCGACCTCGCTAACACTCGCCATCGACAACTCGGCGGTCTGCGCTCCGGTCGCCGGGTTAAAGACGGGCTTGGTGACGCCAGAGGTTCCGACGTGCGTCGTGCCGTCGATGAGGTGTTCGATCCGCTGCATAGGAAGAAATCGTCCTTCGGTTACTCGAGTTCGGAGAGGCCTAAATGAGATAGCTCGAAAGCCCGCGGCGGAGGTACTTGCCATCGCCTGCCCGGCCAAGGTACTGACCGTTCTCGATGATTACCTGCCCGCGTGACATGACGGTGTTCACATGACCCTGGATCTCGAATCCCTCCCACGCCGAGTAGTCCATATTCATGTGATGGTTGTCGACGCTGATCGTCCACGAAGCGTCCGGGTCATACAGCACGATGTCGGCATCGCTACCAGGCGCGATCACACCCTTCTGTGGGTAGAGACCGAACATGCGAGCAGGAGTCGTCGAGCACAGTTCGACCCAGCGCGGCAACGTGATCTCGCCCTGCAGCACACCCTGGTAAATCAGATCCATGCGGTGTTCGACGCCACCGATGCCGTTCGGGATCGCTCGGAAGTCATCGAGACCGAGTTCCTTCTGATCCTTCATGCAGAACGGGCAATGGTCGGTGCTCACCACGCTGAGATCGTTCGTCCGCAGTCCGTTCCAAAGGTCGGCGTGATGATGCTCGTGTTTCGTGCGCAATGGGGTGCTGCACACATACTTGGCGCCCTCGAATCCGGGCAGGCCAAGGTGATCCTCGAGACTGAGGTAGAGGTATTGCGGACACGTCTCGGCGAAGACGTTCATGCCCTTGCCTCGGGCGATCGCGACCTGTTCGAGCGCCTCGCTCGCCGAGAGGTGGACGATGTACAGCGGTGCAGCGCCGACCTTGGCGAGCTGGATCGCCCGGAACGTGGCCTCGCCTTCGAGCTCGGCCCGTCGCACGATGCCGTGATTGACGGGCCCGGTGTCGCCCCGCTCGACGGCTTGGGCCGCCAACAGGTCGATGGCGATGCCGTTCTCGGCGTGCATCATAATCATTGCGCCGTTGCCGGACGCCTGCTGCATGGCCTGCAGAATCTGGGCATCGTCGCTGAGCATGACACCGGGATAGGCCATGAAGAGCTTGAAACTGGTGATGCCCTCGTCGACAAGGATGTCCATCTCCTTCAGCGCCGTCTCGTCGACGCCGCCGAGGATCATGTGGAAGCCGTAGTCGATCGCGCAGTTGCCGTCGGCCTTCGCCATCCATTGGTCGAGGCTGGCCCGAACGTTCTCGCCGGTCGTCTGCACCGCGAAGTCGACGATCGTCGTCGTGCCACCCCACGCCGCCGCCTGGGTGCCGGTCTCGAACGTGTCGCTCGCGAAGGTGCCGCCGAACGGCAGTTCCATGTGGGTGTGACAGTCGACGCCGCCCGGTATGACGTACTTGCCCGTCGCGTCGATAACCCGCTCTGCGCCCCCCTCGGCCGAAATCGCCGGATCTGATCCGGGCGCCATGAGGGCGACGATGGTCTCACCGTCGATTAGTACGTCGGCCAAATCGGCACCGGTCGTGGTTATGACCGTGCCCCCTTTGATGAGCGTCGTCATGGCTCCCCTTCTCTCGTCGTTCTGCGTTGGATTTGTCTGTGTTGGATTCGTCTGGCGGGCGTTACTCGGTTGCCTCGATGGCGGCGATCAGAATGTCGAGGCCTTCAGTCATCTCGGCTTCGGTGATGTTCAACATCGGCGTGAGGCGGAGCACGTTGCCGTACAAGCCGCCCTTGCCGATCAGCAGGCCCCGTTCTTTCGTGCGTTCGATGAGCTGCACTGACCGCGCTGGGTCGGGCTCGATGCTGTCGGGATGCACGGTTTCGATCGCCTGCATGAGACCACGGCCTCGCAACTCGGCGATCCATGGTGTTCGGTCGACGACCGGCCCGAGGCGGTCCGCCATCTGGGCGCCGCGCGCTTTCGCGTTGCCCTGGAGATTTGCATCCTTCACGTACCGGATCGTCGCCAAGCCGGCCGCTGACGACAGAGGATTGCCGCCAAACGTCGAGAACGACAGATGCGGCAACACGTTCATGATGTCGGCTCGGGCGACAATGCCGGCCAGCGTGATGCCGTTGCCGACGCCTTTGGCGAACGTCAACATGTCGGGCACGATGCCGTGCGCCTGATAGCCCCAGAAGTGCTCGCCGGTGCGGCCCCAACCGGTCTGCACCTCGTCGCTGACGAACAGGATCTTGTGTTCGTCGAGGATCTTGCCCATCGCTCCAAAGAAGCCATCGGGTGGCGTTGCGAAGCCCCCGACGCCTTGGATCGGCTCCGCGATCAAACAGGCGACGTCACCAGCCGTCATCATGTCGATGACCTGCACCAGATCGGCAACACAGGCTTGGGTGTAGTTCTCTTCATCGAGGCCACGATGTGGGCTGCGGAGCTTGTACGGACCCTGCACGAAGTTCACCGACAGGCCGGACACGGCAGTGTTCGACCACGAGCGATGTGATGTGATCGCCTGGGTCGTGAACGAGCGACCGTGGTAGCTGTTGCGCATCGCAAGGATCTCATTCGACTTGCGGTAGGTCGTCGCGAGCAACAACGCAGTGTCGTTGGCTTCGCTCCCCGACGTCGTGAAGAAAACCCGGGCGTCGGGAATGCCGGAGAGCCCTGCGATCTCCTCGGCTAGCTCGATCATCGGCTCGCTGAGGTAGAGCGTCGAGGTATGCATAACCTTCGCGGCCTGGGCCTGAACGGCGGCCACGACATCGGGTTGGCTGTGGCCGACCATCGTGGTCAGCACGCCCCCGAACCAGTCCATGTACCGGTTCCCTTCGAGGTCCCAGACGAAGCTGCCTTCGCCCCGATCAATCGAAATCGGCTCGTCGTAAAACGGTGCAACGTAGGCCGGCAAGACCGCCCGATAGCGCGCCGCGAGCTCAGCGTTTGTTGTCATCTAGTCAGCTACCAATGGTCCGTAGGTGTCAGGTCGACGATCACGATAGAAGGCCCATTGGGCCCGAACCTCATCGACGGTGGCGAGGTCGAGATCACGGATGAGGAGTTCCTCGGACTGGTCGGACGCCGTGCCGTCGATGAACTGCCCGCGGGGGTTCGCAAAGTACGAAGTCCCATAGAAATCGTTGTCGCCAAGCGGTTCAATACCGACCCGGTTGATCGCCCCGACGTAGTACATGTTGGCGCATGCGGCCGACGTTTGTTCGAGCTGCCACAGGTACGACGACAGGCCTCGACTCGTCGCCGACGGGTTGAAGACGATCTGCGCGCCATTCATGCCGAGCGCGCGCCAGCCCTCCGGGAAATGCCGGTCGTAACAGATGTAGACACCGACCTTGCCAACTGCGGTATCGAAGACCGGATAGCCGAGGTTGCCAGGACGGAAGTAGAACTTCTCCCAGAATCCATGCACCTGCGGAATGTGGTTCTTGCGGTACTTGCCGAGGTAGGTGCCGTCAGCATCGATGACGGCTGCGGTGTTGTACAGCAGCCCAGCTTGTTCCTCTTCGTACATCGGCAGGACAAGCACCATGCCAAGCTCGGCGGCGAGTTCTTGGAACCGTTTCGTGGTGGGTCCGTCGGGTATCGCCTCGGTGTAGCTGTAGTACTCGGCGTCCTGCACCTGACAGAAATACGGGCCGTAGAACAACTCCTGAAAACACATGACCTGCGCGCCTGCGGCTGCGGCTTCACGCAGATACTTCTCATGCAGGTCGATCATGGACTCTTTGTCACCAGTCCATGCGGTCTGCACCAGCGCAGCTTTAACGATCGACATTCCAACCCCCCGAAGGTTCGCCGTTCTCCAAGACTAGAGCCTCCGACCGGGCCGCGGCGACCCGACGAACCCTCAGCTGGACCGGATTGAACCGTCGGCCTCGATGCCGACAATCGCACCATCGGGGATCTCTTCGAAGTGCCGCTGGTCGACGAGAACGATCGGACAGCCCTTTCCGTACAGTGCCGCGGCGACAACGGCCCCTGCGGTCAGGTTGATGTCGGCCTTCGTCACGATGAACCCTGCCGGGCCAGTCTGGGCCCGAAGCGACTCGGCCAGGACTCCGGGGGTTGCCGAAGAACCGCGCGAACCGGGCATGACGACTATCCGATGAGGTCCTGCCAGACCGCGGCGTAGGTATGACCGGGCTTTGCTCTGACCTCTGCATCGCGGTCGGAGCGTCGATCGTCGCCGTAGTAATACAGCTCATTCCACGGTTCATGGAAGCAGTCGAAATCGCCGCGCTGACGCATCATCCATTCGAATGCGGTCGACGTCGACCGGGGCGTTGCCCAGAGCGTGAGAAATCGGGTCATCGATCGCCGCCATCGGCGCCTTGGAGAGATGCGAGCAGTGATCCTTGCGGTCCGACCGGAGCGATATCGAGCGTTTGGAAGATCGCCCAGTACAAGCTGATGTCGGCCGAGATCACCGGCTTGTCGATCGTCGCCTCGATGTCGGCTGCCAGGCCGACTAAACGCTGTGGCAAGCCCGCTGCATCGCGATAGTTCGACATGCCGTTCACCAGCACCGCGTCGACATCGGGCGCATGCTCGACCGCGTGTTGCATCGACTTCAAAGCGAGATCGCCGGGGAAGATCCACGTGCAGTCGTTGACTTCCTCCTGCGTCACATACCAGTTCTGATCGACGAAGTTGCCAAACCAAACAACATCGATGTCGGCGCTCCGCAAGAACCGCACAACGCCATCGCGCCAGTCGGGCCAGAAGTACACCGAGTTCAGAGCGACGCGCTCGTAGCCGTGAGCGACACAGGCGTCGACCAGCGCCATGCCCGCCATGTGGAATGGGGTCTCGTACTTCTCGCTCGTCTCGGCGGTGAATCGCCGAATGTCGTGAACGTCCGTGCCGTTCGCGTGCACCCAGTTTGTGCCGACCTGGCCGACGACATCGGCACCCGCATTCGACATGCAGTGCACGACGTCGTCGAGCAGGTGGAAGTTCGACGCCCGCTGTTCCAGTTCGTGGGCATACCCCGGCGCGTGCATTAGACGACCGTGGGCACCGACCGTGTCAGGGCTGATCCGGAGGAAGTCGGTTGGGGCCGCATCGAAGTCCATCGGCGGCGCCGTAAACCCAACCTGGTGGGGAAACAACTTGTTCGTCGGATCGTCCCACTTCGCCGGTCGACTCATCGCACACTGGTCGATCGTTCAGTCACCGAGACACCTAAGGGCCGCGCGGGTAGGTGCAAGCGCTCACTACGACAAGTTCCTTTTTCGCCTCGTTCCTCGGCGAATAGCGCGCTCTGTTGTCTGGTCGCCTTGCCAGCAGGGCTCGTTCCTCGCCCTACCG
>Ga0114956_1004763_pt1 | contig 10239 bp, 10 predicted proteins | sample MaitaG_FD_87304 | JGI IMG/M metagenome (GOLD analysis project Ga0114956, IMG submission 87304) | Marine algal microbial communities from Maine, USA - Maine_Asex2 metaG | ecosystem: Host-associated > Algae > Red algae > Unclassified | place: Maine, USA | collected 2015-01-05 | reverse complement strand
GGCGTGAGCATGGACGATGGGGGGCCCACGATCCGCGGCGCGTAATCAGATGATGGAATGAAGCCACTAAAGGGTGCGATCAATGGGGCCATGGGGATACATCCTGCCGGTTCGAGAGGAGGAGTCCTGTCTCTAGCGGCAGAAGGGTGCAAGCCCGGATCGGCTTTGTCGTGATTCTGGCGATCCAGATGGTGATTAACCCGCCGGGATCTGGTCTTTCGGCAGCGCTTGGACACTGGGTCGTGCCGACCGGCGCCTGCGCTCGGGAACAAGACCGCGCATCGAGGCGTGCTTCCCGAAGCACACGAGGCGGTCGCCGGCTTCGAGTGGTCGTGATGCTTTTGGGTTCGGTATGTCGGCGTCACCGCGGTGCAATGTGAGCACGGCGATGTCCTGCTCGCGCAGGTCCCCAATCGTCAAATTCTGCTGGAGTACATCGGCGCCCTCATGAATAACCAGTTCCACAACGCCGTAGTTCGCCGACGTGGAGAGCCGCTGGCGCACGTCGAGTTCAGGGAACGAAACCTGGCTAGCCATGTAGTCGATGATGACCCCAGCAATGTCGAGACCGGTTGCGCCCTCGATGCCTTCGAGCCCGGGTGAAGAATTGACTTCCATCACCAATGGGCCGCGGTCGGACTCCAGCATGTCGACCCCCGCAACGCGCAGGCCCATAATCTGGGCTGCGTTGACAGCAACCTTCTTGACCTCGTCGGAAAGCTCAAGGGCCTCGGTCGTGCCGCCTCGGTGCACGTTCGAGCGGAACTCGTCGCCAGTTGCGGTCCGCCGCATAGCGGCCACGACTTGATCGCCGACCACGAAGGCCCGAACATCGCGGCCTTTGCTTTCGGCAATGAATTGTTGAATAAGCACGTTCTGGCGGGTGCTTTGAAGGGTTTCGATCACGGCCTCGGCGACCTTGTTGTCGGGCGCCAAGATCACGCCGATGCCTTGGGTGCCCTCGAGGAGCTTGATCACCACTGGGGCTCCGCCAACCCGCTCAATCGCAGGGAGAACGTCGGCGCGGTCGCGAACGAATGTGGTGGCCGGGATCCCCACCGAATGAGATGAGAACAACTGCGTTGAGCGCAGCTTGTCGCGAGAGTTCGCAATACCGGTGGACGTGTTCGGGGTATACACGTTCATCTGCTCGAACTGGCGGACCACCGCTAGCCCGAAGAACGTGATCGATGTGCCGATACGGGGCAGAACTGCGTCGTAGTCGCTCAGTGGCTTGCCGCGATACTGCATCTCGGGTTCTTCTCGGGAGAGATCAATCGCGAAGCGCAAAGTGTTGAGCACGCGGACCGTATGGCCCCTTTCTTCGGCCGCAGCGACCAGGCGACGAGTGCTGTAGGCCTGAGGAGCGCGGGACAAAATGCCGAGCTTCATGGTGTGGTCTTCATTGCTCATTGAGGTTCTCCTAGTAGGAACGATTGGCTGGTGTCGACAAAGAAGCGTTTTCGCAGAGCTGATCGACCGATCAGCATGCGGTATTCCATTGGGTCGCGGGCGGCGAGCGTTACATCGACGTCGAACGTGAAGTTGCCAATCTGTAGCGGCACGGTCAGGACCGGTCGTGCCGACCAATGCCCCGATGATGACCGGACCACGCGCGTGTCGTGAACGTGGTGCCGCGGGATGGTGATTGTTGTTGTGCGGTCCTCGTCGAGGTGTAGATCGAAACTCGCAACCTCGCGCCCAAATGGGTCGTGCGCCACCACGACTTTGGACGCATGGACCGAAGACGAAGCGGCACCCGTGTCGATCTTGGCCCGAATCGGTGAGTTCGCGAGCGAGGGCAAGACGACCCATTCTTGCCAACCAACAACGGCCAGGTCCTTCTTGGCCGCCTTCGACTTTGCGCTGCTTGACTCCGTTGGTTTGGGCTTGGGCGTCTTGTGATTGGGTGTCTGGTAATTGGGTGTTTCGCGATCTGACGATTCGCTCACTCAGGTCTCTTCGCTGTCGAGGGTGCCGGCGGTTTCCCATTGGGGTGCCTGTGAATCGATGCGAGCAATGTTTGAGATTGCGTCGCCGCGATTGACCAGCGGTGCTTGGGTATGGCCTATCACGATGCCGTCATGCTTGGCCAAGATGCGACTCAGCCGTTTGCCGAACGGGTCATAGATTGCAGCTACCTGTTGCTTGGCTTCCACGGTGTCCCCAAGCCGAGCGTCAAGATGGACGATTCCGCTGCGCGACGCTCGGGTCCAACTCGTCGAGCGTGAGTGTAAGCATGGCGTTGTAACGGGAGACTCGATAGCAATAACACCAAGATGATTGAGTACTCGCAGCACTCCTGCTGTGCCTGTGGCAATAGCGTTGGGATCAAACCGGCTGGCCTCGCCGCCCTCGAACAACAACATGACTTTGTCCGCTTCGACGGCGGCCTGGCGGAGCGAACCATCCCGTAGTTGCGCATCGATCACGATCGGAGCGCCAAACACTTCGGCCAGTTCGCGCGTGGGCGCATGGTCGATGTTGCAACGGATCTGAGGCAGGTTCGTGCGTAGGTCCGATCCGGTGTGCAAGTCAATGCCTACATCGGAGCGATTCACGACCTCGGTCATGAATAGGGAGGCAATGCGTGACGCGAGCGAACCGCGTAGGGAACCAGGGAAGCTGCGGTTCAAGTCGCGGCGGTCCGGTAGATATCGATCGTTCGTGTTGAAGCCGTGCACATTAACCACCGGTACCGCAATCACGGTTCCCGCCATCGACGGAGCGTTGAGTGCTTCCATCACTTGGCGGATGATTTCCACCCCACCAATTTCGTCACCGTGAATGGCTGCGCTCAGCCACACAACTGGTCCGGCCTTTTTACCGTGCACCACAATCATGGGAAGAGCGACCGGCGTTCCGCTCATGAGATTGGCGATCGGGACCTCGATGCGCTTTCGGCGGCCAGCGGTAACTCGAGTACCCGCAATCTCAAACGGAGCACGCCGGGGCGAGGCTTTGGCCGCTGTTGCCTTCTTCGCTGTTGCCTTCTTCGCCGTCGGCTTCTTACTTGTGGCTTTCTTCGCCGTCGGCTTCTTACTTGTGGCTTTCTTCGCCGTCGGCTTCTTACTTGTGGCCTTCTTGGTTGGCGTCTTTTTTACCTGAGTACTCTTGGTGGGGGTGTTCCTTGTTTGGGCCTTGGCTGTCGGCCTTTTTGACGCCGACGTTTTCTTTGGGGATGTCTTGGGTGCCGAAGGTTTGGCTGGGGCTGTCTTTGGTCGGGGTGTAGCGGTCATCTTCTGAGCGGAGAGCCTTTTGGTGGATGGACTTCGGGCCGTGTTGTTAGGTCGTGGCCGTTTGTGAACCGGAGTATCGCCGATTTCGAAGCCGAGATCTGCGGCTGCAAGGGCATTCTGCGCCTTCTACCTGCCGTTGTCAATGGCTATTGCCTTCTTCGCTATTGAGTCGCCAATCTACGGACCCGAAGCGAGACATGACCTCACCACGGTCTGGTAACACGGTCTAGCACCACGGTCTAGCACCACGGTCTAGCACCACGGTCTAGCACCACGGTCTGCTAACACGGTTGGCTCGGGGCTGTGGTGGCCACCGGGCGACGTTGTTACCCGTAGGGGTTTGCGACATCGAGGCTGACCGGTTGGTCGAACCCTGGCAGTCGTATTTCTTTGTCCGTTATCTCGAGGTCATCGCCGGTGAGAACACCTTCGCCAAACTGGTAGATGCTCTCCATTGTCTGGTCACACATCGAATCGTCATACGCGCCAGCTCTGGCGGCGATCGCTTCGGCCCGGCCCCGGTAGGCGTTCATTTCTGACTTGCCCCACCGTTGCTCAAGTAGCGACTCCGTGTATGCAGGCGACAACATCAACCCGGTGGCGTTGTTGCCCCCGAACCCTTTGCTATTAATGAACGCTGCGTCGCGCTGGTCATCTTCGAGTTCGACATGTGACAGAGCGAAGTCCAAATGACTCGTGGCGACATCGTCGGCCAGATGGTCGATGGTGCGAATACCGGGCAGCCAGCCATCGTGCCAGCTACCCAACACTGCTGCGAGCTGGTCGCCTCCTGCTGGGGCCATGGAGTGCCCCACGTAAGACTTGATCGCCGCAACCGGCCAATCGCTGATGCCGAAGGTGCCAGCAAGGCGGCTCAATATGTCGGACTCGGTGACCCGATTCTGCGGGGTGCCGGTGCCGTGGGCCTGCACATGGGTGCCACGCCGCAGTCCCTGCTCGCCTAGGATGTTGCGCGCCAATCCCAAGGCCTTGCCAACGGTGAGATAGTTGCCGACACCGGGGCCAGGGATCGACTTCTTAAAACCGTCGGCGTTCACAAAGACCCCGCCAACGCTGCCCAAAATTTGGGCGCCGAGCTCCAAAGCCAGTTCGTCGTCCATCAACAACGTGTAGACACCAGACTCGGCCATGGTGAAGCCTGCGTTCGACGAAAATGGGCGGCACGAACGGCGCAGATCTGGCTCGTCGGTCCCGTCGAGCGCCATCAAGGCCTCGTCTTCGGAGAGAGCGCCCATTGTTCGGTAACCCTCGATGACCTCGGGAACAATCGGCGCCTCGGCGTTTCCGACCATGACGATCCGCTTGTCGCCCGACGCAATGGCTTCGGCGCCGCGTTTGAGGTTGTAGAGAAACGTGGCGCAGGCGCCGATGATGCCCGACGTGTCGCCCACTGATCCGAGCACATAGGCGTTGATGAAATCTCCCGGCATCTCCGAGAGACCGAGCGGTACGTTCTTTGATGTTGGCCGTTTGCCGAGCAAGCTGTTCTGATAGAGGCCGCCGTAGCCCTCGTTGTCTAGTTGCCCCATGGCGCTCCCAGAGAACACGGCGAACTGGTCGGGTGCTACTCTTGACTTCAGGAGATCAAGCGAAAAACCCGAACTGCGCAAGGCATCCGAGGCCGCAAATACGGTGATCTGAAGGCCCCGAGGGTGGCTCCGGGATCCATACAACGATCCGGGTTCAAATCCTTGGGGGAGGAGACCAGCGGAGTTTACTTTGAGCGGCTGGGTCGTCTGGGTGAAGAGGTTTGGATCGCCACTTATGGTGACCGTCACTGACCGGTCACGCTCCTCGCTAAGGCTCCAATTCTGGGGCAGTGCGTCAGGGAGCTGACGAGCACTTAGCCGGAAGGACAATTCGGGCCGAGCGACATCGTGGGGCACGGGGATATGCCACCGCATCTCGCTGCGGTGCTGGTCATCGATCCGGCGGATCAGGGTGCCGTCGAGCAGGTATTCGCGAAGCGACGGGTCGTCGGTGCTGCCAGAAACGCCCATGAGCGATCCAAGCGCTCGATAGGTGCGGTCGGTTGCGCTCTGACCGAGAACCTCGATGACTTTGCGACGGTAGGCATGGTGGAATGACAGTCGCCCGGCGGGATTGACCCCACCGAATCCGACGATGACCGGCAGCTTGGCTGGCACTGTTTAGTTGGTCCAATCGGTGATGGTGACGGCAGAGGCTACGAGGCGCGCAATGTCACGTGTAGCTCCGGAAGTGTTGGTTACGCAATCCATAAACGACCCGATCGGTCCAACAATAGCCATTCGCAGATGTCGTGTCTGCAAATCGATCAGTCGCGGGCGGCAAAGGTCGAACCGGAGCGCGGCATAACGGCCTAACGAAACAGTGCTGGAGCAAGGCTGGTAAAGCTTTTGTCGTCGAACGGGCTTACCTGGCACCGCGAGATCCCAAGCTCGGCGAGCCAGGCAACGCCGTCGGCGAACTTCTCAGCGGACCCGTAGAAGCGGTGATAGAGGCCATCGCCCATCAGCTCAGCGAGGTCCCTAGTCATCGGATCGTCGCCAATATTGCAGAGCAAGAACACACCTAGTTCGATCTCAGGATCGACGGCCCGGACCTGGGCGATGAGATCCACAAGATCATGGTCGCGAATTTCTGACATTCGTTGCATGTCAACCGCGCCATCTCGAGTCGCCGGGCTTGCTGGCTTGAGTTCGACGCGGTCGCAGTGGGGCGTGACTTCGCGAATAGTTCGAGGACCGCCCACCGAACCGACGAGCGGCGGAGGCGTGGGCGATACGGGGCCGAGCCCCTCGATCTCTATCTCGTAGTGCTCGCCCCGAAATGAACTCGAGCCGGAATGCAGCAGCGAACGAATGATCTCAGCTGACTCGGCGAACGCGCCGGCCCGCATGCCTGGGGATGGGTAGCGCATGCCGGCTGCCTCGAGCTCATCTTTGGCCCAACCTGCTCCGAGACCCAACTCGAACCTGCCGTTGGAGATCTTCTGCATAGCCAGCGCTGCCTGAGCAACCTCGACCGGATTGCGGAACAGGTTGTTGACAAAGGCAGTCGTGACACCAACGCTGGTTGTCGCCTGGGCCATTGATGCAGCGGTGACCCACACGTGTGGAAAGGCACGACTGCTGGATTGGAAGTGGTCGGCGACCGACACAAGGTCCCAGCCCTCGGCTTCACGCCGGCGCGCCCATTGCGCTGGGTCGGCGTCAGCGGTCATGAAGTTGCACACGAACTCCATGGTCAGCCAAGACCCTGGCGGAAGCTTGCGAAGAAGTCGAGATGCGCTTCGAGCGAGTCGCGACCCGTATTCATGCTTGCGACGGCGAAATGGGTGCCACCGAGGTCGCTCCATTGCTGAGCTTCTTGAATGGCGTTGGCGACATCTTCGGTCTTGGTCTTGACGAACTCGAACCCGAAGTTGGAAAGGTCTCGATCGAGTTCTAGGCCAATGTCAAGCAATCGTTCTCGGCCAGCAAAGACTCGGTCGGCAGTGCCGGCAAACATGAAGCCATCGCCGAGTCGCACGCCGCGCCGGAAGGCCGGGTCTGAGAACCCGCCAACCCAGATCGGGATCGATCGTTTTGGTCGCGGGATCAATGTGCCGCGATCGATCTTGTCGAACTGTCCTTCAAAGGTCACGGTGGGTTCGGTCCAAAGCCGACGGAGATATTCGATCTGTTCGTCGGCTCGCCGACCTCGGGTCGAAAAGTCTTCGCCGAGAGCTTCGTACTCCACGTAGTTCCAGCCAACGCCAACCCCCAGCCGCAGCCGCTCGCCACTCAGCAGGTCCACATCGGTGGCCTGCTTAGCGACGAGCACGGTTTGTCGTTGCGGCAGGATTACCACGCCGGTCGCGAATTCCAGTTCGGGATGTCGGCCTGCAAGATAACCAAAGAGCACGAAGGGGTCGTGAAAGGGATCCTGGTCGGTGTAGGGCCCCCAGAGTGCAGGCTCACGGCCCTCGTGCGACGCGCCGACCACATGGTCATACGCCAGCACGTAGTCGTAACCGAGCGCAACTGCGGCATCGCCGATGGCCCGCACGGCGTCGGGGTCACCGCCCAATTCGGTTTGTGGGTACACCAATCCGATCTTCATTCCCTGACCGTAGTTGCCCGTCGCTTAGCTATCCCAACGCCGCTACGGCAGGTAGGCGAGCACTGTCGCGGTGGTCGAGGCCGCCCAGGTTCCGGACAAGTTCGCTGAGCTGGTGTCAGGTTCGGGTGAGTCCAAGCGATGTCGGACCACAACCTGCACTGAACCAGTATCGATCAAGGTGTCGGTGTCGAACGATTCGGCGTGCACCCCAGAGATCTTCGGCGCGGAGGTTCCGGGTTCGCCACTGCCTATCACGGTGACTGTGGGCTCTCGGTCCCTTCGACCATCGTCGGTCTCGAAGTACTCTTGCGCCTGGGTTCCGCCGGCCATGATCGCTCGCACAAGTTCAGCGGCATAGACCGGATCGGCGCAGCCGTTGTATACCCACCGCTTACCGAGCACAGAGTGTTCCAGCGTGCCCACTGCCCACTCCTCGATGCCACCCAGCGGCTCGCTGCGATAGGTCAGCGGAAGATGCCACACGCCACCCGACGGATCGCCCACGATGTGGGTCTCAATACCAACGAGACCGGCTGGGTCGTCGAATCGGTAGGCGCCCAGCATGCTGAGCGAACTCTGGCGCAGATATCGGGTGAGAAGATCGAGCTTGGATGGTTGCAGTGTTGCCTGGTGCAGGAGGGCCATGCGTTCAGACTATGAGGCGATGCTGATGACGTGGCTCGAGTCTTCCTCGTCACAATTGGTTCTGGACCGCCGCAGCCTCCGACTATCCTTGCCAAGTGGTTACCACGCCTTTTCCCCCACGCCCTTCACCTCAAACCCCGCAAACGAGTGCTCGCTTTGGTGTGGCACCGCCTCAGGTGGCGCCGCTCCACGAGGTACTTCCTGCGGAGCCCCTGCTGCTGATGGGGGCTGGCCCGGTGCCGCTGCATCCCGATGTCGCACGGGCGAATAGCATCGTGATCAATCACTTAGGCCCGTCGATGAACCGCGTGATCGAAGGCATCCAGACGAGTGCTCGGTACGTTTTTCAGTCCGACGACGCCTATGTTCTTGGCGTTTCTGGCCCGGCGTCTGCCGCCTTCGAAATGGTCATCACAAGCTTGTTGTGGGAGGGACGATCTGCACTTGTTCTGGTTCAGGGGACCTTTAGCGATCGTTGGGCCGAGATGGCTCGCCGGGTTGGCGCCGACGTCACCGAGTTGCACGGCGACGGAATTCATCCGCCGACCTTGCCTCAGGTCGAAAAGGCGCTTGATGCCGGCGACTACGACGTGCTTTTGGCGACCCATGGCGAGACCTCGACCGGCACGCTGCTCACAGATCTGGCCGCAATCTCTCAAGCTGCGCATGCCAGGGGCGTACTCACGGCGGTCGATGCGGTGACCACGATTGGTGCGCTCGATTTCAAGATGGGTGAGTGGCAGATTGATGCCGCGATCGCCGGCGGCCAAAAGGCCCTTGGGTCGATCCCCGGATTCTCTATCGCAGCTTTCTCGCCGCTCGCATGGGAAGCGGTCCAAAAACGCGAAGGATCGAGTCCTCATTGGGCGCTCGACGCGCGACTGGCGTGGGCTTTCTGGGGCGAGGGTAGGTACCACTACACGGCGCCGGTGCCCGGGACCCTGGCTACCTACGAGGCGCTCAAACAGATCGTCGACGAAGGGCTCGAAACGCGTATCGAGCGCCATCTCGAGGCATCGCGGACCATGCAGTTGCACATCGAAAAGATGGGTCTGGAACTCTTCGCACCTGAATCGTGCAGACTGCCGTCGGTTATCGCTATCAAGGTTCCCGAGGGCATCGACAGCGAAGAGTTACGACACGTGATGCGTGAACAGTACGGCGTTGAGATCAGCGGTGCATTTGGTCACAACATTGTTCGCATTGGGCAGATGGCGGAGCAGATCCGATCGGTTCGCGTAAACCGCACGCTGGCGGCATTCGAAGGCGCTTTGTGGCAACTGGGGTTCCCGCAAAGCTTGTAGAGCTTTAGTCCGCGTTACGGCGTTCGCCTCGAACAGTCGTAGCCGCAACGGTTCCGTTCGGGGTCCATTCGGTCGTCATTGCAGAGATGTCGAGCATGCGCGAACCGCGTGGCAGGCGAGCGGTGCCGGCTAATGGGCCTGCCGCGGCACTGCCTAGCGCGCCTGCAATCTCGGCCGGTTCAGGTTCGACTGAAGCGGAGGGCGTCGGTGTGACGGTTCGCGTGGCTGTGGCTGCAGCGGGTGGCACAAGCGACAGAAGTGTTGACGGCGTCGGTGCTGGTGTTGCGACCAACGCGGGAACGGCCGTGACCGATGCCGGTGCCGCCGCTGGTGGTTCAGAAGAGGATGCCGTTGCAATGTCGGTTGGGTTGGTGCCGCCCGATGTCGTTGTCACGCTGGGGGAGGGTCGCGCTGGCGGAGGTGTCGTCGTTGGCGGTGGCGCTTGTGTTGCGGTGGCCGGCGCTGGTGTTGCGGTAGCCGGCACTGATGTTGCGGTGGCCGGTACTGGTGTGGCGGTGGCCGGTACCGGTGTTGCACTGGGTGGCGTAGCGGTGCTACTCGGCGCTGGCGGTTGTGGTATCGCCGTGCTGGTTGGCGAGGGCTCACCAGCGAGGGGGACAGCGGTCGCTAGCTCACTCCTTGGCGTTGCGGGCGCGAGCAATGCCGACGGGGTGACGACCTCTGTAGAGGTTGGGCTGCTATCTGACGCCGAAACCGCAGCGAAGCGATGTGTGGTGTAAAGCCTGCGAGACGCAGGCTCAAATGTTACTCCAATACCAATGTGGGTGAACGCTGGATCCAAGATGTTGGCTCGATGGCTCGGACTCTGCATAAAGGCCACCACGAGTGATTCGACTGACGCACCGCGACCCACATTCTCGCCGGTCTTGGTCAGCCCAGCCGGGGCTGCTTCGATGCCCTTTTCCGGAGCAGAGTGGCTAATT
>Ga0114956_1004761_pt1 | contig 10245 bp, 5 predicted proteins | sample MaitaG_FD_87304 | JGI IMG/M metagenome (GOLD analysis project Ga0114956, IMG submission 87304) | Marine algal microbial communities from Maine, USA - Maine_Asex2 metaG | ecosystem: Host-associated > Algae > Red algae > Unclassified | place: Maine, USA | collected 2015-01-05 | reverse complement strand
TTTTAATTGAAAATAGTTCAAATTTTATGCCACAAAAAGAAGTCCATAGATGCAAAAAAAAAGCCAGACTAAATGATAGTCTGGCTTTTTAAGAAGTTTTGAAAAACTTGTAATTATTTTTTCTTTCCACCAGACAATTCTGCCTGTAAAGTACCCAATTTCGCCCACTCTCCTTTTGCAGCTAATTTTGCTTGAGCTGGCCAAGTAGATGGATTGTGCATTTTATATCTGCTACCTGCTGCTTCCAAAATACCTTTTAGTTTTTTCTGGCTAGCTTTAGATAAATCTTTGAAAGTAACGATACCACCTTCATTCAATAAGCCCGCAATTTTCGGACCTACGCCTTCAATTTTTCTTAAATCATCTTTCCCTGTATCTTTTTTCGCCTTTGCTTTGGCTGCGCTTGGCTTAGCAACTTTTGCTTTTGTTGCAGTAGGTTTTTTCTTTTTTGCAGCCGTTGCTTTAGGCTTTGCTACAGCAGTACCTTTCGCTTTCGTATCTGATTTTGCATTTGCGTTGCCGCTAGTTTTAGTAGATACTGCTGCATTTTCTGTTAAAGAAACTACAGAATTGGCAACATCATAGGGAACATCCACATAAGCATCCGCTGCATCATCATTTGTCCATACACCATTATCCCCGAAATATCTAAATTCGTAATCTCTTCCTGTTGGAAGTTCTATAACTGCTGAATACATACCATCTGATAACTTCATAGGTACTCCTGAAACAGCGCTCCAATTATTAAACTCTCCCAAAATTTTAATGCCCTTTGCTCCTTGGATAGCATCTTGTGCTAAGGTAAAGGTTACCTTGCAGGTAGGTTTAGTTTTAGAATATTGTTTTGTCAACATTACTTTAAAAATTAATTTGATTTGAAATAAAGTACAAAATTATACACTTAGAGGGTAAAAGTAAATAGTAAAATTATATTTTTATATAAATAATTGATTATCAAATATGACAGGAGCTAAACAAACTGCTCCCAAACAAAATAATTGTGTTCAATTTTTAATAGTTTCTACTATCTCTTTGTAGAACTAAAAATTGCGCCAAATTAAATTCTGTATAGAAAAATACTCTTATTAGGCAAAATAAAACGTTAAATATTTCAAATAAACGGAAAATACCTTAAATATAGTATCCTGGTCGTTTAAATATTGACTAAATCGTGCAATTCGTTTATTAAATAGTTAAAATCGTTTACTAAATAGTATTTATTGGTGATTAAATAAACAATACTGGTGATTAATACACTTATTTAACAAATAAACAGCTAAATAGGAAGGATTAGTGCATAAAAAAAGCTTTGCGGTGTAGCACAGCAAAGCTTTTTTGAATCCTAATTTTCAATCTCAACTTCAATCTCAAACCGAGACATTACCAGACGTTTGGGTTAACGTCTCGGTTTGAGATTGAAGTTGAAGTTGAAGTTGAGATTGAGATTGAAAAGAACTTCCCTACGCATCTACTGGTTTCTTTTTACCAACAAAAGAACCAGAACCACTTCTAGCTCCTTTTTTACTTTTCTTTCTTTTACCCTTCACCTTTGCCGCCTTTTCAGCTGCTTTTAAAGCGTTAATAGTACCTCCAGAAACACTTAAATTAGAAAAAGGAACTAAGTCTCCAGACTTGCCAGGTTTTTTAACTTTTTGGTTTAACGGTACGACCGTTTCCATCAAAATTTCTTTTACCTGACGAGCAGATAAGGTAGGAAAATAAGAACGTAAGATAGCCGCTACTCCTGCTACAACAGGAGAAGCCATACTCGTACCTTGTGCCTCTCCATAGTTATTGTCAGGGGTAGTAGAATAAATAGCTACACCGGGAGCAAATAAATCAACATTGTTTTTACCATAGTTAGAAAACCCTGCTGCTGCATCTTCACCACCTTTCCAAGATAGTGCGCCTACTTCTATCCAATTCCTTGCTTGTTTCTTACCAAAAAATTTCTTTTTCTTAAAGGTATCATTAGGGAAATTATCAGAAATATCGGTATTCTCAGACGAGTTACCTGCTGCATGTACCAATAGTACATCATGCTTCTCCGCATAGCGCACCGCATCATCTACTATTTGTTTGTTCCAAGAGTGTCCCTTTCCAAAACTCATATTAATAATAGAAGCACCATTATCTACTGCGTACCGAATAGCATTGGCTACATCTTTATCTCGTTCATCGCCATCGGGAACTGCTCGAACGGACATAATCTGAACATTGTTGGCTACTCCATTCATGCCTGTTTCATTATTTCGCACTGCTGCAATAATTCCTGCGACATGCGTACCATGAAAAGCATCTGGACCTTCTACATCATTATTCCCATAAACCCGTTCTTTTTGATCTACATAATTATCTCCTACTATATCTCTTGGATCAAAATCAGGGTTATACTGGTAGTTAGCCTGCGTATCATAATACTTAATTGCTTCTCCTAATTGAGCATCAAAGTCTTTTTTGATAGCGGCGATACTTTCCACATTCTCTTCTCTATTAATGGCATCGCTTACGATGTTTTTGCCAACCACTAAACTACGGTTGCCACCTGCTTCGATTGCCTCTATATTCTCCTTATTTACGGCTTTGCCATCTAAGGATGTATCCACCATATCTAAGGCCTCCATGATAAGCAGTTTCGTACTTTCCATCTGTGCCAGTTGTTCCCCAGCAGACTTGCGCTTATCCTCTACTACCTTTTCAATTTTCTTGTATTTTGCATATTCTTTTTTGTCATTATCAGAAAGACTAGCAAGGTTAGCATTTGCAAATTTCTTGTGAAATTTTCTGTATAATCGAGTTACCTCTAGATTATCTTTATCAATATTTCCATTTTTTCCACCGATAAAATTCCAGCCATGTATGTCATCGACATAGCCATTTTTATCGTCGTCGATACCATTGTTCGGTATCTCACCAACGTTCACCCACATTACATCCTTTAAATCTTCATGCTCGGCATCAACCCCTGAATCTATTACAGCGACTATCACGCGTTCTCCAGTTTTGTTCTTTAATAGACTGCTATACAGTTTCTCGGCACTCACACCTTGAACGCCTGACTCAGCAGCGTCTAAATTAAACCAATTATCTGGAACTGCGTCCTGCGCTACGATAAGCGGTATAGATAAGAATGTTGTTAAAAACAACATATAAAACTTTAAATTCATTTAACTTTGATTTTGTTCGTAAATATAATTTTACTTTTTTTTATATGAATAGACCTAGAAATTTCTTTCGACTCCAGACTTATAAAAAAGCCATACTTCTTTTAATGTTAGTTAATTTTTGGACTTCTAGCCAAAGCCAAACACTAGAATTAGGTGCGATAGTAGGTGGTGCTAATTATCAAGGAGATATAGCTTCTAGTGAATTTGCTGTTTTAAAACAACAAGTAAACTTGGGTGTAGGCGGTTTTCTTCGATACAACTTTAACGAACAATTGAGCTTAAAATTGCAAATCTTATCCACCGAATTAGAAGGCGATGATGCTTTATCTAGCAACGAAATTCTACGACAGCGTAATCTTCGGTTCTCCTCTCCCCTTTTAGACGCAAGTTTGCGAGTAGAGTGGCACTTTTTGGAAACATTTTTTGGTTCTGAGTCAATTATTTCTCCTTATATGTCACTTGGCGGCAGTTTTTTCACCTTTAATCCCCAAGCAGAATACGAAGGGACCGTGCATGATTTGCAAAAATTGAGTACAGAAGGACAAGGCTTAGCAGCTTATCCTGATAGAAAAAGGTATGAATTGTATAATTTTAGTGTGCTAGGCGGCTTAGGAATTGCTTTTAAATTAAGTGATGACTTTCAGGTTGGCATTGATTTTACTGGTCATAGAGCTTCCACCGACTATCTAGATGACGTGTCTACCACCTATGTTGAATATTCCGCCTTACTAGGCGAAAAAGGCGTAACAGCCGCTAATATAGCTTATCAATCAGATGATTTTTTTAATGTTGAGCAAACTTCACCGCCGCCAAATAGCAATAGAGGAAATCCCAATTACAAGGATTATTATTTTATGGCTGGAATAATTTTATCCTATAGTTTGATTAATCCTTATCGAACTAGTGGCAGAAGAGGGCAGATTGGTTGCCCTACCTTTTAGGATTGTTTATCTGGTTAAACTGTTTATTTGTTTACTCCAGTAAGTGCATAAACAAATAAACAGTTTAACCAGATAAACACCCCATACAACCTATTTGCATCTAGGAACACGTCCCAAATCTGACTTCTGACAGAAAGATTTATTTTTCGGTCTGGCTTCTGACTTCTTTTAGTTTTATTTCTTGCGAGCCGCTAACTTTGTTCTTACTTCCTTCGCTGTTTCCTCTGTAATATCATAGTCCTTCATCACCCACATAGCTAGTAAGGTACCTGCCATAGGGAAAAAGCAAAAGAAAGCATGTAAGCCATCCACAGCCGATTGCTGATCAGTCGTAGCCAAATCAGGATTAAAACCTACAACGGAAATAATTACCCCACTAAGCGCACCTGCGATAGCAAAGCCAACTTTAACCATCCACCAGTAAATAGCACCAAAAATCCCTTCCCGACGTAAGCCTGAATTTAATTCGTCTATATCAATGACATCAGCCGTCATAGACATCATGATAGTAAATAAACTTCCAATCCCAAATGAGAAAAATGGAAGGGCGATGATATACATCCAAGGTTTACCAGGTACAAACAAAAACCATAACATAATATACCCAATAACAGAGATGCTTTGGGCTATTAAGAAGGCTTTTTTCTTACCAAAGGCTTTAGACATCCAAGTGACTATCGGAATAACTATAAAAGTAGTGCCTAAAGCACCTAAACACCCAAATAAAGATACCCAAACACCACTTGCGCCTGCATCCCCATTAAACAACTTATAAACGATTACAAAAAAAGTAAGTCCTGCTACAGTATTAAAGGCGTTGAAAATTAAGAAGGTGGAGAAACATAATTTCCTGAACTGTTTAATTTTAAAGGCTTCTATAAAACTTTCAAAAATCTTTATAAGGCTACTGCCTATGCTCGCTGCATCTAGGGGTTCGTAATTTTTATCTAGTGTAGATTCGCTTTTAATGAAAAAAGCGGGTATCATCGCACATATAGCACAAGGGATGGCAACCCATATCGCTAATTCTCTTGCTGCTACATCTGCCGAAGGAAACCACTCTGGGTCATACATAATCACCCAAAACCACGGGGCTATCACCCAAGCCCATTGCCCTATCCATTGTGCTACCGCCATGATATTGGTGCGTTCATGAAAATCATCGCTCATTTCATAGCCCATCGCTACATAGGGTACACTAAACAAGGTGAGCCCAAAATAAAATACGATGGACCATAAGAAGAAGTACCAGAAAGTATATTCTAATGTATTTTCTTTAAATAGCTGCCACATAAAAACGTAGGAAATCCCCATCAAAATCCCCCCAGCTAAAACATATTGACGGCGGCGACCCCATTTTGATTTTGTATTATCGGAGATATACCCCATTATAGGATCTGTGATGGCATCAAAAATTCTTGGAAAAAAATAGATAAGTGCCCACATCCAACCTGGGAATCCTAAATCTTGCACTAAAACTACCATAAATATTCCTAGTATCGCAGGAAACATTTGGTTAGCGAACATGCCGATTCCAAAGGCAATTTTTTGCCCCATTGGAACGGTCTTTACCTCGGCAGATATGCTCTTTGTCATTGTTCAAATTTATGTTAGGCTATCCGATAGTTCGACTTAGCCTTTTCTGTTTAAAGTTGATTTTCGTTTTGTGTGCTTGTAAAGAATAAATGATGTAAATCCGTTGGAGCTAAATCCGTTGGCGTTAATGTTTTAACGCCAACGGATTTAGCTCCAACGGATTTACATCATTTATTCTTTACTTACTAGAGGCGGCACCTTCACTTTTTCAAGCAGTGCTGCTTTATCTCCATTATAAGTTTTTCCGATAGGCTGCCCTCCCCTACTTAAACCTTTAAAAATACCTGTATCTACCAAATTCCACAGCGCATACTTCGCTTGTCCTTGAAGGGTGAATAAGCCGAAATAGTTTTCTGAACCACCGGGATTTTTTTCATCTTTCCAAATTTCATCAAAGGCTTCAAAGTAAAAACAAGCTATTCCATTTTCATTCGTCCAGTCTCTCATCAGTTGATAATAGAGACCTTCTTTATATTCATCAGTAGCTTTAGTCCCTTCATCTCCATAAAACCCATTGGACGAACTTGCCCAGCCAGTCTCTCCAATATGAATTGGTTTCTCCGCACCTATGCTTTTCATATACTTGGCGGTACTTTCAATCTGTGCAATAGCACGGTCTCTTGCTCGCAACATGGCAGCGTCTATTTTTTCCGTTTTTGACAAGTCCTCCTCTCCATCGAACACCCCCCAATATTCAGGGAAGTAGTGGGTCTCGTGCATGGGATAGGTATGCAAAGAAATATAATCTACCGCTTTGATCAATTTTTCTAAATCTTCCACATGGTAATTATCTGTATCTCCACCCCAAGCGGCAAAATTATCGGAACTTGTTATCCAAATACCTTTTGATAATTTACCTGTTTGCTTTAAGTCTTGTAGATAATTCACCCACTTTAATATCACCCCTGGTTGTACATGGTAACTAGCTGCCCACTTCACCATCGCTTCATTGCCTACTGCAATTACCTTCACAATATTAGGATATTTAGTCGCCAATGCTACGGTTCTTTGAATCTCTAATGTGTTACCTTCCACATCTCCATTATAATGGTCAGGTTTATCCGTCCAAGCATCTTTGCAATTAATCCACGCGCCCAACATTACGTACATTTCAAATCCTGCATCCTCTTTTTTTAATTGCGTAATAGCTTCCAACAGCGTTGCAGCATGAGCTAAATGTACATTATAGGTACGTACTATTTTAATTCCCATAGCCGATAGAATTCTCAAATCTTCCTTAATTTGAGCAACACTTGGTTGTTGGTCTCGACTAAGTTCTCGATAACCGCCATAGGCTATAGCTTTATATGATGGATTGCCCAAAATATCTTTGGCAGTTAGCATTGGTTCTTCTACAACCTTTATTATTTCTTTAATTATTGGCTCCTCCTTTACCGTCTTTTCTGTTAGCTGTTTATTGCAAGCAAAACAAGTGATTACCAATAATAATAAAAATAGTCTTTTATATAATGGAACGTTTATTTTCATCTTAATTCTGTTTCTGTGAGGTGAACAATAATTTGAGTCACTGCACCTGTTCGCTCGAAAATGTGTTTACTAGTTGCTAAGTCTAAGTGGGTAGTTTTAAAGTTGCTTTTCGTATTATTTTCCATTATCACTTCTACCCTATTTTCCTTAGCTAATTGATAGACAATTGGCACTTGACAGTAAGTAAAGCAAAGGGAATTTTTCTTTAATTTAATTTTTTTAGGTTGCTGCTGCACATCTATATATTCAAATACAGCAGCTCTTTTTAGAAACTCGTCTTTTCTTAATAAACAAGGATCGAAGTAAATTTTACCTGCCTCAACAAAAACGCCCAATTCGCCAAATCTACTTAGAATATCTTCCTTTACTTGCCCTGTCATCCCCGGTTGCTGCGCCCCTCTTCCAGCAGGGGTATGCGAATAAGGATCTGTGGGAAATGCACCGTATAGTTGAGGAGATTTATGTACACCTATACCTTCGTTTATTTCATAATAATGCGCTAACAGCCTGCCAATTACTTCCGCTGATTCCTTTTTTTCAATTGCAGCAAAGCAACATTCTTGCACGGCTAATTGTAATTTGGAAACCATGTGCCAGTAAATAGAACCCAGTCCTTCATACCCAAAGAAAGTACCCGATCTACCTGTAAAAGATTTGTGGTCGAATACGTCCTCAAAAATTTGAAGCACCAACTTGCTGTCTTTCTTTACAAGCGTTTTAAATCCTATTGTTGCTAATTGATCTAAAGCATCCTTTACATCACTAGCATTTCTAAAATTGCCGTTGAAGTGGTGCTGTCCTTTTACATCTTTTTCTATCAGTTGGGTATTTCCTTCTGCTATCAATTTTTTCAATAAGACACTTTGCGCAACAGCCTTTTCTGGAATGCTATTTTTAGCGATAAAGCTCGGTAAGTCCTTATTGGGATAGAGAATATAACTGTACTGATCTTCTCTAAAAAGTTTACTACCTTTTAAAGCATCTAAGACTTCCAACGCTTCTTGTGGAGACAAAAATCCAGAACTTAATACCGCTACTTGCCCTTCCAACATTTCACTTAAGTAGGAAATAGACACCTTCTTCTTGCTTTCAAGAGTCATTAAATTATAAGCATGGTATAAATTATCACTCCGCTTATTAGCTTTGATAGCGTGATCTAAATATTGAAGGCTTATCGTTACGAAGTGCTGCAATTCACTCAAGGTAAGCGACTTCTTTTTACCCGAAAAAGATTGCTCATAAATACCTTGTCGATAATCGCTACCTGCTTGTCCTAGTGCATCTAAAATAGATTTACGCTTGCTATCATTAATTGGTCCACTTAGTAAATCTTGATATTGGTCAAAGGTCTGCACTATCTTGTTGAAAAATTCCGCCAATTCTATAGAAACAGGGATCTTCTTTAATGTTGTAGCAGCGAAGAGTTTTTGAAGAAAAGCAAAATATCGCCTCATATAGTACAAGGTAACCATAGAGACTCCATTGCCTACTAAAGCATTATTCGCATCGTTCCACTCTGGGCGTTGCGTGTTTAACCAAATGCCCCCCTCTGGAATAAAATTGGACAATTTTGCTAAGACAGAGGCCAATATTTTTTCTACAAAATTTACTTTATATACCTTCCCTTTTACATCTTGTAGCAAGGCACCGTCCGCACCCACTTTTGCTTTAATTTCGCGTATTTGAGTATCTAAGCTGTGGTCAAAATCAATCGTGTCTTTTGGGTTTTTAAGCATCGCCTCATAAGGCTTTATTTTATAGGGCACATTTGCATAAACAAATAGATTTTCATCAAAATAGCTTTGTAATTGGCCGGGCTTATGCTTTTCTATAAATTCTAAAAACTTCAACAAATAGATAATTTGATGATCGCCCCAATAGCCAATATAAGACCAAGGATTATCGGGTTCTATCGCTTCCCAATCGAAACCATCTTTAGTTACTCTATAAGGATTATAGCCATCGAAAGTAGTTGCATTCAAGAATTTATGAATCATACTTTCAATAAAGGCTGGATAGGAATGTGCCAATGCTTCCCAGTTTTGGAAAATATCTCGCCAATTTCCTTGATAATCTAAAATCTTTGAGCCGTCAATTTCGCTTTGCGTATTAATGGAGAACTTATTCCACGGTCTACTAGGATCACCATGTCTTCTACTAAATTTGAGCGGCATATATTCTAAACAAAGCCGCTTAAAATCTGCATCGTCGCTCTTTTGAGCGAGTGCTTTTAATTTGGACAAGGGAAATATTTCTGGTAGCTTCTTAATGCTAGCCTCATAGGCTTTGAACGTTTTGCTGTTGGCGGATGCCAAATACGCCCCAAAATCCTGTTTTTCTATCTGATAGTTATTATCAAAAATTCCCCCACGCATGATATTAAAAAGCGTATTAGCAAAATGACGGGAATCTCTAAATGTATCTGCGGTCAATTGCAAGCCATCTGCATTCGCATTTAATTCGACCAAATTTGCTGTCCCTTGATCTATATCTTGTTGTACAATTTTCGCTAGTTTTCTCTTATTTTTTAGGGACTCCGAAAGTTGAGCAATGGCTGCATGTGTTTGGTTTACATTGGCAACAATCATCCACTCTTTTTTAGCATCGGGAGAGAGCGAGATTTCTGCATGAAGAAAATACGCTCCTTTTTCTGCTTTAACATCCACTTCTTCCCGAATCGCTTTTCTTTTTCTAAAATTCTTTACTTGTAGAGAAGATACTAAATAGGTAGGATTTGTAAAACCTACCGACCAAGCTATGTTAGCTTTAAGTGCTTCACTAGGTTCTGCCTTATCGACAATGATGGCACTCAAAGCATAGATTCCTAAACCTGTATCTTTTAGTAACTCGCTTCTCTTATAGGCATCTACCAAATTACTTGTACCATTTTGAAGGTCACTATCCACCCCAAAAGGCATAATATTCTGGATGCCATCCAGTAGAGAAATAGTAACTTCTTCTGCGGAATTATTCGATAAAGTTGATTTGCGAACAAAGCCAAACTTTTTACTAGAATTCCATTGATACCTATAGGTTAATTCGAGATCATGGTT
>Ga0114956_1004760_pt1 | contig 10246 bp, 6 predicted proteins | sample MaitaG_FD_87304 | JGI IMG/M metagenome (GOLD analysis project Ga0114956, IMG submission 87304) | Marine algal microbial communities from Maine, USA - Maine_Asex2 metaG | ecosystem: Host-associated > Algae > Red algae > Unclassified | place: Maine, USA | collected 2015-01-05 | reverse complement strand
GTCGTGCCGCGCCTTGTCGATCGGTATCGACATGCGGGCCGGTTCACCTTCGACATTGTCGACGTCGAGGCCCTCCGGTCCGACCCAGCGGGCGTCGTCGGTCGGCTCGGCGAGCGCAAGCACGGACCGCAACGTCGGTCCCACCCACGAGGCCATACCCATCGCACCGAGCGTCCACGGGGTGTCGGGCCCAATACCCTCCGCGTCATAACCACCGGCGAGCCGGAACATCGCACGGCCGTTGCCAGCACATTCGAGCCAGCTCCTGACGGTCCGTTGCGGCAATGATGCGATCTCACTCATCGTCAACGAGCGAGGTCGAGCGACCGCATCACCGGCGATGCTGAGGGCCCACGACGCAGGGTCAACCACCGGAGCTGGGCTTCCGCTACAGACGAAGAAGCGATCGGTCGGCGTCGAGTCCGTTCCGAGATCGTCGGGCTTCGATTCGAGGCTCGTGCCGATCGCCGTGAGCCCAACCGCAGACTTGCCATAGTCGTTACCGGTCATTGCTTCGGCGCTCGCCGGATCTGTGAGTTCGAACGATTTGTCACGTTCGCATACTGCCCCGAGCGACCAACAATCGAGCGGCTTCAGGGACGAACCAACGGCGGCTAACGTCGCGCCATGGGGGAAAGCCAGACAGACACTGAAACCGGTCAGCCTCGCGACGGCGCGCTCAGCGGTATCCGCGTGCTCGACGCTGGGCTGATCGTGCAGGGTCCACAAGCCGGGCAGATGCTGCACGATCTCGGCGCGACGGTGATCAAAGTCGAGCTGCCAGAAGTGGGGGATCAGTCTCGTTGGATGCCGATGGCGCCCGACGACCCGCGGGCCCATTGGTTCATCGGCTGCAATCGGGGGAAACGAAGCATCACGGTCGATCTCCGTACCGATCCAGGCCGCGACGTCTTCCTTCGACTCGTCGAAACCGCAGACGTGGTCATCACCAACTTCCTGCCGGGAACGATGGAGCGCTGGGGTCTTGGTTACGCCGACCTCGCGGCGCGGAACGCGGGCATCATCGTCGGCTCAGGAAGCGCCTACGGTCCGATAGGTCCCGACGCGGTTCTAAAAGGTGCCGATCTCGGTGGTCAGGCCGCCGGCGGACTCGCGACGACGATCGGCGTCGACGGAAGCCCGGCTGAACCCGTCGGCGCAACGATCGCCGATCACATCGGCTCGCTGAATCTCACCGTCGGAATCCTCGCCGCCCTCCAACATCGCAACACAACTGGCGTTGGCCAACAGATCGAAGTGTCGCTCTACGGCGGCCAAATTTTCGCGCAAGCGTCAGAGATGACGTCCTACTTCCTCACTGGCCAGCTACCCGGACCCGGTCGCCAAGGTCACCCGTTGCTGAGCATGATCTACGGCATGTTCCCAACCGCCGATGGCCACATTGCAATCGTCGGCGTCACGCCCGATCGCAAACCCGCATTCTGGGAGCTACTCGGTCGACCGGACCTAAACGAGGTCGAACGTTTCAACGAACCGATCTTGGCACCCGAGACCAAGACGGAACTCTTTGCCATCTTGAACGACATCTTTGCAACCCAGCCGACGGCGCATTGGGAGGCCGAGCTACGCGCCGCCGACGTTCGTTACAGCCCGGTGCGCGACTATGCCGCCGTCGCCGAAGATGAAGGTGCGTATATCAATGGTTACCTGCAACGAGTGGAGCATCCCGAGTGGGGCGACGTGACCTTGCCCGGATCGCCGATCCGCATGTCGGGGACACCGACCACGCCTGGGGTCGTCGCTCCCGAGCTCGGGCAACACACCGAGGAGGTCCTGCTCGAGGTCGGCTACACCTGGGACGACATCGCAGTTCTCCGAGAAAACAACGCGCTCTAAAGCCATTTCGCCACCCTTGACAGCCCGAAAAATAGATCGCATGGCCCACTTTTACGCCGTTCGATAAACAACTAAGGTCCGCTCTTCAGGTCGTCATTGTGTCGGCCGATAGCAATAGGTATGCCCTCGGCGAGCCTGTCAGCAGACCTGGCGCGAAACTCAACCCGTAGCGTTCGGGCCACGTCTACCCTCCTCGCCGTCAAGGCTCGGAGCACCGCGTTCGGCGCGACCCGAATCGTCCTCTGCATCATCCTTGCCATCAGCATCACGTCGAACAACGTGACGATCGGCTGGGCGGTTCTCGTTGCGATCATCGCTGCAGTGATTGGTGCGTCGCTGTCGATCCTTTGGCTTGTCCAGAACTTTCGATCCGATCGCACGACTCGCCCGATTTACCCGCCCGCGTGGGCCCTCATCCTGATCGACGCCGTGCTGGCCCTCGGCATCATCTTGACTTCGACGATTGCTTCGGCGCCACTCGCGTGGGTCGCCCTCGTCATCCCCGTCACTGAAACCGCACTGGCCTACGGCCTCGCTCCGGCCGCCGCCGTCTGGATCGCCCTGAGCCTGTCGCACATGTCGTTCGTCGTCACGAATACGACGAACGGCTCGACGTCACTCCTGCTCGCACTACAGCAGCTCCTGGCCGTCTTACTCGTAGCAGTACCGGCCGGCATCCTGACCGCGACGGTCCGAAACCAAATTGAAGGACTCACGCACGAGCGGGAAAAGGCCGATGGGATGGCCCGACAGCTCCAAGCCGTCGCCGAAGCCGCCGAGCGCATGACCGGGGAAATGTCGTCGGCCGAGGTCCTCAGTGAAGCGACAAGGTCCTTGTTCGATCTGGGCTTCGACCAGGTCGACATCGTGATTCCGAACCGCGATGGGCGATGGCGCACCCTCGTGAGCCACCACCGCATGAACAAGCCCGGCGCAAGCGCCGCCATGCTGGCGGAGAACGCGGCAGCCAGTCGAGACATCGCCGTCCTGCGCCCCGACGGCGACATCGCTCGGCAACAGCTTCACCTCGCGGGCATGGAGTGGGGTTGCGCGGTGGCGCTCGACACTCTTGGCTTCTACGCGAATCCGGTCATTCGGGCGTGGAGCAGAACTCCTATGTCGGACGAAGCCGACACGTTGCGTTCGTTCCGGCTGTTGACGAACCAGATCGACAACATCCACCGCAACGCGGTCTCCGCCGAGTGGGCGACGCGAGAAACCGAGCGCCTCGCATTTGCGGCGGCCCACGACCCCCTGACGGGTCTCGCAAACCATGGCACGGTCATGTCGACGCTGCAGGCGCTGTGCGACGCAGGGCGGCGGGCCAGTGTCTTCTTCATCGACCTCGACCGATTCAAGCCGATCAATGACACCCTGGGGCACGAGGCTGGCGATCGCGTCCTCGTCGCCATTGGGCGGCGACTAGATCAGTTGATCGGTGAGGCGGGAACCCCCGGTCGAATGGGTGGCGATGAATTCATCGTGGTTGGCGACACGGAGCTATTGACGGTCGAAGGCGATCCGTATCGCGTCGCCGACTACATCCACCAGGTCATCGGCGAAACGATCGCCCTCGGGTCGGTTGAGGTTGCGGTTGGCTCCAGCATCGGGGCGACGTTTGGTACCGCGGAGGTCGGCGCCGACGAACTGACGCGACGGGCCGACGTCGCGATGTACTCGGCCAAACGAGGCGGCGGCGGATCACAGGTCTGGGATCCGGGCCTCGACGATGCCAACCTACTCGCGGCTGCAAACGCTGGCATTGGGCTGGCGAACCGATGACCGGCAAGGTCACCGATTGGTTCTCGGTCTCGGAGGAGAATCGTTGGTTCGCCCATCCGACCTTTTTGTCGGCAGCTGCCCTCATGGTCTTGGTCGTCGTCGCTGCCGGTGTCTACACGATCGCAGCCCGCGCCACCGACGTGACCCGACATGCGGAGGCCACGACCGCGCTCACCGAAACCCTGCGGCTCTCCTCGGCCATGCGATCCGACGTCTCGACCGTCGTCGTGCTCGACCACGCGGCCGATGCCGGGATCGACATCGATGTCGCCCGCCAGGACGTTCTCGCGAGTCTGAGCACCGGGCTCGAACAGATGATGGTAGTCCAACCCGACGTCGAAGGCCTCGATAGCGACGCCAGCGACAGTGGTATCTCAGTCGCCCTTGGCGACTTCGTCGACGCAACCTCGGCGCTGCTCGATCAACAAGGGAATCAAGCGTCGGTGGACCGCTTTGGCGAAGCCCACCGTGCGCTGACATCGGTGGTCGTGCCCAGGCGCGACGAACTGGTCGATGCTCTACAGCGCGACGCAACAGCGATGAACCGGACCGGATCAACGACCGGCTATGTCGTCGCGTTCATCGTCCCCGCGCTGGCGCTTTATGTCTTCGAGGCCCTGCGGCGTATTCGCCTTCGAAGCGTGTTGACCCAACAGGAGAATGCGGGTCTCCAGAGTCACGCTCAGGCGTCGGCCGCACTCGACGCGAGCGACCTCGCAACGCTGGAACACCACGCCGCCGCGCTCATCGCCGAAGCCAGAGTGGATAATCCAAAACACCGTGCCCATCTCGATGGCATCCGGCGGTCGTCCGCCGCACTTCGCACCAGAGCGATTGCTCGCGGTGCCGCACTGACGACGTCGTTATCTCCGGTCGACGTCGGTTCAGCACTCACGACCATTCTTGATGAAGCAGGTCTTGGACACCTCGAGTTTGTCTCCTCACTTGAGGGCGACGCGGCGTTGGCCGATGCGAAGAATCTCCGCTTCGCGCTTCGGGAACTGCTCACCAATGCGCTGACCCATGGCGAAGAACCGGTGCGGGTGAAGGCCTACCCCTGGAACGACACCATCACCATCACCATCTCGGACCGCGGTCCGGGTCTCGAACCGGACATCGAACGGGCGGTGTTTCGATCTGATCTTCGTACGGTTCGCCAGGATGTCGCGGCCGCTGGAGGGGCCGCCGGCCTCATTTCCGTGCGGTCGTTGGTCGAGGCGATGGGTGGCGGGTTCGAGCACGAACGCCAAGATGACACCACCTTCTTCGTCCTGAGGCTTCAACCGACCGATATCGAACAGAACAGTTACCGCCCGGCTCCCGCGCCGGTGTGAGCAGCCCACAGCGAGCCCGCGGCCATCCCTCCCGATCGAGGCCAGGGGAACATCGAGCTGCCCGTTCCCGTCGCTGCTCCCCAGGCGGGCTCCTACGGGTCAGGAGTAGCCTCTGGTATTGACATCGCTGCGAGCCGGTGCGATGTTCTCGCCATGGACACGATTCGTCTCACTACCGCCCAAGCCATCGTCAAGTGGTTGGTCGCCCAGCGCACCGTTGTCGACGGGAAAGCGGTCCCGATGTTTCCGGGCCTTTTCGGCATCTTCGGTCACGGCAACGTCACCTGTCTTGCCGAGGCCCTCGAGACGGTCCAAGACGAACTGCCGACGTGGCGCGGCCATAACGAACAATCGATGGCCATCTCAGCAATCGCCTATGCGAAGGCGATGAATCGGCGGCAAATTATGATTGCGACATCGTCGATTGGCCCTGGCTGCACCAACATGGTCACCGCCGCGGCGTTGGCGCACGCGAATCGCCTGCCGCTGCTGCTTTTGGCCGGTGACACTTTTCAGCACCGCGTTGTCGATCCGGTTCTGCAGCAGATCGAACGGTTCGATGACGCAACCGTGACCGTGTGCGACACATTCAAGCCGGTGACTCGGTATTGGGACCGGATTACACGTCCGCAACAGATCGTTCGTGCACTACCGCAGGCGCTTGCCACGATGCTCGATCCGGCCGACTGCGGTCCGGCGTTCATCGGCCTGCCCCAGGACATCCAAGCCGAGGCGTACGACTACCCGGTTGCATTCTTCGAGACCCGCGTGCACCACATCCGTCGGCCCGGCGCCGACGAGCGCGAGATCGCCGCGGCAGCTGCGGCTATCGCAGGAGGCAAGCGGCCATTGATCATCGCTGGGGGAGGGGTCCAGTATTCCGGAGCCGTCGAGCGGCTCACCGACTTTGCGGCGCGCCGCGGCATTCCCGTATCGGAAACCGTTGCGGGCAAAGGCACCCTGACGGCCGATCACCCGAACTATGTCGGCGGTATCGGAACGAGCGGCATTCCACCCGCCAACAACCTGGCCGAGGAGGCCGATGTGATCATCGCGATCGGCACTCGTCTCCAGGACTTCACCACCGCGTCATGGACGCTCTTTAAGGATCCGAACGCGACCTTCGTGTCGATCAACGCGGCCCGCTGGGACGCCAGCAAACACTTCGCAACCACGGTCGTGGCCGATGCTGACTCGGCGATCGCGTCGCTCGACGAAGCCCTGGGCGACTACTCCGTCGACCCCGCATGGCTCGCCGGTGGGCAACAAGACGTGCAGAGCTGGAACGAGTACCTCGACGGCATCGCGGCATCGCCCCAGGACGGGCGCATCACCTACCAGCAGGTCGTCCAAGCGTTCCACAAGACGGCGCAACCCGATGACTATGTGTTGTCGGCGGCGGGTGCCTTGCCGGGTGAACTGATCGCCGGCTGGCGGTGCCTTGCGCCCGGCACCTTCGATAGCGAGTACGGCTTCTCGACCATGGGGTACGAGGTCTCCGGCGGACTCGGCGCAAAGATGGCGCGACCCGACGGCGAGGTGATCGTTTTCGTCGGCGATGGCTCGTATCTGATGGCAAACTCCGACGTCTACGCGACGGTGTTCACCGGCCACAAGGTCATCTTCGCCATCTGCGACAACCTCGGCTTTGCGGTGATCAATCGGCTCCAGTTGAATACCGGCAATGCCGAGTTCAACAACCTGCTCTCGACGGCTCGCCACACCCCAGACGACCAGGGCGACTTTCCGAAGGTCGACTTTGTGATGCATGCCCAATCGATGGGGGCGGCCGCCGAACGGGTCACGGACCTCACCGACCTCGACGGCGCGATCGAACGTGCACGAGCCTCAGCGACCACCTACGCGATCGTCATCGACGTGGCCCAGTACGACTGGATCGAAGGTGGCTCGTACTGGGAGGTCGGCATTCCCGAGGTCAGTGAGCGCGAACAGGTACTTGTCGCGAGAGCGGAGTCCGACGCCTGCTTGAAGCATCAGCGGATGATTCACGGCTCCTGACCGATACAACGTCGCTATGAGTGCCGACGAAGGCGGTGCGGAAGCCGGGGACGATAGAGACCCGCGCTCGGGCAATAAACAACCGGGCGGTGAAGAGCTACCGACGTTGCAGAGCGAGACGAGCGTCATCGTGCTGAACGAGACCCTCGTGGTCTCCGAAACGTGGAATGGCACGCCGGCCTCGGTCGCCGTGCGGTGGTCGTTACTTCGAGCGGCCGCGAACGCGGCGTCGCTGGTGACGGTTACGACGAGCACCGACGATGCCAACACGGCTGTTGTCGCCAGCGATGTTCGAATTGAGCTGCTTGGCGATGATCTGTACAACCGCCTCACCCGTGGCGTCGAGGTCGTAGTGCACGACTACGAGGTTTTGGCGGGACCTGCCGAGTTGTTGCGCAATTCGGCAGGCCATGCCCTCGTCGAGAAGATTGCGGGCCACGCGATCACCTGGCCCCTGCGGTAGCCGCCGTAGTACCAACCGCCGCCGTCTTATTGGATCGGCAGACGCTGCGTTCGGCTCAGGTCGGCAAGCAGGTTCGACTGCAATGCGCCGTACGACAGTGACCACAACTCATCACCAATCACCAGCGTGCGGATGATCGGATCGTCGCCCGGACCCTCGGGCCAGCACATTTCGAAACGATCGTCGGGCGACACGCCCAGTGCTGCGACGTCGATGCCACCGTCGCGGAGCATGTCGATCGGGAATTCTTCGTAGCAGGACATGCCGGCGGCGCCGCCCTGGCCGTCTCCACAGCGTTGCACTTGGCCCTCGTCGGCCATGAAGCTGAATTCTTCGAGCATCCAGTACAAATCGGAGTTCTCGTCGACGGCGGACTGCAGCCCGCGCAGGTCATCGCCGGTCAGAACGGTGCAGTTCGTGCGCCCGACTTCGACTTCCTCGTCGTCGCCATGATCGATACGACCGACCTCGGAGATGCCGTTCTCGCGATCGACGCGGAACGCAACGGCGCCCCAAAAGTTCTCGGACCACGAATTGATCGGAAACACAGCCAGGTTCTGCGGAGCCCACCAAAGGAACGAACGATGGTCCCATTCGGCCTCGGTATAGGCGTTCGGCAGGACCCACGTATCGATGTCGATTGGGTTGTCGAGATCGGCCACGTCGAACAGCGTCATCTTGGCGCCGGTCGTTTGTCCTTCTTCGGTGGCCTCTTGGCCAATACCGAGAACGAGGTTCTCGCCGATCGGATGGAGCTGACCGCTATACCCGGTGATCTTCAACTCGCCGCGTACTACCGGGGCCGTCGGCTGCGACAGATCAACCGTGTAGAACGGGTCGGTTTGGCGGAACGTGACCACATAGGCAATGTCGCCGACGAAACGCACCGACCGGATGGTCTCGCCTCGGCCCATATCGCCCACCGAGCCGATGACCACGAGTTCGTCCCCCTGCCGTTCGAGAACCTGCACAAAGCTCTCTGACGTCGAGCCGTCGCCGCCCCACGGCGCACCATCGGTTGTCGCAACCCGGAGGTGTCCGTTGTGCTCCGACAATGCGAACTGGTTCAGCAGATGGCCACGCACCGATCCCGATGCGCTGTAGCTGGCTGCGCCACCGGAGATGTCGAAACTGTGGACCGAGGTGGTGTACGCCTCGCTGAGGCGACCACGGTCCTCGGTGCTCAGCGCCGGATCAAACCAGTTGTTCGTCGCCAGGTAGACCGATGTGTCCGATGCATAGACGGTCTCGCCCGACGCCATCACGGTCGCCGCCTGACCGTTACCCAGCGGCGCCGCCATGTCGAAGCTGAGCAACGACAGCGAACCGAAACCGGAGAAACTCGACGGCACATGGACCCGGTCGCAAGCGGTCAGAAGGCCGCGCTCCACCTCGACACCGTTGCGATCAATCGAGAACGTCGGCAACCAGTCTTCGAGCGTCGACTGTCCGACCGCGTTTCGGTTGGCCTCGCGGGCTGCGTCCTCACCATTGCTGTTTCGGGGAAAGACAAACGGAAGCTGATTGGGGTTGGACTGCACCGCAACCCGGGCGATGCCACCGACAAGGCGGGCACTCAAGTACCGACCCTCAACCGCCATTCGACTCGCGATCGTCGGTCGGGCTTCATCGCTGAGGTCAAGCTCGAACATCATTGCGGCCGGGCCCTCACCGCCGAAGTCGGGTACTGGGCTGTCGTTGAACGGCTCAGGCGTCGGTAGCGGCTCGACCTGGGCAAACCCAGCCTCGGCATCACCTTCGGCCTCTTTTGCAGGCGGCGCCGTTTCAATCGCGGGTTCGCTCACCGCGGGGAGGGGGACCGGGCCGCCGGTGTAGCTCCAACCCTCACCAAATAGCAATGCTCGATCGCCGACGACCAGCATCTCGCGAATGTATGTATCACCGTTGAGACGTAACTGGCCGGCGATGCGAGCGTCATCGCCCCGCGCGTCGATGACGGAGAAGACGCCGTTCGAGATGACGAGGATGCGTTCGCCATCGGTCTTGATGATGTCGGGCTCATCGATGCCAAGCTCCTGCACGGTGGTGCCGGAGAAGTCGACACCCTCGACGGCCTTCTCACCAATCGCCGCCGCCTGCGGCGCGGCAGGTGCGGCCTGATCGAACCCGTCCGACGACGACGCGTTGGTGACCGTATCGGCGGCGCCGGACGCAACATCGGCGGTGCTCGACTCTTCCATTGCATCGTCTTCCATCGCCATCTCGTCCATCGCATCGCCCTCGAAGGCCATGTCAACGGTCGGACCGAACCAGCCATCGCCGTCGAAGCCGTAGGCGCCAACGCTGTTCGCGCCTTCGACCCGCAGATAGTCAAGGAGCGCATCGCAGTTCGGCAGCGTTCCAAGGGCTGATGCCAGGACGATCTCGTCGTCGCCCAACTCGATGACGTCGCCTCCCTCGTCGCCAGCTTGGCCAAGCACACGGTCGCCGACGACATCATCGCTCGAACAGGCCGTGGCAACCAACGACAAGACGATCATTGACGTCACGACCACCGTGGCGACGGTTCCGAGGTTTCGAATTCGGTTGCTCATGTTGCCTGCACTCATCACCGTGTCACTCCCGCGGTTCGTTGTTCTGTGACAGGTCAGACGTTAGAGCCTGCGACATGGTTCCCGGCGGGTGAAGATTTCTCGCCGCCAACCCGAAAAGAGAAGTGACGAGAGTGCAAAGCACTCTCGTCACTTGGAGATCTCAGGCGGCGGGAGCCTGATCTCTCAGCTGTGAAGGCGAGGCCTTCACGGTTCGAGGCTCGGGCGGCGGGAGCCCT
>Ga0114956_1004755_pt1 | contig 10256 bp, 7 predicted proteins | sample MaitaG_FD_87304 | JGI IMG/M metagenome (GOLD analysis project Ga0114956, IMG submission 87304) | Marine algal microbial communities from Maine, USA - Maine_Asex2 metaG | ecosystem: Host-associated > Algae > Red algae > Unclassified | place: Maine, USA | collected 2015-01-05 | reverse complement strand
TTCATGCGGATGTATCAGGGCACGATCAAAAAAGGCGAATCGTATTACAACCAACGCACCGGTCGTAAAGAACGTTTCAGCCGCATCGTGCGAATGCACTCCAACAAACGCGAAGAGATCGACGAAGCGTACGCTGGTGATATTATTGCCGTGATGGGTATCGACTGTGCCTCGGGCGAAACCTATGCTCAGGAACCAAAGATGTGCTCGCTGGAGAACATGTTTATTCCTGAAGCGGTTATTAAGGTCGCCGTTACTCCAACCGAACGCACCAATACTGAAAAACTGAGCAAGGCGTTGCTGCGTTTCCGCAAGGAAGATCCCACCTTCCGCGTTGAAACAGACGAAGAAACCGGCGAAACGCTGATCTCGGGTATGGGTGAACTTCACCTCGAAGTTTACGCCGAACGTATTCGACGTGAGTACGGTATCGAACTCGAAGTCGGTGCCCCGCGCGTCAGCTATCGTGAACAACCAACCGTTGCGGCTTCGTTTGACTATAAGCACAAGAAGCAGTCCGGTGGTTCTGGACAGTTCGCTCATATCAAGGGCGAACTGATGCCGTTCGACGAAGATGGCATGGAAGAAGAGGAAAAAGAGGCCGTCAAAGATAACTTCATCTTCGAAGAATCCATCGTCAGCGGGCGTATTCCTAAGCAGTACATTCCTGCCGTTGAGAAAGGCTTGCGTCAACAAGTCGTTAAAGGCGTGTTGGCCGAATATCCGGTTGTCGGTTTGAAGTGCCACCTTGTGGACGGTTCTTACCACGACGTTGATAGTTCGGAGATGGCATTCCAAACAGCAGCACGCGGTATGTTCCGCGAGTACATGCCAAAGACGAAACCGATTCTGCTCGAACCAGTGATGCGAGTCGAGATCGAAGTTCCCGATGCGTTCCAAGGTCCTGTCGTTGGCGATCTGACTTCGCGGCGCGGTATCATGGAAAGCACTGATGTCAAAGCCGATGGTAACGTCACCATTCTCTGTGAAGTGCCACTGTCGGAGACCTTCGGTTATGCAACCGACCTGCGGAGTATGACGCAGGGTCAGGGAACGTTCTCAATGGAAGTCAACGGTTACCGTCAGGTCCCAAAAAGCGTACAGACGGAAATCGTTGAAGAACGACGTAAAGAACGCGAAGAGCGCAACAAATAGAATAGTAGCATAACACGGTTTACAGCGACTCTATTGAGTCGCTGTAAAACAAAACGGACCTTGGAAAATTGATTTTTCCAAGGTCCGTTTTTTTTATTAGCTTCGTGGCTGAGTTGTGGCTGAATCGTCTCCAGTTGTCAGTATCAGGAGCAAAATCCAATGACTGCAATTTTTGATTAAAACGCCAGTTCATAGCTGAAGTAAATTCCTCGCAATCGCAAACTCTGATTGTCGTTGGTTTCACCCAGTTGATTGACGTTGGCGACGTCCTCGGGAATATTGTTGCTGGCAAAGGCCAGTCCTGAGATTCCCATTCGTCGGTATCCAAGTCGCAGCCGTGAAGATTGGCTTAGTTGATAGATCAGACCAAGGTCCAGCTCCGCCATGAAACTGAGATCGCTTTCGCTGCTGCCGAAATCGTATCCGTTGACACCGGTGGTGCCATTTTGGATGCTAGGATTGTAAGCCGACCCATCGGCAAATTCGCCAAAGACGCGGCGGTTGGCACGCGCTCTTGTGTAGAACGCACCCAGCTTTAATCCCAGCGAACCGTTGAAGCGTCGGAAGATGTTGAATTCCGATCGTCCGCCGGTTTGCAAACCGAACAAGGAGTTTTCGACCGATGAGTTGTAGGAAGCTGATCTTGGACCAACGCCCGAGTCGCTGCCGGATGTATAGGTCAACGATTCATCAAAATCAAAGTAACGGAAACCGAATATTGACTCCGTGTTGCCCAACATGCCGTTGAACCAACCAATGTTTGCGTGGTTGCGTAGGAAGTTAAATTCAAAGTTGTAGATGCTACTTGAGCGTGTCAAAGCGTGAAAGTTTCCAGCCGCAAAGATGTCCGATAACGTGGGGTCGCCCGGTGCAGTTGCGATGTCATTGAGCCCCACTAAAACAGTAGTAGGGTCATTGCCCAGGCTGGCGGTGTTGTCGCTAGGAGCCAGTCCGAAGTAACGGAACTCCCAACCGACGCCACTGCTTGAGCGGCAGTTGAGATACGCTTCGAAGCCGCCAATTTTTCCGTGGTGGGCGTCGGAGGTTCTCAGCGTGTCGCCACGATCAGTAAAGTTATTGCTCAACAGACGATCTTCGCCATAGTTGCGGCGGTAGCCGATCGCCGAAAGTCCGAGCACCGTGTGGACGTCGTACAGCTCTCCTTCGACGACGCCTTCATAGACACCGTCTTCGTAGACCTCGCCCTCGTAAAACACTTCGCCAGAATCGATAACCGCATTATCAACGGTTGCGCCATCGATGGATGTCGAGGGTTTGGAAATCGAAAGGCTTTCCCCAGTTAATTTCTTGGCCTCCGGAGTCCGTAAGCGACTGCTTGAGGACAGTGTTGGCCCGTCAGGGATTTCTAGTATTGAACCAGTCGCGTCGCCCGGAAGTGGATTCTTCGGGAGATTATCCATCTGAACGAAATCACTCAGGTCGATTTTTGATTCGCTGATGGGGCCCGGTTGCTGCGCGGAGGCAGCGCTGGTTAGCGCTGTGGAACACAGTAAGGCGGCAAGGCAAGTTCTTGTAAGGCGTTTCATCATTGGGTCACCGTTATCGAATGGATACAGTTGTTGCGAAGCGTCCAGGTAACGAACGGTGTAACCGGACAACTGTTGCTTCGGACATGACTGTCAGAATCCTGACGTTGCGGTCAGGCGTTCTAGGGCTCAGGATGAACATCGTCATTGCATTCGGTGGGAGCCAAACAATCTGCACCAATGGTCCTCGAATGAAAAATCGGAACGGGCGTGGCTGGAGTTTTTGGCACAACGGTCATCAGCGGAGAGGATCACCTGACAATCAATCGTTCACCAATAAGGATCATTGGAGCAATCCTTAAGGTTTGCCAATGACGGTTTCGTGCGGCGATTTGTTGGTATTGGTGGGGGAGCCCCGGTGTTTAAGCGAGTCAAAGGTTGCGATCTGGCATGCCCTATAAATCGCTAGCAAACCGATGGCGATACAGTCCGCAATAGACGTATCGTTTCGCTTATCCTAAAAGATTAACTCTGTTTCGAAGCAACCCGCGACCAAGCGCAGGACTCGCCGAGAACCAACGGCATTCCCTTTGTGAATTCCAAAATTTAAATTCCGTAACAATTTAGCCTTCTGAAGTAGATCATTCGCCGGAGTCGCCAGACTTCAGAATTTTCGGCGGTTGACGAAGTCTAGTGACTCCGGCTGCGTCAAAAAGCGCGTCTTTTTTAATACTACTTCGGGTGGCTGAATTGTTACCAGATTTCAGATTCCAAATTCCAAATTCCAAATCCTAAATGCTTCACCTCCCACTCATCTCATCCGATCTTTGGAAAGCGATCGACGACCCGGCGGCACGCATTGACCGCGTGTTAACCGATCGTTCCTATCGTTTGTCTATCGGTTTGGACGTGGATCAAAAGATGGAGGCGATGCAGTGTGCGCTAGTGATGACCAGCGGACATGGGAAATATCTGCGCGTCAGCCACGTCGTCGGCAGCCAGATCGAACTGCCCGAAACAATCACCGACAGTTGGCATCAGTTACAGCAATCAGAATCAATACCGTTGTTGGAATACCGACAGTTCATCGCTGATCTGGCGGACCTGCAAATTCAAGCAATCGAACGAGTCAAACGCAAAGCCGGTAAGTACGTCGATCGTATTCTGTTCGCTTCGATTTCAGAGCCTGGCCTTTGGCTGAAAGATTTCGACCACAGCAAGGTTTACTGTGGTCTCACCGATTCGCATCGTATTGCCGACGCTACCGGGTTGACGGTCGTGGACGACTATCCTGCCAATGATGTCATTGCCGGTGGACGCGGCGGTCCCTTATCCGCCCTGCCCCTCTGGCTTACCCTCAGCGATCGAAACGCAAAGGTCGCTGATGAGCATCGCGTCGTGCTATTGTTGAATGAAATGTGCGAAGGCTATTTGTTGCCGGCATCCGATGGGTTGGATGCCGAGCTACCGCTGATCGCAACGGTGCAGGCACCCGGAAAACGTTTTCTGCGACGATTGTTGGAAGTGTTCACTGACGATCAGAGGGCTGATCAAAAACAAGAAGTCCTGAAGAACGTTTCGGCAGCTTCAACGGTTTCTGAATCATTGAAGCGTCGGTGGGATCAGTGCGCCGGTGACGAATCAGCGTTAATCAAATTAGCTGTCGATGGTTCACCTTCAAAGAAGCTGCCCGTCGGTGACGTTTTGAAGACCGCAATAGAATATATTGGCGCGTCATGCCTCAAACAGATTCACCGTGGCGGATGCGGACTGGCTTACCATGGCCCACAGCCAGCTTCCTGCAACGTCTGTCAGGTCTATGTTTTCGGAGAGGAAGCGATTTCAAACACGTTGGTGCAATCTATCAGCCAATCCTTTGCGAGGGAAAAGATATTCTCGCAAACCCCCGAATCGGTCGACGGACAAAACGTTCAAGGGCTGGTCGCTGCGTTGTTGGGGATTTTGCACGTCGATCAAATGCAAGCCAACATCCCATCTATTACCGGTGCGAGCCAACAACGAATCCTCGGTAAGTTGACGCCCGGAAGCCCTTCGAACTGGCGTCAACTCGTACGCGACATGTCAGATTTCCGCCCTCCAGCGATGAAGCTAAGAGACGCGATCTGAACAGTATAACTGGCAATCAGAGAAAGAGTATTTGGCCAGTCATATCTTCGGTCTCAAAACATAGAGCGTCCAACTCTTTGATGAGCTGCCCTATCGAACGTTTGCCGCCCCAGAAAACAATTCCAGAATGAGGGATACCTTTGCTGGCTAAGGCTGAGCAAATCGTCGTCTTAAATAACGATGACTCGCTCATTCTCCTGTGCGTAAGTCATCTGTTCCGAATCGTTTTTCCCGAGAAGTTCAGCTTCATGGGAAGTCGTTACATCGCGGCCACGTAATTTCAAGCCAGAGGCGACGGCATTAGGCATGTTTTCATCAAGATGAAATCGAATCACTGCCCGCGTCCATGTTCGGGTTACTGTTGTTCAGCCGTTTCTTCATCGCTGCAGCAAATTCACGGTGTGGTTTCAGGGCTGCCTGAATTTCCGCTTGGTTCTCAAAATAGTAGGCCAGACTGGTGTGAACCTGAGCGAGAGAAAGGTGCGGGTATTCTCGCACAATTCCATCGCCAGATTTTCCATGACGCTCATAGAGCGTGACAATGTCCTGAACCCGGACACGCGTACCAGTGACAAACGCTCGTGGCTCGCCTCGGCGATTCTTCCGTATTTCGATATGGTTTGCGATTGTTGGTTGCATGAACAAATTATAGCGCTGTTGAAGCAATTTACCAAGAAAAATCGCCAGAGAGTCGTTGTCAGGGGGCTCTGTGTCCCCCGCCGTCATTTCGTGGACCCCTTGCTGTATCCTCCAAATCATTAGCCAGTTTTAACTGACGAACGCGGTTGCACTAACGGTCATCTTGTTTCGAGCCCATTTCCAAGGACTGCTTTGTGGTAGAATGATTGCGATGTAAACGCACGCAATTCTACTCATGTCATTACCTCCGTGAGCGGCAAGGCGCTAGCCGCCGGTTCTGTTCACTGCGAACCGGCGGAAAACGCCTCGCCGCTCACGGGATCCTCATTTCCATTCCGAGAGCCTTCCTTCGTGACCGACGATTCTGCCGACCTGCAAACGCAACGCGACGAAATTGCAGACGCTTATTTTGATTCGCTGCCTTTTGATCCCTATCCGGTTCAGGAAGAAGCGCTGTTGGCTTACTTTACCGAAGAGCAAGGCGTGCTGGTGTGCGCTCCCACCGGAACCGGGAAGACCTTGATCGCCGAAGCCGCGTTATTCGAGGCGCTCAAATTAGGGAAGAAAGCGTATTACACGACGCCCTTGATCGCGCTGACCGATCAGAAGTTTCGCGAAATCCAAGAGACCGTCGTGCGGTGGGGCTATTCGCCCGATGATGTTGGATTGGTGACGGGCAACAAAAAAGTAAACCCGCAAGCGAAAATCTTAGTCGTCGTGGCCGAGATTTTGCTCAACCGATTACTCGACGATGAGTCGAATGCGTTTGACGACGTTTGGGCTGTCGTGATGGACGAATTCCATAGCTTCAATTTGCCTGAACGTGGCATCGTTTGGGAGTTCGGTCTGGCGCTGTTGCCGGCTCACATTAAAACAATGCTCCTGTCGGCCACGGTTGGCAACTCGATGGATTTTCTGCGTTGGTTGAATCACGTTCACAGCCGAAGCTTAAAACTTGTCGAAGGCACTGAACGCAAAGTGCCCTTAGAGTTCAATTGGGTCGATGATGATTTGCTGCCTGAGCACATGGAGAAAATGGTCACCAGCGACGATGCGACTCGCCGCACCCCTGCCCTGCTGTTCTGCTTCAATCGAGAAATGTGTTGGACGTTTGCTGAAATGCTCAAGGGGAAAAAGTGCGTCGCCAAAGAACAGCAAAAAAAGCTCAGCGACCGGCTGGAAGACTATGACTGGTCCCAAGGTGCAGGTCCCAAGATGAAGCAGTTGTTAATTCGAGGCGTCGGTGTTCATCACGCCGGCGTGTTGCCAAAGTACCGCCGGATCGTCGAGACACTCTTTCAAGAAAAATTGCTCAGCATTTGCGTCTGCACCGAAACGCTGGCGGCGGGGATAAATTTACCCGCCCGCAGCGTCGTGCTGCCGACGATTTTGAAGGGGCCGCCGGGTAAGAAAAAACTGATGGCGGCAGCGGGCGCCCACCAGATTTTCGGCAGAGCCGGTCGTCCTCAGTTCGACGATGTCGGCTACGTTTACGTACTGCCGCACGAAGACGATGTGAAAATCGCGCGATGGAAAGAGAAGTACGATTCGATTCCCGAAGACACCAAAGATCCGGGGCTAAGAAAAGCGAAAAAGGCGTTGAAGAAGAAACGCCCCAAGCGTCGGGAAGACCAACAGTACTGGAGCCAAGCACAGTTCGAACAATTGGTCGCCGCACCGTCGGCGGATTTAGAAAGCCGAGGTCCCCTGCCCTGGCGACTGCTGGTTTACATGCTCAACATATCCGATGACGTGCAAAAGATCCGCACTTTGGTCGGCAAACGTTTGCTGGACGCGAAGAAGAAGGAGCTGGCTCAGAAAGATCTCAATCGGCAATTGATTACGTTGTGGCGAGGCGGCTACGTGACGCTCGATCCGCGTCCGCCAGCTTCGATGTTGGGCTCGGATCAACCAGAGGAAGAAGATTCGCTTGATCAGGGGTCCGAACTTGACGATGCTGATGCCATTGCTGAACCTGAAGCGGGCGCGGCGTCTTTGGCGATGATGTTGGACTTGGGGCAACGAAAATCAGATCTGCCAGAACCGCTAGAGGCCAATCAAATCAATCAATCCAACCAAGAATCCAAAAAGAAACCGGCAGCACCGACCGTCGATGATGAACCGGATTATCGCGCGACGACGGCCACTCCAACGGAGAAGATGCAAGATTTATTGCTGCTGCGCGGCGTGCATCCGCTGTACGCGGTCTTCTTGACCAAGCATTTAGGCATCGCCGATCGCAATGAACGAGTGATGGCGTTCGAAAGTTTACTGGAGCTATCGCGATCGTTGGGCAAAGCCATTCGCATTCCCAAACCGGACGAATTACCACCGGGCCCACTGGCGACGGAGCGTCTGGATCCCCAGTTGTTGAAACTGGGTTTAGCGACCGCAGATGAATTCGGCTACAAAGATCCGGACGAGGACGAGCAAAAGCAGCGCGGCTACTACGATGAATACGTGCCCGTGTTGACGTTGCCGCATAAGTTGCAGCGGTTGTTTCAATTTGACTTCCCCGCCGTGCAAGACTTGCGTATTACGCCAGTTTGGGTGGCGGGCGAAGTCCTGCAATATGGCACTGATTTCAACAAATACATCACCGCCAACAAATTGCAGAAACAAGAAGGAATATTGTTTCGGCATTTGTTGCGATTGGTGCTGTTGTTGGACGAGATGGTCGAACTGTGTCCGCCGGACGTGGAGTACGAAACGTGGAAAGACGACCTCAACGACATCGCCAACCAATTAGAAGAAACGTGTCGCGCCGTCGAACCCGAAGGCACCGATCAATGGCTGGCCGAAGGCCGAGCTGAGAAATAGGCATAGTCGTATTTCACGGAGTGAAATACGACTATTATTTCATGAAAAATACTTAGCAGAAGATTATCACGTTGCTGAAGTAGGACGCGCCGGCCGTTTCGGCGGATCGTATGTGCAACAATCTTTTGGACAGACGTCATGATTGGGCGGCATCAAACCGATGGCTTTCTTTTCAGTACCATCGGTGCGTTCCAGGATCAGCTCCCGAATCATCGCGATGAATTGTGGATGCACGCCAACGGTCTTGGCGCGCTGCATGTTGAGCCCAATTTCTTCGCACTTCTCTTTCGCTTCGGTGTCCAGATCGAACAACACTTCCATGTGGTCGGAGACAAATCCGATCGGCATGATGATAACGTCCTCGACATCGGTGGTCTCTTTGATAGTTTCCAAGTGATCACAGATATCAGGCTCCAGCCAAGGCTGTGTCGGTGGACCTGAGCGACTTTGGTAGACAAGGTCCCAATGGTTGTCGCCGATTTTCTCCATCACCAAACGGCACGCTTCGTTCAGTTGCATCGCGTACTTGCAGTTGTCCGCCATCGACATAGGGATACTATGAGCGGTGAAGATGAACCGAGTTTTGGTTCGTCGGTTTTCGGGGATCTGAAGCAATGCATCGTTGACGCGGTCTACGGTGGCGGCCGTGTACAGCGGATGATTGAAGAACATCCGTAGCTTATGGACCTCAGGAGAACCGGGCCCAATCTGATCCTGAGCCACCATAATGTTCTCGCGATACTGACGGCAACCCGAATAACAACTGTACGCCGAGGTGAAGAAAGCCAACGCGCATTGGACACCGTCCTTTTTCATTTCTTCGAGCGCATCAGGGATCATCGGATGCCAGTTCCGGTTTCCCCAATAGACGGGAAGGTCAATGTCGTGGTCCGCCAATTCTTTTTTGATCGCCGCAATCAGTTCTCGATTTTGCTCATTGATCGGACTGACGCCACCGAAATGTTTGTAGTGCTCGGACACTTCCAACATTCGCTCGCGCGGCACATTTTTGCCACGCAGTACATTTTCAAGGAAGGGCATTACATCGTCTTGCCCTTCGGGACCGCCGAAAGAAATTACAATTAATGCGTCGAATTTTTTATCGTTCATTTTTGATTGATGTGTTGATGTGTTTATGTGTTCGAAGAATGGTAAAAGTATTTTGTGAAACCGGAGGGCTTGCGCCCGTGCCGCTAAAAATCCTAGCGGTATGGGCGCAAGCCCTCCGGTTACGTTCTACGTCTCAAAGCGTCGACAACATTTGCCGGTGTGAGGACTGCATACGGCGGTTTACCCTTTGGAAATCGACAACATGCGACTCGGAATTGACCGGTGGCAACCTGTTTTCCGGTCAGTAGCGTGATTTCAAACTGGTATGAGATTTGTTTCCCGTCGATTTCCAATAGGTTTAACTCAACCAATAAATCTTCATCAAAACCCGCAAAATGTTGTAGCTCGATCGAAGCAGACAGCCGGGGAAATCCTAGGATCCCTTTTTCGTCACTCAGCACCACCGAAAGGTCACGACTGCGGAGGAAAGCGTATTCCGTCTCCTCCATCATCCGGATCAACGCGCTTAAGTGCACCGCGCCTGACCCGTCGGTGTCGACCATCCGGACGGTGCGCTGTGTTTGAAAGCTGTTGATAGGGGAAAGCGTTGGCATACTGTGCTTTGGTTCGACAGGAAATCGTAAGTGTGTATTATTATCGTTTCGACGGCGCTGGGTAGACCTGCGACCGAACGACGGGCGAATGGCAATTGATTGACTATTGCATGACTATTGCATGACTATTGGGACGCGCGAAATCTTCACATGAATCACTGGCACAACAAAGCCGCTTGGGACCGATTGGCTCAAACACAAGACCGATTGGCGAAACCGGCACGGGATGTAGATTTCGTTGATCCGCTCAAATCCGTCGATGGGCCGGGGTGGCTGGGTGATTCGATCGCCGGGAAGCGGACGTTGTGCTTGGCTGCGGGCGGAGGCCGACAGGGCCCAATCTATGCTGCCGCGGGCGCGATCG
>Ga0114956_1004751_pt1 | contig 10262 bp, 10 predicted proteins | sample MaitaG_FD_87304 | JGI IMG/M metagenome (GOLD analysis project Ga0114956, IMG submission 87304) | Marine algal microbial communities from Maine, USA - Maine_Asex2 metaG | ecosystem: Host-associated > Algae > Red algae > Unclassified | place: Maine, USA | collected 2015-01-05 | reverse complement strand
GCTGATTTGAAATACTTCAAAAAAATCACATCTGGTCATCATATTATCATGGGTAGAAAATGCTTCCAATCAATTGGAAGAGCATTGCCCAATAGGACCAACGTTGTGCTTACCCGTGATCCCTTTTTTATTTCTAGTAACATCATAGTCGCTCATAGCATTGAAGAAGGACTGCAAATTGCAAATGAAAATGGCGAAACGGAGTGCTTTATTATTGGAGGTGGAAAAATATACGATCAAACAAGATCTCTATGGGATAAAATTTACTTGACAGAGGTAGATCTAACTGTGGATGGAGATGTACATTTCGAAAAACTGGATCCTTCATTATGGACTTTAGACTCAGAAGAAAAACATATTAAGAACGAAAAAAATGAATTTGATTACACCTTTAAAGTGTTCTCTAGAAAATGAGAAAATTAGATTTTTCTGAAAGCTTCTTACACTACATTTGGCAAAATCAGCTGTACAGCTTTAACGACATCTATACTATAGAAGGTGAATCCATTGAAGTGGTTCGTCCTGGTATTTTAAATCACGATGCTGGACCAGATTTTTCTAATGCTAAAATTAAAATAGGTGACAAAATTTGGGTGGGTAATGTAGAAATTCACAAAAATTCAACTGATTGGTTTCACCATAATCATCATCTTGATAAAGCATATAATAATGTAATTCTACATGTAGTTTATCAGTGCGACATTAAAGATAAATCTGAGAGAAAAAACTTTCTCCCTACACTTGAGCTTTCCAATCGCATTAGCCCTAGCCTTGTTGACAACTATGCTAATCTTGCTAATTCTTTAGATGAAATCCCATGCATAAATCAACTTCAAAAAGTAAAATCAATTTACATTACTAACATGTTGTATAAAGTTGGTGTACTACGAATTCAAAATAAAACCGAAGAATTAAAAGAACTTTTCGCTTTCACCAATAATTCATTTGAAGAAACCTTATATCTCATTTTAGCAAAAGCTTTCGGTGGAAAATTAAATGGGGATGCTTTTGTTCGTCTGTGCAAATCAATACCGAAAAAACAATTAATGAAGTTTGGTAATGATTCGTTTAAACTAGAAGCATTGCTTTTCGGTTTTGCCGGATTAATCCCGGAACATCATATTGAAGACTACCCTGTTGCTTTACAAAAGGAATATGTTTTTCAGAGCAAAAAGATTAAACTTAATCGCAGCGCCAACATTCTCTGGAAGTTTTCCAGAATGCGGCCTAGTTCATTTCCAACCATTCGGATTTCGCAATTCTGTAATTTATTGGTATCCAATACATCGCTTTCCAACGAAATATTTGCTGCTCAATCAGTACATGAGCTCAAGTCATTTTTGAAATGTACTGCCTCTTCTTTTTGGGAAACACATTATACCTTTTCAAATGAATCTAAAAAACTAGTAAAAACTTTGGGTGATCAAAGTATGAATACCATTATCATAAATGCAATAGTTCCATTTCTGTTTTTTTATGGTCAACAAGAAAACTATCCAGAACAAAAAGAAAAAGCGCTCAAATTTCTAGAACAATTAGAAGCTGAGAAAAATAGAGTCACTAGAAAATGGAACAATTGGGGTGTCCCATTTCATTCTGCATTTGAAACTCAAGCTGTCCTATCTTTGGAAAAGAATTATTGCTCAAAAAAGAAATGTACCTCCTGTTATATCGGTCATCAAATACTCAGTTCTAAGTGAACAAACTTGCTAAAATTTTACTATTTCCATTTTCTTTGATTTATGGCTTTTTCATCAATCTTAGAAATGTATTTTATGATACTGGTTTATTAAAAGAAACAGAATTTAGTGTTCCCATTATCTCTGTGGGAAACCTCAGTGTGGGAGGTGCAGGAAAAACCCCACATGTAGAATACCTAATCCAATTCTTAAATCAATACCTAGAAATTGGCGTATTAAGTAGAGGATACAAAAGAAAGACCAAAGGATTTAGAAACGTACAAAGAAGAGATACTGCCATCCATTCTGGTGATGAACCAGTTCAATTTAAACGTAAGTATCCTAACATTGAAGTTTCTGTTTCTGAAAGTAGAGCATTGGGTATACCTCAAATGTTGAAAATTAAACCTAATCTTCAGGTTATAATTCTTGATGATGCATTTCAGCATCGATCTGTTAAACCGCACATAAATATTCTCATTTCACCGGCATTTGATTTATATAGCGAAGATTTATTGTTGCCAGCTGGTAGATTGAGAGAACCGATAGACTCGGCAAAAAGAGCTGATATTATTATTGTGAGCAAATGCCCAAAAGATTTTTCGTATGAAAATATGATTGAAATCAAATCTGCTCTTAATCCTTTGAGTCATCAAACATTATTGTTTTCTAGATATGCCTATAAACAACCGTACCATATATTAAATCAGTCCATTCGCCTTCATTTACGTACAGAGATGAAAATAATTCTCATTTCTGCTATAGCCAGTAGTACGTATTTATTGGATTACATCAAATTGCATACAGACGATATAATTAACTTGGAATATGAAGACCATCATCTTTATTCATCGCGAGATATGGAGTATCTCCAAAAAGTATTTAAAGAAAATAAAACGGACAACACAATTATTTTAACGACAGAAAAAGATGCAATACGATTGCAATTACAATCAAAATTTATAATTGAAAATAATCTCCCCATATTTGCACTACCAATCCAAGTAGAATTTTTATTTGACCAAGGGCTGACTTTTAATAAAAAAATAAGGGATGCTTTATTAAATTTTACCGTCTAACATCTAGAATAAAATGTCATGCGAATAATATCAATTTCTATTTTTCTTTTGATTTTATGTTTTTCATCTAAAGGTCAATCTAGTTATGTTAACAAGAGAAATCCAGCGATTGCAATTCACGATCGATTAGAAATTAAAACGGGAATAGAATCTCCGATACACTCTTCTATAAAGGAGTATTCTCGAAAAGATTTAGTAGACTATGTATTAAAAGTAAAGTCTACTGCTACAAACCTTTCTGATAAAGACCATAGAGATATTCAATACATCCTTGATGACAGTAATGAATTTGATGATTTAACAAATTCATCTAAGACTGAAATCCCAAAATCAACAAATAAAAAAGAATATGTTGATAGCTTATTTTACACGTATTCTGAGTCAACTGAAACGGAAGATGACAGAATACAATCTAATATAACTACTCGTAAACCTGTATTGAAACACTTCTTCAAAACACCTGCTAATTTCTTCGAAATAAATACGGAAGCTTTTTTATTAAAAATAAATCCGGTGGTCAATGTGAAATTTGGCAAAGATTTGGAAGATAGCGAGAAAATAATTTTTCAAAATACTAGGGGAATTGAGTTAAGAGGTCTAATAGATGAAAAAGTATATTTCTATACTAATCTGTACGAAACACAGGGGAATTTTAATGACTTTATTGAAGAACGCATTGCTAAATACCAATCCATTCCTGGTTTTGGATCATATAAAGATTTTTCAAGTACTGTTAGTGATAAATTCTCTGGATACGATTTTCCTAATTCTCAAGCATATGTAGGTTTTCATGTGTCCAAACATGTTGCAATAGAACTTGGTCATAATAGTCATTTTATTGGAAATGGGTACAACTCCTTACTATTGTCTAACTATGCAAATAATTACTTCTATCTAAAGTTTAGTACCAAAGTTTGGAAGTTTCACTATCAAAACCTCTTTGCTGAACTAGCACCAATAAGCAGTCGTGCAAATCCTGGTGATTTTCTTTTGCCTAAAAAATATATGGCCGGTCATTATTTAAGCTTTAGGCCACGAAAAAATATTGAGATTGGCTTGTTTGAGACTGTTATGTTTTCTAGAGAAAATACTTTTGAGTTACAATACCTAAATCCAATTATTCTTTATAGAACAGTTGAATTCTTTTTAGATAGTCCTGATAATGTCCTAATTGGGCTAAATGGGAAATGGAATTTGAAGAATCGGTTTTCTATATATGGCCAACTCATTTTAGATGAATTCAAATTGAGCGAGTTAAAAGATCGGACAGGCTGGTGGGCTAATAAATATGGTGCTCAATTTGGGTTAAAATACATTGATGCATTTGGACTTGATCATTTAGATATACAAGCAGAATACAATATTGTTAGGCCTTATACCTACGGTCAAAGTCGTGAATTAGAAGATTTTCCAGAACTCTCCATATCTAATTATTCACATTATAGTCAGCCACTTGCTCATCCTTTAGGTGCAAACTTTAAAGAATTCGTTCTTTTGGCAAATTATCCGATTACTCAAAGGCTCCTAATTCAAGGACGATTCTTGCTTGCCAATTATGGATCAAGCCCCGAAGATGTAAACTTTGGTGATGATATTTTAGTTACATCAGATCTGAAACCTTCCCTATTTAACAATACCATTGGCCAAGGCATTAGTACAAATGTTTTACAACTAGGTATTGATGTTTCCTATGAATTCTTTCATAATTACAATTTAGATTTACATTTCCTGTATCGCAATAAAGACAGTGCTGAAAATGCTCTAGATCTTCAAACGACATATTTTGGTGGTGGAATACGCGCCAATGTGTCAAATTTGAAGATTGATTACTAAATTCTCTCCTTTAAATAGTGACATTGAGTTTAAAATGTGTCTATAAATTGAGTAATTTTGTTACTCATTAATGTCTTATAGGCAAAAATGATAGAAACACTTATTTCTTCTAAGACTCGAATTAAAATGCTATTGAAGTTTTTTCTCAATGGCAATAACAAAGGATATCTACGTGGGTTAGAACAAGAATTTGGAGAATCTTCTAATGCAATTAGATTAGAGCTTAATCGCTTTGAAAAAGCGGGTATGCTTAAATCGTATACAGAAGGAAATAAAAAGTTCTTTCAAGCCAATAAAAAGCATCCCCTTTTCAACGAAGTCCACAATATTGTACTAAAACAGATTGGCTTTGATAGGATCATAAACCAAGTCATTACTAGGTTAGGAGATGTTCAAAAAGTATATGTAACCGGTGAGTTTGCTAAAGGTCTAAATAGTCAAATTATTGATTTGACTTTTGTAGGTAATGTAAATCATAGATACCTACATGAATTATGTAAAAAAGTAGAAAAATTAATAGGAAGAAAAATAAGATTTGTGATTTTTGATACAATTGATGAAATCAATTGGACATCTAGAGATAGTGATCCTTTAATACTTTGGGAAAATGTCTAAATCAACGGAGATCATCAATCATTTGTCCTTGGATCAACCAAAGTGGTTTGCCATTTATACTAAGTATAAATGCGAAAAATATATCGTTGATAACTTAAACTCCAAAAATATTGAGGCGTATATACCTCTACTAAATGTTACCAAAAGGTATACTAGAAAAATTAAGAAATATCAAGTTCCATTACTTAATTCTTATGTCTTTGTACGGATTATTAAAGAAGACTATGTCAAAGTGCTTCAAACAGAATATGTAATGAATTTTGTTAAAATTCGAAAGAATTTAATCGCTATTCCAGAAGAAGAAATTGATTTATTAAAACGAATCGTAGGCGAATATCAAGATTCTATTACTACCACAAATATCGATTGGGTGGAAGGATCTGAAGTAGAGGTTATATCAGGATCCTTGACGGGTCTAAAAGGAACTCTAATTAATAAGAAAAATAAGAATCGATTTTCTGTAAACCTAAATCATATAGGAATACAATTACAAATCGATATCGAACCCGGGCTGTTGCGCCCAATAAATCATAGGATCTCCGCTTAAAATTTTTAAGCAAAGGTCTGTTTATTACTTTTTAGAGATTAAGTGCTTGCGACTTATCAAAGGCGAAGCCTTATTTACTACAAATTGAATTTTAAATCTAATTGTTGAAGGAAAGAGTTTTGATAACAGGAGCTGCAGGATTTCTTGGCTCACATTTGTGTGATAAATTTATTCAGGAAGGGTTTCATGTTATTGGGATGGACAATCTCATTACTGGAGATATGGAAAACATACAACATCTCTTTAAAAACGAGCATTTTGAATTTTATCACCATGATGTCAGTAAGTTCGTTCATGTTCCTGGAAATCTAGATTACATTTTACATTTCGCTTCACCTGCTTCGCCTTTAGATTATTTACAAATGCCCATTCAAACTTTAAAAGTAGGATCGCTGGGCACTCATAATCTACTAGGACTGGCTAAGGCAAAAAGCGCTCGCATGTTAATCGCTTCTACTTCAGAAGTATATGGAGACCCTTTGGTTAATCCTCAACCAGAAGAATACTGGGGCAATGTAAACCCAATTGGACCAAGAGGTGTGTATGATGAGGCAAAAAGGTTTCAAGAGGCAATTACCATGGCATATCATACGTATCATGGTCTTGACACCAGGATAGTGAGGATATTCAATACTTACGGTCCTCGAATGAGAATTAATGACGGACGTGCATTACCCGCTTTCTTTTCTCAAGCTATTTTAAACAAAGACATAACGGTTTTTGGAGAAGGGAATCAAACCAGATCCTTTTGCTACGTTTCAGATTTAGTCAATGGAATTTTTAAGTTATTGTTTTCAGATTACGTAAATCCTGTAAACATTGGCAACCCTGATGAAATTTCAATTCTAAAAGCTGCAAAAGAAGTATTGGGTATTGTAAAAGATTCAACTTCCAAAATTACTTTTCATGGCCTCCCAAAGGATGATCCCAAGGTAAGAAGACCTGATATAACAAAAGCAAAAAAAATATTAAACTGGTCACCTGCTATTGACAGAAAAACCGGTTTTTTAAAGACATACGAATATTTTAATTCAATATTGAAAAAATGAACATTGCAGTAGTTGGTACAGGATATGTTGGTTTAGTTTCTGGAACATGCTTTGCAGAAACTGGAAACAATGTCGTTTGCATTGATATTGATCAGCAAAAAGTTGAAAAAATGAAAGCTGGCGAAGTTCCAATCTACGAACCTGGCCTAAATAATCTATTCGAAAGAAATACAAAAGCAGGAAGACTAACATTTACTACTTCCTTAGAAGACGGTATAAAGGATGCAGAAGCAATCTTTCTAGCCTTGCCTACTCCTCCAGGGGAAGATGGTTCTGCAGACTTAAAATATATCCTTGGAGTAGCAGAGGATCTTGGTAAAATCATTACGGATTACAAGGTTATTGTTGACAAGAGTACAGTACCAGTTGGCACTTCAGAAAAAGTAGCAAACAAGCTCAAAGAAAACTTAGATCCATCGCTTTTTGATGTAGTATCTAACCCCGAATTTTTAAGAGAAGGGGTTGCAGTTGATGATTTCCTTAAACCAGACAGAGTAGTAATTGGGACTTCCTCCAAAAAAGCAGAAGAAGTAATGATGCGTCTTTATCAACCTTATGTTAGACAAGGAAATCCTATCATTGTAATGGATGAAAGGTCGGCTGAAATGACCAAGTATGCTGCTAATTCTTTCTTGGCAACGAAGATCACATTTATGAATGAAGTTGCTAATCTATGCGAAAAGGTTGGTGCAAATGTGGATCAGGTCCGGATTGGAATTGGCAGTGACACTAGAATTGGCAAAAGGTTTTTATTTCCTGGCATTGGCTATGGGGGGTCTTGCTTCCCTAAAGATGTTCAAGCATTAGCAAAAACAGCTACTGAAAATAATTATGATTTTAATATTCTAAAATCAGTAATGAATGTGAATCACAAACAAAAAGTGATTATTGTTGATAAAATCAAAAACCATTTTGGCAATGATTTGAATGGAAAACAATTTGGGATTTGGGGTTTAGCCTTTAAACCAAATACAGATGACATACGAGAGGCTCCCGCCTTATATGTTATCGATGAATTACTAAAAGCAGGTGCATCAATCAGAGCTTTTGATCCTGAAGCAATTGAAAACGTTGAAAAATTATTAGGAGACAAAATTGAATTCGCAAATAATCCATATGATGCTTTAAATGAAGCCGATGCACTAATAATTTGTACTGAATGGAGTGTATTTAGAACTCCGGATTTTCAAAAAATGAATACAATGCTAAAAAGCAAAATCATTTTCGATGGCAGAAATCTATACGCATTAGATTCAATGAAAAGTAAGGGATATCATTATCAAAGCATAGGAAGACCTGTAGTCTCAAACCAAAATGGATAAAGAATCTCACATACGTAGTATTCTAAAAGGACTTTCATGGAGATTAATAGCAACGGGAACGCTTATTATAATTGCATATTTAACTACTGGAGATATAAATCTAGCGTTGGAGATCGGAGCTATTGAGTTTGTCATTAAATTTCTTCTTTATTATTTCCACGAAAGGGCTTGGCAAACAGTGCCACGAGGAACATTTAGAAAACTGTACAGAAGGTATATTAAACCCGTAAAGAATTAATCTAGAACAAGAAAATATTCATCCAATCTTTGAAAGATTGCTTTCTCAAAAGGATAAAGAAAACTTCCTAAACCAAAAAGCCCAAGTTTTTTGGTTTACGGGTTTATCCGGGTCAGGTAAAAGTACCATTGTCGAACACTTAGAAAAAGAGCTCTTTAAAAGAGGTTTTTTTGTCCAAGTGTTAGACGGCGATAATATCAGAAGTGGCATTTGCAATAATTTAAGTTTTACCATTGAAGATCGTCAAGAAAACATCCGAAGAATTGCAGAGGTATCAAAGCTGTTTTGCACTTCAGGAATTATATGCCTCAACAGTTTTGTTAGCCCAACCATTTCTATAAGAATGAAGGCAAAAGACATCATTGGAGGCGAAAACTTTAAAGAAATCTTTGTCAATACTCCTCTTGCAGTTTGTGAAGAAAGAGACGTGAAAGGCTTATATAAAAAAGCAAGGGCAGGTCTCATTAAAGGCTTTACGGGAATTGATTCACCTTTCGAAAGCCCTATAACACCCGACCTCGAATTACATACCAACAATAAGTCCATTGAAGAAACAGTGCTTCAAACTTTAGACTTTGTTTTATCAATAATATCTTGTTGAGAAATTGATCAAAAAATGAATTATCACATAAACCATTTAAGAGAACTCGAGTCGGAATCAATATTCATTTTAAGGGAAGTAGCCTCACAATTTGAAAATCCGGTTATTTTATTCTCTGGTGGAAAGGATTCAATTTTAATGACATATCTAGCCGTTAAAGCCTTTTATCCAGCAAAAGTACCTTTTCCATTATTACATGTTGACACAGGGCATAATTTTCCGGAAACAATAGCCTATCGAGATTCATTGGTTGAAAAATATGGTTTAAAACTAAAGATTGGATACGTCCAAGACGCAATCGATAATGGACACGTGACAGAAGAAAAAGGCGTAAATGCAAGTAGAAACGGGCTTCAAATATTTACCCTTTTGGATGAACTTGAAAAAGGAAAATACGACGCTGCTATGGGTGGGGGAAGAAGAGATGAAGAAAAAGCTCGTGCTAAAGAACGATTCTTCTCGCATAGAGATGAATTTGGCCAATGGGATCCCAAAAATCAGAGACCAGAGCTTTGGAATCTTTTTAATGGCAGAAAAAGTATTGGGGAGCATTTTAGGGTATTCCCAATTTCAAACTGGACAGAATTAGATGTTTGGCAATATCTTGCTGAGGAAAAAGTACCTCTTCCTTCTCTCTATTTTGCACACCAAAGAAATGTTATCGAAAGAGACGGTGTCCTACTTGCTGATAGTGAATATATTCCAAAGAAAGAAGGAGAACAAGTCTTGTCGGAAATGGTACGATGTAGAACCATAGGAGATGTTACCTGTACCGGTGTTTGGCGCTCAAATGCAACGGATGTAGAAGGAATCATTGAAGAAGTAGCTACAACACGAATGACAGAACGAGGAGGAAGGTCTGATGACAAAAGATCAGAAACAGCCATGGAAGACAGAAAAAAGCAAGGATACTTTTAATTATTTTATACCCATCCTCATTGTCCTCATTCTTCGGACGTTTCTCCTTCCCAGGAAGGAGAAAATGTTGAACGAAGTGAAACAAATGAGGAAGGGAAAAAAGAATAATAAGAAATCACGCAAGCTTTTAAACCCATCCTTTTCTCCACTTACGTGAAATCATTTCCTTCCCTTATAAGGGAAGGATTAAGGTTGGGTTAAAAAAGAAAATATGTCACATAATAATAAATCAACTGAGTTATTAAGATTCACCACCGCTGGATCAGTGGATGATGGTAAATCTACTTTAATTGGAAGATTGCTCTATGATAGTAAGTCCATTTTTCAAGACCAATACGAACAAATAGAAGCAATTTCTGAGAAAAGGGGTGAAGAAGGTGT
>Ga0114956_1004747_pt1 | contig 10271 bp, 8 predicted proteins | sample MaitaG_FD_87304 | JGI IMG/M metagenome (GOLD analysis project Ga0114956, IMG submission 87304) | Marine algal microbial communities from Maine, USA - Maine_Asex2 metaG | ecosystem: Host-associated > Algae > Red algae > Unclassified | place: Maine, USA | collected 2015-01-05 | reverse complement strand
TGGATAATGCGAAACTACCTGGTGCCTAGCAAGACAATAATCAATTAATTGTTCGCTATTATCCCAATTTATGCAATAGGATTCGTTATGAGGCGCATTTATGCAAAATTAGCAAGCACTTTGGAGCGGAGGCATTTGGGACTATTATCTATACACCATTAGTCATTGGCTGTCAGCTCTGCTCCCGCTTGCACATCGAAGGTAGCTTCCAATTTTACACGTATCGGCTGACTGGTACTCTCGATCGTCATCTCAGCACCGCTCGTCATAGTTGCCGAGCCTCTCGGTTCGATCTGAAACCCGGCAACACTATTCGTGATGGCAATTTCTCCTTGGTCCATAAGTGTTGTAGACGTCTCCATGATAAGACCAGTTGCTGCATGATCGATCTGAATGACACCGGTCGGTGTATTGGTGAGCGAACCAAGATATGCTGTCGAACAGCAAGCAAAGGAATCAATTCGGACACCTATGCCATTTGTCACGTCTTGGGTGAGTACGATCTTACCGCTATTTATTATTGATCCATACAGGTTGATTCCCTCTGCGCCAAACTCATCGATGATAATGTCTCCGGCATTAGTAATAACTGCATTATGACGTGAACCGAGGCCCTCAGCAGTTGTGTTGTTGATCGTGATTTTTGATGCTGTCGAGAAATTTGCAGTAGTACTTGTTGTGAACACTAAGCCCCACATTGCACTTTCGATAGTAAGGGTGCCTTCATTTTGAAGATAGCCAACATTGCCTAACACCCCATGCCGTTCTGCACCATAGATCTCAATATTAGATCGATTCGTAACCAAGGGACTCGTGCCACCCATTCGAATTCCATCACGACACTCCATGATTAGAATTGTTCCATCATTTGTGAGAGTGTCGCGTGCTGAAATTCCTTCATCACAGTTTCTTATTGTAATTGTTCCTTCATTCGTGAGGAGGCCCAAAGCAGCAATTCCATCGTCACCAGCATCATCAATCGACAACGTACCGTTCTCCCGAATAATGAGCTCTCCAAACACAAGCAGTGCATCGTCGGGAGAGTTTTTGATCGCCAGCTCTCATTCGGAAATAGTAAGCACAGCCAGTACTGAAACATGCAATGCGACTACATTGGACTTAATATCCGCTACGCTTCCCGCGCCGTCAATGACGACACTGTCTTCCGGGCCAGGTACCCCACTATCCCAATTGTCTGGATTAGTCCATAGCCCAACAGCACCTACTTTCCAGGTCACAACTGCACTGTGAGCGGTGCTAACCAGGCAGATCAACATCAAAAAGGTTGGGACTATTAGTCGTACAATCATTTTCTTGTTTCGTCAAAATTAATGGTTGCAACAGCAGCTCTTCTCACCCAAAAGGGTGAGATTTAAGTGATATCGGTAAGCAGGGGTCAACCCGTGACAACCATGTTACACTAACAAGTGGTGCTGCAAAATTTTGCATATCGAGCGATTTCCTTTTCCAGTTTTTGTATCGGTAGTCGTTTGCTTTGGGGATTTTCAAAGTGAAGATTCTTGATGATAAATTTCCCAGTCTTACGATCGGCCTTTGCATCCATGCGACCAAGAAATTTTTGACCACATAATATGGGCAATACGAAATACCCGTAGCGCCGCTTTTCGGCCGGAAGATAACACTCCAATTGATAATCAAAATCGAACAATGTTTTAATCCGCTTACGCTGAATGAGGAAGGGATCGAAGGGAGACAATATTTTGATGATAGGTGCAATTGGACCAGGATCTGATTTACTGATTGAGGGCTGCTGGTAATAGATCTCGTTTTGCAGCGTGACTCGCCCCAGATCACCATTTTCCAGACGCTGCTTAAGTCGCTCCTTAATTTTTCTGCCCCAGCCTTTACGCAAATAACCGATTTGGGGTGCTGTGGCAAATGCGTATCGTTGTAATGTCCGATCAATTAAATAATCGGCATATTCATCATCAGTAGGTTCGCTGGTATCGAGATGTGATGGCACCACTCGCTCCGTGAGATCATATACTTTCTGAAAACCTTTGCGGTGGCTGCAGCACAAATCACCTTCAAAAAATAAACGTTCCAAAGCAACTTTAGCAGGTTTCCAATCCCACCATCCTGCAGATTTGCGTTTGCGGTCAGCTTCAAAATCGCGAGCCATTTTCGGCCCTTCTTCACCTATGATCTGCAGGATCTGTTTTTTCAATTTTGGTGCACACTTTTGCCAACCATCCTTCCGATCTCGAAAATATTTTTTGCTCGGTAAGGTAAAGCGAAAGGCCTCCATGGGCAGATACGCCGCTGCATGAGCCCAATGCTCCAGGATCTTTCTTTCTTGCTGGAGTTCGTCGAGCCAGGTGCGTCTGTAGCCAGGCACCCGCGACCAGAGGACATGATGGTGGGCTCGGGCCACCACTGAGATCGTATCAATTTGGACGTAGCCCAGCTGGCGGATGGCAGCTAGGACTGCCGCTTTGCCAAGGCCGAAGGGGGCTCTTTTGTCGAGGCCGGCTGCGTGCAGGCTGTGGTTTAGAAGGAATCGCTCCGTTGGATTTACCATTAATTTATACTATAACTAGTACCTCGTCCTACTCCCTGCTTTTCGATTACATTCTTTTCAGTCAGGCGCTTCAAAATCTTCTTCACCGTTGGGTTAGGCATTTCAAGATTCCTTGCGATGGCTCCAGATTTACTACCCGGATAATTCGAAATATAGGCCACAACAGATTTTTCTTTGTGAGACAGATCTGAATGCACTCCCACTTGGAGCAATTTACTCAATAGCTGCTGTTGGATATTTATCAAAGCGTCGAGAAAATATTCGATCCAAGTGGTAATATTTTCATTTGGTCTTTGCGCCTGGCAGATGCGCAATTGACGATAATATTCTGATTTTTTATTTTCTATTTCGTGCTCGAAGCTGACATATTGTATCCAAGTATATCCACTTTTCAATAGTAGCAAACTAGCGATGAGTCGACTCAATCTTCCGTTGCCATCTTGAAATGGATGTATTGATACAAACTCATACGAGAACACTGCACTTTTGACAATGGGATGAATTTCCGTGTCCTTGAGATACCAATCAATTAGTTTTCTCATGGCATCTTCGGTCTCATAGCCAGGCGGTGTAGTTTGAAAAACGATTTGAGTCGAACCATCCTGATGAGTAGCCACCACATTATTGCTGTGCTGTTTATAATCTCCTTTGTGCCAAGCATCTTTTTGGCTGTACCTTAGGAGTTGATTGTGAAATCCCTTTAGTTCACTTTCTGTAATTCGGATGTGTTCGTAGGAACTGGAAATTTGGTCCAGAACATCAAAGTATCCGGCTACTTCCTGGCTGTCCCTATCTACGAGTTTGTCGATTGAAATATTTCTCAGAAGTACATCGACTTCTTCGTCACTCATCTGCGATCCCTCAATTCTGGTTGAGGCACCAACACTTCTAATTGTGGCGATTGACTTCAACTGCTTGAGACTCAGGCCCTCCTTTTTTTCGATGGAAGTCCATGAAGCATCAAACCGATCAATCTGGCTAAGCCGGTTGATCAGCTTCCAGTCTATGTCGAATTTGAAACTGTAGACATTCATGCTGTAATTGAAATATTATACGTAAATATACGATATTTCTATAAAATATACGATAAGATACGTAAATATACGATAGTGGTACGATAACAACTTTATTTAGTCATCTCTTTTATACGAAAATATACGATAATGCAACTGAGGGTACGATAACGAACCGAGCCAAGAGCCTGCAGCCTAATGTCAAGTAAGCACTAACCCGTTGCAAACACCCCTCAGAGAGCCGCCTCACTGCAAAGCCAAGCTACGCTCTCTGAGGGGGAGTGTTCCGCATCCTACGGTTTCTTCTTCAGCTTCACTCCCACCCTTGGGATCTCTCCCATCAAGGAGTTGATCTTGGGCAGCTCCTCCACAACAATCCGCTCTAGTATAGAGGTGGCTTCATTTACTTCTGTTTGCAAAGACACTCGACGATCGAGCTGGGCTCGAGTGGGCTTTGCTTCTGGCCCGTCGATGGCGTACAACAAGGAGAGAATCTCTTCGCGCAAGCGCGGTTTTTGCCGATATCCCATATTTGGTGGTGGACGCATCAATTCATTACGCTCGGTTTTGATTTGATCGGTGAGCATTTTGACTTTCTCCAGCAGCGCATCACCCTCCGTTTTTTCCATGCTCTTGGCGCTGATTTTTAACGACGCGAGCTGGGCAGAAAGATCATCGTACTGATTGATCAATTCATTGGCTTTGGAGAGTAGCGTAACCAGATCGGTTGCACTTTCATGCTGCTCAGCATAGTCATCTTTGGTCATGTCCAAACGTGGATCTGGCAGCACCTCGATCTCACCGGTATGCTCCTCCCCATTTACCCGAAGGGTGGCTGTGTAGGTTCCAGGTGTAGTCTTGGGTTTATACCCGCCCGAACGCCAACCACCCAATACCGGTTTATCGAGCGCTGTTGGGCCTTCTCCTTTCAAATCCCAGACGATTCTATTTATACCGGCTTCGAGGGTAGTGTCTTTTAATTCACGTACAATATTACCTGTAGCATCTTTAATTTCCACAACCACATCATCTTCAGGATCCCGATCTATCTTAAAATTAATATAGGCTCCATATTCAGGATTATCGGCGCGGTAGGTTCGAGTGCCGAGATTTTCTATTTGCTGATATGGATTCCAGCGCGTGGCAGTGCGAATCGGAAAGAGATGTGCTCCCTGCGAACCCACCTCTTCGAGATAAACCAACGGCCGGATATCATCCAAGATCCATGCACCTCGACCATGGGTACCCACAATTAAATCATGCTCACGAGGATGGATGCGCAAATCTCGCACCGAGACTGGGGGCAAATTATTATTAATTCGAGTCCAATTGTTGCCCGAATCCCACGACATATAAATTCCGTGCTCCATACCGATGTACAGCACATTGGGCTTGGCCGGATCCTGACGAATGACCTTGACATAGTCATCTACCGGAAGGCCGTTGGTAATTTTTTTCCAAGTCTGTCCATAGTCTATGGTTACGAAAGCATACGGTCTAAAATCATCGCTGCGATGCTGATCGACGGCCACAAAAGCGGTACCTGCATCGTGCTCGGACGCATGAATTTTTGCCAGCCAAGCATCCGCCGGTAGGCCTTGCACTTTTGCCTTTACATTGGTCCAGTTTTCACCTGCGTCTCGAGTGACTTGCAGATTTCCGTCGTCGGTGCCAACCCATATCACGCCGGCTTCGACTGGTGATTCAGCAATGGTCAAGGCACTGCAATGAAATTCAGCAGCGGTATTGTCTTGATAGATTTCTCCTCCCGAAGTGCGCTGCTTGCTTTTATCGTTTGTGGTAAGGTCCCCACTAATTTCGTCCCAGCTATGACCTCGATCGCGGCTGCGAAAAAGTACATTGCCTCCAAAATAGACCGTATTCGGATCGTGCGGTGAGATGTGAATGGGCGAATCCCAATTGAAGCGATATTTATGATTTTCGATGGCATCTCCTGCGGAACCAGTGATCACAGGATGAGGGTGAATACTGCGCACCACGCCCGTTTCAGAATTCACATGAAACGGCACACCACCCTGCAGGTTGGTATAGACTTCATGCTCCGAACCGGGAATTGGCACGGCATAATATCCATCGCCATAACTCAGACGCTTCCAATGACGTTTCATAATTCCGGCTACATTTAGCGAATTGGATGGACCCCGCCAGCAACCATTGTCTTGGAGCCCTCCATATACATTGTACGGATCTAGATTATCAATATCAAGCTGATAAAATTGGGACAACTCTACATTATTAATAATGTCCCAGGTGGCCCCTTCATCATTCGAAACTTGGTATCCCCCATCACTCCCACTGAGTAGTCGCTTCGAATTTGTGGGGTCTATCCAAAAAGACTGGTGATCTCCATGAACATTGCGTGCGATTATTTCAAAATTCTTACCGCCATCACGTGATTTCATCAAGCGACCTGAGAGTGAATAAATAATATCTGGATTGTTTGGATCTACTCGAATATCACTGTAATAAAATGGTCGGAAATTGACATTGGGATCATCGTTCATCTCTTTCCAAGAATTACCACGGTCGTCCGATCGAAAGAATGTCCCACCGTTTTTGAACTCACTAATTAAATAAACGGTATTCGGTTGGCTCTGCGCTACCGCGACTCCAATGCGCGACATGGCACCTTCCGGCAAACCATTGTGAATTTTCTCCCAGGTTGTACCTCCATTCTTGGTGCGATACAAAGCGGTCTCTTTACCTCCTCCATCAAAGCGCCATGGCTTGCGCCGAAAGGTCCACATACCTGCATACATGATGCGCGGATTTGACAAATCCATGGCGAGATCAGAGCATCCGGTATCGTTGTCGATTTTCAAGACGTGTTCCCATGATGCGCCCCCATCAATCGTGCGGAAGACTCCACGTTCTGCATTGGGGCCCCATTCTCGACCGAGGGCACATACACAAGCGACATCCGGATTATCAGGATGCACGACGATGCGTTTTATGCGTTCGGTTTTTTCCAGGCCAAGATGCTCCCAGCTCTGGCCCCCATCGATGGATCGATAGACACCATTGCCATAGCCTACACTGTTGCGCGGATCGCCTTCGCCACTTCCTAACCAGACCACGTTTTGATCAGAGGCTGCAACGGCCAGGGCACCGACTGAATACACACGTTGCTTGGTAAAAAGAGCATCAAAAGTGGTACCACCATTGGTGGTTTTAAATACCCCTCCATCCGCTCCGGCCACATAAAATGTGGTGGGGTCGCCAGGAATACCTACAATATCCGTGACTCGACCTCCCATGTTGGCAGGGCCAATAGCACGCCATTCGAGCCCTTGCATCAGCTTTTCAAGATCCTGACCATGGAGGACAATTGCAAAACATAGGGTACAGAGGAAGAGTAGAAGCTTTTTCATTGCGTCTTTAAGTTGAGTTTGAATTTAAAGTACTAAAAAGCTGGTCATGTGCAGTATGTGTAAGTGAGTTGGTTTGTTGGAACTGCCGAGTAGTTCCTACCTTGCATCGCGGATGGGAGAGCGAGTAAAAGGATGGCAGTGGGCAGCTTTGTATTTGGCTGTCACACTCTTTGTGCGCTGGCTCACGTTTTTCAAAACCAGCATCGACCACGACGAGTCAACCTATCTAATAATTGCCGATCAATGGCTTGGGGGCCATCTTCCATTTGTTGATTTTATGGATGTAAAACCGATCGGTATTTATATTCTTTTTGCGGGTGCACTCAAATTATTCGGCAGCTCGATTTTAGCAGTACGACTGGCTGCTTGCCTGGCCATTGCCGGCACCGCACTGCTGGTGCGGCAAATTTTACGAAATCTCAAACAGGCCGAAGTAGTCAGTGCGATCGGTGGGCTCATTTATATTTTGTGCATCTCCCTGCATCAATGGACCTGGGCATCAAATACCGAATTATTTTTCAATTTTTTCACAGCAGCGGCGCTTGCCCAATTTACATCAAAGGATCAGCGCAGTGGGTTTTTCCTAGCTGGCTTCCTGCTCGGCTTGGCGTTTATAATTAAATACCACGTAATTTTTGATTTTGCGGCATTTGGCTGTGCCTTCCTCCTTAGCAGTCGATCTGCTACTATTGTCAAAATAAAAGGCATCTTCTTTAGCTGCTTGGGCTGCATGCTACCATTCATAGTCTGGATAGCGATTTATTTCCTGATGGGTTATGGCGATGAACTCAAAGAGGTCATCATCAATATTCCAAGTCGATACTCAACCAGCCTTTCCTTGCTGAAGCGGCTTTCTTTTTTTGGAGAATTTTATCTGGTCTACCTACCAGTATCGGCCCTGTTTTTCTACACCGTTTATCGTAGATCAAGAACACCTGGTCGCAACTTTGTGCGCTGGCTTGTGATACTTTGGCCAACCTTCGTTTGGCTTGCGATTCTGCTTACCGGTAAGCCCTATTTCCATTATTATATCCAGCAGATCTTGCCCTTATGTATAATTGCCAGCCTCGGTCTTGGCGCATTCCTTGAGTATCTTGAACGGCATCAGCGATTAAGTAAAGTAGTTCTTGCTCTCTTTGTCGCTCTGTTTTTAGCTCCTCCACTCTTGCAATATCAGGCATTGCACACACGCCAAGATGTAGGTCTGGCCGCAAGTGATTATCTCAACGCACATCTACAGCCCGGAGAAGATATTTTTGCCGCAGAGTCGCACATCGTCTACTTTCTCTGCAATCGGGCACCGCTCACTAAATATGTGCATTCCTCGATCTTGAGTAAGCCCGATTTGATCGAGGCATTTGGTTTAGATCGAGCGCATGAGCTCGGCCAGATATTTTCCCAAGAGCCCCGCTATTGCCTGGCAAGAGCAGTGAGTGACGATCCTTTGCTCGCGCGCTTTCTCGAAGAATATGTCGAGGTGGAGCGCTATCGAGACAACGTCATCTTATGGGAGCGGAGGTAGGCGATATAATCCGTATCTTTGCCTCTAACTTATGAACAAACCTCCTGCCTGCCTATGAAATTTACAGAACTAGGCATTAACGATAAATTGCTCGAAGCGCTCTCCTACATGGGCTTTGAAGACGCCACACCCATCCAAGAGCAAGCCATGCCCCATATCATGCAGGGCAAAGATGTACTTGGCTGTGCACAAACGGGTACCGGCAAAACGGCGGCCTTTATCTTACCCGTACTAGACAAGCTCACCGAGAAAACCGACGACTTCATCAGTGCGCTGATCGTTGTCCCCACCCGTGAATTGGCACTGCAGGTCGAACAACAGATTCAGGCTTTTGCTTATTTCGTCGATGTCAGCTCGATCGCTGTATATGGTGGTGGAGATGGGATCGAATTTGATCAACAGAAAAAGGCCCTCAAGCTTGGTACGGATATTATTGTAGCTACACCGGGCAAGCTCATTTCTCATCTCCAAATGAAGTATGTTGACTTCAGCAAATTGGAATATTTGATTTTGGATGAAGCAGATCGCATGCTCGACATGGGTTTTATGGAGGACATCCAGCTGATTATTTCCCATTGCAACAAGGATCGGCAGACGCTCTTCTTCAGTGCTACGATGCCACCGCAAATTCGGAAATTCAGCAAAAGTATCCTCAAAGATCCCATCGAGATCAGTCTCGGTATTTCGAAACCGGCAGAAGGAGTATTGCAGGGAGCATACTTGGTATACGATGAACAAAAACCTCGTCTTATTAAACAATTAATTGACGACAAGCCCAATTATCGGAGCATTTTGATATTTACCTCGACCAAGAAAAAAGTCAGTGAGGTTACTCGAGCCTTAAATCGAGGGGGCTACAATGTAGAGGCTGTTTCGTCAGATTTGGTGCAGAAAGATCGCGAAGATGCATTGCGCAGATTTCGCTCGCGCGAAACACGGGTGCTCGTTGCGACCGATGTATTAAGTCGAGGTATTGATATTAAAGACATAAATCTGGTCATCAATTACGATGTGCCAGGAGATGCCGAAGATTATGTACATCGCATTGGTCGTACAGCTCGAGCTGATACTACGGGTGTTGCGCTCACCATGATCAATCCATTTGACATGCATCGATTTTCAAAGATTGAGCAGCTCATCGAAATGGAAGTCATGAAAATTCCCTTGCCCCCGGAAATCGGCGAAGGTCCAACCTGGAATCCCAAGGGCGGCCGAGGCGGTGGACGTGGTGGCGGCGGTGGTGGTCGTGGCAGAGGTGGTCGCCAAGGTGGCGGTCGTGGCCGTGGCGGGCGACAGGGAGGACGTGGCCGCGGACGACGGTAGGGACGAACCAAAGCAGCAAATCCCAGCGAGAGGGCGTTTTTTAATCATCAATTCAAAACGATGAAAGTCTCTAAGCTTGGCTGCTATCAGCCTCCTCTTGTTTATGTCCTACAGCGATAATGATCCTGAACCCGCAGGCCCAAAATCCTTGTCTATATCGCAGTCTGCCATTTACGAGCTCCTACCTGCCGAGACCACGGTTGGCACATTGACTTCAGATGATCCCAATGACGGGGCCGACAATAATTCGGATTTCAAAATAGCGGGTACGCTTCTTCGCACAGCAAAAATGCTTGATTACCAAGATGGAGCCTCTCGCTCGGTGCGCATTGCTTGAGGGCTGACATCCGAAAGGATCGTCAGTCAGGATCGACACTCCACACCAAACATGACATGTCTACTTCGGACACTAAATGATGTACCTACCAATGAAATCTACTTTGATTCATAAACAAGGGCAGGACAAGACATGTCATGTT
>Ga0114956_1004744_pt1 | contig 10277 bp, 7 predicted proteins | sample MaitaG_FD_87304 | JGI IMG/M metagenome (GOLD analysis project Ga0114956, IMG submission 87304) | Marine algal microbial communities from Maine, USA - Maine_Asex2 metaG | ecosystem: Host-associated > Algae > Red algae > Unclassified | place: Maine, USA | collected 2015-01-05 | reverse complement strand
GAGGTTGAGTTAGAAGTTGGAAAATTGAAGTTTAAGTTTAAGTTTAAGTTGAAGTTGAAGTTGAAGTTGAGGTTGAAATTTGAAGTTTGAAGTTGAAGTTTAAAGTTTAAAATTCCACCAATACCTCCTGCGCCACTTTTACAAACAAATCATTGGGTAACTTAATTTCAAAAACAGTTCCTTTCCCTATTTCACTTTCTATATTGATTTCACCATTGAGTTCCGTCACTATCTTTTTACAAGTCGCAAGCCCCAAACCTGTTCCTTCATATTCTTCGTGATTGTGAAGTCGATTAAACATAATAAATATTCGATCAAAATACTCTTCTGGAATGCCTATCCCATTGTCTCGAATATATATAGAATGGGTTTCAGAATTTTTTCCATAATAAAATTCAACCATTGGATTGCCTGATTTATTGTACTTCAAACCATTTTCAATAAAATTTTTAAACAATAAAAACATCCTTGAATAATCTCCTTTTATAGAAGGCAAAACACCTAAAATATTGACTTCTCCATTGAGCTCTTTTATATGACCCGATATGGAATTGCTAATATCACCTATGACTTCGTTTAAGTCAATCGTTTGGAGTTCCTTTACATTTCTCCTTTTAGATAATTTAGAATATTCAAGAACATCTACTATAATATTGTGCATTCTTGTTCCTCCTTTTTTAATAAAATGAAGACATTCTTTAACTACCGCATCATCATTTGTTTTCAATTTTCGCTCTAGTAATCCCGAAAATTTAATAATATTATGAAGGGGTGTTTTTAAATCATGGGAAGCGATGTGTGCAAAGCGTTCTAGTTCTTCGTTTGAAACCATCAAATGATCATTGGTTTTTTCAAGTTCAATTGTTTTTAAGTGAAGTGAGGCATTTAATGACTTGGTTTTCTTATGGTTGTAAAGCTGTAATAAAAACATACTCAACATCATAAGAAAAGCGGTCAGAATTATCATAAGATATCTTTCCCTATTGCCTGTTTGTAATAACAGTTCTTTATTTTCTTTTTCTAATTCAATGGCCTTAAACCTACTTTCAACATTGGTATAAACATTTTTTGTATTCACCTTATTGATTCTCTCTATTTCCTCTTTCAATAATTCATGATACTTACTTGAGTTTTCAATATCGTTATGTATAGTATAAAACTGCGCTGCATACTCATATTTTTCTTTTAATTCAGCACCATCGTATGAAAAACTCGAGGGATCAATGGCTTTACTGAGTTGATTGGTATTCAAATAATAAGTGGAAGAGGTAATGATAAATAGTATTTCTTCTTGTACACTGCTTATACATCCTTCGTCAATAATTAATTTTCCTTTACGAATAAATCCTTCGCATTTTTCGGGATAGTTGTGTTTGTCATAAAATCTTATAGCTTTTTCATAAGTCATTAAGGTTATTATATCGTCTCCCAATTCTTTGGCAAAGTCAATTGATTGCTCCAAGTAATATTTCGACAAATTAATTTTATCCAAACGATCATAAACATCGCCCAATAAACTATAATTATAAATTAAATTATATAATTTACATCGCCCACATTCAATTTGTTGGGTATGTGAAAGAGCTTCTTCCCCATATTGCAAAGCTTTATCGTAATCACCAAGTTCAAAATACAAAGAAGCAATATTAACTACAGGAGCAGCAACCAAAGAATCTTTGTGCAGTTCTAACACTTCTTTACTTTGAAAATAACATTCAAAAGCATTTAGATCGTATCCCAAATATGAGTAGCAATTGCCCAATACATTATACAACTGTCCCGCATAAATCGACGTAGAGTCTTTCAATAATTTTATACAATGTTTTGATAACATTGCGCCCTCTTCTAATTTTTGATTGTCAACATAAGTATAACTTCCTACAATACATAAATGATTAAATGTCAAGGTGTCTTTTTCATTTAAAGTTGAAATCAACAATCTTTCAATATCATCTAAGTAAATGACATCATTATTCATTTCAAAAGACAGTCTATCTTGATTAATTTTTTCTGTATTTATTGGGGTTTCATTATAAGGAATGGGTTGTCCATAAGAAGATAGACATACAAATATCAAACAAAGCACGACCAAAAATTCTAAGAATATAGGTATTGGTTTTTTTAATAAAATGGAGGGCAATAAATGTTTGGATAAACATACACGCATACATTATTGTTTATACGTATACACTTTTCTTTTGTTTTATAAATTTGAGTTTTAAAATTACAGGTTCATTCAATCATCACTTTCATTAAAAACAGCATACACCCATTCTGTCTGTTCAGCTGTATCAGGAACTGTGTGTTCTCGGTAACCACTTATCAATTCAAATACTTGATCCATTTCACAACCACTTTTCATTAAAACGCCGGCAGCTACTACAGAAGAGCGACCAATTCCACCATGACAATGAACAACGACTCGCTTTCCTTCTTTTATTTTATCCAACAAAAAAGAACATAGTTTTAAATAAGATACTGCCGAATCTGGTACGCCATAATCCTGAATGGGATAAGAAACAAAGTCTATATTCCGCTCCAAGCACAAACGTCCTTCTTGCCCCAAACCCAACAATTTGGCTTCTGCTAACTCTAAAAATGAAACCACCAAATCGACACCTTCTGCCATTAAAAAATCAATTTCGCCAGCTAATGCATGGTCTCCCTTTGGACGAGGCATACTCCCCAATCGCCCTTGGTCAAATTCATCTATCCAATATATTTTCATCATCATTTATTTTTAATCAATCTTATGAGCAAATATGGTTGTTATACTTTGGTAAAAGTAGAACAATCTCCTACTTTTGCCATTAAAGTTAGAATGAATAAAAGATAAGGTAATATTTTTCCCAAAATCCCCAAAATCCTACAAAAAATGATTTTCAAAAAAAGTCCACTACAATATATTTTTAATCCATCGGTTCACTTTGGTCACCGACACATTGGTCCCAATCAAGCCGAAATGGAAGAGATGCTCCAAACCATAGGAGTCAACTCTATAAATGAACTCATAGACGAAACCATTCCTGCGCCGCTTCGATTAGAACGAAACCTTTATCTCGACCGTCCAATGACGGAATATGATTACTTAAAACTCATTAAGAACATTAGTGGAGAAAACAAATTGTTTCGCTCTTATATCGGTTTGGGGTATTATGGAACCATTACGCCTTCGGTTATCCAACGCAATGTATTTGAGAATCCTGCTTGGTATACGCAATACACCCCTTATCAAGCAGAAATAGCTCAGGGTAGATTGGAGGCACTGCTCAATTTTCAAACAACGGTTAGTGATCTTACAGGAATGGAAATTGCCAATGCTTCTTTACTCGACGAAGCGACTGCTGCTGCCGAGGCAATGGCAATGCTGTATGCTGTTAGGAATAAATCTTCTAAAAAAGATCCATCTAATGTCTTTATCGTCAGCGAAGATTGTTTCCCACAAACCATTGAAGTTGTCTCCAATAGGGCAAAACCACTTGGTATTGAGATTGTCTTATCTGATTTAGAAGGGATTGAATGGTCGGATAAAATATTTGGTGTTTTATTACAATATCCAGATCAAAAAGGAAGCATTGCTGATTATAGAAAGGTCGCCGAACAGGCAAAGGAACATGGAGCATATGTCGCTGTTGCAGCAGATTTAATAGCACTCACCATATTGACTCCTCCTGGTGAATGGGGCGCTGATGTCGTTGTTGGAACTACGCAACGTTTTGGAATCCCTATGGGTTATGGCGGTCCTCATGCTGCTTATTTTGCCACCAAAGATAAGTTCAAACGAATCATTCCTGGTCGCATCATAGGGCTTTCTGTAGACACCCACGGTAAGCCTGCATTGCGTATGGCGCTACAAACCAGAGAACAGCACATTAGAAGGGAAAAAGCGACCTCCAATATTTGTACGGCGCAAGCACTATTGGCTAATATGGCTGGGTTCTATGCAGTTTATCACGGTCCTAAAGGCTTGAAAAAAATTGCTACTCGCATTCATTTCTTAGCCCAAGTGCTGGAAAAACGATTGCTCGAATTAGGGTTTGAACAAGAAAATAAAAATTATTTTGATACGCTCTATTTTGCTGTCAAAAAGAAACACTATAAACAGATTATTAAGAAAGCCTATAATGCTAAAATTAATCTGCGTTACCATAAAAAAGGATACATTGGTATTTCTTTGGATGAAACAACGACGACCGATGAGGTAAATAAAATCGCTCAGGTTTTTGCGGAAGCAACCAAGCAATACTTTGCAAAATTTCCAATGGAAGACGATTCGGACATTACAAAATATCGCTTCCCAAATGGTCTACTGAGAACATCTGATTACCTCACGCATCCTGTTTTCAATTCTTATCATTCTGAAACCAAAATGATGCGGTATTTGAAGCAGTTGGAAAACAAGGATTTGTCGTTGGTCCATTCTATGATTGCGCTTGGTTCTTGTACTATGAAACTCAATGCAGCAACGGAAATGATCCCTTTGAGTTGGCCTGAATTTGCACACATTCATCCATTTGCGCCTATGGGGCAAACAATGGGCTATCAAAGGGTCTTCAAAGAACTGGAACATTACCTCTGTGTCATTACTGGATTAGATGCTTGTTCGCTGCAACCCAACTCTGGGGCGCAAGGTGAGTTTTCGGGTCTGATGGTCATTAGAGCTTATCACCACGACCATGGCGACAAAGACAGAAAAGTAGTCTTGATTCCTTCGTCTGCTCACGGAACCAATCCTGCAAGTGCAGTTATGAGTGGCTTTGAAATCGTAGTCGTTAAATGTGCCGAAAATGGCAATATTGATTTAGAAGATTTAACCCAAAAGGCAGAACTACACAGCAATCGCTTGGCTGGTTTAATGATTACTTACCCTAGTACACACGGTGTTTTCGAAGGACACGTACAAGAAGTAACTTCGGTCATTCACTTACACGGAGGACTGGTTTATATGGATGGTGCCAATATGAATGCACAAGTCGGATTGACCAATCCTGGAATCATTGGTGCCGATGTTTGTCACCTCAACCTACACAAAACCTTTAGTATTCCACACGGTGGTGGCGGTCCCGGTATGGGTCCCATTTGTTGTACCGCTCAATTGGCGCCTTATTTGCCTGCACACGGTTATTTAAACCCTGACAAGGACAGCAAACACATTCCAGCTGTTTCGGCTGCTCCTTGGGGCAGTGCCAGTATCTTGCTGATTTCTTATGCTTATATAAAAATGTTGGGTGCCGAAGGCGTAACTGATGCTACTTGCTTTGCGATTCTAAATGCCAATTACATTAAAAAGCGACTAGAAGAGGCATACGATGTTCTATATGTTGGTGAAAAAGGAAGGGTCGCTCACGAGCTCATTCTAGATCTTCGCCCCTACAATACAAGCTTGGGTATTACAGTTGAAGATGTCGCAAAAAGACTAATGGATTACGGCTTCCACGCTCCTACCGTTTCATTCCCTGTCTCTGGAACCATTATGATAGAACCTACTGAGAGTGAGGACAAAAAAGAGATTGACCGTTTTTGTGAGGCAATGCTTGCCATCAAAGAAGAAATTGATGCCATTGCTTTGGGTAATGCCGACCCAACCGACAATGTCCTTAAAAATGCGCCGCATACCATCGACGAAATAACAGCCGATGATTGGACACACGCTTATTCACGTAGTCAAGCCGCTTGGCCACTTCCGTGGGTAAAAGAACATAAATTCTGGGCTAGTGTTGGACGCATTTCAAATGCGTTTGGAGACAGAAACCTAATCTGTACTTGTCCGCCTATTGAAGCTTATGAATCATAACATGGGTTTGGAGCGTTTTAAATAGTCAGACAAAATCTGTTATTTTGAACGCTCCTAAATCACTTCTCAGGAACATCCATCACCTTTCGTTTTAATTCAAAATGCTCACCAATATACAATTCACGAACTCTTTCATTGGCAACCAATTCTTCGGGCGTACCCGACTCCAATAATTTCCCTTCGTACAGTAAATAAGCTCGATCAATAATAGACAGTGTTGCTTGAACATCATGGTCGGTAATCAATACGCCAATGTTTCTGTATTTTAATTGCCAAACGATGTTTTGAATTTCCGATACAGCAATAGGATCAACTCCCGCAAAGGGTTCATCTAATAAAATAAATTTAGGATCTACCGCCAAAGCCCTAGCAATCTCCGTACGACGACGCTCTCCCCCAGAAAGAACATTTCCGATGCTTTTACGCACATGCGTCAACCCAAATTCTTCCAAGAGTTTCTCTTGTTTGTGTAATTGCTCTTTTTTGGTCAACTTAGTCATTTGTAAAACAGATAGAATGTTGTCTTCAACACTCATTTGCCTAAAAACAGAGGCTTCTTGAGGCAAATAACCAATGCCTCGCCTTGCCCGTTTGTACATAGGCAATTTAGTGATGTCTTCATCATCTAAAAAAACCCTGCCTTTATCTGGTTTGATTAGTCCAACCACCATATAAAAAGAGGTCGTCTTACCTGCACCATTGGGACCCAATAAACCTATGATTTCTCCTTGCTCTACAGCAATAGATACCTCATTAACCACCGTTCGCCCACGATAGCTCTTTACCAGTTTTTTAGATTGTAAAATCATTCTTTTGAATAAATATAAAAAAATAAGGTGCTCTAATAGTTACATATAGAGCACCTTATAAACGTTCATAAACAAGATAAATTTCGTAGCAATTAAACTGGATTTGAAATAAGATCTTCTTTGACCTTAATGTCTTTAATCGTCATTTGCAACGACTTATTTCCATTCCATTCATTGAGATCCAAACTGTAGCACACATCAAATTCTTCCTCTTTAACCGTTTGGTAAAAAGGAGCCTGATTAAAAGCAATACCGTTGATGTTATAACCACTACTAGTCGCATGAACCTTCAAATGCTTTTTAGTATGTCCAACCAACATAGAGTTTCCTCTATCTGTTAATCCTTTGGTCACAAATATGGGCTTCATATTGGCAGGACCAAATGGTGCAAACTGTTCAATAATTTTATAAAAATTCATATTGAAATAGGACAATTCCAATTCTGCATCTACTTTTACTTCGGGTGTCAGACTTTCGTCGTCAATGGTTTGAGCAACAATCTTCTCAAACTTTTCTATAAAAGCTGGAATATTTTCTTTCCTAATGGTCAATCCTGCTGCATACTTATGTCCACCAAATTGTTCCAATAAAACCTCGCATTCTCGAATGGCATTATAAATGTCAAAATGCTTTACAGAACGTGCCGATCCTGCAGCATAAACATCGTCTGAATCCGTCAATATAATGGACGGGCGGTAAAAATTTTCGACCATCCTAGAGGCAACAATACCAATTACACCTTTATGCCATGAAGGATTATACAGCGCAATAGATTTTTTATTGAGCAACACTTCATCTTTCCGCACCAACTTTAATGCTTCTTCGGTAATCGACTTGTCAATCTCTCTTCTATCGGTATTATGTGAGTCGAGCATATCTGCATTGATAAAAGCAGAGGCGTTTTCTTCTGCACAAAGTACTTTTACAGCTGTATTCCCACTATCCATACGTCCCGCAGCATTAATTCTTGGTGCGACATAAAAAACAATATCAGAAATATTTATCTTCTTATTGTTCATTCCACTCAATGTAACCAAAGAAAGCAAACCTGGACACGGAGAGTGGTTCAATTTTCGCAAACCATAATGTGCTAGTATTCTATTTTCGCCAGTCACAGGCACAATGTCAGCAGCAATACTCACCGCAACCAAATCCAACAAATCAGTTACCTCTTTAAAAGGCATATCGTTGTGTTGGGCAAAAGCTTGTACCATTTTAAAACCAACACCACAACCAGATAATTCTGTATATGGATAGGTACAATCTTCTCGTTTGGGATCTAGAACCGCATAAGCAGGCGGCAATTCTTCACCAGGTCGGTGATGGTCGCAGATAATATAATCAATGCCCAAATCTTTGGCTCGAGCAATTTTATCATTGGCCTTAATACCACAATCCAAAGCTATGATTAAAGAAAACCCTTCCTTGTGGGCATAATCAATGCTTTTATCAGATACTCCATAACCTTCGATATATCGATCGGGTATGTAATAAGCTAAATTGTAATAAAACTGCCTAAAGAAACCATATACCAGTGCAACAGCAGTGGTACCATCTACATCGTAGTCGCCATAAATCAATATTTTTTCATTCTCACGCATGGCAAGACCAATTCGCTCGATGGCGAGGTCCATGTCCTGCATCAGAAAAGGATCGTGTAGATCCTCCAGATTGGGTCGAAAAAACTTTTTTGCTTGGTCAAAAGTTCTTATCCCTCTTTTTACCAATAAATCACATAAAATACGGCTTACTTTTAATTCACTTTGTAGATGGTTGATCGCCTCTTCATCAGAAGCGTCAATAACCCATCTTTTATTCATTATGTATATATTTTTATCGAAACTGGGTCAGCAGGTAATCAACCTCCTAAAAAGAATGAACCGTTGAAAATTGTTCTATACGAACCAACTGTTGGCATTCCTTTTGTATTGCTTAAATCGACTCTTATTGGTAAATTGACTTAAATTACTAAATGAGAGATTATCGTTTGTTAAAAGTCAATTTAACTTAAACGACATTCAATTCTTATCAAAAATAAGTCAAACCAATTTGGTGACCAATATTTGTCTTGTTATGGTTGATAAAACATAGGTTTTTTAAGTATTTTTAGATAATTGTATGTAAAAAGACAATAAAAACATCAATTTATTTATTAATGACCACAATAACACTATTGTTTAAACTTTAATTAGGTTTTAAACTTATTCTCTATAGCTGTTTTATTAAAAACTTATTGGTGCTCTGTTTTAAAAAGTGAAACAAACCTATTTCACAATAAGTAAAAGAAATTAAGCTGGATTTGCCATTTAAAAACGAGCATTTTTTTTATCACCAAAAGTTCATTAAGCTGGTGATAGATGATTACATTTGCGCCTATTTTTAAGAAGTTGATCATACATACTTTTGTTAAAAAATAAATTGCACCTAAAAAGAACTCTTTTATATCATCAGTTCAATAGCTGAAAGCTGCTTAATCCATTTCAGAATCACAACAAATGAAAATATATACAAAAACAGGAGATGATGGTCAAACGATGTTGTTTGGTGGTGGCAGAGTACCTAAATACCATCAACGAATAGAAGCTTACGGAACAGTCGATGAGTTGAATTCATTTTTAGGCTTAATTAGAGACCAAGCTGTTGACCAAAAAAGCAAAACACTTTTAAAATCAATACAGGAAAATCTCTTCGTGCTTGGCTCTATTTTAGCAACCAATCCCGAAAAGAAAAATGCCGTTCCCCCAAGTATCAACGAAGACATGATTACTGAATTGGAAAATGCCATTGACGAAATGGAGCTGGATTTGCCGCCTCTGGAACGATTTGTTCTACCAGGAGGAAACGTCGTTGCCTCTTATGCACACTTGGCTAGAACCGTTTGTAGAAGGGCAGAAAGAAGAACCATTGAATTGGCAGTATCGGAATCCGGAACAGTTCCAGACTTAGTCATTCATTATTTAAATCGTCTTTCTGACTTTTTATTTGTTTTTTCAAGGAAAATGGTTTATCATTTCAATGCTGAAGAAATAGAATGGAGTCCCAAAAAGAATTAAATATTTTTTTTAAAATACTAAACCTATTTAAAAAATTACAGTTCAATTAAAAAAACAACACTAATTGTGACTTTTGTGCTCTTTTTAGCATCATTAGTAATATAAAACATAATCGAACATTTTAAACGAATATTAATTTTATTTATATATGTATTGGACACTAGAATTGGCATCTCATTTAGAGGATGCTCCTTGGCCTGCCACCAAAGAAGAATTAATTGATTACTCTATTAGAACAGGTGCGCCTATCGAAGTAGTAGAGAATTTACAACAATTGGAAGATGAGCCGGGTGAATACTTTGAAACCATCGAAGAAATTTGGCCTGATTATCCAACCAAAGAGGATTTCTTTTTCTTTGAGGATGAACATTGACCATCGAAAAAGTTATTGAAAATTTACTCCAGCAATTTGCTTACTAATAATAAACGGTCAAATATTAATAACATTTTGGGAATCGTTTAGGAACGTGTCCGAAATAAATTCGTAATTTAGGGTAGATTATTTTGATTTTATTTATTGCTCTAATTAAGGAGTATTGTAGCATACTATGACTGAATTAAAGTGAGAAATAAGATTAAAAGAAGCAGCATAAACTGCGAAGTTATTTCGGACACGTTCCT
>Ga0114956_1004743_pt1 | contig 10278 bp, 4 predicted proteins | sample MaitaG_FD_87304 | JGI IMG/M metagenome (GOLD analysis project Ga0114956, IMG submission 87304) | Marine algal microbial communities from Maine, USA - Maine_Asex2 metaG | ecosystem: Host-associated > Algae > Red algae > Unclassified | place: Maine, USA | collected 2015-01-05 | reverse complement strand
TGCACCTTCGGCGACATCGGCGCGTGGGCGGCCCACCTCGAACGCGACGTGCACCACAGCGTCTTTTCACGCTGCCACTTCCACCACACCGGCGCGGGTGCGGTGAACATCGACGGCGGCGCGGGGCTCCCCGAAGGCCAGTTTCCGTCACGCAATCGGGTCGAAGATTGCCTGATCGAACACGGCGGCGGCATCCATCCGGCCACGGTTGCCCTTCGCATCGCCAACAGCCACGAAAACATCGTCGCCCACAACGAAATCCGTCACTTCCCCTACTCCGGCATCAGCGTCGGATGGAACTGGAGCCGCACCCCGAACGAATGCTGGGGCAACCATGTGGTCTACAATCACATCCACCACATGACCGACACCATCAGTGACGGCGCTGGCATCTACACCCTCGGAACGCTCGGCGGCATGCTGCTAAAAGGAAACTACATCCACGACATTCAGCGCGCGGAAACCTCCGTCGGCGCAAGCAACGTCGGCATGTTGTTCGACCAATACAGTCTCGGCATCCACATCGAAGGCAACGTCATCCGCCGTGTCCAGTCGTACCTGCCGCGCTACAACGGACGCAACGAACCGTTCCGCCATTTTCGCAACAAACCCGGACATCACACGCACGGCGAAAACGATTTCGAACACGACGACCGTCCGGTGAAGTTGACGGAAACGGCAGAGCGCGCCGGGCCGCGTCGATAGAATTCGGTAAACTTGGCAGATCTTGGTTTGAACCATCGCGCGAAAATCGCCAAAAGGCGGACGATTTTACAACCGTTGTCCGAACGAGTTATAGGTTGAACTTCCACGGGTTCTACCGCTTGAGTGGCCGTCGATGTGTCTCGTTTTAAGAATGTGGATGACGGGATTGGTTCTCGTCACGGCCGGCCTCGGGTATGGTCAGGATCGCGCCTATGAAAGGGCGACGGTGCGTGCGTGGTTGGGCGACGATTTCGGGGATGCGAAATTCGTCGCCGCCCGCAATGGCCGTATCACCGCGCTGCGGTTCGCCGACTGGGCCCCGCTGGATCTGAGCCGCGAACTGCTGACCGACCCTGCGTTGTCACGTCCGGTGTGGAGCGAGGACGGCCGCTCGATTTTGTTCAGCACCCGCGGACGCGCGTTCACCATCCAGTCCGGAAAAAACGGTCCCGAACGGGTGCAGACCCTGCCCGGCTTCGACAACATTTTCGAACCCAGCTACTGGCGGGATCCGGGTTCGGGGCGGATGCACATCGTATACTGCGACGCCGATACCAACGCCCACTACGATCCCCGCGCACCATCTCCCGGTAACAGTTGGCTGGTCGATCTGAGCGACGGCTCCCAGCGGAAGTTGTTCGACTTTCCCTGCGACGGCGGATTGTCACGCGACGGCACCCGGCTCGGCGAAGCCTTCGGCACCGCCCTGATTGTCGACCTGCCAAACCAGAAGGCGCACAAGTTATTTGATGGCCAAGCCTGCAACGCCACGATCAGTCCGGACGACAGCTACCGGCTGATGCATCTGGTCTTGCCGCACGACAAGTTTGTGGTGCGCAACGAATACGGGCGCGAACTCTGGCAGATCAGCAAGCCGGTCGGTTCGGCCGAATGGCAGACGCCTCGCTGGAGCAACCATCCCGACTGGTGCATGGCGACGGCGAAGTTCGACGGTGGCTTTGTACCGGTGCTGGTCGACATGAACCGCAAGCGCTCCTTGCCCCTGCGATCTCTTGGCACGGGATGGTGGGCCCCCAAGCTGTGGCTTGAGTCGGGGACCAAGCTCTCGCCGGATCCGCCGGGTCCGATCGACCACCTCGACCTGCCAGACTCGCTGGCTTCTTATCCCCAAAAGTTTGCCCGGACCGCGTGCTATACGCCCATTCTCAATGATCTCGCCCGCATGCAAACCACCGAGGCCAGCGCGGTCGTCGATGTCATCATCGACCAAGGCTGGCAAAAATTCTACGAGGCGGCCAAGATGACACCGCTGGATGCGCGTGCAACCTACTTCGAACTCGCTGCCACCTACGCTGGCAGCCGCGTCGGCGAACTGGCGGAACAAAGTCTGCAAGGGCCGCTGCTCTCCCGCGAGTTGGAGGCATGGAAGAACTGGGAGGCCCTCGACGCCCTCGACAAGAGTCTGGTCGCCATCCCGGACGCGAAGCGTTCGTTCATGGATCCCGGTTTCTTCAACCGCAACCAAGCGACGCTGGTGCGTATGGTCCCACTAGCCCGCGAGTTGCGCTTCACGTTTGCCGGTACCGCCGGTTCCGAACGCGGCGCCGATCTCGCCGACGCCTTGGAACTCCCGGAGGTGACCAACCAGCCAGCCAACCGTGAACTGGAGTTCGAAGGAGTGGTCACCCGGGTGTCGACCGTCCCTAGCGCGTCCGAAATCGCCCCCTACACTGCCGCGTTGACCTGGATCGAATATGAGATCACCCGTTTCCTTTCCACGCCGATCAAGGAATCGAAAGTGATGGTGGTGCATTGGGGAATGTTGGATCGGGAACCGACGCAGGCGGCGCGGTTCAAACCGGGCATGAAACATCGGATCGCCTGCGACCTCTTTTCCGCCCACCCCGAACTGGAGAGCATCACCCGCGCCCAGGACGGGTTCGAGGATGTGACCCTGCAGGAGTTCATGGCCCGTTCGGTCACGCTGTTGGATAAACAAAATCCTGACGCGATCACGGCTGCGGAGGCGAAGAAAAAGGCCAGTGAAGTCCGCTGGAAGAGCGGAGAGGAACTGGTGAACAAACAACTTTACGGTCGTGGCTGGATTGATAAATCCGGGCAACTCGATTTGCGCGAAGGCGCCGCCGAGATCACAACGATCGACGAACTGGTCCCTGCCGTTCAGAAGAGCGGCAACTTCCTGCTCGAAATGACCTTCACCCCGGAGGACGTTCAACGCGGCCGTTTGTTCTCGCTGGTGGACGCGCACAACCGGCCAAATTTGGTGGTGGCCCAAGACGGTCGCTGGCTGTCGGTCCAACTTCGAACCTCGGTCCAGCTAGCCCCCCAACCCGTCCCGCTCGCCACCATCGAACCCGGCAAAGAAAATCGACTACACCTCCGCTACGCCGACGGCCAACTGGTCTGCACGATCAACGAGCAACCCCGCGTGATCGACAAGGTCACCGGTAGATTGTCCATCTGGCGGGCCGGCCATCTGCTGCTCGGCAATGATTTGTATAACGAACAAAACTGGGACGGACATGTGCGTTCGATCACGTTCGAACCACGCTGATCGAGAAGGCACCGTTAAACATTGGCGGCGCCGGGAGGTCGTGCTCCCCATCCCGCTTGCACGGGTCCATCAGGTTTCGAGGCTGTGGCGGCACGCTTGTCCGCGTCCGACTCCAAAATGAACAGCGCCAGGCAAAAATCGACAATCCACGCCTACGTTCCGGGAATGGATCTGCGACTCGGCGAAGAGATGCAGGGGTTTTCCAAACGGTTTCGTTTTGGTTTAGCCGATTCATCCTCCGATGCGATTAGCACGAGCAGAGCGCCGCGATCCCTGTCGCAATGGCGGTTGCGATGGCTACCGCGATTCCTGCCGCAATGGCGACTGAGAACTTGGTCGAGATCCTTGCGCGTGGGCTGGCACCAGTGGACTCCAACCATACAGGATCGCCAGCGCTGGATGCCAGTTCAGCCGGTGCAACATGGCAAGCAGCAATACCAGCACCGCCATATCCCACAGTACCAACCACCCGCGCATCAGAATAAGCCGCTCGCGCACGGTCGCGTCGGCCGGCGTGATTTGCTCGACCAACCAAAACCCCACAGGCTGACCGGCGGATACACCGTCGGCACATGGCCAAAATGAACGCGGCGCAGAATCTCGCGGGAGGCCTCGCTTTGCTCGCTTCGCGAAGGCGCGCCCGAGTCAGCTGCGCCGTTGACCCGTCGGCCCCAGATTGATCGCGGGCCCGACGCGTCGATTGGTTGCGGGCTGTTTTCGCCTTACGGGGGCAGCGTCTTCGGCATTGTGACCACTGTCGCGACGCGTCGCGAAATTTTAACGAGAAATCCTTACTCGGTTTTGCGCCGATTCCGTCAACGGTCAGGCGAGAATCTCTTTGACCACATGCCCGTGCACGTCGGTCAGGCGAAAACGGCGTCCTTGGTATTTATAGGTGAGCCATTCGTGGTTGATACCAAGCAGATGCATCATGGTCGCGTGGAAGTCATGGATGTGCACGCCCTGGTCGACCACGTTGTAGCCGAACTCGTCCGTCTCGCCGTGCCAGGTGCCGGGCTTCACGCCGCCGCCGGCCATCCAGATACTGAAACAGCGCGGGTGGTGGTCGCGTCCGAAATTGGTCACGCCGAGTTTGCCTTGGCAATAGTTGGTGCGGCCGAACTCGCCGCCCCAGATGACCAAGGTATCTTCCAGCAGGCCGCGTTGCTTTAGATCGACAACCAAGGCCGCCGAGGCCTGATCGGTCTCTTTGCATTGCCGGCGAATCCCGGCGGGGAGCCCGCCGTGTTGGTCCCATCCGGGATGGTAGAGTTGGATGAACTTGACGCCGCGTTCGGCGAGGCGGCGTGCCTGCAAACAGTTGGCGGCAAAGGTGCCGGGCTTCTTCGCGTCATCACCATACAAGGCGAAGGTGGAATCGGGTTCGGTGGAGACATCGGTCGCTTCCGGAACCGAACTCTGCATGCGGAACGCCATTTCGTAATGGGCGATGCGCGTCTCGAGGTGCCCGTCGGGTCCGGCGGCGAGCTGCACTTCGTGGAGTTCACGCAGGCCGTCGAGCAACTTGCGGCGGCTGGCGGCGTCTACGCCATCCGGATTGTTAAGATATAGAACCGGATCCTTTGAGGCACGGAAGCGCACCCCTTGGTGACGCGAGGGTAGAAAGCCGCTGCCCCAGAGACGCGATAACAGCGGTTGGCCGCCCTTGCCCTTGGTCGTCATCACCACGAACGCGGGCAGGTTTTCGTTGGTCGAACCGAGTCCGTACTGCAGCCAGGCGCCGATGCTCGGACGACCCGGAATCTGCGAACCGGTTTGCATAAAGGTCACGCCGGGTCCGTGGTTGATCGCCTCGGTGTACATGCTCGAAACGATGCACAAGTCGTCGGCAATTTTCGCGGTGTGCGGCAAAAGATCGCTCATCCAATGACCGCATTCTCCGTGGCGTTCGAATTTGAACGGACTGCCGGCCAACGGCAACGACGCCTGGTTGCCGGACATGCCGGTGAGGCGTTGCCCCTTGCGAACCGAGTCCGGAAGTTCCTGGCCGTGCATCTCGTTGAGCTTCGGTTTGTAATCGAACAAATCCATCTGCGACGGCCCACCACTCATAAACAGATAGATCACCCGCTTCGCCTTCGCCGGTAGATGGGTGCCGCCGAGAACGCCAGCAGATCCGCCGGCGGCAGAAGTCGAACCATGAACCAGCTGCCCCAAGGCGAGGCCGCCAAGCCCCATGCCGAATTGGTTGAGCCACGCCCGGCGGCTCATACCAAACGTGGGTTCGAAGCCGGTGCAGAGATTAATCATGACTATGTTATGAAATGGCGGCGAAAAAAACGCGAGCGCAAAGCCGTCCGCGTCCATGCATTCTGACAATCGACGTGATCCAACGACTTGATGCTTGTTGCGCGGTCAGAAGACGTGACATTCTGCTGATAGAATCAGACTCGGCCAACGTCCAAGCAGGTGCCGGACGAGGCCCCGATCGCGACGCGGGCAAAGTTGATATTTGCATTGAAATTGAGCGAAAGGAACCGATTCTGGCGTCGAACTTTGAATCCATGACATCCATGACCAAACACCTCCTCCCTGTTCTAATATTCCTCCTCTTCATGTTCCCCGCCGGTCTCGTCCCTGCCCAAGACAGGGCCGAGAACGAAAAAAATAGCGCCAAGGAAACGGTCGATTCCTTCAAAGAGCGTGAACGTAAAGTCCAAGCGGTCGCGGAACGCGTCGCTCCGGCAGTCATCGGCATGGGTTCGGACAAAACTGGTCCGATCGGTAGCGCCGTCATCATCAGCGAAGACGGGCTCATCCTCACCGCCGGCCACGTCAACCAAGGCACCGGCGACGACATCATCATCTACCTGCACGACGGCCGCGAACTGCGCGCCGAGGCACTCGGCGCCAACTTCTCGCGCGACGCCTCGATGGCGCGCATTCTCGAAAAAGGAAAATACCCCTTTGTCGAGTTGCGCAAAGACACCCCGGTCGAACTCGGCGAGTGGGTTGTGGCCATGGGGCATACCGCCGGGTTCCAACTCGACCGCCCGGCGCCGGTTCGGGTCGGACGCGTGAGTGAACCGCTGAGCCGCGGCATGATCAAGGGCTACATCAAAACCGACTGCACCCTGGCCGGCGGCGACTCCGGCGGGCCGTTGTTCGATCTCGACGGCAAGCTGGTCGGCATCCACTCGCAAATCGGATTCAACCTGCTGGAAAACATGCACGTACCGATGCAGGCCTACGTTGACAAATGGGACGCCATGGAAGCCGGACGCCGCGAAGGTCAGCTCGGCGGACCCACCGCGATTCCCGGACTCAACGCCAAGAAAGAAACCAAACCCTTTCTCGGTGTGAACATCGACCGCGAAGCCGAGGGCGTCTTGGTCAAAGCCGTCGTCGAAGATTCCGCCGCCGCCGAGGCCGGACTCGAAGAAGGTGACATCATTCTCTCCGTGGACGGGGAAGACCTGGAGGAGTACGCTGACCTCGTTGCCGAAATCAAAGAACGCGACATCGGTGATAAAATGAAACTTGTGGTGAAACGGGGCGACGACGAAAAAACCATCAAACTCAAACTCGGTAGCCGCGATGTTGTCGTGCCCGATGACGCTGTCGCAGAAGAACCCGACCTACGCTTGTTCCTCGAAAAGAAACTCGGACGCGCCCGCCATCCCTTTGATCTGGAAGGCGGCGAGGTCGACAAAATGCTGGAAGAGTTCCGCATGGCGGGCGGCAATCTGCCAGGCGACTTCGACTTCAAAGAATGGATCGCCGGCGGCAAGACCGAGGCGAACAAAGAGAACCAACAAACGCTCGCCGTGTTCGAACAACTGAGCAGCGAGGCGCGCGACAGCACTGTGCAAGTTCTGGCTGGCGGCAACCCGCTGACGCTCGGCTGCATTGTCAGCCCCGACGGCCACATTCTCACCAAGTACTACGAGTTCCGCAAAGCCAAAGGCGACATCAAGGTGCGGTTACCGAACGGCAAACTCCTGCCCGCCGAACTCGCCGGCCAACCGCTGCGCGATTGGGATCTGGTCATGCTGAAAGTCGACGCGCAGGGCCTCACCCCGATGCCGTGGACCGATACCGAGGCCGAACTGGGCCGTTTCCTCGCTGCCCCAGGCGCGAGCACCGATGAGGCGGACGCCAGCATTCGCTCGCTGGGCGTGACCGCCGTTCTGGCTCGCCCCCTGTCCGGCGAGACCAAAGGCTTCTTCGGCGTGGACGTGGAGAACATGCGCCACGGCGTGCGCATCAGCCGGGTCGTGCCGGACAGTCCGGCCGAGAATGCCGGCTTGCGCGCCGGCGATGTCATCCAGCGAGTGAGCGGCAAAAAGGTCACCAGTTCGACCCAGCTACTCAACATTTTTTCCGGCACCGCGCCTGGCACCGAAGTTGAAATCCGCTACTCGCGGAAAACCATTCCCCTGCGTAAAAAAGTGGCGCTCGGTAGCCGGGCCGACGTTCAGAAACCACACCCGTTTATGGACCACACCATCCGCATGGGCGGACGCATGAGCAAGCAACGTGGCCCCTACCCGCTCGCCATCGAAACCGACCTGCCACTTGAACCCGACGAAATCGGCGGCCCCCTGGTCGATCTCGACGGCCGTGTTCTCGGACTCAACATCGCCCGCGCCGGCCGCACGCGTTCGTACGCGATTCCCTCCAAGGAAATTCTCGCCGTCTTGAAAGACTTTCCGTTCGACGAGGATGACGGGGGCGAAGACGAGAAAAAAGCGGACGACAAAGAAGCGGACGCTCTGGAAGACCAAGAGCTTTAATCGCGTTTGGGGATGTGGAGCCGGCGGGTTAAAACCCGCGGGCCAAACACGGACTAAAGCCCACGCTACAATCGGCGGACGGCACCGCAGACCAATGAGGAATACGAGTGCCTGCACTATGTGGCATAGATTTTAACCTGTGTTTGCCCTCCTTTAACCCGCAGGCCCCGGAATATATCCCACGCTTCTTTACGCGGCGAGGTCCGCTCGTAAGAAACAAGCTCGGCTCAACGTTTCGATCACGCCGGTGGCGGCGCTGCCGGCGGCGGCCGCGTCCCTTCGACCACCGACTTACCGTAGATCAATTGATCCGAGAATGGCACCGGCTCGCCACCCTTGGCGATGTAGTTGTCATAGTGTTGGAACACAATGTGCCAGGTCAGGAATGACATGACCGCGATAACCACGTACAAGCCGACAAGCAAGGCGCAGTAGCCAATGATCATCGCCGGAAAAGCCATCAACGACAGCAAGACGTACCATTTGAACAAACTGGGCCCCTCCTTGGCGACGAAGCTTTTCACGAAGGCCATGTTGAACCCGGCCCCGAACTGCTGCTCGAGCCCGGCGCGCAACTGGACGGGAATGATGAACAGATAGATGAACGCAAACAACAGGATCATCAGGAGCATGCCGACGACCACTCCGATAGCAACGATCGCTCCGTTTCCGGACTGTGTCCCGATCATGATTCCGCCGAACATGAGGACGTACGCGATTATCAAGGCGGGGATTAGTAATAATGAGGCGACCAGACCGGCCAGAAACGGCGGCAGGCCGGCCCAGAGATAATCCATGAAATGGTCGACGTTAAAATCCTCCGACTCTTGGCCGAGTCGCACTTTGGCAAAGCGGCGATACAGATAGCCGGTCAATACCATGGGTCCGGCGATCGGAATCAGACCGCAGACGCTCATCCATAGAATGGTCATCCCCTTTTGCGGGGTCTTGGTTAGATCGTGAAAGGCTTGGCCCAGACTGATGCTCATGCGCGATTCTCCCGGAGTGTTACGGGGAAGCCTAGCGCGAACCTCCCTCGAACTCAACGATCTTCGCCGTTTTCAGAGTTGTACCCGCCATCATTTCCCGCGACGCTCCAGCCATGAAATGCCTGCCGTTCCTCTTTGTTTCGCTCCTGCTTCTCCTGTCCACACCGGCAGCCGAAAACTGGCCGCAGTTCCGCGGACCCGGCGCGCAAGGCCACTCCGCCGCCAAGAATGTGCCGGTCGAGTGGGACACCGAAAAGAATGTCGCTTGGAAAATCGAAGTGCCGGGCAAGGGCTGGAGTTCGCCAGCCTACGTCGACGACCGCATCTATCTCACCTCCGCCGTTCCCGAACCCGGCGGCGACAACCACACCCTCCGTGCGCTCTGCCTCGACGCGAAGGACGGCAGCGTCATCTGGAACAAGGCCTTGTTCGAACGTCCGATTATCCGGATTCACATCAAAAACAGTCACGCCAGTGCCTCGCCGCGGGTGGACGGCGAACGGATCTTTGTCCACTTCGGCGCCCAAGGCAGCGCCTGTCTCGATCTCAACGGCACAGTTTTATGGAAGCAAACCGATATCGACTACCGTATGGTGCACGGCAACGGCGGCGCACCGGCCTTCGCCGACGGCAAATATATGTTCAGCTGCGACGGTGCAAAAGATCCGTTCATCATCGCGCTGGACGCGCAAACCGGCAAGCAGGTCTGGAAGACCCCGCGCGATATCAAGGTCGAAAAGAGATTTAGCTTCTCCAGCCCACTGGTGGTCGACGATCTCGTGCTCAGTCCGGCTAGTGGCGCCTTGGCTGCCTACAAGATCAAAACCGGTCGCGAAGTCTGGCGGGCCCGTTACGATGAAGGCTACTCGGTGATTCCGCGTCCGGTGATCGGGGAGTTCGGTGGCAAGCGTCTTGCCATCTGCGCCTCCGGCTACAACCAGTCGACCGCCGTCTGCGTCGAACTTGGCGGCAAGGGCGACGTCACCGACACCCACGTGAATTGGCGGGTCAAAAAAGCCGCGCCGCATACGCCCTCGATGATTCTAAAAGACGACATGTTGTTCATGATTTCCGACATCGGACTTGCCAGTTGTCTGAATCCGGTGAGCGGTGAAGCCTACTGGACCGAACGCGTCGGTGGCCAGCATTCCAGTTCGCCGGTCCTCGCCGAGGACCGCGTCTATTTTCAAGACGAACGCGGCAAAGGCACCGTGATCAAAGCCGCCAAAACCTTTGAGATCTTGGCCAGGAACGATTTGAGAGAACAGACGCTGGCGAGTTACGCGGTGAC
>Ga0114956_1004742_pt1 | contig 10279 bp, 9 predicted proteins | sample MaitaG_FD_87304 | JGI IMG/M metagenome (GOLD analysis project Ga0114956, IMG submission 87304) | Marine algal microbial communities from Maine, USA - Maine_Asex2 metaG | ecosystem: Host-associated > Algae > Red algae > Unclassified | place: Maine, USA | collected 2015-01-05 | reverse complement strand
CTTCGTGACCGACTCGTTGCACGGAGCTGCTTCGGTCGCTTCGTGACCGACTCGTTGCACGGAGCTGCTTCGGTCGCTTCGTGACCGACTCGTTGCACGGAGCTGCTTCGGCCGCTTCGTGACCGACTCGTTGCACGGAGCTGCTTCGGCCGCTTCGCGACCGACTCGTTGCACGGAGCGAGCGGTTGTAAACGCGAGTTTTGCGGAGCAAAGCTCGTCCGATCTCTTTAGACCCCGGGCAGGTTGCCAGTACTCTTGACTCATGTTGAGCAGGTTGCTGCGATGAGCGCCATCGGGGCGCCGAACCCCGCCGGTCACGCGTGCTTGTCGTTCGATTTCGATGGTCCGTCGCTATGGATGATGCGGAAGATGACCACTGCGGCACCGGTCTCACGTGGCGAGTTTGGGGCGGTAGCGGTGCCCCGCATTTTGAGGCTGTTGGCGGCTCGCGAGCTTCCGGCGACGTTCTTCATTCCCGGCCACACGATCGAGACGTACCCCGACATTTGCAAGATGATCGTCGATCACGGTTGTGAGGTCGGGCTGCATGGGTACGCCCACGAGATGAACGCGTTGCAGAGCGAGACCGAAGAGCGGGCCGCCATGAGTCGATCGCTTGAACTCGTGACCTCGCTGACTGGCAGCGCGCCTAACGGCTATCGAGCTCCCGCTGGTGATCTCACGAACCAAACGATTGAGTTACTCATCGAACATGGGTTGACATATGACAGCTCGTTGATGGGCCACGATTACGCGCCGTATCGGGTACGTGTTGGCGATGAGCTTGTTGAAGATGGGCCGGCGAGTTGGGGCGCGGAATCTGAACTCATCGAGCTGCCATGGTCATGGACCAACGATGACTATCCCTATCTCGAATTCGTGGCGTTTCGACGCATGATCATGCCAGGGCTCGCTCGGCCCGACGAGATGTTCGCTAACTGGATGGGTGATGTCATGTGGATGGTCCGCGACGTGCTCGGGGGTGTGCTTACGTTCGTCTTTCACCCGCAAGTAATCGGGCGAGGGCATCGGCTGCTCGCACTCGAACGTTTTGTTGACGCGGTGATCGATCTTGGCGTTCGCATCGATGCAATGGGCGATATTGCTGCGGCAGTTGCTCGTGGTGTCGTGTTTGGGGCCGAAGCAGATTCACCGCCGCCGACCTAGGCCTGGCAATCCACCTTCGGCTACTGACTGTGGGCGAAAATACACAACGGATGCCGCGAGATGATGTCGGCTGGCAGAGGCTGTAGCGTGCCAGCCGTGGGATCACTGAGAAGCACTTGTTCGGGCGCGCGCGCAGCAGCGGCCTTTGCGGCGGTGGCGGTGCTTGCAACCGCTGTGGTCTTCGCGTCGCCCGGCGCAGACGCTGGCGCTCAGCAGCTGGCGAACCCCGCACCGAACATTCCACAAAAGGTGTGGAATGCAGTAGCAGCTGGGGAGCCGGTCGAAGTTGTCGTGATGACCGATGACGTGGTTGGTATGGCCGCAGCTCGCACCGACCTCGACTCAGCGCTGGGTGCAATGGCAGAACTAGAAGTACTGCATGAGTTCGAGGTAATCCCGGCCGTGACCACGATGGTGACGTCGACTGAACAACTCGAAGAACTTGCCGCAGACTCTCGGGTACGTGCGGTCGACCTTGGGCGCCAGAGGGCAACCCTCGATCTGCAAGAGTCGGTAGCGCTGACCGGCGCTGGCGTCAGCCATGCCGCGGGCGTCCGCGGTGCTGGCACCACCGTCGCAATCATCGACAGCGGCATCGACGCGAACCACCCCGACCTAAAATCGACGATCGTCTATCAGGCGTGCTTCATCGACAACAATCCCCAGGCCCCCGGGGGCAACTGCCCCAACGGCCAAGCTTCGCAATTCGGCTCGGGCGCAGCTCCTGACACTGTCAACAGCCACGGCACGCTGGTCGCTGGCGTTATCAGCTCTGCTGGGGTTCTAGCACCGCCGGGCATTGCCCCCGACTCGAGCCTCGAGGTCTACAAGGTTTTCGGCGACGGTTATAGCAGCGACCTCATGAGGGCTTTAGAACACATTGCGGCCGACCGGCCCGATGTCGATGTCGTCAATATGAGCTTTTCGTTTAACGATGTTGACTCGACTGGCCTGTGCGACTCGCAGTTCCCCGCGCTGGTAGCGATGATTGACCAAGTGCGGGCCAACGGCGCAGTGGTCGTTGCGTCGTCGGGCAACCTTGGTCTCAACAATCGCGTCCAGGCGCCAGCGTGTTTCAGCAATGTCATTGCGGTTGGCAGCTATGGCGATGCGGCCAGCAGCCCAACCTTTGAACAGGTGACTGACTTCACGAACGTAAGCGCCGAACTCGATCTGGTTGCCCCGGGCACGAGCGTCGAGACCACCACTACCGGAAGCACGGTTGGGTTCTTCGGCGGCACGAGCGTGGCGGCCGCAACGGTTTCGGGTTGTGCAGCTTTGATTGTCGAATCGGGTGTCCGCGGCGCCAGCAACATCGAGAGACGCCTGCGCACCACCAGTCGGGTGGCGCAGAATCCAAGGGGGCGAAACGTTCCCATCGTCGACTGTGCGGTGTCGTCCGCGCCAGCGGCAAGTGGCGATGTCAACTGCGACAACCGAGCCGACGTGATCGACGCATTGTTCATCTCACAGTACGAAGTCCAGACGCGAACCAACACCGGGCAGTGTCCGCTGTCGAGTCCTTCGACGCAGATCAATATCAACGGCGCCGACGTGACCGCCGACGGGCAGATCAACGTGGTCGACTCGCTCTTCATTGCCCAGTGCGCTGCGGCCGTCCCGAACTCTTTCTGCCCCGACATCTGACGCGTTTACGCCGAGACCGTCGGCGACTCGTAGCATCGACACCATGTCGATCGATCCTCACACCCCCGTAATTGTCGGTGTCGCGCAGGCTGTGCAGCGTCCTGACGATCTCACCGAAGCCGTCGAAGCAGTAGCGCTCATGGAGCAGGTGGTGCGGGCCGCGGCCGGCGATGCCGGCGCGCCGGATTTGCTCAAGAATCTCGGCCTTATCGGCGTTGTGCAAGGCGCCTGGAAGTACAGCGACCCAGCCCGCCTGATCGCGGACCGCGTTGGCGCAACTGATGCTCGCTCGTCAAAGTCGGCCAACGGGGGCAACACACCACAGTCGTACGTGAACAACCTGGCCAGCCGCATCTCGGCGGGTGAACTTGACTCGGCGGTGATCGTGGGCGCTGAGACGATCTGGAGCCGGCGCCGGCAGCGTCGTGCCGAGATGACCGTGGCGTATACGTCTCAAAAGGACGTCAGCCCCGACGAGAACTTTGGCGCCGACGTGACGATGCAGAGCGACTTCGAGACGTCGCGCGGTATGGAGATGCCGATTAACTTCTATCCGCTCTTTGAATCCGCTATTCGTTACGCACGCGGTGAGACGCTCGACGAGCACCGTGACCGTATAGCGGCACTCTGGGCGACGTTCAATGCCCAGGCTGTCGTCAATGAGTACGCGTGGTCGCGCACGCCAATGACGGCCGACGAGATCCGCAATCCGAGCGCGACAAATCGCATGGTCGGCTTTCCCTACACCAAGGCAATGAACTCGAACTGGGATCTCGACCAAGGCGCCGCGGTGATGATGTGCTCGGCTGCGCACGCTGAGGCGATGGGCGTACCTCGAGATCGCTGGGTCTTTGCGTGGGCCGGCACCGATGCGCACGACACCTACGAGGTCTCAAATCGTCGCGACCTGCACTCGTCGCCGGCGATCACCGAGGCCGGCCGCAAGCTGTTCTCGATGTCGGGCGTAGGTGTCGATGATGTCGCCCATATCGATCTGTACTCGTGTTTCCCGTCGGCGGTGCAGGTTGGCGCCGAGTCGCTTGGCTTTGATCAAGGCCGACTGCTCACTCAGACCGGTGGACTGACCTTTGCTGGTGGGCCGCTGAACAACTACGTCACGCACTCGATTGCGACGATGGTTTCAACGCTGCGCGACGACCCCGGTTCAGTAGGTTTGGTCAGCGCCAACGGCGGCTTTCTGACCAAGCACGCACTCGGGTTGTATTCGACCGAGCCCTCGGCCAACGGTTGGCAATGGGCCGATGTGCAAGACGTGGTTGACCAAGTGCCGGTTACTCCGGTCGCTGCCAATCACACCGGCGACACCACAATCGAGGCCTACACGGTCATGCACTCGGCTGAGGGTGTCGATCACGGATTGTGCGCGCTTACAACGGCCGAAGGTGCCCGCACGTGGGGCCGGGTCGTCGACGTCGCTGCTGCCGAACAGATGACTCGCGAAGAGGCGATCGGCCAGTCAGCCAACCTCGACGCCGAGGGCGTACTTACGCTGGCTTAGCTATCGAGTCCCGGCGAGCTACGCCCCGAGGAAGTCGTCGATCATGGCGTTGAGGTCATAGGCGGGGGCCCAGCCCCACTCGGTGCGAGCCGCCGCGTCGTCGATTCGCAGACTTCGGCGCAGCACTCGAGCTGCGGCGGGATCGGGCTCAAAGGTGATGTCGGCGTTGGGTACTCGCGCTCGAACGGCATCGGCAAGTTCTTGGGCTGTTGGCGTTGGTCGAGCGCCGTCGACGAGGTAGTTGATCGAGCTGATCGACTCAGATGGCGCGGCCGCTAGCTCGATCGCTGCCTTGGCGGCGTCTTTGTAATACAGAATGGGAATCACGGTCTCGGGTGGTGCCCAGACCTCGAACGGCTCGCCACGGACGGCGTGTTCGATCATCCAGCTCGTGTACTGGGCCAGGCTCTTGGTCGTCACGCCAGGGCCCACGATCGATGGGTAACGCAGACCGCGAAAGTCGAAATCGCCGCGCCCGCGGTACCACGAGCCGAGATTCTCAGCAAACACCTTGCTGACGCCGTAGATCGACGACGGCCGCTGCACGGCCATGTCGTCGACCGGCACGCCTGGTTCGAGATCGCGCCCATAGGTGCCGATACTGCTCGCGAAGATGAGCTTCTCGGTGCCGGCCTGACGAGCCTCGTCGAACAGCGTGATCACGCCGCTCACGTTTGAGCGCACCAGCGCTTGCGGGTCTGCTTCGCCCGGCCCGGTCAACGTCGCACCGAAGTGGTAGAGCTCGCGGGGCTTGGTGCTGCGCACGAGCTCAGCGATCGCTTCGTCATTGCCAAGATCGGCTTGCACGGTGGTCACCGAGTCGACGACGTCGGCGATGCGGGTGAAGTTGCCCGATCGATGAGCGACCACCACGTCGTCGCGACCAGCCGCGACCAGCATGCGAACGATCTCGGCGCCAATGAAGCCGGTGCCACCGGTGATCAAAATGCTCATAGGTCACATCCTTTCACTGTCGGGGCCGAGCCCAATAGCCTCGGGGCTTGGTGACCGCAGCCCGCGCATCGATGACGGCGTCGTTTCAGGTACCGGCCTTTCGCGTTATCTGGCTGGGCACGTTCTTCTATTACCTGGCGATTTTCAGCAGCATTATCGCTCGAGGTGCGCTGGCCAAAGAGTTGGGTGGCAGCAACGCTGCGCTTGGTCTGGTCACGCTCGCCTTTGGGGCCGTGTCGATCGTCGTGACGCCGATTGGTGGGGTGCTCGCCGATCGGCTAGCGAAACGCCGCACGTTGGTGCTGGCCACGTTGCTGTTGTCGGTCAGTTCGCTAGCACTTGGCATCACCGAGATTCTCGACATCACCGAGTTCTGGATGTTGCTGGCGGTGGCGGCGGTACAGGCTGCGGCCTTTGCACTGCTGGTTCCGGCCCGCATGGCGTTCACGGTTGACATCGTTGGGCCCGACCTCATTCCGAATGCGGTCGCTCTGGCGCAGATCTCGATGAACTCGAATCGCGTGATCGGCCCGGCCATCGCGGCCGCGTTTATCAGCGTCTCGTGGCTGAGCTACGCAGGCATCTATCTGTTCAGCTTCGTGCTCAGCTTGGTCTCGGTCGCATGCTTCTTGTTTTTGCATCCGGGTCTACCGCGCAACGATCGACCAGAACGAGCGCCGGTTTCGGAGCTGATCGACGGCTTTCGCTATGTCAACGGAGTTCCCTCGGTACGGCTTGTCGTCACCCTCGCGATCACGGTGACCATGATTGGCTTCCCGTACATCGCGTTCATGCCGAGTGTGTCTGAGGACTTTTTCGACCGTGGCCCTGAAGGGTTCGCGCAACTCTCGCTCGTCGGCGCACTCGGTGGCCTTGTCGCCGGCCTCATCGTCGCTCGCACCGTGCTGGCGCAGGGCCCGCGTATTCAGGTTGTGTCTGGGATCATCTTGGCAGGCGGCCTGATCTTCTTGGGCCTTGCCGGCAATTTCGCCTTGGCCCTCGTGGCGGTTGCCATCACCGGGGGAGCAACGGCCGGGTTCCAGTCGATGAACGCGACGCTCGCGCTCAGCCTGAGTGAGTCAGAGTTTCACGGCCGGATTCAGTCGCTACTGAGTCTGGGCTTCAGCATGTTCGGTCTCGTGTCGTATCCGCTCGGAGTGTTGGCAGACGCGATTGGGCTGCGTACGACGCTGGTCGCGATGGGGGTCACGACCGCGATCTTGGTGGTTGGGGCTGAACTGTTCTGGAGCAGTTTCCGCAGCGAAGTCGTCGCGGTCGCGAAATAGATCAGTCGCTACGGCCAAAGGGCTTCGGGCACGGTCCAATCGACGGGCTCGCCCCACGTTTCGGCGAACACCGCCTCTTCGGCGGGGCGCCGGCGAGGAACACCCCAGTTGCCCGTCGGGTAGCCGATCGGCACCATCGCATGCATGTTCCAGATGCTGTCTTGGGGCACGCCCATGAGATCTTCGACGCGCTGCTTTTGCAGCTTGAGCAGCGTCGTGATCGTGGTGCCGAGCCCCACAGCTCGCGCCGCGAGGCAAAGGTTCCATAGACACGGGAACGTCGTCGTCTCGCCGCCCTCTTTGCCGAAGACGAAGATCAGCATGGGTGCGGTGTCGAGGTTGTCGGCGAGCCACTGCGCGGACTTGTCGATCGCGGCGGTTTGGGCGACCTCGGAATCATTTGGGTCGCCCTCAGCGACGATCTTCTGGGCGCCGGCGTACCTGGTGTTGTTGAGCTCGGTCAGACATTCGCGGTAGATGCCTTGCACCGTCGACTTCATCTCAGGGTCGGTGACACAGATGAATCGAAACAGTTGCGTGTTGCCTGAATTTGGCCCACGGATTGCGGCGTCGAACAGCGGTGGAAGCAGCTCGGCGGGAATCGGGTCAGGGGCGAGCCGTCGCATCGCTCGCGTCGTGTAGATGGCCTCGTGAAGGTCGAACTCGGTCATCGAACCAAACTATGCGGCACGCGGTCGCGACAGGTGATCGCACGAACGATTGCGGAAGAAGCCCGCGTGGTGCAGACTTGGTGAGGCGAAGAACTAGGCGAGGAGGTCCCATGGTGGACCAGATTGAACCGGTTGCACCTTTGTGTGTGAACCCGGCATGTGAGTGCGATCCCTGTCACTGCTCTCGACCATGCACCTGCGGCGTCGTGCCAGTACGACGAAGCGCGCACGAAGTGTGGGATCCCGATCGTAACGAGTACCGCTACATCGAAATCCAGACCTTCACCCCCGAGGTGCCACTACCGGCCACGGGCTCCGCGGCCAGCGCTGCGACGGGGCCGACCGAACACGGTGGGCACGGCGAGCCAGGTTCGCACGGTGCTCACGGTGCTCACGGTTCGCACGGTGCTCACGGCATGGCTCCGGCCGAGATCGCTAGTCCTCGGCTCGATGACGCGCTCGCTGACTTCGATGGTGGCGCCGCCGCGCTAGCGCAGGTCCGACACCGAGCTGATCAGGCCAACGCGATGGTGGGGCACGCACATGACTCGACGTCGGTGCGAGCCGCGGAGCACAACGGTCACACGATCGAGATCATCACGACCTATGAACTGCGCATCAATGGTGAGGCTCTCACCGGGCACCTCGGTGTAAACGCCGACGGCACCGTGCACTACCACGGCGTGCCGAACTACGCGACCGAGTCGGCCATCGACCTCGCCAAGCAGATCGTCGACTCGTTTCCCGACGACTATGCCAGGACGAGGCGCCCGTCTCGCCCCCGCCGCGCATCAGATGTCGACCCGAGCCAAGGAGCACACTGATGGCTGCGATACGACGAAACATTGTAGAAAGCCCGACCGACGCGCAGCGATTTGTCGATGGCGTGCTGGCACTCAAAGCAACGAACGCTGGTGTGCGAGCCAGCCAACTCGGCATCGGGGCCGGCCCGCGGGCCAACGACGTCGACCTGTCGTGGTGGGATCTGTTCGTGGTCTGGCATGCGTGGTCGATGCGCCAGATGACGGGCGGCGGTCGCAATGCCGCTCACAGCGGCCCCGTGTTCTTGCCATGGCATCGGTGGTTCATGCTGATACTCGAAATCCAGATGCGCAACCTGATGGGCCTCGGCCCCGATGACTTTGGTTTGCCGTACTGGGACTGGTCAAGCGACGGTGATCTTGCGCCCGCGCTGCAAACCCAGGCGCCGGTGTTCACCATTGTCGGCGGCGACGGGTTCGGCAACGACGGCGATCTCGCGACCGGCCCGTTTGTGCCCAACAACGGATTCGTGGTCAACATCGAAGAGGACCAGAACAACAACCTGCGAGTCACCAACCGTCCGATTCGTCGAGATCTTGGTGTGTTCACCGACCGGTTGCCCGACTCGGGCGACATCGCGTCGACAATGGCGCTGGGTGTCTATGACACTGCGCCGTTCAGCGCAGATAGTCGTGGCAGCTTTCGGAACTCCCTCGAGGGGTGGAGCGGTGACGGCCACAACCAAGTCCACGTCTTCGTCGGTGGTGACATGCTGGCTGGCACGTCGCCAAACGATCCAATTTTTTTCCTGAACCACTGCAACGTCGATCGACTCTGGGCGCAGTGGCAAGCGGCGAGTCCGGCAAACATCTATGTGCCGACCGGCACCTCGGTGGCCGGTGACGAACTGTTTCGCCATCGTTCAAATGACCCGCTGTATTCAATTCTCACGCAGGTGCAGCCAGCCGTTTCGGCGATGGGCGACGTAGATCGGTTCTACGCCTACGACTCGCTGATCGTCTGAGTACTGCTGGTTAGTGGGCGGTCGGCATCCAGATAGTGGCGCTGAACTCGGCCAACTTGTCCCGCACGTTGGCGACGACGGCGAGCACCCATTCAAGGCTGCGATAGGTGGCGTACGCAATTGACGCAAGAGCGGCGGCTGGAATCATGATTGGTGCGGCCACCGCTGCGACGACGGCTGCGTACCACTGCTTGCCCCAACATGCGGTGGCAATGGCTGGCGCTACCGCTGCGGCAATGAGTACGGCCGTTGATGGAGACAGGCCAAACGGAATGCCGGTGTTCCAGATCGCGTTCGTAATCGAAGCGACGCCGCAGGTGATGCCAAAGACGGCAACGAGAAGCCAGGCGACGAGCAGCACCGGGCGCCAAGGTTTGCGACTCTTCCAGCGAGTGCGCATGGCGACGGCGGTCCACATGATGCTGCGTTTGAAGAACGGCACACCGACCGCTTTGAGCATGAACCGGTAGTACCGGTCAGCGTGCTCTTCTTCGATGATGGGCTCTTCGCCTTCTCCGGGAATGAGACGATCGTGAATGAGCGCGGCTGGGGTGTGGCGACCGTAGGTATTGGTAAACCAGCGCATCGGACTCGGCACAGATGCAAGATCGGTCCGTGGCAACTTCGTGCTGTCGAGGTGGCGGATGTCGGCGATCATGGCCTCGGTGATGAGCGAACCCGGTCGCCCTATGAAACGTTCGAGACCGGTATCGAGGTGCTCAGGAAACACGATGTCGACGTCACCAAGTGCAAACCACTTGCGGTCAATCTGGCTGAGGGGCAACGTGCCTTTGTCGCTCGTGATCTCGAAGGAGTCATACCAAATGGTGGTGACCGGTGATGGCTTCTTTTCGGTGGTGACGGTTTCCATGAGGTGAACATAGGCCTCGCCATGCGGGGGCTTCTGCGCCCTCCGATACACATCGCCAGCGGCACCCGTCACGCCGCTGCGCGACGCGAGACCAGTGAGGCGCATGTCCACATCGCAGCAGCGATCAGCACGGCGGTGGTGATGCTGGTCGCCTGCGCTAGCGCCGCCAGGCTGAGGCCGCCGACAACCTCGCCGACGCCATGGGCCTGGCTTACGAGCGAATGCACAGTGGCTCGACTCGCGTCGTCGGCGTGCTGGTTGGTCCAGGCCGCGCTCACAGGATCGAAAGCCTCTCGGGTCGAGTCTTGCAACAGCAGCCCAATAGCGATGCCAGCGATCGGCGAGATCGCAACGGCGACCGCGCCGATGGCCGACACT
>Ga0114956_1004741_pt1 | contig 10280 bp, 7 predicted proteins | sample MaitaG_FD_87304 | JGI IMG/M metagenome (GOLD analysis project Ga0114956, IMG submission 87304) | Marine algal microbial communities from Maine, USA - Maine_Asex2 metaG | ecosystem: Host-associated > Algae > Red algae > Unclassified | place: Maine, USA | collected 2015-01-05 | reverse complement strand
CCTGTCTTACCACCTGCTGATTTGGAAAAACCAGTATCAAGGACATCACAGATTTACTGTGACTCATAGACCCAAATTATGCAATAGAACTCGTTATGAGGAGGATTTATTCAAAATTAGAATCAGAACACTACTTGCTGCTTGAACCAGTAGTAAGTTCCGACAATTTGGGTAGCAGAGGTCAATATTGTAGTTTGCCATCGATGTCGAGGACACATATTCTGGTCTTTCTCTTTCTCTGGGCTCGCTGTACAAATAGACTTATAGATGATCGCGCATCAAGTGCTTTTGAAGTGACTATTGTAGACCGGGAAACCAATCAAGGGATACCAATGGTCGAGCTGAAATTGCTCAATGCGCTGGTCTTTCACGCGGACAATGATGGGCATGTACGTATCGATGCACCAGATCTCCAGGACGCTCAACATTATTTTGAGATCAAGAGTCCCGGTTACCGCTATGGCCAGGATGAGACCGGTCGAGCAAGTGTTGTCCTCAACGTGCGGGGTGCCAGCGATACGACATTGTACATGGATCGCACTCAGCATGCGGAGCGCCTCTACCGCATCACCGGATCAGGTCGCCAGGTGCATCATGAAAAGGCCTCAGTGAGAGAGGTGCGTCCTGTCAGCGGCATTCTTGGTCAAGACTCCAACCTTGCATTGCCCTTTGATGGCAAGATATTGTGGATTTGGGGCGACACCTTCTTGCCGGGAGCATACAAAGGCAATTTTTCTGTCGCGGGAGCCTGGTCGTCCGATCCACGTATAGCTAATTGGTCTCCGGCAAACGGGATACCTTTTAATCATGTGGTAAATAATACCGGAAGATCGCGACCGATGATTCAACTTGAGGGTCCGGGCTATGTCTGGCTGGATTGGCTGATGTCAATACCGGATGAATCGAATCAAAAGATATTGCTGGCCAAGTATGCCCGAGTGGATGCATATTTCGGTAATTATGAGCGGGGTCTGGCTACGTACAGCCCTGGCGATTCCATTTTTATCAAACTGAAAGAAACGCCCGAATGGCTTTCTGCGCTGCATACCTGCCAGCACCCGACTCCAGTGCTCGTAGGTGAGAAAGAATATTATTATCTATTTGATGCGTTCAATTTTAGTCGGGTCGAACGGAGTTTGGATCATGCTACAAATCCTGATAAATACGAAGAACTTGTTTTTGAATTTTCTACCTCCCAGGATGCAGAGATTTTTCCACTTATTTGGCAAAGTCATGAGGCTGTAAGTCAGCAGCGTTTGCCAGAGTCTGATTCTGCAGCATCTCAAGCTGAGGGGAAATTGCATGCACTCCGTGATCTGGTCACGGGCGAGCAGATTGAGCCCGGTCGGGGATCGGTCACCTGGAATCCCTTTCGAAAACGCTGGATCTGCATTTGGGGAAACAAAGATATTTGGTACACGGAAGCAGAAACTCCAGTGGGACCCTGGGTGTATGCACGCAAAGTGGCTGAGCACCAACATTTTTTTTACAATCCCGTGCATCATGCTTTTCTGGATGAAGAGGGTGGCCGGCGTATTTATTTTGAAGGTACCTTTACCAAGTTTTTCAGTCCGGAGCCACCCATACCTCGCTACGAGTACAATCAGATTATGTATGGCTTGTCACTTGATCGCCCCGATATGATTTTGCCTCAACCAATTTTTTATCAGCAGGATTTGGAAACGCCAATTTTGCGCTCCGGGTATTTATTGGATGAACAGGAAAAATCAAGCAGCACGATTTTGTGCTATGCTCCGGATCGTCCGGGAGATGAAGAGGCACTGATCCCCATTTTCGATCTGGGCAATGGCAAGTATGGAAGCCAATCAAAGTCGGTGAAAAACAATAAACCCGTTTTCTATGGCATTAATGCCGCCTATCAAAAAGAGAATCGCTACGTCGGAAATTGGGAAGGAAAAATTAATTACCGCAGCTTCGATAATTATGTATCATTAGAATTAAATCGATCTGGCGGTCAATGGAACATTCGTTCAAACAATCCGGCAATGCAACTTTCTGAAGTGCAAATTGATGGTAGTGAACTGTCTTTTGATTTATTGTACCGGGAGTCTCGCTATCGTCTGATGGGAGAAGTATTCGCAGGCAAGATCGATGGCCAATTTACCAATCTAAAAAGTCAGTCAACTGGCACATTTAATCTTGAACTCATCACTGTGCGACCCTGGATCTGGGATTCGCCCGACCTAGTCCCTCTGTGGAGATGTGAACAACCAGATGGCAGCTATTCATACACTGTAAAAGCTCAGACAGCAAACACTTGTGAGGTCATTTGCCTGGTGTGGAAAAATCCGCTCAACGCGCGAGGATATGACTACGGTGCGAAGTCCGCGACATTCTAGATCCTCCTCCTTATCACCCTCCGATAACCAAATCGAGAAATCTCGGATCGTACGACGGCTCAAGTATTTCGAAGGAGACCTATGGCTTTCTTTGCCATATAGCCTATATTCACACTATGTCCAGACATGTGAACATAGCCCATCAAGTTATGAAGCAATTCCGACTTGATACCGAGAGTGGCATACCGCTGCACAAACAAGTCGAAAATATCCTGCGCGATTTAATCGCAGACCCCCGGTTTCAAAATGGAGAATTGCTGCCCAAAGAAGTCGATATCGCCAAGCGATTGGGTATCTCGAGAAATACGGTGCGACAAGCGACCAACAAGTTGGTGCTCGAAGGGCTTCTGATTCGAAAAAAAGGGGTTGGCACAACGGTAGGCAGACCGAGCTATACCAGCAAACTCGACAACTGGTTTAGTTTCAGCCAGGAAATGCACGAGAAGGGTCTTGAGTTTACCAACTACAGTTTGCGATCGGGCTGGGTCAAAGCGGATAGTGAAGTTGCTCAGGCGCTGCAAATTCGCAAAGGCACAAAAGTGCTTTCGCTTGAGCGACTGCGTGGACTCAAGAAGGGACCGCTGGTTTTGTTCAAATCCTACTTTCATCCCCGCATCGGATTTACAGGCGATGAGGATTTTACCCGGCATCTCTATGAGATCATGGAAGAGGATTACGCTGTAGTACCAAGTATTTCGAAGGAGGAAATAAAGGCCACCCTGGCAGATGAAGATATTGCTGAAGTGCTCAATATCAAATTAGGGGCAGCAGTGCTGTATCGAAGGCGGGTGGTGTGTGATCCCGGTGACCGTCCAATTGAATTCAATGTTGGCTACTATCGCGCAGATGAGTTTTCGTATTCGATTGACATAAAGCGATAGCAATAAATAATTAGGGAAGGCTCTTATCTGCCTCGATTGCTTTCTGACTCGCCAACATTTTTATTCTTATACTTGGATTTTTTTAATTTTCCAAAGTTATAAATGAAGGAGACACGATTGTATCTTGTGTTGTATGTCCTATGGTAAAAAATATCGGTTTCTCCAATGCTATAATCACCTGCTGCCCGGACACTATGGAATAAATCATTGAAGGTAAGTCTACAGGTCAAGGCGTCATTTAGTAATTTTTTATCGAAAGAAATATTCAGGCTTTTGGAATTCTTTCGGATGTAGATTCCCTGATATTCTTCGCCGAGTAGATAAAACAGTATCTCCATATTGAATAAATCACCTATCCGAATCCTATTGTTGGAGTGTAGGTATATCTGTGGTCTGGCGCCGACTTGATCAAAATTATATTCATCATCAATAATGTTTGTGTATTGGAGACTGGTGGTATTCGTGGAACTCAGCCAACTATTTTCGAAGGTCCTCGAGACTGAAGCAAGGTAAGCGTATCTCCTGTCAAAATTAAATCTAGTGAGAACATAGCTTTTAGAATCATCACCCTGTATTGCCCCACCACCAAACGGATCCAAGATGTAATTATAGCTCAATGTCAAGGCAATCTTTTTGAGCTTTGTATTGAACTCGAAGGTGTGAAGTTTCATTGAAATGGATTCAGGATTGCCTTGAATAGATGTGTAGGGATCTTGATAGATTATCGTTGGGTTGAGTCTTTCGTATGGTACTCTCCAGATTCTGGAATTATAAGAAAAACTAATACTATAGTCGTCTGATAGGGTTTTACCGATATAAAAATCAGGAAACATATTTAGATAGGTGTCATTGATCTTTTCTTCACCCAGTTGTAGGGAATTTAGGTCATAGATAGTGTATTCTGAGCGGAGACCGAGGCTATAATTGAGTGATTCTGATAGCTGATTTGAATAGCTAAAATATCCTGCAAAAATCGACTCGTCATATTTAAATCTATTAGACAGCTTAGTGTCCAACGTATAGTCTGCTCCATTCGTAGATGCTGAGAAATCAGAAGTCGTATTCGTGCTTACATGACTATACTTTAGTCCAAATTCTAATTGCTGTTTATTCATCAATATTTTTGTGACGTCTAGTTGTGCGGTATAGATGTCCAGTCCCAATGAGGACGTATTCTTTAGACTTCGTGAGGATAGGAGACCTAATTCTTCTCTATCTTCAGCAATTAAGCCGTCTGCTTGACTGTCAAATTTGGAATACTGAGAACCAAGGAATATGCTGTTCCCCAGGGTATCCAGTGAGTGAAATATGTTGAGTGACAGACTGTTGTTTTTATCTAAGGCATTTCGAGTGATATTACTTTCGTAGTAGTTTAATCCAGTCCGCTCTTCTATCGTATTAGTGCTCAATTGAGGCCCGCTCAGCTGTTCATGTAGACCAGCGTATTCCAACGAAATATAGCTGCTGCTCCCGTAGTCGTATTGGAGACCTAATCCGTAATTGCTGAAGTTATCGAATCTGTTTATCCATTCGGTTAAAAGATCTGTTTTGATGAATACTTCTTCTGCATTTCGATTCCGATTGGTTTGGAGGTTATTTTTATCATCCCCTTGTAAGAACGAGTAATTGGCGAAAACCGAAAAGCGCCCTTGGTTATAATTCATACTCGCGCCAGATAGGGTTTGTAATCCGGCAAATTCTGAGTGGCTTATATTTTGTTTCAAGTTTACCTGGTATCCTGAGCCTTTGTTGGGGCGGCTTACAATATTTATCACTGCTCCACCTTCTGCATCATATTTGGCAGATGGATTTCTGATCACTTCTATTTTGCTGATTGTAGATGGAGCTATCATAGCCAGTTGATCATTGGTGATACGTTTGTTATTAAGGTAAATGACTGCATTCCCTCTACCAAATACCGAGACATTCCCATTCTCGTCTACCAACACATCTGGTGACTTTGACAATATCTCCCTTACAGAGTTGCTTTCTTCTAAAGTCGTGTTTGCTATTGTCACGGACATAGTGCCGTTCGGATTAATAACATAGGCGGGTCTTCGTGATCTGACGACAACTTCATCCAGCGCAACTTCAGACTTTGAGGGGTGGATCGTACCTAGATCAATTATTTCTACTTGTTGGTATTTAACAGGTACAAAAATGTCTTCGAATTCTAAAGAGCTCAATTTTATGATTAATTCGTCTTCTTGCAAGTCATGTAATTCGAACTCTCCGTCCATGAAGAATTCCCCTTTTATAAATGTGGAGTCACTTTTTTGCAAGGCAATGACGTTTCCAGATGGCATTTGATCACCTTCCATTTGGATCTTTCCCTTTACCGAGTAACTATTTTGGCTGATGGCTACTATAGGCAAGAAGACTGATACGAATACGATAATGAAAGATTTCATAATGCCGTGCATTTTTGCGATAATTTGTGAGCCAAATCTATGTCCCTGGAGGGATCATATTGAAAATAGTAGCTCTATGCGAGGGTATGGTCGATGGATAGGCTATAAGCATCTTGTCTACGCTGATGTGCTGTTCGTTGTCTTAGACACCTCATTGGTAGCTGAAGAGGAGCTCTGGCACTGTTTTGTCTTACCTTTACGTCTTAGCATCAAGTCATGATCCAGTATAATCGACCGCCGCTCCTTTATCATGTTTTATTTTGGCTGGGCATACTGTTGTACATGATGTTAACCAGTAGCAGTACGGCCAATGAAGGATTTAGGCAGATTTTTGAGACCTATGCCACCATCGTTTTCATCCAGATCATAGTCACTTACACAACGATAGAGTTCCTTATCCCAAATTATTTTAATCGTGGTCGGAAGTTTACTTTTTGCTTACTCATAGTTCTCTTAATATTCGCTGGCTTTGCGATTTACTCGACTTTAAGAATAAATTACTTAGAAGTTAGATATCATAACTACTACCAGGTTAGAATGACGGAGTACATCAAGCTCGGATTCTGGGAGCGCTTTCAAGATATGAGGGTGGTCTTAAGTAAAGGAATTACTTATTTGACGCCTGTCAGTTTTCTTCTACTCATGGGGTATTATAGAAACCAAAGGGAATATCTCGAACTTAAAGAACAGAAGAAAACCGCTGAACTTAGTGCGCTCAAAAGTCAGCTCAACCCTCATTTTCTTTTTAACACCCTCAACAACCTTTACGCACTGTCAATCAAAAAGTCTGACAGGACACCTGAGGTGATCAGCAAACTCTCTGAAATACTAGACTATATGCTCTATGGATGCAACGACAAGTATGTATCTCTGGACAAGGAAGTCGAACTGATAGAAAATTATATAGATCTTGAAAAAATAAGATATGGAGACAGGGCCAGTGTTTCACTTCAGACTGATGTGCAGCAAGAAGTGAAAATCGCACCACTGATCTTATTAAGTTTTGTTGAGAATGCCTTTAAGCACGGTGTAAGTCAGGAGATCAACACGGCGACCATTGATATAGATCTTAAGGCGGATTCTAAGCAGATACGATTTTCAATTACAAATTCTATACCAATAGCGGAGTCGCTAGCAGTTGCTGATGGTAATTCTATTGGACTGAAAAATGTAAGAAAGCAGCTAGAACTAATATATGGCAATTCTTTTCTGCTAGAGACAAATAGGACACAAGATACCTATAGTGCTCAATTAGATGTTACAATGGTATGAGCTATAAGTGCCTGGTAGTTGATGACGAGGAATTAGCAAGAGAACTAATTGAAAGACATTTGTCACAGCTTCTGCAGTTTGACGTGGTGGCATCTTGCGCTAGCGCTCTAGCAGCAAGAAGAATACTCCAGGAAGTGGAAGTAGATTTGATTTTTTTGGACATCGAGATGCCGGTCTTGAAAGGTACAGACTTCTTTAAGAATCTTATCCAGAAGCCTAAAGTTATATTTACAACCGCCTATCGAGATTATGCAATAGATGGTTTTGAGCTGAATGCTGTTGACTACCTCTTGAAGCCGATTACGTTCGAGCGATTTTTTAATGCAACAGAAAAATTTCTTGATCTTCAACAGCCAACTGTCTTGACGTCGAGCCCACCATCGATACCTGCTAAGGAGCAGTTCTTATTTATCAGGAAAGACAGAAAGCAAGTCAAATTGAATTTTTCAGAAGTCTTGTATATCGAGAGCTTGAAGGACTATATTAAAATCCACTTAGAGGAAGACACACATACCATCAAGCATAGTTTAACCGGATTTGTCGAATTGCTTGATAGGAGATTTTTAAGAGTACATAGATCATTTGTTGTTAATCTAGATAAGATTACGGCGTATACAAAGCATGATATGGAAATTAAAGAAATCGAGATTCCTATTGGCGATTCTTATCGAAATATTGTCGATGATCACTTTAATGCTTGAAACTTCTGGATCTCAGCGCGATGTGTAGGATTCCTTATTTTCAGAAGGAAATGGATGCGTCCTATATTTATCTGAGAAAATGATTTGCTGAGATGGAATCTTTGGTTAACTTGGGAAAAGAAGTAGTATGTTCAAACATATGCACATATAAAATGACTCAAGCTGACCTTGCTTCACCTATGGTTCAAGCCTTTAGGTTGATTTTGCTTAGCTGTTTTTTTCTGACGATGCTGGCATGCGACCAGCCAGAGGTAGATGTACCTCCGGGTGCACTCGTAGAGCAGGCGGTCGATATGGGAGGCACTTGGCAATTGGTGCAGGCGTGGCAGAATGATCGGGACATTACCGACCGATTGGATTTTAGCAAGATTATACTGACGCTAAATATGGATGGTGCACCCACAACTTTTGACATACAATCTGGAGGAGCTCCATTTCCGATCGACCGAGCTGGATCCTGGTCACTGGATGATCCTGCTTATCCCACTCAATTATTACTTAGCACGGACTCAAGACAACGCGCACTGTCTTTTTCTGCTCCGCCCCTGTCTGGCGATGCTCGGTTTTCAATCAACTTTTCATTGGGCTGTGAGGACAATACCTATACCTATGAGTTTCGCAAGTTGTAAGGCGGGGACTCAATCCAGGATGGTCGGCGCTTGCATTGTCGTCTGCCTTTTGCTCTTCAGCTGTTTCGAAATAGTTAAAATCAATCAACCCGATCAGGTACAAGTGGGTGAAGAATTTACCGTCGAGATCGAAGCACAACTCACCGGTCAGGATGGCAATACCTTAATTTTTGGCTTTTTGGCGCCACGTGCATGGCAGCCGGCCGAGCATACCACCGTGTCTTTTGAAAGTACCGTGGGAGGAGGCACTATGAGCTTGATCGATCCGGACGAAGTAGAAGCCGACAATAATCAACCCTGGGTACAGGCGATCACCGAGCGGGTTGGTATAGGTAGTAATTATGGGGAAGTGATTTGGACGGTTTTTAAAGCCGATATGGATGTGGACCCCAGCGGTATCAGCGAAGAAAATCCAGCCACGGGTACGATTACACTAAAGACCAAGGCAGGCGAGACAAATCTGATTTCTCAGTTGGGATATTTTATGGGCGAAGCTGTTTGGGGTTTTCTCAATGATGGAACAAATTCCACATTCGAATTTTATGAAGAATGCATTGAAGTCATTGGCGCATCCGGGTCTGCGCAAAATCTGTGCGGGCCCGCTCCGAGGCAACTAATATCCCTGCCCACGTTTGATTTTAACGACATTTTGACCATCACCTTTGATGCGACTGAAGATGAGACAGAGCTGATTGGAGCAGAGCAAGTGCACGCTTGCCTAACTGCAGTCACGCAGCAAGGAGGGATAGATGTCTGTGATCCCCAAGTCACATCGATGTCTCTTGTTGGACCAGATGTTTGGCAAATGACGATTTGGCCGCCTTCTTTTTTCGGATTGTCAGAAGACGATACGGTTGCTGAAATCCTGGTCAATTTTCAAGACGCAAACGGAGCAACAATAGTGCGGGATGTGAGTGGAAATGACTTTCAAATATTGGCCAAATGTTTTTAGTGGTCCATCGTCCATATCACTACTTGAAAAAATTCGTGCTTGTGCTGTCATGTTTTTGCTATGCCGTTCTTTGCAGCGCTCAGACGACCATTTCGGGAGTCGTCACCGACGCTGGTACGGGCGAGTCACTCATCGGGGTAAACGTGATTATCGATGGAACTTCAGAAGGCACGACAACCGACATTGACGGCAGTTATCAGTTGTTAGCCCCTGATGGGGCATTGTTGGTCTTTTCCTACATTGGTTTTGAAGCCCAGACGATTGAGGTCGCCGGGTCACAAACCATCGATGTCGGCCTTGAGCCAGAGGCAACCGGTCTGGAAGAAGTGGTGGTGATTGGTTACGGTACCGCAAAAAAGCGCGACCTAACGGGCTCGGTAGCCTCCGTGTCATCCGAGGAGGTGCAGGCAAGTGCCTCACTGTCTGCTGATCAAGCGCTGCAGGGTCGCGCAGCTGGAGTTTTTGTTCAACAAAATTCAGGTGAGCCCGGTGCTGGAACGACTGTGCGCATACGTGGCACTGGATCGATCAGTGCAGGCAATGAGCCACTCTATGTGATTGATGGGATACCCATTCTCACCAGAGCAGAAGATCTAACTACGACGGCCGCCAAAGGCAATGTGCAAAATCCTCTATCCACGATCAATCCCAGTGATATTGCTTCGATTGAAGTTTTGAAAGATGCATCTGCCGCCGCCATTTATGGAGCGCGAGCTGCGAATGGTGTCATTCTAATTACGACCAAGCGCGGGTCGGCGGGACAGTCGAAGGTCGAGTTCAGCGCTTATCGCGGGTGGCAGGAAGTACGCAAGCCTTACCAATTACTTAGCGGCGCACAGTTTGCTCAATTTGTGAACGAGGCTTCGTTTTATGCCGGAGAGGGGAGGGTCTATTCAGACCCAAGTCGCTTTGGGGCAGGCACCGACTGGCAGGGTGAGATATTTCGCTCAGCACCGATGGCCAATTATGAGCTATCCTTCAGCGGTGGCAGTGAAGATTTTCAATACGCCATTTCAGGTGGCTACTACGATCAAGACGGAGTAATTCTGGCATCAAATTCCAAGCGTTATAATT
>Ga0114956_1004738_pt1 | contig 10287 bp, 6 predicted proteins | sample MaitaG_FD_87304 | JGI IMG/M metagenome (GOLD analysis project Ga0114956, IMG submission 87304) | Marine algal microbial communities from Maine, USA - Maine_Asex2 metaG | ecosystem: Host-associated > Algae > Red algae > Unclassified | place: Maine, USA | collected 2015-01-05 | reverse complement strand
TGGAACTGGCCGAGGTCATTGACGGGGAGACGTCCCATCGCCAGGTCCGGGGCGAGGTCGGGTCCGTCGACGGCGGCAAACCATTGATCGGTCGCGGTGAAGACAAAACTGGTGCGCTGGTACTTCGACGGGATGAAGTCCGGATATTGATCGGTGTAGGAGGCGGTACTGTCTTTGAACGCATCACCGGCAAGCAGCACGTATTTCGGCTTGGGCTCTTGGAAGTGGTGATACGCGTAACCAATAAACTGCTTGATCGCCTGAGCGTCTTTGACGCCATAACCAAACTCATTATACACCGACTCGGCGGTGGCGATCAGCACGTTGAGGTTGTCTTGACCTCGGTAGTTGAGCAGGTCGTAGGAGACGTTGCCTTCAAACGGTTCGGGGACGATGAGGATGTAGTCGGCTTGACGACGGGTGTCGGCGAGATTGTGCAGCGTGACAGTTTCAATGTCGGCGGCGGGAACGGTGCGGACCGCGTTCTGAGTCGCGACATACATACACGGGGTGTAATTCACGTTGTAGCCAAATCGGATCGTGGTTCCAGTCTCGGTGACCCCGGTCAATCGCTTCGGATTGGTTGGATCGGTAATATCGAGAACGTATGGTGTCCCGGCGAGAGAGGTGACGCTGTTGACGGTATAGTTGCGAGCGCCGGAAACACCGGCGAAGCCAAGTCGATTACCGATGGCAAAAAGCTGCCGGTACAAGGTCAGCGATGCATTGTCGAGGGCCGCCAAGTTGCCGTCGACGCCGTCAAACACGACCGGTGTGCCGGCGACGGTGCGGGTCAAAAGGTTTGGCGAGAATGATGTGGTGACGCGTGTCCCCGCGTTGATCGTCGTTGGACGCGGGAAGTTGTGCTGAGTCAGCGTGGCTCCAGTCGTGCCGTTTTTCATAAGCATTTGTTGCGTGGTACCGCCGATCACAGTCCGGGGACGCCAATAAGCTGTCAACTCGGCGTTGCGCGAGGTATCGAGATTATTCAGGTTGGGGATGCTCCAAGTATAGTCTTGGAAAACACCCAAGAGGGAGGAATTGGCGATCAGCGAAGTGCTCCACCCGTCGAATTCTGAATCGATGTGGTTCAAGTTTGCGTCCCATTGACCATCCGTTCCGGGATCGAGATCAAATTTCCGGCAGGCGCTCGCCACCGTCGCGGCACCGCTGATGGGTGAAGAACTCGGCACATTGTGGGCGGCATCGTTGAAGCGTTTCGGTGCGCCAGGTCCGCCAAAGCCGAGCCAGTAGGCATTGGCATGATCGTAGTTGCTGCGCAGTCCTTCACCGTAGAACTCGACAAAGGCGGACGAGCCGAACGCGCCGGAGGTGCTGACAGTGATCGGGATTTCACGATCGCGAGTGTACATGCGGATGTTGGCACCGACCAGATCGCTGGCGGCGACACCGGAAGCAATCAGGTTGGCACGGGTGAGACGATACATCCCCTGCTCCCGAATGCGGATTTTCACACAGGCACCCGACGGCTGGCCGGACCAGCGTGAAGCAAAATCACTGGGCGCGCCGTTCATCGGCGGCAGCAAGTCTTCCTCCAAGGTGATACGACCGCCGCAGTCACAGTCGTCGGCGACAACCGTGGCGCTGGACGCAAATTCAACGCTGGATTTCTCTTCGATCGGAACGAATTCCAGAACCGAGTCGATCGCCTTGTGCTGGGTGACGGTGCCGTCAACCGGATTGTATTGAAGCGGGCGATAAGCGACACGCACCACGTGGGAGTCGCGGGCTTTGATCTCTTGGACATCGACGATGTTGGCGGGATAAAGTGCGTCAACGCCAAAGATGTTGGCATCGGCAATACGACCTTCGAAAAATTCGCCGGTTTCATCGTCACGATGCCAGCTTTTTCGGGGTGCGACATCCATCCCCTCGTGGGTGATGGAATCGGTGTTCAGAATCCGCACCACCGGGCGCATGCCCTCAACACCTTGGTAGGTCTGTACAACAGCCGGGAGATCCGGACCGCTGAGTGCGTCCTTGTCGGAGTTCACCTGGCCGTCTTTAAGGCGCAAGACGAGTCCCTCCTCCATATTGGACGCATTGAAGCCGGGGGTGTGAATCTTGATGCTCATGGCTCCACCGGATAAGGGCGTTACCTTAAGTGAAACAGGGCCGGCATCACCGAGGGTTGTCGTCTCGTAGGGGGCCATCCGCTGTACGAGACGGGGCTCCTCGGCTGCTTGCGCTGCCTCAATCTTGGGAAGAACGTCAGGGGCTTCGACTTGCGTCGTTTCAGCTGGGGCCTCGAGCGGCTCTGGCTGTTTGTTAAGAGAGTGGAAAAGAATGCCGACGACCAGAGTCGCTGCAATCACGAAAAGAAAGAGTCTTGCTTGTTTCATCTATTTTTTACCTGGCCTTAAAAGCTCATTGAGGGACTTTGAACGTACCTTGGTTTCAACAGGTTGTTTAACCCGTCGTTATCTACAGTCCGTATTTTTTTATTCTTTCAGTCATGTTAGAAACGGAAATCCGTTGAATCACTGTTGTAGTCAAAGACAGATCAGTCTTACGCCTTTTCCTCAGAGAATCAATGGAGATGATGTGTTTAAGCACAAATTCGCCAGATTGAACGTATTATGACGCGCGGGACTTGTTTGGTTTTCGACTGAAAACCGTAGGAATCGGACAGAAAAAATCCCCTCGCTGGTTTAGCGAGAGGATGAAATTTTTGTCGGAGGATTACCGCCAAATCAGACGGCGGCGCGTTGGCGGACGCTGGCCGCCAGAGACTCGAGGCGCTCCCGGTCCAACGGCTTTTTGACGACGGTCAGGGGTCCTAGCTCCAAGGCTTCTTCCATGAGCTTACCTTCGAAAAACGCGGTGATGATCACCACTGGAAGATTGGGCGCTGCTTTTTTGATCTCACGCAAGGTTTCTACACCATTCAGCGTGGGCATCATCAGGTCGAGAAGAACGAGATCGAAGGTGGTGCCAGCGACTTCCTCGATGCCTTCTTCGCCGGAGCCGGTCGCTGTCACCTTGCAGCCGTAGCTCTCCATCCATTTGGAGATGAGATCTCGCACGATCGGCTCATCGTCAATGACCAGAATGTGAACATCATTTTTGATCATGTTACTGTGCTCGGAAACCCAAGCGTCCACTTCGTCACGCTCGAAACGCCAATAACGACCGACCTTGGATGCGGGGATACGAGAACCTCTGGCGTACTTATAAACCGTTTCCTCAGGGAGTTTGAGGTATTCTGAAACTTCTTTGATTGTCAGATATTCTTTGTCCATGGGTGATGTCCTTTCTTGTGTCCATCGTATGGGCCACACGTTGAAATATGCCTTTAGTGGTCAGTATCTACTTTCAACCAGCACCATGTCAAATGTAATTTATGTAAACGCCTAAGCAGATTCCGCCGTGGTGAGAGTCCTGATTAAGGACTGGTCCTACTCTTGCGGCTCCGGAGGGGCGTTCCAAACAGCGATCGCGAAAGAGACGGAGGCCCTTGCCACAGAATAAGTTATGTAAATAACTACGGAGATGACAAGGCCGAGTTCTTGTAAAAAAAGGGTCAACAAGGACGCCGCCAGGGCAAAGGCGAGAATATGCAAACGCCCTCTCATGGCGTGTCGATTGAACGAGGGCAGTGCTTCAAATTTGATATTGGTCACCATCAAGACCGACAAACCGATGATGATGGGCACCAGAACCTTGGGTGCATCCCAAATTCTCTCGGCAAACCAGGCAGGATGGGAAAGCGAGGCAAGAACCAGCGCAACCACTGCGAAGGCTTGGGCTGGAATCGGCAGGCCTCGAAAATATCCGTGTTTCTCACCATCGGCCCCCAAATTGAACCGGGCGAGACGTACCGCCCCGCATATCGCAGGCAAGCTGGCAACGATGAGTCCTTGTAACTCATACTCGTGCAAACCGTATTGGTAGATGAGGAAGGAAGACGCCAAGCCGAACGAGACCATATCGCACAGGGAGTCAAGTTGCACCCCGAACTCGGAGGTTCCGCGCGTGACCCGCGCCATGAACCCGTCCAACAGATCGAACAAACCAGCCAGCAGTATATAGTAACAAGCCGACCGCCAATTGCCTTGGGCGGTCTCGACGATGGAGAGAAACCCGCAGAACAGGTTCATCACGGTGAAGAACGACGGAACGGCCGCCCGTGGTGGAATCCGCGACTCGACCGGACGGGACGCCTTTCGGGTGCGACGATAGTCGGCGTAGCGGACGATCATCGGCCGGCCTTGCCGGATTCGTCGTCGTGGTTCGCGCTTTTTCATCGTGCCTTGGAGGGATCTCCCGGAATGATATCGCTGGAGGGGAACGAACCCAAAATAGATTCACCAGCCACGACTCTATCCCCTGCCTGCACCGAAATGTCGACAGAAAGCGGTACGATCACGTCCATCCGCGAACCAAACTTTACGATCCCATAGCGCTGACCTGCCGCGACATCCTCCCCTTCTTTGATGTGGAAGACAATCCGTCGGGCAACCGCGCCGGCAATTTGCTTAAAGATGACAGGAAGGCCCGAACTGTGGTGCATGCCGATTTCCGAACGCTCGTTGAGTTCGCTGGATTTTTCGTGCCAGGCGACCAGATATTCGCCGGGGATGTAGCGGGTAAAGGCGATGGTGCCGGTGGCCGGAACGCGGTTCACATGGACGTTCAACGGCGAGAGGAAAATAGACACCTGTTGACCCTCCCCGTTGATCAAGTCGGGTTCGTGAACGCGCTTGACGAACATCACTTTGCCATCCGCGGGCGCGATCAGCAATTCCTCGGACTCGGCGGGCGGCGTGCGGGCAGGATCGCGGAAAAACCACAAGGTGAAGCCGAGAATAAACAGGCCGAGCAGCATGAAAGGAATCGCGTTCAACAGGCCGAACAGCAACCCGAAGCCGGTCAATGCCAAGGCGACCCCAGCGGCGGCGAAGCACAGCCTTAATCCTTCAGAAGCAAGCTTCAGGAGATGGCCGCCGGTTTGCTTTCACCGTTCTGGCCGCGATGGTTCTTACCAGACTTGTTCTTCCGGGGGCGTTTCAAGCGGGCGATCGCGGTTACCCCGGCGACAACTCGCTCTCCGGTAGCCACGAGGATCTCCACATCTTCAGCCGGCAGATAAACGTCCAACCTCGAACCAAACTTCAGCCGTCCCAAGCGTTCGCCACGCGCCAAACGCTTGCCGCGGTCAAGTCCTCGATCGAACCAGTGGACGGCTCGGCGAACCACCGGCTCGACGATCTGTTGCACCAGGCATTCAGTGCGCTCGCCGTGGATGAGCATGCAGTGCCGGGCGGAAGGTTCGGAGGGCGTCGGCGCTTCTGTATTGATCCGGGTCAGTTCGCCCGGGATGGGACACCGGTTAACGTGGGCGTCGAGCGGACCCGGTGCCACGCTCACCCGAACCGCCGGCCGGTTGAGATACAAAGGCGCTTCAACCAGTTCGATCTCACCGACCAAGCCATCCGCCCCCGAAAGAATCGTCGCGGCATCGAACTCCACATCGACCGTTCGCTGGGGTTCGCGGAAATAATAGAGCAGCACGCCCGCCGAGGCGACGGAGAGCGGCAGCGAAATCCAGAGAATATGGGGCACACCGAACCACGCCAAGGACCCTCCGAGGGTGGCGAGCAACAAAGGTAGTCCGAAGATCAACGGCCACCCCTCCTTCACAATCAAACGTTTCATTTTGCAGGTAAGCGGACTGAAACACACGCGCGCATGCGAAGGGGTGCAACGTAAATATCATGAAAAATACATGGAAAACGTTCTTGCCCCGCGTGCTGAACCGACATCGTGCTTCATCGAACGTCGCAAGGCGGAACGGGAAACGACGCGAAAGAATGAACGGCTGGGGCGTCAACCCATCGAACCATGAATTCGCTTGCCTCAGCTCCACTTCATGGCCACTCCGTCAACTCCTTCATAAAGCATGATCACAAAGACCACCCTTCCATGAAACGCCTGCTGCCGCTCCTCGTCCTTGTGCCCATCCTGTTGTTCGGCGGTCGCTACGCCTATGAGAAATTTGCGGTCAGTGAGGAGGCAAAAATCGCGCGTCAGCTTGATGCGCTGGCCAAGGAGTTCGGCAAAGACAAAGATGAAACCATCATTGTCGCGATGCAACGCGGCGCAAAAATCCTCGACTACTTCGCCGACGAGTTCGTCGCCGAACCGGGCTCGCCGTTCCCGAAAGTGGATAATAAAAAACAATTCATCGGGTTGATCGCAAACTTCCGCAACACCACCAAACGCCTGACGGTTAGCGACGTCGAACGCGATATCCGCACCCGCGGCCACGTCGCCGATGTGGTCACCACGCTGCGTGCCGATTACAACGGACTCGGCCAGCGCGGCACCGAGGTCCGCAGGTTTCAAATCGGCATGGAGAAGTTTTCCGGCGACTGGCTGATCACTCGAGTCCACTTGCTCGAGGAGTGATCCGAAATTCGCCCTTCGGCGTTCACTTGATTAGGTCAACCGCACGGGGGGGACCCACTGAGCACCGATTAGTGTCACCTCACCCAGCGGCTCTTCGCAAATTGTTCAAGGAGCCAGCGCTTCGGAACGAACGCGATAGAAGCGCGTCTCACCCGCACCGCTATGAACGTGGTCCATGGTCATGGTGATGCTGGTCGCCGGAACCGTCGTGAGTGTGGTCCAACTTGGCGCGTCAATCGTCGAACTCACATCGAGACTGTACATCTCGCCGACGATCGCCGGGAAATGGATCCGCGAAATTTGCGTTTCGAGTTCGGTGATGTCGGTGATGATCAAGTCAAGCGCGACTGCCACGGTGACGGTCTGGGTCGAACTCGCGGCCGGACTGCCGTCGTCCGTCGCCACCACCTGGATTTGATACGAACCCGGCGCAGGCGGAACAAACAGCAGTTCGTCTGCGGCGGACAGCGTAGCCCCGGCCGGCGGATTCAACAGCGAGAGCGTCACTTGCTGGGCTGGGAGATCGGCATCGGTCACCAAAATCGGCACCGTGAGGTTTTGACCGGGCAACAGGTTCTGCGCCCCGACCGGCGCAAAGACCGGCGGCTGGTTCACTTCGTTCACCGTCACGGTAAACATGGTGGTCGCCGCCAATGGCGGTAAGCCATCGTCAGTCACGATCACACTCACCGCAAACGAACCCGGTCCATCCGCTTCGCCCGGGGTCCAGGTGATATTGCCGGCCCCATCGATGGTCATCCCCGTCGGCGCGCCGGGGGCAAGACCGAACAACAGCGTATCGCCGAGGTTCGGATCGCTGGCGGAAACCGCAAGGTTGAGCGGCTGGCCTTCATTTACGCTTGCTGCGGTGATCGTCGAAAGCACCGGCGCTTGATTGTTCTGCGTCACTTGCAGCACAAAACTGTTGGTCGCGGACAGGGGCGGCAAGCCGGCATCGGTGACCACCACGCTCACCGGAAATGAACCCAACGCGTTCGGGGTCCAGCTAAGATTACCGGCAGCGTCAATCGTCATGCCCGCAGGTGCGCCGGGCGCCAGACTGAACGTGAGCCCGTTTCCCGGCAGGTCCGCGTCACTCGCATCCACCGTTAAACTGGCGGTCTGACCCACCAAAACATTTATGTTGCCCACCGGCACAATCACCGGGGCCTGATTGACTTCGGTAACCGTCACCGTGAACGAATTGGTCACGGCCAACGGCGGGGCTCCATCATCGGTGACAACCACGGTCACCGGAAACGAACCCGGTCCATCCGCCTCGCCCGGCGTCCACGTAAGATTGCCGGCCGCGTCGATTGCCATGCCGGCAGGAGCCCCGGGCGCGAGGCTGAACGCGAGTCCGTTGGCGGGAAGATCCGCGTCCGTCGCCGACAACACAATGCTGAGCAACTGGCCTTCGGCCACACTGGCATTGCCGACCGCAGCGAGCATCGGCGCTTGATTGAGTTCGGTGACGGTCACGGTAAAACTGTTGGTCGCTGCCAAGGGCGAAGCACCATCATCGGTCACCACCACACTCACCGGAAACGAACCCGGTCCATCCGCCTCGCCCGGCGTCCAAGTCAGATTGCCGGCCGCGTCGATTGCCATGCCGGCAGGAGCCCCGGACGCGAGACTGAAGGTGAGTCCATTGGCAGGAACATCCGCATCGGTCGCGGACAAGGCCACGCTGAGCAACTGACCTTCGGCGACACTGGCGTTGGCAACCGCGCCGAGCACCGGCGCTTGATTCACCTCGAGCACCACAATCGTCACCGTCTGCGTCGCGGCCCCCATCGGCGTGCCGTTGTCGGACACCACGATGTCGACCGTGGTCGTGGACGGTCCGTCGAGTTCGCTGGTAATCCAGGTGAACACGCCGGACACACTTTGCACCGCCGCACCGGCCGGCCCCGAACTCAGTCCGTAGGTCAGCACCTGCCCTACCCCGTCCGTGGCCACATTGGTGAACAAGGCGACATCGCCCTCGTTCACGGTGATCACCGCCTGGTTCGCCAGCGGATCGAACACCGGTGCAAGATTGAACAAGCCCGGCACGCCCACGCCCGGGGTCGGCGGCGTCGTCGCGCTCCAATTCGTGTTATCTTTGCCGGTCACGAACTCGTCCACGCGCTGCAGCGAAGCACCCAAACCATCGGCCGTCGGATCCCACGGCGCATCATCGGCGTAGCCCATTTCATCAACGATAATCCATCCGTTGTTCGGGTCGAGCGGACGCTCCAGCGCGATCCGGCCCGCCTTGTCGGACAGCTTGCCGCTGTACGGACCCACCATCGGCACGCTGTTCGGCGCGAGTCCAAAGGTCGCTTCGAACGCGGCCCGCGCCGCCGCGTTGGTCACCGGATCAAAGCGCACCACCAAGAGATGAGCGCCGGCGGCAATCGTGGTGCCCGGCGCAAAACTAAAATCCGTTTCGCCGTTGAGCCGCCACGTCCCCGCCGCCGAACTCAACATCACCGGCGTGCTCAGCGGGTTGAACAGTTCGATGAACTCGGCAAGGTCATTGTCGTTGGTGCCAATCGGTGCCGGGTGATAGTGCACTTCATTAATCACCACCGTCTGCGCGGTCGGCTCGTTGGCCGCGTCGCGGGTCGGGGTCAGGCCGCGTTCGCCGATCGCGCCATCCGCCAGCCGTCCGGTCGTCTGGCCGTTGTCCTGCGCTTTGAACGCGATCGCGTCCGCCACCCGGTCGCTGCCGTTGCCCGGCAAGTACGACAACAACAAATCCTCGCCGAACGAACTCAGTCCGAAGCCAGTGTTGGTCGGATTATGGAAGCCAGTGACCTCGTCGAAACTCACCCAAGAACCCGCCGCCAACGAAGCAGCCGGCAAGGCCCACTTGCGCAAGTCGGAGACGTCGTCACTCAGGTACCAGTTCGGACCCAGCGCTACCGCCGAACCGCCGGTGTTGTAAAGTTCGATCCAGTCGTTGGAATCGTATTGCGGAAATGCCGGGTCGTTCAAATCGGTGTGCGCCGCGAACTCGTTAATCACCACATCGCGCACCGCAACCGAGTCCGCCTGACCCGGCGAGCCATCGCGGAACGCGCTCGCGCGCCAGTTGCTCGGGTCGTTCGCGGTCTGCGGTCCGGCACTGGTCAGCGACACCAGCGAGTGCCCTGCCCCGTCCGCCGACACCGGCCAGCAACGCGCGTCGTCGTATTCGGCCGAGACCGAACAACCGAGCACGGTGTGCGAGAGTTCGAGGTCTTCACCATTGTCAGACAACACGCCCGCGTAGGTTCCGGCCACCGGAAATCCAGTGCCGTAGCGGTTGGCGAAGGCCGCTTCATCCGCGACCACCAACACGTAGCCGCCCGCTGCGATACGATTGATTGCCCCACTTGAAAAGTCGAACTGCACGCCTCCGGTCAGCGCAAAACCAACCAGCCCGATCGCCACATTGGTTGGATTGTGAATCTCAATAAAATCATAGTCCGCCGGATCAAAGCCGGCCAAAATTTCCGCGCCCTCGGCGTCGCGCGCGTGGTACATCACTTCGGAAATCTGCAGGGGGCAACCCGAGTCCACGGTGAAGGTCGCTTCGGTCATCGCGCTCCATTGCCCACCCAACCAGGTACGCGATTTCACCACCGTCGTCTGGGTCATAGGAACTGGTGCGCCATTCACCAAAGCCGTCGGTGCAATCGCGCCGCCGATCTCGCGCGGATCGCTGCCGTCGGTCGTGAAATACACCGTGCCGCTCGGTGCACTCATGCTCACCGGAAAGCCGGACGCGACCACGCCGCCGTGCAGATTGTAAGTCGGTGCCTCAATCGCCGAGTAGAGGCCGGCGGTAATAAATTGGTTCAACACAATGTCCGAACGCTGCGG
>Ga0114956_1004735_pt1 | contig 10293 bp, 10 predicted proteins | sample MaitaG_FD_87304 | JGI IMG/M metagenome (GOLD analysis project Ga0114956, IMG submission 87304) | Marine algal microbial communities from Maine, USA - Maine_Asex2 metaG | ecosystem: Host-associated > Algae > Red algae > Unclassified | place: Maine, USA | collected 2015-01-05 | reverse complement strand
GGAGCAAGTAGATGTAAATAAGGCCGCGTACAGCACCCGAGAAATATTGAAGATGTTGCAAGATCTTCCAGATGGATATCGATCGGTCTTTAATCTCTATGTCATGGAAGGATATACACATCACGAGATCGCAGAATATCTCGGTGTTTCAGTAGGTACATCAAAATCCCAATTGTCCAAAGCAAAAGCGATGCTGAGAGGTTTTCTGCAAAAGAGAAAGCCAATGAAAATTACTGCACTCCTGTAATTCAATGGGCATGAAAAAAAGAACACTACATAATATCGAAACCCTCTTCCGAAAACGACTTTCTCACGAATCGCTGAGCAAGGAGTTTGAAAAAATTCCAGACGTATGGGGTGAGGTCCAAAAAAAGCTTCCTGAAAAGCGTCGGTCGAGGAAGCTTTGGCTACTATTGCTGCTGATTCCAATTGGTGGCTATGCGCTCAAATACAAAGTAAGTCAATCCAACATTGAGCACAGCATTTCGAAATTGAACTTGGTGCAAGAGACATCTGAGCAAGATTCCAGAGGTCTTTTGCAATCGCAGATGAAGGCAACTGCTAAAGCGATCCATGAAGGACCCTCAGAAAAACTTACGAAGAGTAATTCGGATACGCCAGTAAGCCTTGCCAGTTCATCCAAAAGTAATCGCATTGCAGATTACCCGGAAAGCACGGCAGGTCTTGAAACAGATAGACTGATCAGCTCTCGTTCTTCTCCCTCATCTTCGTCTTCCTCTTCTTCCTCATTTTCCTCTTCTTCCTCCTTTTCCTCATTTTCCTCCCTTGCCACAGAGTCCGCAGTGATTCCTGGAGATTTCTTGCACTTGACACCCGATCCCGTAAGCACAAATAGTCGCGGTCTGATGACGATGCAGAGGATGCAGCAAAGAGACATGAAATTTTTGAAGCGTCCAGAAGAGGTCTTGGCAAAAGGCCAGGTGGTGGAACGGGATATGAAATTTTGGTTTATCAAGCCAAAATTTGAGTTTGTAAATAATGCCTATTTAATTCGAGGTAGTTTTGACGCTGATCCAAATACTTCGTTTCTATCGCAGAGTGCGTTTTCTTCTAATTACGCCTTGATGGTGGGACGCTCTATTGATCGAAATTGGATTGTGGAAACAGGTATTAAATTTCGCACCATCGCTTCGGGAAGCAAGTACAAATTCACCATTGCATATAATTCAGAAGAGGAATCTGCGGTCGGTACTAGAGGTGTCGCCACAATAGAGCACTCGATACCTTCGATAGGTGGAGGCTTGGATGCTACGACATCTTTTAGTCGTGGTCTAGAAGACCCAATTGCAGAAGGGCAGGAGATACACTTGATGGCAGAAGTAAGCGAGCGGATCAGGGCCCTGGAGATTCCACTTACATTCGGCATGCGTCACTCTTTGTCGGAGCAGTTTTTTGTCCGCGCTGATTTTGGAGTGAGTGCTTCGTTTGTATTGGGCAATTTAAATTCAGAGGTTGTGAAGCTTGAGTCAGATCTGCCAAGCATTTCGTACGACGAATTAGCAATTTTGTCAAGTAGGGCTGATGCATTGCAGCGAGTCACAATGGGCTATCACTTTGGGCTGCTGGCAGAATATCGAGTTGTGGGCAAACCTTATTCGATCGAGATGGGAGTTATTTATCAGAATACAATATCTCCTACCTTTCGCTTTGATGATAAAACTGTTTTTCCTCGATCTATCGGTCTACAATTAGGAGTGTCATACCATATGGCACGCTCATAGGGATGGAAATAAATTGCGACCGAGTTTTTCTATTTTCTATTCAAATAAATTCTCGTACGAAGAAGACTCGCCAGAATTTCTTTGCACCTTTTCAACCTCTCCGGGATTTGAATCCAGATCAAGTGTCTCGCCAGTGCCTTGGCCATCGCTGAGCAGCATAAGTGTGCTTTCTTTTTCCCACTTTTCCAACATCTGCAGACCCTGCTCTTCAAAGACCCCGTTTTGCAGATCAACTGACTCCATAAATGTCGAGGACATCTCCATAAAACGCTCCATCTCACCGACCTTGTTGGCAAGGTCATCGGCGATGTTCTCAAGGGCCGCATCAAACATCTCTCTTTTGCTCCCGCTGCCCGAAATAATATCCATCGCATTTTTCATCGCACTATGCGATGCACGAATTGCTTTGCGCTCTTGCTCCTTGAGCTTTACCTGATCCTTAGTGTCCTCGAGTAGGATCTCGGAATTGGAGTACATCTTAGTAAGCACCCGATAGAGGATGGTAATTTTGTTGTGGAGTGCTCCATATTTTTTATTGCTTTCTTTGAGTCGTGCTGCCTTGCGAGACGAAAGCAACATGTGTTTGTCATTGCCCTGCTCTTTGGCCTTACGTGCAATCATCATGTTGTTTTGGATCTCCTTGTCATTGTCTTCCATCATGGTCTTGAGCTTGCGCATTTGCCCCCTCAAATTTCCAATCTGAGTACTCATCTTACGGAGATTGTCTTCCAAATCATCCACGTAATTTTTCAAAATACCAATCGGATCGATCGTCACAAATAGTCCCGTAACCCAGCGCATCACGCTTTTGTACATGTAGCCGACCAGAGCACGCATTTTCGGATCAAACACCATGTACAGTATCGCACCAAGCACCAACAGCATGCCAGCCAAATAGAGAACATTCGATGCCAATGCAATGATTGCAGGGAGTGCCTGAATCAGCAGATAGCCACCGCCCAAAACCAGACCACCAAGTACAAGGGCACCAGTGACACCCTCTGGTCGTTTCCAAAATGACTTGGGCTTTGCAGTCGGTACAGAATTAAAATTTGTCATATCACTTTAGATTTTTAGAGCACGGATTTTAGTTTTTCTATGTCTGCATTTATTTGCTCGGCAATTACCGTAAATGCATTTTCGAACTTATCTTTTGTTTCCTCTATCTTGAGCCGAGCTGCCTCGATTTCTTGATCTGCCTTATCCAATTTTTCCTGCACCTTAAGCACTTGATTTTCGATCTGCTGAATCTTGGTCCGGTAGTCTTCGATCTTCTTGCTCAGCAGGATCTTTTCTTCTTTCTTGCCGTGCACCCGCTGAGTCATTTGACTTTGCAAGGCACTATCAAATTGGTTTTTCTCCTTTTGCAATACTTTGCGATAGTGATCGGCAGATCCCAATAACTTGGATTTGGTGAGACCCACGGTAGACCCGGTCATAAAGGCCGATTTCATCGCAGTGACTTCATCCATGTCCATGGTTTTTAAACCATTCAAGGACTGCTTAAATTCCAAATAATCAAAACCCGGAAGGTTGTTCTCATTGATCGCTTTGAGAAGAAACTGTACTGACTTTTTATCGAGCTCTCCGGTGCGCTCAAACATACTGCTCACTATCTTCGACATCTTTGCTCTTTGCTTGCAAGCAAATATAGCCATTTTACCTCCTCGATCAGAGATATCCTCGCCCCAGTTTGATCGATTGCCATTGGTGGTAATTTTCATATATTACGTTTTTCATATATATGATATTGAGGATGAAGGACTTATTTGAAACCGTAGATTCTGTTCGTACCGACGATATATCATGCCCCTCCTGTGGTCATGAATTCGATATTGAGGCAGTGATCGAGAAGCGGCTGGAGGGGCGAATACGCAAAGAGTATCTACAGAAATACGAGGATTCGAAAAAGAAGCTTTCGGAGAAAGAACAGCAGCTAGAGCGTGAACGACTGGAGGTGAAGCAGCTGTCAGCGCAGACTTGGGAGATTATCCAGGAGAAGCTCAAACAAGAAAAACTGCGCTTGCACAAACAATTGGAAGAGCAGCAAGAGGAGGAAGCCGATGCGAAATTTCAGGAGCTTTCGAAAGCGCTTGCAAAGCAGCGGGAGGAAAACCTGGTGCTAAAACGTGCTGAGGTGCAGCTCATGCAAAAGGAACAGGAGCTCCTCAATCTGCGTGAGGAAGAGGCAATCAAATGGGAAAAAGAGCTGCTGCGAAGACAAAAAGATGCCGATCAGGTCTTACGCACAAAAATGGGCAGTGAGCTGGAATTGATCAAAGTGGAATATGAAAAACGGATTGCTGACCAGAAGAAGCTAGTCGAAACCATGACTCGAAAAATCGAGCAAGGATCAATGAAAATGCAGGGAGAAGTTCAGGAGCTAGCAATCGAGGATTTCCTGACACAACAATATCGCAGTGATGAGGTCGTACCGATCAAAGCGGGAGCAAGGGGAGGGGACTGCCTGTTGCAAATACGAAATACTCGACATGAAGACTGCGGGTCAATCTACTTTGAAAGTAAACGAACACAGCATTTTCAACCTGCATGGATCGAAAAATTTAGATCGGATCTACTGCTGCATCGTGCTGAACTTGGCATACTGGTCACTCAAGCCATGCCATCTGGGCATAACACCCTTACGCAGATAGACGGCATTTGGGTGTGCCATTTCGACCACTATAAGCACTTGGTACCAGTATTGCGATCATCACTCATCGATATGCATGAGTTGAGGCGACATCAGGATTTTAGCCATGACAAAATGGGCCTGATTTACACCTACTTAATCAGTTCAGAGTTTCGGCTTCAGGTGGAAGCAATTGTGCAGGGGTTCACAACCCTTAGGGAAGATCTGGAAAAGGAAAAGCGTGCCATGCATTCCATCTGGAAGCGCCGTGAAAAGCAGCTGGAAAAAGTTACTCTAAATACGGTTGGAATGTATGGATCGATTAAGGGAATCGCGGGATCGGATGTGGCAGAAATTGATGCATTGCGTCTCGAAATTGAAAATACGGAGGAGTGATGAATAAAATATGCAGCCTGCTGCTGGTATTGTCTGTTTGTTGCCATACCAGTGCACAAGAGACATTAGTGAGAGCAGATGAAGTCATCAAGGACTTCATGTCTGAAACGCCCGTGCCAGGACTCGCAGTCACAGTCATGCAAGGGGATCAAATTATTTGGTCGCAAGGCTACGGATATTCTGATCTGGAGAATAAGGTGCCGGTGATGCCGGATCAATCCTTATTTCGCATTGGCAGTATTTCAAAACCATTTACCGCTGCCGCTATGGGTAGGCTCCATGATCAAGGAAAGTTAGATCTGGACAAGGATATCCGAGAATATGTAAACTACTTTCCCGAAAAGGAATATCCCGTTACTGTAAGGCAAATTGCTGGTCACTTGGGTGGTATCCGACATTACTTTGGGGCCGAAAATTTCAACACAACTCAATACAAAAATGTACGCCATGGCCTCTCGATATTTAAGGATGACCCATTGATTGCAGAGCCCGGTACTCAGTACAATTACTCAAGCTACGGTTGGAATCTTTTGAGCGCGGCGGTCGAAGAGATCGCAGAGCAGGATTTTCTATCCTACATGCGAGACTCTGTCTTTGCGCCATTGGGAATGGATCACACACATCCAGATGCGTTGGATATAATCTTACCAGGTCGTGGTCGATATTACATCAAGAGCGGAGATGGATTTGCCAATGCCCCCTATGTCAACAATAGCTACAAGTGGGCAGGCGGAGGCTTTTTGTCGACTAGTAATGACGTCGCTCATTTTGGCCGTCAGCACTTACAAAATGAGTATTTGACAGCGTCCACTTTTGCCGAATGGACCAAACCGCAGCAGACGCGAGACGGAAAAAGCACCTCGTATGGTATCGGATGGCGTTCTGAGACCGACGAACGCGGATATCAGTGGGTAGGACACTCTGGTGGCTCGGTAGGGGGGACGACCATGCTCTATTGCTATCCTGAACAAGATCTTGTCGTCGCTATGATCGTAAATCTATCGGGAGCTCAGATCGGTCTGCTGGCTCGCAAAATTGCGTGGACGTTTTTGGATTAATTTACTCTTTCCAGATATTTTAGGCCGGGAGCGTCTAGTGCCTCACCAAGACGACCGATTGTTTTGAGGTCGATGATACCCAACAGATCAATGAGGACAAATTTGTCTTGGTTGTGCGCGACCATTACTAGCTCTTCCACGTGATCTTCTCCTTGCTGAATGAACATTTTTACATCCTCTCCACCTTCGTTGACTGTGATGAGCGGCTCCAGACTAGCACTGAGCTGCTTAATCGTTGAAGCGAAGAACTCCTGGCCTCCGGTCTCTTTGGATAGAATACGCATATTGGTCAAGTCATCAATCAATTTCTTAAGATCGACATCCATGTCTTTCTCATCCACCTTGGCAATAAGCTTAAACATGGTAGGCGATACATTTACCATTTTGTACTCCGGGTTTTCACCGTAGGTATCAAAAAGTGAGTCAACAGCATTCTGCGCAAACAAAGGCGAGAACATCAGTAGGAACGGGATTATCAAGAAATACGGCTTCATTAATGGTACGTTAGTTCAATTTGCAAATTGTTCATTTAAGGCTTTGATCTTCTCCAGAGATGAGGAAGTGGTTTCCAGGCCTTGATTCATCTTAGATGAGATAAATTGCAACGCTTCTACCACCTCCGCGTATGCCTCTTCGGGGTCTTGGTAGGTGTCATGCATTGCGATTAACTCGCGCTCACTTTCACTTGCTTCACGAGGAAAAATGAAGAACGCCGCGACCGCAAGCGCTAGCACAGCTGCAGCGATAGCGCTGTATCTTCGCCAAAGAGATCGCACTGTGGCCTCTGGAGCAGCAGCCTCACTTAGATCTGCAGGATGAGTCGCTGCTTCGGGTCTCAAGGTTATTTGTTGTTGTGCGGCGTAATAGCCAAAAAGAGGCCTGAGGGCGAGGTGCTTATCAGCGACATCGCCTTTAAAATACTGATGCAAGATCTGCTCCTGGTCAAGGTCTGTTTCACCTTGCCAATACTCTGCCAGAATCAGATCAATTTTTGTGGAATCCATCTCCATATTCTTTCATTATTCGCTCTTTCATAAAAAGTCTCGCTCGGTGCACATTTATCTTTACCTGGCTCATCGACATCGTTAGGACCTCAGAGATCTCTTGATAGCTGTACCCATCGATTTCTCGCAAGTGAATCACTTCCCTCTGCTTATCCGGAAGGTCATCCATGATCTTCTGTATCAGCGCCATCGTGTCGAGTGATTCAGCAATCTCACTTGGGTCTGCCTCCGGGCTCTCTTCATCGTAATACTCAGGTAGGTCTGTCGTTTGTCTAGATTTGCTACGACTGCGATCGATCGATAGATTGCGTGTCATGGTCATGCACATTGCCTCCTTGTTTTCCCAGGTGTGCCACAACTCGCGTTTCTTCCACACTTTGACCAGTACATCCTGGACAACGTCTTCTGCCTCAGGTTTGTCTTTCAAGATGCGCAGTGCATAGCGATATAACTTATCTTTGATCGGCATGATCTGCTCTTCAAAGATCTTGGAGCTCATTTCGCTAGAAAGACGGGTCATTCCGTTTATTTGTTACAAAAGATTTAATCTAAGCACAATTTGAGGTCAAAAAACGTTCTTTTCTGCAAGATATGAAGCTGTTTAAGCTGAAAAAGATTGACAAGTTGCTTTTAAGGGAGTTTTTCCCTCCTTTTATCGTGGCATTTGCGATTGCGCAGTTTGTCCTGATGATGCAGTTTCTGTGGCTGTACATTGATGATATAGCAGGCAAAGGAGTTGGCTTTTTCCTGTTAATCGAGATGATTTACTACATGGGGCTCACGCTCATACCATTGTCACTGCCGATTGCTGTTCTGCTCGCCAGTGTGATGGTTTACGGAAGTTTGGCTGAAAAATATGAACTGGCTTCGATGAAGTCTGCTGGGATTCCGCTGATGCGTACGATGCGGAGTACCATGATCCTGGCAGCATTGATTGCAGTTACCTCTTACTTATTTGGCGATTATGTCATCCCCTATGCCAATCTTAAATCCAAGTCGAGACTGTATGACATCAAGAAGCAAAAGCCAGCCCTCTATCTTGAGCCAGGAGTTTTCAACGAGGACTTTCAGGGACATGCCGTTCGGGTTGGCGGTAAGTCGAGTGATAATAGGAGAATATCGGATGTCATGATCGATGATGATCGCAGTAATTTTGGCAACAGATTTAACGTGCTAAGAGCCCGAGATGGCGAGATGTACATCACCGAAGACGACCGCTATTTTGTGATGCGGCTTGAGAATGGCCATCAATATCAAAAACTGGAGGAGACTTCCGGGACTCGCAAGTACCCATTTGTCCGTACAAAGTTCAACACCTGGACCAAGGTATTTGACCTCAAGGAATTTGATGTAAGTCGCACCGGTGAGGATCTTTTCAAAACCTATCACGCGATGCTGAGCATAGATCAGCTGAAGGTAAAGATCGATACCATCGCCGAGCGGCTAGATGAAATGAAGATGGAGTTTTTGACGGACACCGAAAATAAGTCTGCGTTTCTCAAATATGATCCTGCTGCAGAGCATCGAGTAATTGCAAAGGTGGATAGCACGTTGCCACTGACGGCTCAGAAGTACGTGCAGAAAGCTGGAGCAAAGGCGAAACCGCCGTTGAAGATCATCTGGGAGCAACCCAATTTGGCCGATTTGCAATCATCGAAAAGCATTGTCGAGGTTTTTGATGAAGACAAGCGTGTAGACCTGCTCAGTAAGGCCCGCTCGCAGGTAACCGCCTCCAAAACCAAGTCTTTTGGATATGGCCGTTCTGTTGTGTTCGAGCGACACAACATCGTGAAGCACCTCTACTTGCTGCACTCCAAATACGGACAGGCAGTCATCTGCTTCATCTTCTTATTTATCGGTGCACCAATGGGAGCGATCGTGCGCAAAGGAGGCTTTGGCTACCCGCTCCTGGTAGCCATCACATCCTTTATGGTGTACATTATCCTTACCGAGCTATTTGAAAAACTTGCTAAAAACGCTACCCACACGATTGATCCGGTCTTGGGCGCATGGATGCCTTGCTTAATCATGATGCCAATCGGCCTGATATTGACCATCAGGGCGATGAATGATAGCAAGCTGGTTGATTTATCGGGTTACTCTTTTTCGAGGTTGGCTTCTATATTTCGCAGACGGAGTTGACAATAGGAGACGAGTGCTTTTGATTTCTCGAGCAGTGATTCAAGTTCGTCAATATTATCTGTGCCCTGTTCCAGTAATTTCAGAATTTCTTCTAGTTGCTTCTTTGCCTCTTCGTAAGAGAGGTCTTTGGGTATCTCGCTCATTTGTAGATCTGTTTTTCAGCGACATTCACAATCAATTTACCATCAGCAAGCCTATTTTCGATCGTATCTGACTGGGATATCTGCGCGGCAGATCTAAGCCAAGTGCCATCAGATGCAGCAAGCATTGCAAAGCCTCGACCCATAGTACTTGTGGGGTTGAGGAGATCTAGTTTTTCACTCATGTTGGTCACGTTTTGGGCCTCATGTCGTGCAGCATTGATTAGATCGACCTTTATTTGACGCAATTGCTGAGTGAGTTGGGTGCTTTCAGCATGAATTGTAATCTTGATGCAGTGCTGCAGTTTTTGCCATATTAGTAACAGGTCCGATTTTTGACGATGCAGAGTTGCTGTACTGGCACGTTCAATTTGATGAAGCATATGTGTGATGGATGTCTCAAAATTCAAGCTTCGCTCGATGATGAAGTCAGCTGCGGCCGTGGGGGTCTTGACCGACGAGGCAGAGACCATATCTGCCACTGCATGATCTGTTTCATGACCGATTGCGGTGACTACTGGCAAGGGGGCATGAGCGATTGCTTTGCACAGCTCATAGTCATCAAATGCTCGTAGATCCAGTTTAGAACCACCTCCTCGCAAGACCACAATGAGATCAAATGAACCTTTCTGCTCTGAAATCTGCTGCAGATTGGCGCTCAATTGCCGACCGACATCATTGCCCTGCATCGCGTTTTGAAATAGGGTATAGTGATAGTTATATCCATAACTATTGGCCGAGAGCTGCTGAATAAAGTCTCGGAATCCAGCGGCCTGCTGCGAACTGATCACGGCAATGCGCTGCACCACTTCGGCTAGAACCAGTTGCCCATTCAGCTTGATCAAATCTTCTTTCTGAAGTTGCGCAATGGTCTGCTGTCGCTGCATTTCTACTTTGCCAAGCGTGTAGCTCTCATCGATATCAATGATCGATACTTTGTATCCGTAGAGCTCATGAAAGCTCACCTCGACGAGCAGTGAAACCTCACTCCCCGCACTCAGTAGTTGTTCGATAGGCTGAGAAAGGTCAGCTTGCAAACGCTGGCGTTCTAACCGCCACAAGGCGGCATCGCATTTGGCTACAAGCTTATCACTAGCGCTGTCTTTTTGGACGAGGGTCAGGTAGCTGTGACCACCTGATACTGAGATTTGAGATACTTCTGCGCTGACCCAGACTGGT
>Ga0114956_1004733_pt1 | contig 10297 bp, 9 predicted proteins | sample MaitaG_FD_87304 | JGI IMG/M metagenome (GOLD analysis project Ga0114956, IMG submission 87304) | Marine algal microbial communities from Maine, USA - Maine_Asex2 metaG | ecosystem: Host-associated > Algae > Red algae > Unclassified | place: Maine, USA | collected 2015-01-05 | reverse complement strand
GACTTGGCCGCTTTGACCGCCGACTTTGATGCGGCCGGCGGCCCCTTTACGCCGAGGTGAACCACCTAGAGAAGATCACGCCGAGGTGAACCACCTAGAGAAGATGGAGATCTGAATGGTGCGAGCGGTCGGGCGGCCGGCGCCTCAGAAGACGCGTGTCAGGCATTGGCGTACTTTCGCTGTGCAGCCTGCTTCGAAACGCCGAGCATGGCACCAATCTGCGACCACGAGTAGTTCCGGGATCTGGCGCGGCTCACCGCTTCGCGAATGGCACGTTCTAGATCCTCGCCCTCGTCTACGAGCGCGGCGATGGTACGAAGCACACTGGTGTCGGCCTCGGTCAAGTCGCTCTCATCGACGCGCTCGGCCCATGCTTCAAGTGCCGCAGTTCGTTCTTGTCTGCTTTGTGTGCTCATTTGGACCACCAGCCCCTCAGGAACTTCTGTCGCGCCGGCATTGCATGGATGATCGCGGCACCATCATCATCAACGTATCGTCAACACATGTTGACGATACGTTTGCTGCGGGCCGAGTGAACCTGGCGGTCAGCCGGCGTGCTCGTTCCGAGTAACCGCTCAGCTCGCCGCATATCTGTCGGTCCCGGGGAACGGGGCATGGGCTTCGTGTCGAGATCTGCGGCATCGCTAAGGTCAGCCTCATGAGCGACGAGGAGTTCACCGACGAGTACGGCTTCACCGGTCCGCTGCCGATCACCAGTCGCCAGCGCATCGCTCCGACCGGTGAGTTTCACCCGGGGCTGGCGATCGGAGAGACCGCACCAGATTTCGAGCTGCCGAATCACCGCGGCGAAACGATCAGCTTCCACGCAGATCGCAACGGATCCCGGGCGGCACTGCTGTTTTACCGATCGGCGGTGTGGTGACCGCCGTGTCTCACGCAGCTGGTCGAGCTGCACAACGGTCTTGCCGAGCTGTCTGCCGAGGGCATCAAGCTCTACGCGGTTAGCTACGACGATGCCGAGGCCCTCGGTGCCTACGTCGACGCGTCAGGCGTCGAATTCACGCTGCTGTCCGACGTCGACTCTGAGATCATCAGGCGCTACGACGTGCTGAACACGATCGTGCAACCCGAAGACGGAATGTTCTACGGCATTCCGTTCCCGGGATTCTTCTTGCTCGACGAAGACGGCACGGTCGTCGACAAGCTGTTCAACCGCCATCTCGCCCACCGCGAGGGCATCGAGACGATCCTCGACAGCTTCGCGGGCCGCATCGCTCACGGAGACAACGAGCCCATTGCGGCGGCGTCTGAAGACGACGGTGTTCGCATCACCGCATTCCTTCGTGGCGGCGGGGGAGTGCTGCGCATCGGGCCGCGACGCCGGCTGGTGGTGCGGTTCGAGATCCCCGACGGTCTCCACATCTATGGTGAGCCGGTGCCGACCGGCATGGTTGCCACGACGATCGAAATCGACGGGCCCGACGGATTCCGGCACGAGCCCGCCGAGGCGCCGGCGACGCATGCGTTCGAACTGCCCGGGGCCGACGATCCGCTGCAGGTCTGGGAAGGCACCACCGAGTTCGTGTTCCCGGTCTACGCCGCCAGCGCCCTTGCACGTGCGATCCGCGACGGAGCTACGTCGATCAAGGTTGAAGTCACCGTCGGCTACCAGGCATGTGACGACGCGCAGTGCTTCATTCCGCGCATCCGCACCTTGAGCCTCGAGGTGCCGATCGCCGCTGGGGCCATGCCGGACTTCGGCGAGATGCACGGCATCACCGGCGAGGTGGTCGAGATGGACTCGATGACCCACCTGAAACGTCTCGTCAAGCGCAAACAGGGTGGTTGAGAGACGCCCAAAACACAGAAAAGGCCTGAACCCGTGGGTTCAGGCCTTAACGATGTCTCGCGACATCACATGGTGGGCCTTACGGCACAGCTTTCAAACCCTGAGTTCTCGGTGCCGATGGCAGAAGCTCGGCGCAGACGGGCGTCCCAAATCATGCCAGTGAGGCAGCGACAAACCCGCCTTGTGAAGTCTGAAGTCGCCGACCTCGTTTGCGACCGCTCCAAGGGGGCGACCATTCTGGAGCTTGCAACCAGATACGGGGTACACAGAACCACCGTGATAGCTCACCTGCAGCGTCACGTGCGCCGCGTCGATTGAGTGTTGATATCTGTGATCGTGCCCCAGAGGCTCAATCGGAACATTTGGCTCTGCAGCAAGAGTAGGCCGGTACACGAAGATGAGGGTCTCGTTAACCGTCGAAGATGCCGCCGACGAGCTGCCATTCAAGGTCTGCATCGCAGTCGTTCTCGACTAGGAAGTCGAGGTTCTCGACGTCAACGGGTCTTGAACTCAATCCGACTCGACTCCCGACAGCGTGGCTTTGACGCACATCTGGGTCGTTGGCAAACCATCCGAATTGCACCGACTCAGTTGCCGGGTCCCATCGGAACTTCGCCGGACTCCACACGAGCGCGACTCGACCCGATTCGGTACGCAGGAACACACAATCGTTGTCACGGCCCAGAACACCCGAGACTGAGATCACGTCCGCTACCACACCTTGGCGAAGTTCCGAGTCGAAAGCGAGAGGACTCTCGGCAAGCTCAGCAAGTAGCTGGTCGGTCACAACAAGTTTTTCAGCCCCGACAGCGTCCACTGTGTTTTCCCCGCCGTCCCCGCAACCCGCACAAATCAACAACACGAGGAGAGCAGGCCACGTCAACCTGGAGAGCCAAGCCCAGCACATGGCGCTAATAGGCGACCGAGACTGTGACTTGCAGCGTTGACCAGGCCGCCGAGATCTTTGTGACAGCCTCGACTGGCCCACCGTTGAACCAGGCACTGCTCGAGTGAAGCCCTGCCGCCTTTCCGGAATACGACCAATGCCCCCCGGAGTAACCGCCCGTCACGATGTCCCCGCCCATGAGGAACCCAGTGACGGTCGCGCCTGTGTCCTCATCGGACCAAGAAGCGTACCCAGAGACTACTTGGCGACAGAGCCGTGCGCCGTTCGGAGCGGAGTAGGCGCAGTAGCTGTCCCCGACGGCGTAGTCCCATTGTGAGACTGTTGAGTTGACGTTCCATCGAGTGGAGTTGTACGGCCCGTAGGGGAAGTACTGACTGCTCGGGGTGTCTCCGGATGAATAGAACGCAATGTCGCCGCTCCAGCCGACCTGGGAGTTGACGAGTGTGGCGCTCACATTCGTGTGAAAATAGTCGGAAGTCGTGGTGGTGTTGCCGACATAGGGAACACAGTGACCAGCTGTCAGGAAACCCACACTGTTCGTGATCGAGTGGTAGCCAGAGAATCCTGTCGTACAGTCGCCTTGGATATCAGCGCCGCCCCGAATGTGATCGCTGACGACTCCGGGTCCGCTGTCAACCGCTACGTGCAGCCCAGGAGCGGCTCGCCCTCGGCTTCGCTCGATCGCTTGTTCGATGCGCTGCGGTCCGAGCGGTGCCCTCGCATCGTCTGGAACTGTCATTCGGAGGCCATTTGCGCTGACATCGACCGTAACAAGGAGCCCCGGCGTGGCGAGTTCGTCGGCGATCGAGCGGGATTCGGATACGAGGGTCTTCAAGGAGTGCTCGCGATTAGGCGACACTCTGATCGGAACGCCCGATCGACGTGTCTCCCTGATTAGGTCCATGGCGGAACGTGATGGAGTGCCGACCAGGTGAATCGTGACCATGAACGTCGGACGATGGTCGATTTCGAACCCAGCGAATTCATCTGGGTGTTGATCAACGAGTCGTTCGACGAGGGTCGAAACCTCAGTGCGCTGTGCGTCTCGTTCAAGTATGCGCTGCTCAGAGATTCCTAGTTCGGTAGCGGCTCGACGGTGATCGTCTGGTTCGTCCGACACCGGAATGCCGTCACCTTGAGCACGATCTTCCTGCGCCCCAGCTCCTGGCATCAAGATTCCGAGCAAGGCCACGGTGAGCAACACCGCTCCCATCGTCTTCCACTGTGTCCGCCTCATTGCCGCCTCCAAAATCGAGTTGGAGAAACCTTACCCCCCCATTCTCGGTACGTTAAGCACGGAGTGTCGCGAACGACCTGGTTTGAAAGATAATCACTTCATCTGAATTTGTGGGCGTTGAGGGACTTGAACCCCCGACCCTCTCGGTGTAAACGAGATGCTCTAGCCAACTGAGCTAAACGCCCTGAGGTCCATGAGGTTAGCGGGCCGAGCGCCGACGCCGTCGCCCATTGCGACAGGCGTAGAGTACAAACCGTGCCGACCCTCGCTCCGCCAGAACCCAAGGTGATCGAGTGCCCCGAAACTCGCCCGCTGCTCAAGGGCTGGTCGCACGCGCTTGCAGCGGTAGCCGGTGTGGTGCTGTGCCCAATTCTGATTGCGTTAGCGCCAGCGGGCACCCGGGCCCCGGCATCAGTGTTCGGGGCGTGTGTGATCGCACTGTTCGCGATCTCGGCGCTGTATCACCGCTTCGATTGGGGGCCCCGCATGGCCACCGTCATGCAGCGGCTCGACCATTCGATGATCTTCGTGTTCATTGCGGCTACCTATACGCCAGTAGCGGTGGTGGCGCTTCCGCATTCAGAAGGCCGGTTCATTCTCACGCTCGTGTGGGCGGCCGCGGTCTCGGGTGTTGCCACGCACCTGCTTTGGCCGACCGCGCCCCGATGGTTGAGTGCCGCTCTCTACCTTGCGGTTGGTTGGGCTGCGTTGCTGGTGATTGTCGACATCTGGCGTGAACTCGGTGTCGCCGGCTTCATCCTGTTGGTCTCGGGTGGTCTGTTTCACAGCATTGGTGCGGTGGTCTATGCCCGCAAGCGGCCCGACCCGTGGCCCCGCGTGTTCGGTTTTCACGAGCTGTTCCACCTGTTCGTGATTGCGGGCGTGGCCTGCCACTACGTGATGATCGCATTCTTCGCCCTCCGCTGAACACCGTTCGCTCAGAGCAATGGGCAGCCACTTCCCACCGCGGCGCAGAGCAACTAGCGTTCGGGCATGAAACGACCTCCGATTCGCGTGCTCGATGTCGCCGGCTCACCTGAGCAGATGGGGGCCGCACACGGCCAGGCGTACGCCGACGAGATTCGTACCTATGCCGACGCCCGCATCGATCTCGTAGCTGCCGGGCGCTGGAGCGGAGGCCCGATCAGCCGCAGCGAGGTCCTGGCAATCGCCGAGACGATGCTTCCGGCCCATGAGGCGTTTGACCGAGATCTGCATATCGAGATGTGCGCGATGGCCGAAGCGGCCGGGCTGACCCAGGCCGAAGCCGTCGTCGTTGGCGGCTTTACCGACTTTGTCGACACGGTGCGGGCCACCGTTGGCGGGCCAATGCCGGTGACCGTCGTCGAAGACGACTGCACCGCTGCGATCGTGCCCGACAACCGTTGCATCGACGGCGGCTACTTCGGCCAAACCTGGGACATGCACGACGCCGCAACCGACCACGTGCTCATGCTGCGGGTGCAACCCGACGACGCACCCGAGGCCATCGTGTTCACCACGACGGGTTGCATCGGCCAGATCGGCATGAACGCCGAGGGCGTGTGCGTGGGTATCAACAACCTGGTCGGGCTCGACGGCACCAGCGGTGTGGCGTGGACCTCGGTCGTGCGGGGCATGCTCAAGACCTCGACTGCCGACGACGCGTTGCAGGTCTTGCTCGACGCCGATCTCGCTGGGGCCCACAACTTCTTGATCTTTGACCGTGACGGGGTTGGCCACAACGTCGAGGCGATGCCGTCGGTGCGGGTCGTCGACACGCTCGAAGAAATGCCGATCGTGCACACCAACCACACGTTGCACGCCGAGACGACTGCGGTGCAGGCGCCCAAAGACGACGGCCTGATGGCCAGTTCAGACACTCGGCTCGAGACCGCCCGCAAGCTGCTCGCCGAGGGCGACGTCGACGAAGAGCGGTTCTTCGACCTCACCCGCGAGCCCGACGCAATCTGCCAGGTCGCCACCGAGCCGTACCTCGTCGAGTCAAGCGGAGCTGCCGTGATGCGACCCGCCACCGGCGACTTCTGGGCCTGCTGGGGGCGTCCGGCCGAGAACGAGTACCAACACATTCCGTTCGCCAGCGCGAACCAGTAGGCACTCTCATGACGCACATTGATCGCTCACGCCTCGACGATGTGAGCCTCGAAGAGTTGGCCGCTCTCACCGCCGGGTGCGACGTGTGGACTGTCCCCGGCGTCGAACAGATCGGCCTGCCGCCGTTGCGGGTTACCGACGGCCCAAACGGTGCCCGCGGTACGAGCTTCCTTAACGGAAGCGCGCGCTCGATCGCGGTTCCGTGTGGCACGGCGTTGGCTGCGTCGTTTGACCCCGACCTCGTACACCGCATCGGCGGATTGCTCGGCCGTGAGGCTCGCCAAAAGCGCGCCCGAGTGCTGCTAGCACCGACGACCAACCTGATCCGGTCGCCGCTCTATGGCCGCAGCTTCGAGTGCTACGGCGAAGACCCGTGGCTCAGCGGTCGCTTGGCCGCGGCATTCGTGAGCGGGGTGCAGTCCGAGGGCGTGGCCACGACGCCCAAACACTTGGTCGGCAACGAGACCGAGCACGAGCGCCACACGATCAACTCGATGATCGACGAGCGCACACTGCGCGAGGTCTACCTGCAGCCGTTCGAGTGGGCGATTCGCCACGGCGGATCACTGGGTGTGATGACCGCCTACAACCGCCTTAACGGCATCTACCTGACCGAAGACCCAGACATGCTCGGCGCGATTCTGCGCGACGAGTGGGGCTTCGAAGGCTTCGTGGTGTCTGACTGGTTCGCAGCTGGCAGCACGGTCGGCTCACTCGAAGCGGGTCTCGACGTGCAGATGCCGGGCCCCGATCGATTCTTTGGCGGCCCCGTCGCCAAGGCGATTACAAACGGCCAGACCGATCGCAAGCACCTCGATGCGATCATCGACCGCCGCATTCACCTGCACACCAAGCTCGACGCCTGGCACGACGACACCAACGAACCTGAAGCCGGCGTCGAGCACCCGGCCGATCGTGCGCTGGCCCGCGAAGCGGCCGCGGCTGCCATGGTGCTGCTCGACAACGATGGGCTGCTTCCCCTGTCGCCCGACGTCGGGTCAGTCGCCTTGATCGGCCCCAACGCCGTGAGTGCCCACATCATGGGAGGCGGCTCTGCGCAGCTCGCCGCCCACCGGCGGGTCACGCCTGCCGCGGTATTCACCGAGCGCCTCGGCGATCGCGTCACGGTCGAGCCCGGCTGTGTGATTGACAAGATCGCGCCCGCCCTGCGACCCGACAGCGGGTTCGAAATCGACTTCTTCGCCAGCGACGACTGGAGCGGCGCGCCAGCCGCACGATCGACGAGCCGCAGCGGCCGCAGCATCTGGGTGGGCGAACCAGCAGCCGGTCTGGGCGCCGATGTGTTCACCGCCCGCATGGTCGGGCACCTGACCGCCACCGAAACGGGCCAGCACCGATTCACGTTGATTCAAGCCGGGGGAGCGCGGGTGCTCATCGACGGCCAGGTCGTGCTCGACGGCATCACCGAACGGCCACCACGTGGCGACGCCTTCTTCGGGCTTGGCAGCATTGAGATGTCGACCGAAGTCGAGCTCACAGCCGGTCAGCGAGTCGAACTAATCGTCGAGTTCTCGGCCCCGGCAGGCACCGGAATTCGCGGCGTCGCTGTTGGGCACCAGCCGCCGGTGCCGACCGATCTGATCGAGCGAGCAGTCGCGGCCGCAGCCAACGCCGACGTAGCGGTCGTGATCGTGGGCACCAGCAGCGAATGGGAAACCGAAGGCAGCGATCGCGATTCGATCGCACTGCCGGGCGATCAAGATGAGCTGATCCGAGCGGTGTGTGCCGCGAACCCTCGCACGGCGGTAGTCGTTAATGCTGGCGCACCCATCGACATGCCATGGGCGGCGTTGCCGGCCGCCACGCTCGTGTCGTGGCTCGGTGGTCAAGAAATGGCCGAGGCGCTGACCGACGCGCTCTTCGGGGCGGCCGAACCGGGTGGCCGATTGCCGGTCACGTTCCCGCTCACGATCGAGCACACCCCGGCCTTTGGGAACTTCCCCGGTGAGTCCAACGAGACCCGCTACGGCGAAGGCCTGTTGATCGGGTATCGCTGGTACGACACTCGCAGGCTGCCGGTTCGGTACCCGTTCGGGCATGGCCTGTCGTACACGCAGTTCTCGTGGGGCGAGCCTCGTGTGGTGCGCCAAGGGCTCGCCGCGTGCACTGTCGAAGTCGATGTGGTCAACGTCGGCGATCGGGCTGGAAGCGACGTCGTGCAGCTCTATGTCGCCCCGGCGGCATCGCCACTTGCTCGCCCCGCCCATCAGCTCGTTGGCGTAGCAAAGACGTCGCTTGATCCGGGCCAGGCTGAGACGGTGCGCATCGAGTGTGGGCCGCGCAGCTTCGCCTACTGGAATCCGGCAAACACCGAACATCTCACCCTGTTCGCAGCGATGGGTGATGCCGCAGGTGCAGTTCCGGCGGGCGGCGGTGCGTCCAGCGAGGCTTCCCAAGCTGGCTGGTACATCGACGCTGGTGAGCACCGGTTGTGCATTGCCCGCTCGATCAACGACATCGTCGCCGTGAAGCCATTCGAGATCGAGGCCGCAATCGGCCCCCTCAGCGGAACCGATGACCTTCCCGGGATTGCGTAGCGAAGCGGACTAGGACCGTCGAGGATTCAGCTCGCACAGTATTTCGAAGGAAATACGAACTACTCAGCGCCGGGCCACTCGTTCGCCATCGACCATCATGTGGCAGGTGCAGGTATCGCCGAGCAGGCCGACGTTGTGTAATGCCCGGCGGGCGAGGTCGATCGACTTGTCGACGATCATCTGTTTCGCCGTATAGCCAAGAGTGTTTACACTGATCGAGGTTTCGAGCGATCGAACGTAGTGGAACCATCCGCCAGGGATGAACAACGCGTCGCCAGGACCAAGCACTACGTAGTGTGCTTCGACCTCGGCGAACTTCGGGAACGCGGCGCGATCCCAGTCATCGGCGTTGATGGCGCACGCATGACCGTTGGGGTCGTACTTCTTGGTCTTATACACACGGTCAGCCTGGTCAGGAGACACGATCTTGACCAGCTTGTAACCAAGGATCTGCGACAAGATGTTGTCCGCGAGATCAGAGTGATAGCCGGTGACGGTGCCGCCTGGCCCGAGCCAGACCCGCGACAACGAGCGCACGGCTGCGTCTTGGAACGCCGGTACTGGTACCACTTCGTGCTCCATCTCAGGCACGAGTTCGAGCAGGTCATAGCCCTGCAGGTACAGCGTCTCGCCGTCTTCGGTGCCGTGGCCTTTGGCAACTGCATCGAAATAGTCATGCAGGTGCATTTCTTTGAAGGTCAAGCCGTTGGTGACCATTGCGTCGCCCACGTCGAGATCGACGGTGATGTTCGGCGTACGAGCCTTGATGGTCTCAAAGCTCCATTCTCGACACGCGACCGAGTTGTTCTGCAGGCCACGAAGCACCACAGGCTGGGCCTTGCTCTTGAATTCGGCCATAAAGCGGTGGTGCTCTTCGGGGTGCAGCTCGGCGAGAGGGGCCAGGGTGGCCTCTGGCTCGGCAGCGGGGCTAAAAGCCAGGTGTGTCGTCATGTTGCCTCGATGGTTTTTGAACTTGGAGTATGGCGCGAGCGGTCGTGGCTGCGCAGCACTTCTGAGAGTGTTGCTGCGAGCTTCGTCACTGAGGGCTGATGCAAGAAGCTCCAGTGGAAGCCAACCACAGCCCGGGCGTCGATTGGGCCGCCAGCAACGCCGCCCCAACCAAGCAGGGGATCGGGTACTGCCATCGGGTACTGCTCGGTGGCGCCGATGACCGTCACCGGAGTCGTGATCGGCCCGGGGTGCCAATCGTGGTAGCTGGCTCGGTCAACTTCGGCCCACAACTGTTGTTTGAGACGAAGCGATCGCCCAAGCTTGAGGCGCTCGCGCAAGCCACTGCGGTCGAGTCGTTTCTCGATCGGCATCGTCAGCTTTGAGATCAGCTTGCCGGCGATCAAGTGGCGGGCATGGCTTCGAGCCTGCGCCTTGTCGAGTGCCGCAAGTGTGGCGCGTTCGAAGCGAACTCGTAGGCGCAGATTGGTGGTCGCGATCTGGGCGGCCGACGCAGTGACCGGGTACGTCGGATAGGCGCCGTCTCGCTCGGTTTGCAGCAACACCACCGAGGCTGCCTCGCGGCCGGCAGCTGCCATCTGGTCTGCGATCTCCCACGAGACGTCGCCGCCCATGCAGAAGCCGGCGAGGTGCACGGGGCCCGTCGGGCAGACCGTGTCGATTGCTTCGCGGCAGCGCCGGGCAAGTTCGGCCATCGATGGGCCGGGCTCATGGTCGAGTGG